>Ga0302302_1002551_pt1 | contig 10630 bp, 3 predicted proteins | sample III_Palsa_E1_3_FD_198766 | JGI IMG/M metagenome (GOLD analysis project Ga0302302, IMG submission 198766) | Peat permafrost microbial communities from Stordalen Mire near Abisko, Sweden - III_Palsa_E1_3 | ecosystem: Environmental > Terrestrial > Soil > Palsa > Peat permafrost | place: Sweden...
CGTAGGCGTAATGATTGTAGGAGTTCATGCTGGGGTCGTCGCGCATCTGGTCGCCGTTCCAGCGTTCCCACATGGTGGTGGCTCCGTGGTCGACGAGGTATCCCCATGAGGGATATTGGGTGTTGAGGAGCAGGTGGTAGGCGAGGTCGCGGTGACCGCTTTCAGTAAGGACGGCGAGCAAGTAGGGCGTGCCCAGGAAGCCGGTGCCGAGGAGGCCGTGGTTGGCTTCGATCTTGTCGACGAGATGCTGCGCTACTGCGGGGCGCAGGTTTTCGGGCGCCAGGTTCATGTGCAGGGCGAGGACGTAGCCGGTTTGGGTGTCCGGGGTCCTGGCCTTGAGATCGGGGTTGTTGACGCGGAAGGACGAGCCCTGGGAATCCGCGCCGGAGACGAAGCCGTCGGGTTGGATGAATTCCTTGGCGAAAGCGGTCTTTATGTTGCTAAACAGGTGCGCGTATTTGGTTTCTTCTTCGGTCTTGCCGAGGGCGTGGGCCATCTGTTGCATGAGGGTTACGTCGTAGGCCCAGGATGCGGTTGCGACGAGTGTGTATTTGGTTGGGCCCTCGGGTGAGAGCCAGTCGCCGAAGTGGGTACCGGCGTTGTTCTTCCACAGGAAATCGGGGTTGGTGCGCTCGATGGCGTCGAGGTATTTGGTCATGGCGGCCCAGTTCTGGGTGAGTATGGTGGTGTCGCCGGTCTGTACCCAGGAGGTCCAGGGGATGATGACACCGGCGTCGCTCCAGCCTGCTCCGGAATTGGAACTGGTGGTCGATATGCCGGGGGCGAAGATGCCGAAGAGATCGCCGGCAACATCGGTGCCTGCGCCGCTGCCAAGTTGAGTGCCGCGTATGTCGCCGGTGTATTTGCGGGAGAATGCGGCGAGGTCCATGTTGTAGGTGGCGGTGCGCCAAAAGACCTGGGCATCGGCGGTCCAGCCCAGGCGTTCATCGCGCTGCGGGCAGTCGGTGGGGACGCCGACGAAGTTGGAGCGCTGGCCCCAGAGGATGTTGCTCCAAAGCTGGTTGATCAAGGGGCTGCCGGTTTTGAGTTGGGCGGTGAAGGGTGCTGCGGTGTGGAAGACGACGCCTTGGATCGTATCGAGTGCGGGCTTGTGGGGAAGGCCGGTGAGTTCGAGATAGCGGTAGCCGTGGAAGGTGAATTGCGGTTCGAACTCTTCGATTCCCTTCCCGGCGAGGGTGAAGTGGTCGGTGGATTTTGCTGTACGGAGATTATCGGTATAGAGGGTGCCGTCGGCGTTGAGGACTTCGCCGGTTCGGACCTGGATGGTTGTGCCTGCCGGGCCTTGCAGGCGGAGTTTTTCTACGCCTGAGAACTCCTGGCCCATGTCAACAATGAAGACGCCTGGGCTGGGCTCGGTGATGGATTTGGCTGGGAGGGTGCGTTCGACCTGGATGGGTTGGAAGTCCTGGCCATCGATTTTAATGTTGGACAGGTCGGGGTTGCGAATCTCGACCGGCATCCAGTTCTTGGAGTCGAATCGCGCTGTGTTCCAGCCGGGTTGGATGAGGCGCGCGTCCTGCGTCTCGCCATCGTAGATTTCGGATTTGCGGATGGGCGAGTAGTCGGCTTTCCATGTGTCGTCGGTGGTGACCCAGTCAACAGAGCCATCGCGGTACTCGATGCGCAGCTCGGCCATGAGCGAGGGTGGAGCGAGTCCGTAGAGATTGGGTTGCTGGAACCACTCCAAGGGGGTCGAGTACCAACCGGGCGCGACCAGAGCCGCGATGGCGTTCTTGCCTTGCGCGAGAGATGCGGTGACGTCGTAGGCCTGATATTTGAGGCGCTCGCGGTAATCGGTCCAGCCGGGGGCGAGGATGTCGTCTCCGGCGCGTTTTCCGTTCAAGAAGATTTGATATGCGCCAAGTGCTGTCGAATAGAGGCGTGCGGATACGATTGGCTTGCGGACTTCGAAGTCGTGACGCAGGGCCTTTACGGATTGCGCGGGCCAGGGATCGCTGAGCGGCTCGACGTTGTCGCGATCCTGGGGAACGAACGCGATCACCGGCTTCCAAGATTGGTCTTCGGTTGTGTTGGAGGTCCAGTCAGAGGTTGGGTGGATGGAGGATTTCCAATCGCTGTTCGGGTTACTTGCGAAGGCGACTACGGAGCCGTCTTGGAGTTGTGCGACGAGCGTGGCGCTCATGGGCGGCTTGTCGACGGTGGCAATGCCGTTTGGGTCGAGTATGTAACGGGTGATTTCGATGGCGAGTAAGTTGGAGCCGGTGCGGAGATTGGCAGTGACGTCAGACTGCTGATACTTCTTCCAAGGGAATTGCTTCCATGGCGGAAGCGGCGCGCCGGTTGCGACTTTTGTGCCGTTGACCCAGGCTGAGGCTGCATCTTCACCGGTCGCGTAGAGGAAGGCGTGATGTACAGGCTTGTCCAGCTTGAATGAGAAGCGATAGGCGATGTGCTGCTCGGGTTGCCTGATTCCGGCCAGCTCTTTGCCGTCGGCGGTGGTGACCCATGTTGCCTTTGCTTCGCGAACGGCGGCTTCATCCCAGGTTTGATAGCCGATCCATTTGGCGCGCCATTTCTCTTTGCCGAGGAGGCCGGTTTCCCACCAGGAGATTTCGCTGGCGGGGTAGGGGTTGCTGTCTTTGTCCCATGCGAGGATTCGCCAGTAGTAGCGCTTGGTTGGAGCGAGGGCTGAGCCTTCGTACTTCACGCCGAGAGATTTGTCGGAGGCGATGCGGCCGCTGTCCCATGCGTCTGGTTTGCCGGAGGTGAGCAGTTCGCGAGTTGTGGCGACCTGGACCTGGTATGCGGCCTGGCGTGCGCCGCGGCGGGTGTCTGTCAGCTGCCAGGCGAATTGCGGGGTGAGATCGTCGAGGCCCATGGGTGAGACGAGATTGTCCGTTTGCAGCTTGACTGGGGCGGCGGAGGATTCAGCACCAGCGGCGCGGGCTGTTGCGGGTTGTATCGTCAGGACTGCCAGCGAGAATAGTGAGAGCAAGGCTATCGCTGCTGCATTAAGGAATTTCTGTTTCTCGAATTGCTGCATTGGGGATTATCCTCTTTGGGTTTTTCTTTCGAATTCTGTCTCTGGTCTCTAGAAGCTGTCTCATATATGCCTTTTCAGCTTCGGCGAAGGACCTGAGACCCGCTTTGATTGCGGGTCTCATTCGAGGCGTTTCGGGCTTCGGGTTGTTTATGAGACAGCTTCTATGGCCTTCAGGGTTGGGCTGTGTCGGGGAGCTTTTGCGGCGTCACTTCGTCTTCTGATTTCGGCGCGGCGGCTGGTGCAGTATGGGCTATTACGACTGCATGGGCCTTGTGGAACTCGGCCATCGCGTTCTTTTGTTCTTCGGCGCTGCCCGTGGAGCGGAGAGCGCGCGTTAATCGGTACCAGGCTACGTCATCGTTAGGGTCTAGCTCGACGGCGCGCTTGAGGTGTTCGGTGGCGAGACCTTCTTTGCCGTTTTCGAGCAGGACTCCTGCGAGTCCTACGCGGGCTTGCTCGAAGTCTGGATGTCGATCTACCACTGCCTGGAACTCCTGCTGCGCCTGTTCGAGGTTGCCCTGGTCGTAATCGAGTTGCGCGAGCTCGTATCCGGCGTTGCTGTTCTGCGGATCGACGGTGAGCTCTGCACGAAATTGCTCTACGGCTTCATCCCGATCTTTGGGCTGGTGAGTCTCCTTGAAGCGAGTAAGGTAGACGCGGCCCATGCGGTAGTGGATGCCGGGGCGATTGGGGTCGAGAACGAGAACGTGACTGAAAGCGGTGATGGCAGTTTCGTAGTCCTTCTGGCTCTCCGCCGCTTCGCCCTGGGCTTGCAACATCCAGATCGATCCTGGCGCTTCGTTATGCAGGGTCTCCATGACCTGATAGGTGAAGTTGCCATAGATGCGGCCGGTTTGATAGAGAATCTCGGGATCCTTTGGATAGAGTTTGTTCAGAGAAAGCGCGGTCTCTACCGCGTCTGGATCGCGATGCAGGCCGGTGTAGGCGCGGAGGAGCTGCAGACCGCACATGCGCTTTACTTCTGTGTCTGAGGATTGCTTGAAGCCTTTCTCCAAGCCTGGCAGAGCTTCGTTGAATCGGCCTAGCTCGGCGAGAGACATGCCGAGGAGGCTGTCTAATTTCGGAAGAGCGGGCTTGAGCTTTTGCGCTGTGCGCACTTCGCTTGCTGCATGCTCGTAGTCGCGTAATTTGAAATCGATGACGGCGAGTGTGGCGTGAACTTCGGCGACGGAGGGCGCGAGCTTGGCGAGCATTTCAAAGTCGGACTGGGCTTCCGTGTAGTTCCCTGCCGCCAAGGCTCTTTGCCCATCTTCGGCGTAGCGCGCGGGCTGGTCACCTGCCTGGGCTGACGTCGCCAGCGGAAGCGAGGCGCAGCACAGGGCTAGCACACAGCTTCGTCCGAATGGTCTGCAATCCATCGCCGTAGTGTATCTCCCTGACATAAGAAACCGCCACGCTGGCCAGGCGTGGCGGGGTTGTGGTCTCTACACGAGTATCGCTTCAAAAAACGAGTTTTCCACCTAACTGAATGATGCGAGCTGAAGAAGCACCGGTGATAAAGCCCTCAAGGCTGTCGCCGACGCCGCTGTCGATGGAATTGTTCCCACCCGAGCCAGCGGTCGCCAGACCACCTACGTCACCGGCGTACTGATGATGGTTAAAGGTGTTGAAGGTTCCGATGTTCAATTTGAAGCTTGCACGTTCGGTGATCGGAAAGGCTTTTCCGAAGGCCATGTCCCAGTTGTTGATGCCGGGTTGACGGAAGTAGTTGCGACCTGTATTTCCGTATACGCCGATCGCGGGCTGGGAGAAACACGCAGTGTTCAACCGCTGGAATTTTTGTGTGAGGTCGCCGTGAATGTTGCACCCCGCTATATAGTCACCGCGCTGAAATTGCGTGTCCAGCAGGCCGCTGGCGTCCGAGGCGGTTACGCTGAATGGGAATCCGGTCTGGAATGTGGTGATCCCGGAGAGTTGCCAGCCTCCAATCAATTCATCCGCGGCGCGGTTGATTCCGCCCGCGAACCTCTTGCCGCGCCCGAAGGGCAACTGGTACACGTAGCTGGCGACGAATCGGTGATCGACGTCGAAGTCCGATGGGCCGTAGTCCAAGGAAGGGTCATGGTTGTCCATGGTGCCCTGGTAGCCGCTGCCGGTAGCGCCGACTCCTGCTGCCGCAGATTTGTCATCCATACTCTTGGCCCAGGTGAAGACTCCGGTCACGGCCAGATCATGAGCGCGATGTTCAAACTTGATGTTCATCGCGTTGTAGTTGGAGTAGCCGTGCCAGTCGCTGTCGATATAGAAGCCGGTAAAGTTCGGATACGGCAACCGGCTCGATGTCGGGCAGTTGTTGGTGGTCGCGGAAGGGTTGGCCTGGCAGAATGCCAAGTCACCGGCTGGAATACTGTTGGGCTGAGCTATGTTTCGCCGATCAAGGAAGTGCGTTCCCTTGGTGCCGATGTAGTTGATCTCGAGGGTTGTGTTGCGCGCCAGCTCTCGTTCTACGGATAGGGTTCGAGATTGGACGTAAGGATTGAGCGGATTCTCGGACTCAATGACCGCGATGAACGAGAGAGTGGACACCGGGAACGGTCCCAGCGTTCCGTAGCTTGGGAACAGGTCGTTACTAAACTTGGGAACGGTGGGACTCTGTGTGGGAGTCAGGCTGTTGCGAATGCTGTAGGGGTAGATGTCTGCCGAGTCATCGATTTCGCGCCCTTCAGCAGAGTCGTAGAAGATTCCATAGCCGCCACGCACCACGGTTTTGGGGGTGAGTTGGTAATTGAAGCCAAAGCGAGGCGCAAAGGGCGTCTTCGGGCCAGGATGGGGAACGGAGCCGCAGTACCTCAAAATTGGGCCGCCGTTATTGCCTACGCCGGGAGCGACCCCGTCGGTCGTCAGTTTCGGATCGGCGTAGCAGAGCCCTCCCTCCGTGTTGGTGGTATCGAGCCAGAAGAAGTGGTTTTGCGCTTCATAGGCGGCTGCCCTGAAATCCCAGCGCAGACCCAGGTTGATCTTCAATTTTTGGGTTATCTTCCAGTCATCTTCGCCATAGGGCGCGAAATAACTGAAGATGTGCGTCTGGGGGTTGCCTGCCTGAGTCGTAGGGCTCAGCGGCCCGGGCACGTAACCGGAGGCGCCGCTATAGTAACCGAGGAGCATGTCAGCAATGGCATTGCCGGTTCCGCACAAAGATGTGGGGGCGCCCCCGGCCACCGAGACGGGAGCGTTGGGGCAGTTAATGTTGTTTGTCACGACGTTGGCTGCGCTGAAGCCCCAGTCGCCGTAAAAATCATCATCCAGGTTCCGAATGAGACGCCAGCGGCGATAGTCGACACCCAGTCCAATTGTGTGCTTGCCGCGGATCATGGTGAAGGAATCAGCGTACTCCCAGCCGGGGCTATCGGATCCCGTGTAGGCGTTGCCTGGCCCACCGGTGGTGCTGTATTGCGAAAGGCCTAAACTCGGCCAAGTCTGCTGCAGAGGAGCAAACGTGGTGAAGACGCCGGTTTCTCCGAGTGCGCTGACTGCATCCGCGGGCGGAGCCGGGGCGCCCTGCGGGGCCTGGGCATCCAGGTATCCGAAACGGAAGTTGTTCACCTTCGAGTTGCCCAGGCTGATGGTATGCGAGATTTCCCAGCTCTTCTGGGTTTCGTACTGGGTCAGAAGCCCGTAGCCCAGGGTGCTTTGGTCCAGTGTGCTGTTCTGATACTTGGCGTAGGTGAAGCGGCCAAAAACGGAGCCGAGCCGGCCGAGTGTCTGATCTCCTCGATAGGTCTGTTGATTGCTGGCCAGGGGCTGTGCAACCTTTTCCTGGAAGTTCTGCACGCCCTCGGCGGCATTCGAGCTTAGATTGGGCGTTGCGAAGTAGCCGTACTTGATGGCTACCTGCGCCAGTCTCGCGTTGATGGGAACAGGATTGCTCCCGTAAGGCTGCCCGGTGGTCGGATCGACCGGCGCGCAGTTATGGCTGATGGATAGCAGCAAGGCGCAAGCGCTTGTCCCATAGGCAGGGAGCGGTCCGCCGGGCAGAGACGTTGTGCCGACGGTCACGGGCAAGTACGTCTCTGCTGAAAAATCTCCTGTGAGCGTGGCTGGGTTGGGGAGCGCCCACCCCGCGACGGTGCCGTTGTTGATTCGCCAGCCCTCATAGTTGGCCATCCAGAAGGTCTTATCGAGGCCTTTGTATAGCTTCGGAATAATGACCGGTCCGTCGGCGACATATCCAAATTGGTTCTGTCGCAGAACCCCGAGCACCGTCGGCACATGGGTCTGGTAATACCCTCCGGAAGTGACAAATGGCTTCGCGTCGTAGGCATCGTTGCGGTTGTCTTCAAAGAGCACGCCGTGGAGTTTGTTGGTGCCGTTCTTGCTAACCAGATTGATCTGGCTGGCACTGAAACCGTACTCGGCAGGATACGTGCCGCTCTCTACCTTGAACTCTCCGATTGCATCCTGCGAGAGGACGACAGCGGGGGTGACCAGTGCTGGATCCGTGTTGATCAGACCATCGAGGGTGTAGTTGTTTCCCTCAGGCCGACCGCCATTGATGCTTACGGCATTGCCTTCCCCTTGACGCATCGTGCCCTGCTCGCCGCCAACTGTGACCGCGCCCGCGCCTACCAGAAGCAACTGCATGAAGTTGCGCCCGTTCAAGGGCAGCTCACCGACCTGTTCGCTGCTCATTTCCTGGGATAGAGCGGCGCTATCGGTATCGAGAGTGACGGCCTGGGCTGTCACTTCTTCGGTGACCGTCACCGCCCCGGGCTTCATGGACAAATCGATACGGACCTTCTGATCAACCTGAAGCGTAAAGGCGTTGGTTTTTGATTTTTCAAAGCCGGGCGCCTCCGCGGAAACAGAATAGGTTCCGGGATTGAGCGAGGGAGCGTCGTAGTCTCCGGCTGAACTGGTGACCGTGCGAAAGGCAACGCCAGTCTCGGTGTTGGTAACCGTAATTCTGACCTCGGGGAGCAAGGCGCCTGAGCTGTCTGTGACAGTGCCGAGGATTGTGCCGGTTGCTCCTGCCTGCGCGAACAATCTGCCAGTTGCGACGACCAACAGCGTTGCCCACAGAAGAAGACTTCTTCTTCGCATCATGTTGAAACCTCCTAGAATTCTTGCTCTCGCCAAATGAGGAATCATTTCCGGCCACGGGTTTGGATACGGAAACTGTCTATGCGTCGAAAACCCCGACCTCGGTTCGTGTCCTGCCAATGAGTGATTTTCAGCGCAGCCGGAGAGTAAACATTCAGTTTCACGATTGTCAACAACGAATTTGTTTTCTAATTGAAATTTTGCTGGATTCGGTGACAAAGGTGACAGGTCGGAGTTTTGCTGAAAACAAAGGGATTGTTTCGACAGGGAGAGGTGGAACGGGACAGGCGAGCGGGCGGAATTTCAACGTAATGAAATCCCACCCAGCTTACTTCACTACTAAATCGCTTATTCGGATGAACTACATATTCCCTATTGAATTTGATGGAGGAAAAGAATCCGCCTCAATCGTGCAACTGAGCCCTTGGAATGGCGAGAATTGAAGGCGCCAGACTCAGGCGTAGCTGCCGCCGCCTGATTGACGACTGGAGCGCTCTTGGGTGATTCGCTCGACGTATCCGCCTTTGCGAAGGGCGCAGAGCGGATCGACGGGGAGATTGCGGGCGGCGCGCCATTCAGCGATGACAGGCCGCACGTCCTGCCAAAAGGCGCTGCGCAGGGTCTCTTCGGCGGCCACGAGGTCGCATTCGTCCTGAAGCCGGGCCAGCTTCTCCTTGTCGACGAGCGAGGCTTTCAGCCAGAGCTCCTGGGCGCTGACCACGGTTTGAACCATGGCTTCGATCTTGCCTTTGAGGTTGTGGCTCTGGTCGATCATGAAGGCGACGTCGAGAGGGATGCCCTCGGCACCGGCTGCGTGAATCTCGTGGAAGATGCGGAAGACCTGGTAGGGGTCAATGGAGCCGAGGGTCAAATCGTCGTCGGCGTAACGGCGGTCGTTGAAGTGGAATCCGCCGAGCATATTGGTGTGAATGAGCCAGGCTACGACTTGCTCGATGTTCTGGGCGGCGTAGTGGTGGCCGGTGTCGACGAGCACTTTGGCCTGGGGGCCGGCGTTCCTGGCGAGATGGAGGGCCATGCCCCAATCGGCGATATCGGTGTGGTAGAAAGCTGGCTCGAAGGGTTTGTATTCGACTAGAAGCCGTTGGCTGGGAATCAGATGGCGGTGGGATTCCTGGAGCGCCTCTTCGAGCCAGCCGATGCGATGGCGGATGCTTTGACTGCCGGGGTAGTTGGAGCCGTCGGGAAGCCAGAGGGAGATGTCGCGCGAATCCAACTGCTTGGCGATCTCGATGGAGAGGATCATGTGGTCGACGGCGTGGGCGCGGATTTTGGCGGATGGATTGCAGAGCGAGCCGTATTTGTAGTCCTGATCCTGAAAGAGGTTGGGATTGATGGAGCCCGCGCGGATCCCGTGCTGCTTTTCGAGGGCTTGAACGGATTCGATGTCGGCAACGCCGTTGGGCAGGTCCCAGAGCACGTGGAGGGCCATGGTGGGAGTACTGCCGGTGAGACGATGGACTTCGGCGGCGTCCGCGAATTTCTCGGCAACGGTCAGTGCCGCGGCGCCCTGAATAAATTTTCCAAAGCGGGTACCCGTGTTGGAGAAACCCCAGGAGGGGATTTCAATCCGGAAATCGTCCAATACTCGAAAGGCCGGTTCTGCGAGTTCCCTGTCCGCTGCCATATGTGTCATTCCTTCCATCCTCTCGCGAAGGGCGTTGGATGTGCCAGTCGAAATCCAAGGCGGCGATCGAAATCGGTGAGAGCGAAAAAGATTCTGTAAAGATATAGATTGTCTATTGCATCTAGTCAAGGGCGTTGTTAGGGGCTCAGTTCCGTCCTGCGCCGGGTAATGACCCTCGGCCCACGTCGCAGAATGCTACGACCGCAGGCTCAATTCTGATGGAAATGTTCGGCTTAACGTCACGGTTTCCAATATGAAACACTTGCTTATGAGAACTTTCACGTGATACTTCTACAGGTCGTGATTGGGCCGAGTTGTCCGGCCGGTTGCCGACCGGACAGAGATGTCACATAGACCGGAGAGAGCCAGTGAAGATGAGACGAAACGAAGCGAAGAGCTATCGGCTGACCCAGAGTGCCGGGACGCGTGGACTGCTGCCGTTGGTCGGCGCAACAGTCGTGTTCGCGGGGATTTTCTGCGTTCTGGCTTCGGCGCAGGAGCCGGAAGCGAAGTCTGTCACGATTCGATGGGACAAGCCGATGGTGACCTCGAAGTCGACCGCGACCTTGCAGGTGGTGGTGAATCCGATGACCGAGCCGGGGTCGCCGATTCACGATGGGGCATTTGCGGCGCTGAAGGACCTGGGTGCGGATTACGTGCGTTACGTGCCGTGGCTGCCCTATCCGCGATTAGCGGTTGCGGAGCTGGAGCCTCCGACTAAGACCGGGACTTCGTGGGATTTCACGCGGATCGATCCAATGACCAAGGATTTTATGGCGGCTACGGAGGGGCATCCGGTGATTTTGAACTTCAGCACGATGCCGGCATGGCTTTTCAAGACGGACAAGCCGATCACGTACCCTGCCGACCCGGATCAGCCTTACTGGGATTACACGCAA
>Ga0302302_1002558_pt1 | contig 10620 bp, 8 predicted proteins | sample III_Palsa_E1_3_FD_198766 | JGI IMG/M metagenome (GOLD analysis project Ga0302302, IMG submission 198766) | Peat permafrost microbial communities from Stordalen Mire near Abisko, Sweden - III_Palsa_E1_3 | ecosystem: Environmental > Terrestrial > Soil > Palsa > Peat permafrost | place: Sweden...
AACGCTCCATATGCTCCATGCGTGCTGGTGTGGCTGTCGCCGCAGACGATGGTCATGCCGGGCTTGGTGATGCCGAGCTCAGGGCCGATGACGTGGACGATGCCCTGTTCGCGGCTGCCGATGTCGAAGAGCTCGATGCCGAACTCCTTGCAGTTCTCGCGCAGTGTGGAGATTTGCCTGGCTGCGATCTGATCGACGATGTTGAAGCGCTCGGCGAGGATGGTGGGCACATTGTGATCCACGGTGGCAACGCAGCGGTCGGGGCGGCGCACCTTGCGGCCGGCGAGGCGCAGGCCTTCAAAGGCTTGCGGCGAGGTGACCTCATGCAGCAGTTGCAGATCGATGTAGAGCAGCGTCGGTTCGCCCTCGGGCTCGGCGACTACGTGCTGCTCCCATACTTTTTGAAAGAGTGTTTTTGGCTGACTGCTCATCTGTTTGTCCTGATTCTGCTGCGCCCACCCTAGCCGGAAAAACAAATACCCGGCGAGGGTGGGGCACCCAGTTATACGGTTTGCGTTGCGAGTAGAGCGGCCACGGTTTCGCGGACCTGCTTGCCCATTTCAGTCGTCGAAAGAACCTTGAAGTCAGTCGTATTTCCGCGGGCCAGGTCAGCGGTGCGGTAGCCTTCTTCGAGGACTTTGCGCACGGAGCGTTCGATGGATACGGCTTCGGCTTCGAGGCCTGCCGAGTGGCGCAGAACCAGGGCTCCGGTAAGAATGGCACCCAGAGGGTTGGCCAGACCTTTGCCTGCGATGTCCGGTGCGGAGCCGTGGATCGGCTCGTACAGATTGACTCTGCCGCCGATGGTGGCTGAGGGCAGCATGCCGAGCGAGCCGGTGATGACGGCGGACTCGTCGGATAGGATGTCGCCGAAGAGATTCTCGGTGAGCACGACGTCGTAATTGCGCGGGCTGGTCATCAAGAGCATGGCCATGGAATCGACGAGCTGGTGTTCGAGCGTGACGTCGGGGAATTCCTTGGCGACTTCGGTCACGGTGGCGCGCCAGAGCTGCGAGACTTCGAGGACGTTGGCCTTGTCGACGGAGGTGAGTTTCCTACTGCGCCTTTGTGCTAGCTGGAAGGCGATGCGGGCTACGCGGACGACTTCTTCATTGGTGTAGCGCATGGTGTTCCAGGCTTCGCCGCTGATCTTGTTCCACTCGCGCGGCTGGCCGAAGTAGAGGCCGCCGAGAAGTTCGCGCACGAAGAGGATGTCCGCGCCTTCGATGACTTCGGGACGCAGCGGGCTGTTGACGGTGAGCTCTTTGATGGCGAAGGCGGGGCGCAGGTTGGCGAAGCCTCCGAGGGCGGCGCGAAGTTGCAGCAGGCCGGCTTCGGGGCGGGTGTTGGGCGGCAGGGCGTTCCACTTGGTGCCGCCGACTGCGCCGAGGAAGACGGCGTCGGAGGCGAGCGCGGCTTGGAGTGTATCGGCGGGGAGCGGCGTGCCGTCGGTATCGATGGCGATGCCGCCGATGCGCTTTTCGGTGATGGCGATTTCGTGGCCGCTAGCATTGGCGACGAGTTGCAATACGGAGACTGCTTCGCTTGTGACTTCAGGACCGATGCCGTCGCCGGCGGTGACGAGCAACTTGAGCTTCATTCGTGATCCTTATTTGCATCGCTCCCACATCTCAAAATCGAGATGTGGGGCACCCGCATTCGTTGAGAGTTAGTCGACTTCGGCGTAGGACATGGGGCGACGGTCGCGAATCTGCTGCGACAGGAGGCCGATCAGGTCCTGGTCGTAGATGTTTTTCTTGCGGTCGGCGAGGGCGACGAAGCGATAGTAGGTCTGCTGCAGCTCCTCGCGTGAGAGTGTGTAGCCAAGCTGTTCGAGACGATTGCGCAGTGCGGCGCGGCCGGAGTGCTTGCCGAGCACGAGTTGCGTGCCGGATGCGCCGACCAGAGCGGGAGTCATGATCTCGTAGCACAGCGGATTGGCCAGCATACCGTGCTGGTGAATGCCTGACTCATGCGCGAAGGCATTCGATCCGACGATGGCTTTGTTCGGCGTAGGCGCGAAGGTGATGATCTGGCCGAGGGTCTGGCTGGTGGGGTAGAGCTTGTCCAGATGAAGGCCGGTGGTCACGCCGTAATAGTCGGCGCGGACGTAGAGTGCTGCGGCGACTTCTTCGAGAGCGGCGTTGCCGGCGCGTTCGCCGATGCCGTTGATGGCGCACTCGACCTGGCGCGCTCCAGCCTCGACGGCGGCTAGTGAGGTTGCGACGGCGAGGCCGAGATCGTCGTGGGTGTGCGAGGAGAGAACGATGCCCTCCGCATCGACTGCGGGAATGCGCTGGCGCACCTCGCGGAACATCTGGCCGTACTCCGCCGGAGTCGCGTAGCCGACGGTGTCCGGCATGTTGATGGTGGTGGCTCCGGCTTCAATGGCTACGCGAACCATCTCTACGAGGAAGTCACGGTCGGAGCGGGTGGCATCCTCGGGCGAAAACTCGACGTCGTCGCAGAGGCTGCGCGCCTGGCGGACAGATTCGGCGGCCTGATCGAGAGCCTGTTCGCGGCTCATCTTCAGCTTGTATTCGAGATGTAGATCGCTCGATGCCAGGAAGACGTGGATGCGGGCGCGGTCCGCGTGTTCAAGAGACCGCGCGGCCATGATGATGTCTTCCGACCGGGCGCGCGCAAGGGACGTGATGCGCGGGCCGCGAATGGCCTGGGTAATGGTGGCGATAGCCGCGAAGTCGCCTTCGGATGCCATGGCGAAGCCGGCTTCGAGGATGTCGACGCCCAGATCTTCCAGGGCGTGGGCCATGGAGAGCTTTTCCTGGGTGGTCATGCTGCAACCGGGAGACTGTTCGCCGTCGCGAAGGGTGGTGTCGAAGATTAGAACCTGATTGTTATCCATCGAATACGGAATCCTATTGGCAGGGATTTCCCTGCCTGAAACAGTGTCTCCGATTTGGCCGATATAACGCAAAGTTATTCTTATTTGGTAATCGATTACAATTACTTATGCTTCTATTCGGAGGTAAACGCCTTGGAGTTGCATCAGTTAGAGACGTTCCTGGCGGTCGCTGAGGAGCGTAGTTTTTCCCGCGCGGCGGTGCGGCTGCATCGGACTCAGCCGGCGATCAGCCAGGTGATTCGCAAGCTGGAGGAGTCGGTTGGCGAGATGCTGCTGGATCGCGCGGCGCGAGACGGTTCGTTGACCGCTGCTGGCGAGTTGCTGCGCGAGTATGCAACGCGATTGCTTGCTTTGCGGCGCGAGGCTTCCTCGGCGATGGAGGAACTGAAGTCTCTGGAACGGGGCCGGCTGCAACTGGCGGCGAATGAATACACATGCCTCTACCTGCTGCCGGTGCTGGATGCATTTCGAAAACAGCATCCAAAGATCGATGTGACCGTGCATCGATCGCTGGCGAGCAAAATCCCGGATGAGTTGAATCTGCGGATCTTTGAGCTGGGCGTGATTTCCTTCAAGCCGGATACTGAGCAGTACCGGTCCGTCGCGGTCTACGCGGATACGCTCGCGTTCATCGTGAATCCGGATCATGTTTTGGCGCGGGCCAAACGGGTATCGATTACCGATCTTGGCGAGGAGCTGTTTGTTGCGCACAATGTCCCCTCGCCTCTGCGAAGAAAAGTCATCGAGACGTTTGAGCGTCATCGCACTCCGTTGCAGATGCGGATCGAGTTGCCATCGATTGAGGCGATCAAGCGGTTCGTAGCGATGGGCAACGGCGTCGCCCTGGTGCCGCGATTGACCGTGGCGCGGGAGTTGGAAACCGGCGAACTGGTTGCTGTTCCGGTTGACGAGCTGGAGTTTCGGCGGCTGCTTCGGCTGGTTTATCGGAAGAATGTGAAGCTGTCGTATGCCGCTACGGCTTTTCTGCAAACTGTGCGCTCGATGGCCGCCGAAGTTGGGACGCCCTTTCACTACCAGGTGGAGCGGGGGTAGAACAGGGATAGGGATCAGGAAGCAGGGAATAGAAATCCTTCCGGGCTCTCTGCCTGTTGCAATGCAACCGACGCCGGTCTTCTTAGAGCAGAGCGGAAGTGATCGCGACGGCTGCTATCGCTGCTGTCTCGGCGCGCAGGATTCTTGGGCCAAGCGACGCCGGTTGCCAGTTGTGTTTTGCAAATAGTGCGATCTCATCGGGCGTCCATCCGCCTTCCGGTCCAATCGCTAGCTCAAAATTTGGCAAGTCGGAATCTGCAGAAGCGAGAGCCGTCTCCACGCGCTGGCGCAGAGTGGTCTTGCGCTCGTCTTCTGCGAGGAGAATCCGCTGAGCACCAGGGGGCTGCTGAAGGCGGACATTCAGCGCGATGGCATCTTCAATGATCGGAAGATCCGAGCGCCTGGACTGCTTGGCCGCTTCGTGCGCGAGCCGCCGCCATCGCTCGACGCGCTTGTCCGCTGCCTGAGCGAGATGTTTTTCCGTGCGCCGGGCAAGGATGGGAACAATGGCAGCAACGCCGAGCTCCGTGGCTTTTTCGATGGCCCACTCCATGCGATCAAATTTGAACACAGCTAGAAGTAATGTGACGGGCAACGCGGCCTCGGCGGCAATCTCTTCGAGCAGGTTGAATGTCACTTCGTCAACGCTTACAGTGCGTGTTTCCGCGCGATAGACGCGGCCGTTGGCAACGACATCGGCCAGCGTGCCCGGTTGTGCGCGGAGTACACGGGCGAGATGTTCGGCTTGCGTCCCGGTGAGACTTGCAGAGCTGTCAGTGCAGGTGTCTGCGATCCAGCGGCGTCGTGTCATTCTTCACCCATTATCAACTTTCACTTTGCTGCGAACACAAAAAAGGGAACGCGTTGAGCGTCCCCTTTTCTGTTGCCTTTTTTGTGATGCTTGCCTACTGTTGCCTTCCTATTCTCCCTGGAGGCTTCATAGATTGCAGATCAGAAAAATCTCTGCAATGGATGAAGGTATAGATTCATGCTCGATGAGTGTCAAGAGAAAAATTCGCAATCTTCAATTTTGACGGAATTGATCCTCGCTCGATGATGCCGAATCGATGGCAAGGCGGGAAGATTTTGCCTGCGTTGCGGTGCATCTGAAGGCGAGTTGTGACCGACAATGTCTTCAGCGAAGGCTCTTGTGAAGTCGTAAAGAACAGCGAACAGTTTGGGACAAGAAGATCGCACTGTGGCTTGCTTCAGGGCCTCCTGCAGCGTCGTTCGACGCATCGCATCACCGGGATTTGGGAAGGTGATCGAGCAAGTGAAGAGAACGGATCGTTGCCAGTGCCATCCCCGTCGCGAAGTCGTGCCAGCTGTGGGCAAGCATTCCAGGGAAGAGATTTTTTCTCAGCAACGTGATGCTGCCAAAGAGAATTCCGAAGACGGAAATGAGCAGGATGCCGCGAACCCCCTGATAGCCGTGCGCCGCGCCGAAGATGACAGCGGTGACGACGACTGCGATGGGGACACGATGCAGGAGCGCGATATTCTGCGATTGAAGATAACCGCGAAAAATCAGTTCTTCCGAAAAGCCGACGATCAGGCAAAGGAGTCCCCATGCAGCGATCTCAATACCGTTCGCGGGCGCGAGTTCCATGAGCTGCTTGGCGAGTTCGACTTGTTGCTGCCCTGAAGATTTCTGCTGGGCTGAACCTGGGTTGGGCGCGGCTGATTTATTTGCCGTGTTCGCAGCGTGATGGTTTTCAATCTGCGTCTGAGCCACTTGCCAGGCAAAGGCAACTGAACCGAGGACAACCATGGAGCAGATCCAGAAGAGCGCCGCGATTCCCGCCTCCCTGGTGATTTCGTTCAGGCCTTTGGGCCATGCGCCAAAGAGGGAGCGAAATGGAATCTTGCGCAGGCGGAGTCCCAGAGCGACCCATGCTACGACCACCAGTTCGAGAGCGCCGGTGAGTCCGTATCGGATGAGGCGAACGGGATCCGATCCGTCAGTTGCGCTGGCCGCCAACGCATGTGCTCCACGCTGGGCCGGGGCGAGCGGGTTTATGCTCGCAGAGTCCGGACGCACGGCTCCCCAGATCGAGAATGCGAGGATTCCGAGCACGAGTACGAGCGTGTGCCACATGGGTGCGATGCCTCGTGGCTTGATGGCCGTCGCGACTGCGCTATCCACTTCTATTCCGGTCGGTGAGACAGGGTCAGGCTGAACCTCTGCGAGATCGGGAGATACGCCGCGGGCCGACTCCCTGGCTTCTGAATCGATGGGCTCATTTTCGGGCATGCAAACAGCTTACGAGAGTTGGAAGCGGTTTGCCCAATCGTTGCGTCAATTCCTGAGCCCGCATCAAAGGCCGCGTGTCAGCACTCGATGATGTTGAGGGCGAGGCCGGCGAGGGAGGTTTCCTTGTAGCGCGACTGCATGTCGAGGCCGGTGAGATACATGGTCCGAATTACCTGGTCGAGCGAGACCTTGTGCTCTTCCGGCTCCTGCATGGCGATGCGGGTGGCGTGAACTGCTTTCACCGCACCCATGGCGTTGCGTTCGATGCAGGGAATCTGGACCAGGCCGCCGATGGGATCGCAGGTCATGCCGAGGTTGTGTTCCATGGCAATTTCCGCTGCGTGTTCGATCTGGCCGGCTGTGCCTCCGAGAGCAGCTGCTAAGCCGCCTGCCGCCATGGAGCAGGCTACGCCTACTTCTCCCTGGCAGCCGACTTCCGCTCCGCTGATGGAGGCGTTCTCTTTATAGAGGATGCCGATGGCCGCGGAAGTGAGGAAGAAGCGGATCAGGCCTGCTTCGTTTGCTTCGGGGATGAAGTTGTTGTAGTAGAGGGCGACTGCGGGTACGACGCCCGCTGCGCCGTTCGTGGGCGCAGTGACGACGCGACCGCCAGCGGCATTTTCTTCATTGACCGCCATGGCGTAGACCGTAACCCAGTCGAGCGGCGCAAGCGGGTCGGAAGGTCTTTGTTCCTGCTGCTTATCGCGCAAACGCGCAGCCAGTCGATGTGCCCGGCGACGGACATTGAGCCCTCCCGGCAGGATGCCTTCGGTCGCGATGCCTCGGGCTACGCAGGCCTGCATCACATCCCAGATCTTCTGGATGTTGCGCCGCACGCGGTGCTCTTTGGAGGCGCCGTCGCCGTCTGGAATGCGAGCGCATTCATTTGCCAGCATGATCTCGGCGATGGTGAGAGAGTGCGTGTGCGCCTGCTCCAGCAACTCGGCTGCACTATGGAACGGATAGGGAAGCGGAATCGAAGTTGCCGCTGGAGCAAGTGTCTCTTCGCCGTCTTCGGTGACGAATCCCCCGCCGATGGAGAAAAAAGTTCGACATGAAAGCGACTTGCCACTTGCGTCGTAGGCTGTCAGCCGGAGGCCGTTGGGATGCTGCAGAGTCGATCCGGGAGGAAACATCACATCGCGATGGAACAGCAGATCGTTTTTTTCGTCGAAATGGATCGTATGCGCGCCGGCAATCGAGAGTTGATGTGTTGAACGTATCTCTTCCACAACACTGCTGACGGCAGCCGTATCGACTGTCGCCGGTTCGTGACCGCCGAGTCCCAGCAAGATGGCGCGATCTGTGGCGTGACCGATGCCGGTGAGCGCCAGAGATCCGTATAGCTCGGTTTGCACGCGCTCGGTGCGGTTGATCCATTGTGAGTCCACGAGCCCTTGCGCGAACCGAAAGGCTGCGCGCATGGGACCCATGGTGTGGGAACTGGATGGGCCGATGCCGATTTTGTAAAGATCGAAGAGACTCGTCATGCGTTGTGCTTTTCAAGCTATCGTGTCCCGTCGATTGTAGTTGATTGCGGACGCAAGTGATTTTCACTCATGAGGCCACGAATGGGCTTCGACGGTCCTGCTTGTCTGTTGAGTCCGGCGCGCAGGGTGTGAAAATCTGAGACATAGCTGCAAACTCGCATGTCCGGGATCCCTCTCAATGGCGATGCAGATTCGAGACGCAGTTCTCTCCGATTTCGAGGAGATGAAGGAGATCTACAACCAGATTGTCCTGACCTCGACCGCGACCTATAACGACCGGCCAGCGACGCTTGAAGAGAAGCTTGCGTGGCGGCGAAGCCGTCTTGCGCAGAGATTTCCGTGCTGGTGGCGGCCTCTGAGACCGCTGGCAATGACTCGCAGCTCACCGGCGAGCGGTCGATTCCTGGTTTCGCATCGTTTGGGGAGTTTCGCGCATGGCCAGGCTATTGCTTCACTGTAGAAGGTACCGTCCATGTTCATTCTTCGTTGCGCGGCCAGGGAGTTGGAACGGCCTTGTTACAGGAGTTGGCGCCCCGGGCGCGCAGCATGGGCAAGCACGTTCCAGTCGCGGGTGTGGATGCTGGAAACGACTCGTCGCTCGGCTTTCTGGAGAGCTTCGGGTTTGAACGGGTCGCGCGTCTTCGCGAGGCCGGCTACAAATTCGATCGTTTTCCGGACCTGGTTTTTCTTCTGTTCTGGCTCACCCCGCCGACGCGGCCCTGAATCTGACGACTGACTCCGATCCGGCCGGATCTGGGCGAATCGCTGCCGGAAGAAATTTTGTACACTAAAGCGATTACCTAAGTTACAATCATACTGATTACCCTCCCCGATTTTCCTGACGTGGCGATGCTCAACCTGAGGCAAAGAATTCGATTCATGACCGGCCCGAACTCCGGGGTGGCGTTGCTGGTCGCTGCCGCCATTGGTGCGGTTTTATTCATGGTCGTCGCCGGCGCCTTTGTCTATGGCAATACGCGCAGTCTGATCTCCTCGGGCGAGTGGGTACAACATACTCAGGATGTGCTTGCCTCGCTGCAACGTGTGTCGCTTTTGATTGAGCGGATTGAGTATCGAAGCCGTCTGTACACGTTGACAGGAAATGAAGAGCAACTAACCCGAACGCGGGCAAGCGCGAATCAGTTGGATACTACGCTCGTTCATCTGAGAACGCTGGTTGCGGACAGCAGTTACCAGATGGCAAATTTCCAGAGCCTGAATGCCTGCTCCCAAGACCTGATCAAGTCAGCGAATAGCTTCACCGTGAAGTCCGAGCTTTCGGCAGCTACGTTGCAACTTTGTCAGCAGGCGATCGGTTTGATGACGGACCATGAGCAATCGTTGCTGCAGGAACGAAACAAGGGGACCGAACGCAGCTCATTCACTTCAATAGGGACTGAAGTCGCTTTTGTCGGCCTGTCGTTGATTTCGCTGGTCGTGCTGTTTGGTTTCCTGTTGCGTGACGCATTACTTCGCCAAAGAGTGGGCAAGCAGACTTCGCTGACAAACGAGCGGCTGGCAAAGACCGTGAATGCTTTGGAAGACAGGGCGCACGAGTCGGAGCTGCTGACTTCCGCACGGGACGAATTGCAGCTGTGCGTTGATGTGCAACAGGTGTACGAGTCGGCCGCAAACAGCTTCTCTCGACTCTTGGTGGGAACCAGCGGATCGCTCTGCATGATTAACAATTCGAGACAAATGGTCGAGGTGGTTTCAAGCTGGAGGAGATCACGGGAGGGCGAGAATCAAGAAAGCGCCGTGGAGGATTTCTCTCCTCCGGAATCCTGCTGCGGGCTTCGCTCTGGCCAGCCGCGCTGGCGCCAGCCGGGTGTTTCGGAGATTCACTGCACTCACTTCAATGGCGCTGCGCCCGATCGCTACCTATGCAAGCCGATCGTTGCCCATGGAAATACCCTGGGCATGCTCTACATTCATTGCGATTCCGAGCGAGAGGTGAGCGCCGTCAACCAGCGCATGGACGGGTTGCGGCAGCTGCTCCAATTGACCGGCATGGCGATCGCTACGCTGAACCTGCGAACCAAGCTGGAAAATCAGTCGATCCGTGATTCCCTCACGGGTCTTTTCAATCGGCACTTCATGCAGATCTCGCTGGAGCGCGAACTGTCGCGGGCGGCCCGGCGCAAGCAGACGCTCGCCGTCTTCATGATGGACCTGGATCACTTCAAGAAATTCAACGACACCTACGGCCATGCGGCTGGAGACACAGTCTTGAAAGCGGTATCCGAGATTTTCCGATCCAGCATTCGCACGGAAGACATTGCCTGCCGGTATGGCGGCGAAGAATTTACCATCATGATGCCGGATGTAACCCAGGCGGTCGCGATTGAGCGCGCGGAAAGCATTCGCAGGGCTGTTGCGAGCCTGCGAGTACCCCTGGATAAGGAAAATTACGCGGAGTTTTCTATCTCTATCGGCCTGGCGCTCTATCCAGAGGATGGCGAGACAGCGGATCTGCTGTTGCGCCGCGCAGACCTTGCGCTTTACCGCGCCAAGCGGTCTGGGCGCAATCAGGTTGCGCAGTATGAGGCGACGGCGTTGGTAGGTTAGAAGCGCTCTCAGGAATGGCATGGAGCGCCGCAGTAACGTTGTACCTGCCGAATGCTACTAAGTTCTCAAATTGTCATTGTCATTCTTTGCGCGAGCGGCTAATAACCCTGAAGCGGTCTAACCTTGCTGGTTTACCGCTATCGGCGGTACTCTCGCGTAATGCGACCTCTTCGGTATTCCATCAACGTTACATTGGACGGCTGCTGCGATCATCGAGCAATCATCCCGGACGAGGACCTGCATCGACACGCGGTCGAGAACCTCGAGCAGGCCGATGCTCTGCTCTTTGGCCGGGTGACTTACGAAATGATGGAGACGGCGTTCCGGCCGCGGGCGCGGACAGAAGCAAGGCCTGAGTGGATGGAACCCTTCGCCCGGACGATCGACGG
>Ga0302302_1002571_pt1 | contig 10604 bp, 9 predicted proteins | sample III_Palsa_E1_3_FD_198766 | JGI IMG/M metagenome (GOLD analysis project Ga0302302, IMG submission 198766) | Peat permafrost microbial communities from Stordalen Mire near Abisko, Sweden - III_Palsa_E1_3 | ecosystem: Environmental > Terrestrial > Soil > Palsa > Peat permafrost | place: Sweden...
TCGAACCCGCCCCGGACCGACAAGTCGCTGAAATAATAAACTTTCAGGTCAATGTCGGGATCGAGCGCGAGCCGGCGATACAGCGGCACGTAATACTGGATCGGGTGGCTGACGACGATGGCCAGGCGGACTTTCTTGCGCGCGCTGGCCATCGCCGGGCCGATCAACGCCCGATGGCGTAATAAGTCAGGCCCGCCGCCTCGACAATGTCGCGCGGGTAGATGTTGCGCAAATCGACCACGACCGGGCGCAGCAACAGGCTCTTGATGCGCGGCAGATCGAGCGCGCGGAACGCATCCCATTCGGTCACAATCACCACCGCATCGGCCCCGGCCATCGCGTCGTACGGATCCTCGTGATAGGTCACGTCGGTCAGCACTTTCATCGCCTGTTCGACGCCGACCGGATCGTGCGCATGCACTTGCGCGCCGGCATCCTGCAGTGCGCGGACGATCGCGATCGCGGGCGCATCGCGCATGTCGTCGGTGTTGGGCTTGAATGTCAGCCCCAGGATCGCGATCCGCCGCCCGCGCACGTCGCCGTCGAGCACATCGATGACTTTGCGCCCCATCGCGCGCTTGCGCCGGTCGTTGGCAGCCACCACCGCTTCGACAATGCGCTGCGGCGTGTCATAATCATCGGCGGTTTTCAGCAGCGCGAGCGTGTCCTTGGGAAAGCACGACCCGCCGTAGCCCGGCCCTGCATGCAGGAATTTCGACCCGATGCGCTTGTCCAGCCCGATGCCATGCGCGACTTCGAGTACATCGGCGCCGACCTTTTCGCACAAGTCCGCGATTTCGTTGATGAACGCGATCTTGGTAGCGAGAAACGCATTGCCCGCATATTTGGTCAGCTCGGCACTGCGCCGGCTCATTTCGACAACCGTCGAACGCCCGATCACCAGCGGACGATAGACTTCGCGCATGACCGCCAGCCCGCGCGCATCATTGCCGCCGATGACGACCCGGTCGGGCCGCTTGAAATCGTTGATCGCCGCGCCTTCGCGCAGGAATTCGGGATTGGACACGACGGTAAAGTCGGCATCGGGATTGGCCTGCGCGATGATCCGTTCGACTTCGTCACCGGTGCCGACGGGGACCGTCGACTTGTTCACGATCACGGTAAATCCGGTCAGCGCGGCGGCAACTTCCTTTGCCGCGGCATGGACATAGACCATGTCGGCATGGCCATCGCCGCGCCGCGACGGCGTGCCGACCGCGATGAACACGGCATCGGCGCCGGCCACCGCTTCGGTCAGGTCGGTGGTAAAGCGCAAGCGACCGCTCTTGATGCCGGTGTGCACCAGATCATCGAGCCCGGGCTCATAGATCGGAATGCCGCCGGCACGCAGCTTTTCGATCTTGGTCTCGTCCTTGTCGACGCAGATCACATCGTGGCCGAAATCGGAAAAACACGCCCCCGAGACCAGGCCAACATACCCAGAGCCGATCATTACCAGCTTCATATCGTCTCCATCAAAGTCAATGTATCGACCACGAAAGCCCGCTACATTCGCCTTGCGCCTTCGAAAGGCGCGGTAATCCGGCCCCGCGTGTAAAGCGCCGGCCGGCTATTTCCCAGCGATCATTCCAGGTTCCAGATCATTCTGTTTCTGGCGCTCCTCGGCGACACAGGCGCGCAAAGCCCGTTCGAACCGATCCAGAATCGCCACGCGCGACCAGCGCAGTTCGGCGCGCTGGCGCGCCGCAGCTCCATACCGCGCGCGGGCTGCGGGATCATCGAGCAGGCTTTCGATCGCGGCCGCCATCGCGGGTGCATCGCCCGGCTCGGTCACGACCCCGCACCCGTCGCATTCCTGCGCCAGCCCGGTGCCGGCGCCTGCAGTGGCAACCACCGGCCGCCCCGATGCCAGCATATTGGTCAGCTTCGACGGCAGCATAAGGTCGGCCGCGCCCGCCATTTGCGGCAAGAGATGCACCGTCGCCAGCCCGAGCAATTCGGTCAGCCGTTCGCGCGGCTGCAACGGTTCGAACCGCACATTGCCCAACCCTTGTGCCGCAGCGACCAGTTGCGCCAGCAGCGCGCCTTCGCCCGCGATCACGAAGGTCAGATCCCGGCGATGCGCCAGCAGACGCGCGACATCGATCAGGATTTCGATGCCCTGCTTGTTGCCGATATTGCCCGAATACAGCGAGACATAGGGCGTCTTGATCCCGAATTCCGCGCGATAGGCCGATGGCCCGGTCAGGGGCTGGATCGTGTCGATATCGGCCCAGTTGCGAAATTCGACCACGCGATCGGGCGCAACGCCCGCCGCCACCAGCCGCGCGCACATCTGCGGCGAAATCGAACTGACCCGCGAGACGCCATAGCTCCACTGTTCGAACGCGCGCGCCAGCCGCGCCACCGTGCCGCCATCACGCAACAGGCCGGTGGCAAACGCCGCCTCGACTTCGAAATCCTGAACATGCAGCCACAAGCGCGCGCCCGTGCGCCACGCTACCAGCCGGGCGGCCACGACCGACATCAGCGATGGCGCGATGCACACGATCACGTCGGGCCGCCGCGCCCGCGCGGCGCGCCAGGCGCTGGGCAATGTGCGCAGCGTAAACGTCAGGTAATGCAGCAGCCGTTTGACGCCGCTCGGTTGCGCCGGAATATAATGCGGCACGCGCACGACCGTCACGCCGTTTTCGACCGACCGCAGCACGCCCGCCGCACGATGCCCCTCATGCAATTGCCAACGCGGATAATAGGCTTTGCCGCAGATCACCGTGACCGCGTGCCCGACCCTGGCCAGCGCCTCCGCCATGCCCGTCGTATACGGTCCGATGCCCACCGGTTCCGGGGCATAATTCAAACCGATGATCAGGACATTCATGCTTAGGCGGATCCAGTGTTGGGGCAAGTCAGAGCGAGGTACAACCGCTCATGCGGCGCGAAGGTCCGCTCGATGTTCGAGAAACCAGCGATAGGTTTCGGCAATTCCCTGTTCGAGTGCGATCGTCGCGCGCCAGCCCATCTGGTCCAGCCGCGACACATCCATCAATTTGCGCATCGTGCCATCGGGCCTGGTCGGGTCGGTGGCAATTTCGCCGGTAAACCCGGTCACCCGCGCCACGATCGTCGCCAGTTCGTAGATCGACACATCGGTGCCCGATCCGACATTGACGTGGCTGAGCATCGGCTGGGTCTGCGCGCGATACTCATCGGGCGCCAGGTCGAACACGAACAGCGACGCGGCCGCCATATCGTCGACATGCAGGAATTCGCGGCGCGGATTGCCCGAGCCCCAGATCGTCACTTTGTCCAGTCCGCGCTGCGCAGCATCATGAAACCGCAGGATCATCGCCGGCAGCACATGGCTGTTCTCGGGGTGAAAATTGTCGCCCGGTCCATATAGGTTGGTTGGCATCACGCTGCGGTAATCGGTGCCATGCTGACGGTTATAGCTTTCGCACAGCTTGATCCCGGCGATCTTGGCAATCGCATAGGGCTCGTTGGTCGGTTCGAGCACGCCGGTCAGCAGCGCGTCTTCGCGCATCGGTTGCGGCGCGGCGCGCGGATAGATGCACGACGATCCCAGTTGCAACAGGCGCGTGACCCCGGCGGCAAACGCCTGGTGTATCACATTGCACTGGATCATCAGGTTTTCGTAGATGAATTCAGCCGGATAGGCATTGTTGGCGTGAATCCCGCCGACTTTCGCTGCGGCCAGGATCACCGCATCGGGGCGCTCGGCGACAAGGAATGCCGCGACCGCAGCCTGATTGCTCAGGTCGAGTTCGACGCGCGTGCGCGTGATGATCTGCGTGCCGGGCCGGGCGGAGAGCTGCCGCACGATCGCACCGCCGACCATGCCGCGATGTCCGGCAACGAAGATCCGCATGGTGCGATCGGACACGATCAACCTTCCAGCGAAACGGGCACGTCGAGCCCATGCAGTTTGAGCAGGGCATGCCGCTTGGCCGCAACCAGGTCGGCCGCCACCATTTCCTCGCACATTTCCTGCGCGGTGATCTGCGGCACCCAGCCGAGTTTTTCCCTGGCGCGGGTGGGGTCGCCCAGCAAAGTTGCGACTTCGGCCGGGCGGAAATAGCGGGCATCGACGCGCATGATCACATCGCCGACTTTCACCGCCGGCGCATCGTCACCCGTTACCGCATCGACCACGGCGATCTCGTCGACGCCGCTGCCTTCGAAGCGCAAGGTCACGCCCAGATGCGCCGCCGACCATGTGATAAATTCGCGCACCGAATATTGCTTGCCCGTGGCGATCACGAAATCCTCGGCCACGTCCTGTTGCAGCATCATCCACTGCATGCGGACATAGTCCTTGGCATGGCCCCAGTCGCGCAGGCTGTCGATATTGCCCATGTACAGGCACGGCTCGAGCCCTTGCGCGATATTGGTCAGCCCGCGGGTGATCTTGCGCGTCACGAATGTTTCGCCGCGACGCGGGCTCTCGTGGTTGAACAGCACGCCGTTGCACGCATACAGGCCATAGGATTCGCGGTAATTGACCGTGATCCAATAGGCATAGAGCTTGGCCACCGCATACGGCGATCGCGGATAGAACGGCGTGGTTTCGCGCTGCGGCGTTTCCTGCACCAGGCCATACAATTCGGATGTCGAAGCCTGGTAGAACCGCGTCTTTTTCTCCAGCCCGAGCAGCCGGATCGCTTCGAGCAGTCGCAGCGAACCCAGCCCGTCGACATCGGCGGTGTACTCGGGCATTTCGAAACTGACCGCAACATGGCTTTGCGCGCCGAGGTTGTAGATTTCGTCGGGCTGTATCTGCTGGATCAGCCCCGTCAGGTTCGACGTGTCGGACAAATCGCCATAATGCAGCTTCAGCTTGGGCTGGTCGACGTGCGGATCCTGATAGATGTGATCGATCCGCTGCGTGTTGAACAGCGATGCGCGACGCTTGATGCCGTGGACTTCATAGCCCTTTTCCAGCAGGAATTCAGCAAGATAGGAGCCATCCTGACCGGTCACGCCGGTGATCAGGGCAACTTTACGATCGGACAAGCGACACTCCAGAATTCGATAAAGGCCGCATTATTTGCCCGTGTACGACAATGCACGCAATACAGGAATGGTCCGATACGAGGCATGCGTAGATCATGAAACTATGTTCATGCCAGACGGGAAATGAACATAGGCGAAACGTGTGATCCCGTGATGCCGCGCGCACGCATTGCGCTGTGATATTGCCGCAAAATGGCTGTTATCCGGATTATGTTGCAGTGCGGCATGTCCTGTTGCAAAGCGGTTTGCATGTCAAGCGCCACAATCTGGCCGCGAAACCAGGAGGGATCTTGCCTCGCGCGCCCACCCGGTCCAGAACCGCGCCATGGCAGAACAGGACCCGCCAATCCCCTTTGCGCCAGGCGGATTGGACTATGAACCCGGCGAGCCCGGTGGCGATCCGATTTTCCTGAGCGACGTCGCCCTGCGTCGGCAACAGGTGCGCCTCCAATCGATGATCGTGCTGCTGCTGATGGGCGGGCTGGCGCTGGCGCTGCCGTTTATCCTGTCGCAGTGCCGCGTCGTGGTCCAGCCGCCGGTTACCGCGCTGATCCTGTCGATCGTGCTGTCGCCGCTGGCCGATCGGCTGACGCGGATCGGCCTGCCCAACATGCTGTCCTCGTTCCTGGCGATCGTGATGATGGTCGGGGTCATCGTGATCGCGCTCGCGGTGATCCTGCAGCCGGCGTTCGACATGGTCGACCAGGTCCCGGCGATGGCGCGCGAGATTGCGCGCCGGTTTGCCCAGTTGCGCGAAAACTTTGCCTGGGTCGGCGAATTCAACCGCCAGATCACGCATCTGGGCGGGCCCCTGATCGGGCAACCGACGCGCGTCGTCGCGCTGGCCGAACCTTCGGTAATCGAACAACTGGCCTTGGCCACGCCCAGCGTCGCGCTCGAAGTGCTGCTGACGATCCTGATGACGTTTTTCATGATCGAATCGCGCATGCGCATGCGCCGGCGGCTGCTGGTCGAACGCGCCAATTTCACTTCGTCGGTGCGCATTGCCCGGGTCATGCGCGATGTGCAGGACCGGGTCGCGAGCTACATTCTGACCGTCGCACAGATCAACCTGGGCGTCGGGCTGATCGTCTATGGCGGGGCGCGCTATTTCGGCTTTGCCGCGCCGGTGATGTGGGGCGGGCTGGCGTTCGTGCTCAATTTCGTGCCCTACATGGGCCCGCTGACGATGGTCGGGCTGCTGTCGCTGGTTGGGCTGGGCACGGCCAACACGGTGGCGATCGGACTGGTCCCGGCGCTGTGCTTCCTCGCGCTGCACGCGCTGGAGGCCAATGTCGTCACGCCGTCGATCCTGGGCGTACGGTTCACGCTCAACCCGGTGTCGATCCTGCTTTCATTCAGCTTTTTCACCTGGGTCTGGGGTGTGCTCGGCGCGCTGCTGTCGGTGCCGATCCTGCTCACCTTTTCCGCGCTGGTCGATCACCTGGGCCGCCCCAATCTGGTCGGGTTCCTGTTTGGCGAGCCGCTGTTCGAACCCGGCCGCCTGCGCGATCCGGGCGATATCGTGACCGCCGACCCGTAACCCCGAACAAGGGGCGGCATTGGTTCCGAAATTGGAACTTCTCACTGGAAAACCCGTTTACAAAGCGTACATGCAGGACGCGGCGCAATCGGCGGCGTATTCGACCGATCAGATTGCCTCCTGCCTGCCCCTATTCTCCACCACTCGTTCCCACGGAGCAAACATGGCCATCATCCTTTCCCCGCTGCCTTATGCCGAAGACGCGCTCGGTCCCGTAATTTCGGCGACAACGCTGCAGACGCACCACGGCAAGCATCACCGCGCCTATGTCGACAAGACCAATGCCGCGACCGAAGGCACCGACCTGGCCGATGCCAGCGTCGAGGACATCGTCGCCGCCGCTACGAAGACCGGCAACAAGGCGCTGTTCAACAACAGCGCGCAGACCTGGAACCACGGGTTCTACTGGTACAGCCTGAGCCCGTCGGCACAGACGCCATCAGGCGAACTGGCTGCCGCGATCGACGCATCATTCGGCTCGTTCGACGCGCTGAAGGCCGAGTTGGTCGCACAGGGCACCGCGCATTTCGCGTCGGGCTGGGTGTGGCTGGTCGCCAAGAACGGCAAGCTGTCGGTCGAACAGACGCATGACGCCGCCAGCTATGGCGACCTGTCGGGCACGCCCGTGCTCGTGATCGACCTGTGGGAACATGCCTACTACATCGATTACAAGAACGTGCGCCCCGACTACCTGAAGAAGGTCACCGAAGGTCACCTGAACTGGGAATTCGCCGGCAAGAACTTTGCCAGCGGCACGCTGTGGACTTACCCCACCGCATAAGCACCAGCCATCGGCGCCCGGGAAACCGGGCGTCGATCAGGCATTCCGCGCAAACCGGTCGACCGCGGCAGTCACCGCAACGTCGAACGTGACATTGCCCAAAGTGCGCATCAGGTCCGGCACGACCGCGACCAGCAGCGCCAGAGGCGCCACCGGCACCCCCATCGCCAGCGCAATCGGCCCGACCGACGCGATAAAGCTGATCGTGCCCGGCAGGCTGACCGAGCTGAGCGATATCAGGATCGCCATGACAAAGCCCGACGCCATCGTCCCGGCCGTCAGCGGCACCCCATACCAATGCGCAACATACACCACGACCGCCAGGTTCATCGCCGGGCTGGTCGCGCGAAACAGCGCGACGGCCAGCGGCAACACGAATTCGGCGGTCGAACTGCGCAGCCCCAGCCGCTCGCATGCGCCAAGCATTGTCGGCAGCGACGCGAGCGAGCTTTGCGTCGACAGCGCAAACACCTGCACCGGCAGCAGATTGCGCGCAAACCGCCCCAGCGGCTGACGCGCGACCAGCGCGGCAAACGGATATGCCGCCAGCCACACCACTGCACCCGACGTCGTCACCACGACGATATAATGCGCCAGCGCACCGACCGCCGCGACGCCGCTTTTGGCCGCCACCGTCAGGCTGAGCGCAAGCACGCCGAGCGGCGCCAGCGCCAGAACCCATCCGATCACCACCAGCATCGCGCCCGCAATCGAGGCAAAAAACAGCGCGATCAGATCGCGCTGCGCCGGCACCAGCCGCGTCACCGCGAGCGCGAAAATCGACATGAACAGGATCAGCGGCAACATGTGGTCGTTGGCCGCGGCATCGATCACATTGGACGGCACGATCGACCGCAGATAGTCGGCAATACCGGGCAGCGACGCCGGGACCGAACCGCCAAGACTGCCGCGCAACGCCGCCGCCGCGCTGGCAGGCACGGGCAAGACAGTCAGAATCAGTGTCGGCACCGTCAGCGCGACGATCGCCGCAAACGCCAGCACCGCGACAAACCAGCCCAGGCTGCGCCGCGCCATCGGCCCCGCGCTGGCCGTACGCACCGTCTGGAACACCCCGGTAAAGACCAGCGGCACGATTGTCGCCTGCAGCGCGCGCAGCCACAATTCGCCCGCCGGCCCGGCCACCGCCAGCACACCCGGCATCGCGCCCGGCGCAACAAACGCCAGCGCCAGCCCCCCGCCCAGCCCGATCGCCAGCGCGGCGAATGTCCACCCCGCCGGCACTTGCGCGATCGGCGGCAGGACCAATCCGCCGGATCCGGAATTGTCTGTGAGAGGCGCGTTGCCTTGCGTGTCTGGTTGGTTCATGCGCTGGTTAGATTAGTCATGTATGACGCGCTGGCAATCGCATCAATTCCGGTGGCCGAGCCTCGCGCGGCCCACCTCCACGACGACAAAAGGGTTCGATCATGGGACGCAAGTTCTTCGGCACCGACGGCATCCGCGGCCGCACCAATGCAGGCGTGATGACCGCCGCCACCGCGATGAAAGTCGGCCAGGCCGCCGGCACCTATTTCCAGCGCGGCGAACACCGCCACCGCGTGGTGATCGGCAAGGACACGCGCCTGTCGGGCTACATGCTCGAAAACGCGATGACCGCCGGTTTCACCAGCGTCGGCATGGACGTTGTGCTGCTCGGGCCGATGCCCACGCCCGCGATCGCGCTCCTGACCCGCGAAATGCGCGCCGACGTCGGCGTGATGATTTCGGCCAGCCACAACCCCTTCGAAGACAACGGCATCAAGCTGTTCGGCCCCGATGGCTACAAATTGTCCGACGAAGCCGAACTCGCGATCGAGGCGATGCTCGAAGACGACATGCCGCTCGCCGATGCCGAAGCCGTCGGCCGCGCACGCCGCATCGAAGACGCACGCGGACGCTATATCCATGCGGTAAAAGCCAGCCTGCCCCACGATGTCCGCCTCGACGGCCTGCGCATCGTGCTCGATTGCGCGAACGGCGCCGCATACCAGGTCGCCCCCTCGGTCCTGTGGGAACTGGGCGCCGAAGTCATCGCGATCGGCGTCGAGCCCAATGGCAAGAATATCAACCTGAACGTCGGATCGACCCACCTCGACGCGATCAAGGCCAAAGTCCGCGAAGTCCGCGCCGATATCGGCATCGCACTCGATGGCGATGCCGACCGCCTGATCGTCGTCGACGAAAAAAGCCACACCGTCGACGGCGACCAGATCATGGCGCTGATCGGCAGCCGCATGGCCGAACTGGGCCAGTTGCGCGGCAACGGCGTCGTCGCCACGGTCATGTCCAACCTCGGTCTCGAACGCTTCCTGAATTCGCGCGGGATCGACCTGGTCCGCACCGCAGTCGGCGATCGCCACGTGCTCGAGGCGATGCGCGCCGGCGATTACAATGTCGGCGGCGAACAATCAGGCCACATGATCCTGACCGACCACAGCACCACCGGCGACGGCACGATCGCCGCGCTGCAAGTGCTCGCGGCGCTAGTCGCCAGCGGCAAACCGGCCAGCGAAACGCTGCACCTGTTCGACCCGGTACCGCAACTCCTGCGCAACGTACGCTTCACCGGTGGCAAACCGCTCGAAGACGAAAAAGTCATGGCGGTGATCGCGCAGGCCGAAACCGAACTGGTCGACAAAGGCCGCCTGGTCATCCGCCCGTCGGGCACCGAGCCCGTGATCCGCGTGATGGCCGAAGGCGATGACGCCAACCAGGTCGCGGCCGTCGTCGAACGCATCTGTGCGGCTGTGCGCAAAGCCGCCTGAGTTTAAGGGCCTCCGGCGGGCGTTTAAGGGCCTCCGGCGGGCAAGGGCCATGGGCCCTTGCATCCCGTTACCGTCCGCGTTGGTGTGTTGGTTCGGCGGAGTATCCCGCCGCTGCGTCGGTAGACAATAAGGCCGCTGCGCGGCGGGGTGCAAATGCCTGAATAGCGCGCAGTTCAAGACGATAACGGGTTCAAAGGGCCCCTGGCCCTTTGCCGCCGGAGGCCCTGAACAAACGAACAGGTTCACTGCAACCTGCTACAAGGGAACTAAGCCATGCTCGAAATGCGGCCCGATTGCGAAAAATGCGGCGTGGATGTCCCGGCTGAAGACCCCGGCGCGTTCATCTGCTCGTTCGAATGCACGTTTTGCGCGGAATGCGCTGAAGATCTCGACGATCGTTGCCCTAATTGCGGCGGCGAGCTGACCGACCGGCCGACCCGCGCCAAGGCGCTGCATGCCAAAAACCCGCCATCGACTGTGCGGCACTTTCATCCGTGATCAGGCTCGCGGTCGCGGCGCT
>Ga0302302_1002573_pt1 | contig 10599 bp, 7 predicted proteins | sample III_Palsa_E1_3_FD_198766 | JGI IMG/M metagenome (GOLD analysis project Ga0302302, IMG submission 198766) | Peat permafrost microbial communities from Stordalen Mire near Abisko, Sweden - III_Palsa_E1_3 | ecosystem: Environmental > Terrestrial > Soil > Palsa > Peat permafrost | place: Sweden...
GGATCCTCAAGAATGCACTGGGGCTCGGCGCCGGTACCTGAGATGAACGGAGAACCGGAATCCTCGCTGAGCTGGCTGGAGGTCGGATCGATGACATAGGCCACGATGCCGGCTCCGTTGCTGATGCCGTAGCCCTGTTGATTGGCCACGTAGAGGAACTTGCCCTTGGACTCAACAATCATCTGAACGGGGTTGGTCTGCGTGGAGTCATCCGCGACTGCTCCGCCGACCAGTGACTGCAGGGCGCCGTTGGTTCCGACGGTGAAGGGAATGATCTGTCCTGGCGCCGCGCCGGTTGCAGTGGGCTCATTATCCAGGATGTAAACTTTGCCGGCGGCGTAGGTGATCGTCGTGCCCTGTCCCATTGGTACGTTGCCGCCATTGAAAGTGCTCTGGATGCTCTGTACCGTGCTCTGGCTTATCGACAACTGGCCACTCGACGAGTTGTAAGTGTAGGGATAGACGGTCTGCGCGGTGGTGGCTACGGTGGTCGGGCTTGCGCTGGGCATGCCCGACATGGTCAGCAGATATCCGGAGGCAAAGGTCATGTCGATCGGATTGGCCGGCACAGGGAAGTAGGTAACCTGGGTTCCGCTGGAGGCAGTCAGCTGCGCATTGGTGACCAGCGTGAGGCGTCCGGTAGTTGTGTTGATCGAGAAGACCGTCACGTCGCCGCAGGAAGGAGTGCCGAATGCCGTCTGGCAATAGGCGTTGGGGTTGGAGGCACTGCTTGGGAGCAGCGGATTCACGGTTCCGGGAGCGACTGCGTCCAGCGCAAACAGATACCCACCCGACGAGTCTGAAAGAAGACGGAAGGGATTGTTGCCCTGCGTGGTGAAGGTATTCTGCGGAGTCAGGATGCCGTTGCCGCCCACTGCGAATTCAGTGATGTTGGCTGTCGTGCAGAGATCGGTTGCCGTGCAGGGCAAGGTGTTGCTGGAATTTGCTCCCTGATTGAGGACATACACGAAGTTGCCGCCGGAAAGCAGGATCGCGCGTATGGGATTGGCTCCGCCGCTCGAGACGGGCAGGCCGTCCATCGCCTTCAACTTGCCGTTGTCATTATTGATTTTGAAGCCGCTTATGATGCCGTTGCCGGAGGGTGTGGTAGTCACTGTGCCAGTTACATACAGATAGCCAACGGTAAAACTCCGAACGCAAGAGCTGAGGCTGAATACGATGGCCGAGCTTAGGGCAGCGGTCAGCACTGTCTTGCCGAATTTCCTGAACTTCATGCGATTCCTTCGTCCTGCTCCAGCCCAAGGCAATTTCCTGCCTGTAACCGTCAGGTTTCATGTTCCGCAGCAGAGAGCTGGGTGGGGTTGGGTCCCTCGCTGCATTGTAGAAGGTGGGGGGCCATTGTGCATAGTTTCCGGGGTTCATGCAGCCCCCGGAAAACCCTTACCCCAATTGATTACTTGTGCTTTGGACGTTTTAGAGAAAAATCCGGTATCGGAGAAAAATGGACAGAGGTAGTGCGAGGGATGCAGGGAGGAATGAGCAGCGATTCGGCGAGGATTTGCAGGCATCCAACGACGGATTGAAGCTGGCCCTCGTCTCAATCGCGAGACGAGGGCCAATCGAGTGTTGCGGCTAGAATTCGCGACCGCTTACCAGACCCGGCAGGAGTGCTCCGGATACATGGGCTGGCCTTTCTTGCAGCCGAAGGCTTTGCCGAACTCTTCGAAGTTCTGCACCGAGCCGTTGGTGCGCCAGCGTCCCGGCGAGTGTGGATCGGTGAGGGCAGACTGGCGTGCCGACTGATCGGTCTGGTTCTGGCACCAGATCTGGCCGAAGCTCAGGAAATACCGCTGTGCTTCTGTGTAGCCGTCGATCTTGTCGTCGATGCTCTTGTGGTCGGCCGCCAGCGTATCCAGAAGCGCCAGGTAGGCGATGCGCAGGCCGCCGTTGTCGGCCGTGTTTTCGCCGAGGGTGAGCGCGCCTTTCAGATTCTGGGCGGGCATGCCATCGTGCGCGGGGCTGGCCTCGAAACCGTCGTATTCGGCTACCTCGCAATCGGTGCGTTCGGTGAACTTCTTGCGGTCTTCCGCGGTCTGCCACTCGCGCAGATTGCCGTGGCCGTCGTACTTGCTGCCCTCATCGTCGAAGCCATGGGTCATCTCGTGCCCGATGACTACGCCAATGCCGCCGAAGTTGACTGCCGGGTCGGTGGAGAAGTCGTAGAAGGGTGGCTGCAGAATGCCGGCTGGGAAGTTGATGTCGTTCATCGACGGGTTGTAGTAGGCGTTAACAGTCGGCGGCGTCATGCCCCACTCCTTCTCGTTAACGGGCTGGCCCAGCTTGGAGAGGCGATAGTTACGCTGGAAGACTGATTCGCGGTGGATGTTGCCGAGCAGGTCGTCGCGCTTGACCTCAAGAGCTGAGTAGTCGCGCCATTTCTCGGGATAGCCGATCTTGTTGCGGATCATGCTGAGCTTCTCTTCAGCCGCCTTCTTGGTGTCTTCGCCCATCCAGGGCAGTGTTTTGATGTCGTCGCCGAGGGACTTCTCCAACGCGAGCACGAGCTGATCCATGTTGGCTTTTGCCTGGGGAGGGAAGTGCTCCTTGACCCAGTCCTGGCCGACGGCTTCGCCGAGCGCCTGATCGGTCATGGCGGTGCACTGCTTCCAGCGCGGTGTGGGCTCTTTCTGGCCAGCGAGGGTCTTGCCGAAAAACTCGAAGTTCTCGTCAAAGAAGGGCTTGGGTAGATTGGTAGCCGAGCCATGCAGATTATGCCAGCGGAAGTAAGCCTTCCAGGCATCAACCGGCTCGGTTTCGATGAGTTCATTGACCGTCTTGAAGAAATCCGGCGTGGCGACGTTGAGCGTGTCGAAGTGGCCGATCTGGATGGCCTTCCAGTAGACCGGCCAGTCGAAGTTCGGCGACAGCTCTTCGAGCTTGGCGACGGTGTAGATGTGGTAGCGATTCTCGGGCTCACGCAGTGCGACGCGGCTCAACGACCCCTTGGCCAGCGCGGTTTCTATGCGCAACACGGAGGCTGCTTCTGTGGCTGCCTTCTCCGGAGAGTCGCCGGCCAGGGTAAACATCTTGGTCACATGGGCAACATATTGCTCGCGGATGGTCTGGAAGCGCTTCGAATCGCTCAGATAGTAATCGCGATCGGGAAGCGACAGGCCGGCCTGGCCGGTTTCGGCGATCTGTTTGCTCGAGTCTTTATCGTCCTGGCTGACGCTGAATCGGAAGAGCGGAGCGGCGTTGCCGGATTCCAGCAGTGCTCCCATCAGGGCAGCGAGTTTCTTGGGATCGGAGAGGGAATCGATGTCTTTGAAAGCTGGTTCGAGCGGCTTCAGGCCCTTCTTGTCCACGGCCTCGGTGTTCATGCAGGAGGCGAAGTAATCGCCATACTTCTTTTCCAGCGGAGTTTTGGGGTCCTTTGCGGCTGCGTCCAGCTCCTGCCATAGGAGGTAACGGTTGCGTTCGCCGAGCAGCGAAAAGGAGCGCGCCCAGCGTACCTGATCGGGGGGAATCGGATTGTCCTTAATCCAGTTGCCGCATGCGTATTGGTAAAAGTCCGTGCAAGGGTCTGCGGTCTTGTCGATGGCGCTCAGGTCGAGGCTCTTGACGGAGGTAGGCGGCTGGGGGCCTGAATTATCCGGCGCGGCATAATGCAGGTCGGCCAGGCCGTCTTGAGCGTTGGCATTCGAGGCACACAGAAAAGGAGTGGCTGTAATCAGAACCGAGGCAGAAAAAACGACGGCGCGGCGAGCAAAGGTAAAGCAGGAGGGTTTCATCCGAATTCCTCATAGGTGAGATCAGCCGAACGGTGCGGGGCCGTTTAGAGGAGCAGCCAATCGGGCGGGAGCTGCACACTAGAAAATTAACACGCGCCGACGGGGATCACGCTTGTTTATCCGGCGAATATGTGGATGTGGCGGAAGAGAGAAGTTTCTCCTTTCAGGGAGGACTGCTCAGAGCCGAATGAGACTAACGTGTCTTGAGATAGGCAAGCAGGTCTCCAACTTGAGCTGAAGTGAGCCGCTTGCGAAAGGCGGGCATGAGGCGTTTGCCGTCGAGGATGACTTGCTTCGCTTGTGCTTCGGTGGGAGCCGGGTTACGCCGAAAATATCCGGCCAGCGATGGGCCGTTGCCCTGAACCCCGGGCTTGAGGGAATGACAGACAAGGCAGTTGTTGTGATAGATCAAAGCGCCGTTTTCCGGGGAAGGCGTGTGGCATCCGCAGCAGAATACGAGGGGAGCCAGAGAGAACCATCTCCTCATCTGGCCACCTGGTTCGAATCCAGCAAGCCATACACATCGACCTCATGCTTTGCGCCTACGTAGACGTGGCCGTTGACGATGGTGGGGATGTTGAATCGGAGCGCCAGCCCGGCGCGGTCGCGCGACGCGTTTTGGTCGCTGCTGTAGAGCAGGTGTGAGCTGTTGGCGGCATCGAAGGCATACAGGACCGCGTGGGCATCTCCCGCGTTCCAAACCTTGGAGCGCAGGATCCATAGCACGCCATCGCGCATTCCGTTGGCAGAGACGGTGGGAGTGGAGCACATGCCTTTGAGACTCGAGCCGCTCGACTCTTTCAGCGCGAGTCTTCCGTCCTTCAGGTCGAATTGGCGGACAGCATCGCGGTCGCTGTCGCTTACCGCATACAGACTGTGGTTCCAGTAGGCCATGGAGGCGTAGATGCCTCCGCCGCTGCTGGGGTAGCTTTGCACGATCTGGCTATCGTCTTTGGGTTGGAAATGGCCCATCTTGTCGCGGTCGATCAGGTAGATGGTTCCATCCTTGCCCGCGATTACGGCGAGATGTTGGTGGGGTCCCGGCTGGTCCGGAAGAAGCAATGGGCCTCCCGATCCTAGATCTTTATCGTCCGCATCGAGGTCGTCTACGTTGAAAGGGGCGAAGTAGTCGTCGAGCTTGAGTGACTTACCGTCCAGCTTGAGGAAGCTGTCCCCGTAGTCACGGCCGCCGGAGGCTGCGTCGAATCGTCCGTTGCCCGTGGCGACAAACACGTTGCCATCCTTGTCTGCCGCCGGGCCGGTATCGCTGGCCCAGATGCCGCTGTCGTCGGCGTCGGGTGAGGCATTGAAAACGGCCCTTTGCTGAAGCGTGTGGGCGTCGTAGGCCATCACCCAGCCGTGATAGGGGCCGACATCGCACGACGAGCCCCAGGTGAGATAGACCGTTCCATTGGCTAGCAGCAGGGATGCTCGTGGATTTTCTCGCAGTGGGTTGAACTCCAGATTTCCGGAGTGGTTTCCTGTGCCGTGCCCGCTCATTGCGGCCTTGATATCGACGGGACCACCGAGCTTCTCGACGCCGTTGGTGATAGCCAGCGCGTGCAGTCGTTGACTGTACGACGTTGCGGTCTGCCTGGTAAGTGCCGTCACCAACCCGGGCCGGGTCTTGGTTCGCGCCAGCACATAGAGTGTCCCAGTCTGGGGATCGATGACGGGTGTCGAGGTGATCCCTACCTCGGGCTGAATAAAGGGGCAGTCGGTATCGCCTCCGGGTACGGGAGCTTCCCCTTCCCTGGCCAGGTTCACTTGCCACAATGGCGTTGAGGGATTGCCGTAGGCATCGAAGGCATACACGCTGTCGTGCTCGGTGGCGACGTACAGCACGTCGTGGCGGCCTTTGCCGGGGATTTCCACGCCAGCCAAAAAAAGCGGCTGGGCGTAAATATCGCCATCGACTTTGAGGTTGAATAGCTTTCCAAAGTGCTGGGCATTCACGTTGCTGGGGGTGAGCGTGGTCTCGATCAGGTTTGCTCCGTGCCGCGCATTGTCGTACTGGGACGTGATCACCTTCTGAGCGTTCCCTGCTAGCGCGGCCATCAGAAAGAAGATCGGGGATGCGCATGAAAGTCTACGCGGTCGAACCAACTTTCTCAATAATCTGGGCATTCAGGATCCTCCTTCGCTTCGGAGCAAAAATAATCGATCATCAGTATATCGATAAACGACTATAATGCGGCAAATCCGCAGCGAACAACCGCTTACTTGTGGCTTATGCGGGATTTCAAGGGAATCTGGCGAGGAGCAACGGGAGTGCGGCGCAACTCGCTACTGAGCTGTGATGTTGGCGACAGAATCGTTCAACAACAGCCCTTTCAGATTCTCACCCAGGATCTTGGATGCCTTGCGCGTGTCGACGAGCGTCGATTGCTGCTCGCGAACCACCATCAGCGCGGGAGAGGCATTCTCCCGGTGCCAGTGGTTCCATTCCCGTGACAAAACCGACGGGCAATCCAGAATCAGCCAATCGTGCCTTTCACTGCACCAGTCGAGGAAGGCGTGCAGGCGGAGCAACGGTTGCTTCAAGTGAGAAAACGGTGTCGCGTCTCGTACCGCGCAGACGTTAAGTCCGCAGGCTTCCATGGAAAAGACGCAGTCCGCCGGTTTAGTTGAGCCGCGGAGCGCGCATTCGATGCCGTGCCAGATGCGCAGGTCGCCGAGCACGGTCCGGAACTGCGGTCGCGCGAAATTCAGCTCCAACAGCAGTACGGATTGATTTCGCGAACTGAGCGCCCACGCGAGGTTGAATGCCGTGCACGTCTTTCCGTCGCCTGCCGCCGGGCTGGTGACAAAAACGCGCCTGGGGTTCCACCAATCTCCGCGAATCAGGTTGTCGGCGACCTCCTGGTAGTGGGCTGCTGCCGGCAACAGCGTGTCGCCCGCGAAGACCAGTGCCGGGTGGATGTTCTTGCTTGAGACTTCGACGACCTTGCGCAGGCCGCGCCCGGTCGGTATGTCCAGTGACAAACGTCTTTCCGGCATCAGAAGTTGTGTGGTCATCGAACCATCCTGGGAATAGCGCCGATATAGGCAACCTCATCGGGTACAAACTTCTCCAACGCGGCGACGCCTTGCACTACGCGGAACCACCAAAGAGCGAAGGCCAGGTACAAGATGCCAGTCAACAGACCTGCAGCAAGGGCGAGCCAGGGTAGTAGCGACCGCATGAATTCGATAGGCTGCGCGGCTCCGGCATGGTCCAAAATCTGAAATGGACTTCTACCTGGACGAAACGTGTGCGCCAAGGGCGGCTTCGTTCCAACCGATGCAGACCTGGCGCGGGCAACGGTGCCAGCGCTTTGAACCCGCCGCCGGTGTTTGCCGTGAGGACGCTGAGATGCCGTTGGAGCAACCCCCTGCGCCGCCGGAGAAGCCGGCAGCTCCAGCACCTCCAGCCTGTCGCGAAGCGTCTTGTCCAGTGTCTGATCGTCCTCGAGGCGCTGCAGCATGGGCGTCCTCTCGCTGCGCGTCTGGCCGATCTCCTTCGCAACCGCATCCAAACGAGCCTGATCCGCCTCGGGCAGCGGCTTTACTGCGGGCAGCGCCGCCACCTGCGTCTCCAACTCCGCAATTCGATCCTTGGCTGTCTGCATGTCGGGATACGCCTCGGTGTACCGCGCGCGCATATCGTCGAGGTTCTTCTTTGCCGCCACCAGCTTCGTCTCCAGAGGCTGGCGCGCGGTGATTTGCGCCTGTCTCTCCGTCTTCGCCTGTTGAACAATCCCCGCCAACCGGTGCTGTTCCGTCTCAAGCTCCTCAAGTCGATGATCCGCCACGTCGAGTTGCGCGAGCAGTTGTCCTTCTTCGCTGAGCAGCGTCTGATGACGCGCACTCAGTTGGGCGATCTCCTGGGCGGTCTGCGCGTTCTCAGTCTGCGGGGCCGACTGGGATGCTGCGGCAGCAGTTGCAGTCTTTGCAGGCGCAAGCGGGTCGGAATCCGAGGCTTCCAGCCCGGCACTGGTCGGAGAAACCCATGAGGCCAGCAGATTCGCTACAGCATCGGTCACTGCCTTTGCCTGGGCCGGTTCCGCGTCACTCCAGGTGACGCGCAGCTTTGAAGCCGGCTGCGATGCGATCGCAAGGTGCGAGCGCAGGCGGTCGGCTTGTCGATTGGTGGAGTCCTTAGGGAATAAGTTCAGCTGCCTGGCCACGGACCCCAATGCATCGTCGCTCAAGATCGACTCCGCTAGCGCCGTCGCCGATTTACCCCCAGCCTGCGCGCCCGCCGTTGCATCGAAGGCCAACCAGGCCGAGCTGGCATACGCATGCGGCAGCCACGGGGTCAGCGCCAAGCACCCTGTCGCCGCTGCCAGCGAGATTGCGCAGGCCAGCAGCTTGTGGCGAAGCGGAAGAGCGTTCAATCGTGCAACGACGAAAGCTATTTGCATGAGTCCTCTGGATGGTGTGAATCTCGCAGATTTCTAACCGCTCATCGCAACGAAGCGCTCTGCTCTTCGGCAGACCTGTGGGGCGGAGACCACCATAGCGTAAATACACCTACCGTGCGGCCTGCCTCCTCTGGCAAACCGGAGAATGAGAAGCGGCGAAGCTCCAGCTCCTGAGAAAAACCCAAACCCAGTCGGTAATGAAAGCTGCCGTCCACGAACGAGCCATGGTAGGTTTGCCTGGTTACAGGATCGGTGCCATAGAGCTCGTTCAAGCTGACATGGATGTCGATGCTATGCGTGAAGGAGTGGCGAATTCCTGCCCCGCCTGTGCTCATGAAAATCGCGTGCTCCAGTACTCCATTGCCCAGGTCGCGGTTGGCCGAGAGGTATAGATCCGTTCGCTTGGCCAGGCGGGCGTATAGGGCCGCAGCGCCGGTGAACTGCACGCGCTTCCCGCAGGAGGAATTTGCGCCCGCTATGCCGCCCGATATGTTGAGGGTCGCGTGGTCGTCCCAGGAAGAAAGGAAGCGTATTCCGCCGCCTCCCACCGAGCATTCCAGCGATTGAGTCTGATGCGCTCCTTCGCCGTAAAACCCGAGCGCCGTTCCATCGGCGACGTTGTGAAGGTACTCGACGCGGCCGCGCGCCGTGTTCACCAGGAACCCGTCCGCGTTGTACTTCGTATAGTCGTCCAACCCGGCGAAGTCCCAGGCAGAACGCCTCGTCGCCTCGTAACGCATCTTGAAGCCTTCTTCGCCTTCGGTCATCAGGCCGGCGTGCAGTCCATATGCGGGTGTGTCGGGTGCGGGAGCGTCCGCCTGGCCGACCATTCGATAGTCGATCGGCGCCACCTGACGTGCCGCGTCCGTTCCGTAGGTATTGGTTGCAGAGCCCTGCCACGTGAGCCGCGGCGTAACTTCACCGGTCGCCCGCACTGCGGCCAGGTTCAGGCCAACGAAATGTGCGCCGCTCAGTTGGAAATCGGCTGTGCCGCCTGCATCCTCGGCCATCAACTGCCACCTGCGCCGCTCCAGCAGTCCAGACATTGCCGCCAGGCCGCCGTAGGCCTTCCCCTCTCCGTCTCCCGGCAGGCTGAACGCATTGAATCCGCCGGCGGTGAGCGTAAAACTCGACGGCACATTTTCCGGCGAGATCGATGTCCGGTCTTTGCTCGACGAAAATCCATTTCCGAACGAAGCAGAATTCCATCGATCCACGGTTCGAATATTGGCCCAGCAAGGGAACTGCGGCGTTCCCTGCTGCAGAGCTACCGAAAGAGCGTCGCCGCAACTGCTCAGCGGCTCCGTGCTCCCGGCCAGATTCATCGCCGTATCCATCCGGTGCAGCGAATAAACCTGGCTCCCCTCGTCATCTGCCGGACGTATCATCCCTTGCGCCCACAGTGCCGGCGCGGTCAGGCTCGCCGGCAGAAATGCCCCCACGACCAGGGCACAGATTGCTGTCACGAAATTTGGATTTCTCATGGCACCACCACTGTGTCTCCGGGCGCCAGTTCGACGTTCTGCTCCGGCGATTGCCCTTTCAATACCTTTCGGTAGTCAACGTTGATCCTTGCGCTGTTGCCGGCGCGCAGGACATATACCTTGTTTTTCTTGGCAAAGTCGGTAGGTCCGCCAGATCGGGCGATCAGCTGCACCACGGTCATCGAGTCGATAAGCGGATAGGCCCCGGGCCGCTGCACTTCGCCGGTGACGTAAACCATGCGGCTGCGGATATCCTGCACAGTTACCGTCACCCGTGGCCTATGAACATACTTCTCCAGGCGCTCCGTCAGCGTTGTCTCCGCCGCCTCCGGAGTCATGCCCGCCACCGTCACTTCGGAGACCAGAGGTAGAGAGATCATGCCATCCGGCCGCACCACTGCGACTTCCGAGAATTGAGGTTCTTCCCAAACGGTGATGTGCAGCACATCCCCCACGCCAATCCTGTAGGCGGATCCCTTCTCGGATGCAGCGCTCAAGTCTCGCGCGGTTGCGCTCCTTGCGTCGGCCAGCGGCTTATCGGTTGGGGTTCCTTGAGCGAAACAGGCAGAGGATCCGGGCAGCAGAATAGCTACCAGCAGCCTAAAAGGCGCACGACGGAGGAATCGCAGCAGCATAGAAGTAGAACCCCTTCGCCAGAAACCACAAGACAATCCAGTTCGATACAGGCTTTCCGTTGAGTGGTAGATGCTTCCATAGGACAGGTGCGGCCTGTCACGGTCGTGCAGTCGATATAAGTCTTATACGACCTTTATGACGCGAATGAACGGCTGGGTTACCATTTGGCATGACTTCATGCGGCGTTAGTTACCTGGGTGACGGTTACCGCAGCATAATTCCCGGGATAGCTCTTCCGGCTGAAATAGAAGTCAGTTCTCAGAAGACTTTGACGTGGATAGTCAGATAGGTCTTGGGGTCTTTGCGGATCGCCGTGATCAA
>Ga0302302_1002586_pt1:5000-10581 | contig 10581 bp, 5 predicted proteins | sample III_Palsa_E1_3_FD_198766 | JGI IMG/M metagenome (GOLD analysis project Ga0302302, IMG submission 198766) | Peat permafrost microbial communities from Stordalen Mire near Abisko, Sweden - III_Palsa_E1_3 | ecosystem: Environmental > Terrestrial > Soil > Palsa > Peat permafrost | place...
CTTGTCGGGTAAGTTCCGACCTGCACGAATGGCGTAACGATGGCCACGCTGTCTCCACCCGAGACTCAGTGAAATTGAAATCGCTGTGAAGATGCAGTGTACCCGCGGCAAGACGGAAAGACCCCGTGCACCTTTACTATAGCTTTACACTGATTTTTGAGCCTGTCTGTGTAGGATAGGTGGGAGACGAAGAGCCATTGCCGCTAGGTGATGAGGAGTCGACCTTGAAATACCACCCTGGTATGCTCGAAAGTCTAACCTTGGTCCGTAATCCGGATTAGGGACAGTGTATGGTGGGTAGTTTGACTGGGGCGGTCTCCTCCCAAAGAGTAACGGAGGAGCGCGAAGGTACCCTCAGCTAGGTCGGACATCTAGCAATGCGTGCAAAAGCAGAAGGGTGCTTGACTGCGAGACGGACAGGTCGAGCAGGTACGAAAGTAGGTTTTAGTGATCCGGTGGTTCTGTATGGAAGGGCCATCGCTCAACGGATAAAAGGTACGCCGGGGATAACAGGCTGATATCGCCCAAGAGTTCATATCGACGGCGATGTTTGGCACCTCGATGTCGGCTCATCACATCCTGGGGCTGAAGCAGGTCCCAAGGGTATGGCTGTTCGCCATTTAAAGTGGTACGCGAGCTGGGTTTAGAACGTCGTGAGACAGTTCGGTCCCTATCTGCCGTGGGCGTTAGATGTTTGAGAGGAGCTGCTCCTAGTACGAGAGGACCGGAGTGGACGTATCTCTGGTGTTCCGGTTGTCACGCCAGTGGCATTGCCGGGTAGCTAAATACGGACGGGATAACCGCTGAAAGCATCTAAGCGGGAAGCCTCCCTCAAGATGAGACATCTCGTGACTATAAGTCACCTAAAGGCCCGTCAGAGACCATGACGTAGATAGGCAGGGTGTGGAAGCACGGTAACGTGTGAAGCTAACCTGTACTAATTGGCCGTGCGGCTTGACCATATAACCCCAAGTGTTTGGGGTGTCGCGAAAGGCGTTTGTGATAGCGGAGTGGAATAGCGAGAGCTGTAACACAAGGCTAGAGCAAGCCGAGACGCAAATGTAACCCCCTCTCACTTTACCTTTAGCCTGGCGACCATAGCGAGCTGGTACCACCTGATCCCTTTTCGACCTCAGAAGTGAAACGGACTCGCGCCAATGATAGTGTGGGGTCTCCCCATGTGAAAGTAGGTATCGCCAGGCTTCTTTTTTTTCTTCTGCATATTCAGACAATGATTCAATCATATCTACTGGCCTCTCTTTTAACACGCAAAGAGCGTTGTAGTTCTATTTCTACCTTTTCGAGCGTTGATTCTACAAATACCGTTATCCGACAACATCTTCCTGTCACGGCAGGTCACTTCTCTGTTGTCACGACAGAATATCAGACAGCTGGGCGTGGGCGAATGGGACGACATTGGATTGCCCCTGCGGGCGCACACCTTACCTTTTCTCTGGCCATAGCACTAAAAAACAAGGTCTCTCTCTCTGCTTTGCCACTTGCTGTCGCCGTTGGCCTGGTAAACGCGTTGTCATGTTACGATCATTCTGCCTTTACCATAAAATGGCCTAATGACATTTGGTATCACAATCGCAAGATTGCGGGAATCTTGATTGAGAACATGACACAATATGCGGATCAAATAGTCTTAATAATTGGCATTGGGTTAAATATACAAAAGGCAGCTTTGCCAGATGAGGCGACATGCGCTGCCTTAGAAGAAATTGCATCCTTAAAAGCCTCACGGACAGAGATCTTAGCAACTGTGGTCAATCAAGTGGTTGAAGTTGTGGATCGATACTTAGACGAAGGTTTTGAGGCATTTCAAAGCCAGTGGCAGCGATACGATGCTTTGAAGGATCGTATGATTGTGGCCATTACGCCACATGAGCGCATTTTCGGTCATTATCTCGGCATTTTGGCTGATGGGCGCTTAAAATTGTTAGCAGATGATGGCCGGCTTCATCTATTAAGTGCAGCAGATGTCTCAGTAAGGGCGAGCTCATGATTTTGTTAATTGATATAGGTAATCAGCGGATTAAATGGGGCTTTCTTCTTGAAAATGGCTTCCATTTTCTCGGTGCATGCCACTATAAACAAGAGCAAGACTTACCCTCTCTTTTGTCACAACACTTCTCTGGTGTGCCGCGCCCTCAAGAAATTTACATTGCTTCGGTTGCGAGTAGAGACTTCACGCAACAAGTCAGCGCTTGCTTGAGTGCTAAATGGCGTATCCCAGTGCAGCAACTAGGCGTCCAGGCATTACCTGAACTTGAGATTGCCTATACTGAGCCCGCACAGTTTGGTGTGGATCGTTGGTTGGCTTTACTAGGCGCAATGGAAGAACAAGCAGAAAATTGTTTGGTAGTAGATTGTGGCACCTGTGTCTCGTTTGATGCCATCAGTGCGCGTGGTGTGCACCAAGGTGGGCTCTTATTGCCAGGATTACAGCTGATGCGTGCATCTATTTTACAAGGGACAGCACGTTGTGTTGTCGATGCCAGCGCCTCTGTGTCGGATAATCAACCCTCATTACTGGGCAGCAATACAAGAGATGGGATCGAGCGAGGCACATTGTTTGCCCTATTGGCGACAATTTCACAGTTAAAAAATGAACTTTCTCAAGAGTTTAACCACGAGTTTACAGTCTTTTTGACAGGCGGAGATGCAGCATTATTGCTTCCGTTTATAGAAATTCCCGTACTATACCGGCCGTATTTGGTATTTGAGGGGATGGTTCACTTATTGGGCAAAAAGAAAAAATCAAAATTTACACTCATAAATTCATCTTTGACATTTGAATTAAATACGGATTGTGAGTAGACTGCGCACCTCATTTGCTGGCGTAGCTCAGTTGGTAGAGCAGCTGATTTGTAATCAGCAGGTCGCGGGTTCGAAGCCTGTCGCCAGCTCCATTCAAATAAATCTAGAAAATTACTGATAAGTTTTGTTGACAACGTTACACGCTTCGATCAAAATTCGTGCCTCGTAAATTTGGAGGGGTTCCCGAGCGGTCAAAGGGATCAGACTGTAAATCTGACGGCTCTGCCTTCGAAGGTTCGAATCCTTCCCCCTCCACCAATGAGTTGAAGTGAAAAGTCGCTTGTGGGAAGCGCGGGTGTAGTTCAATGGTAGAACCTCAGCCTTCCAAGCTGATGGTGTGGGTTCGATTCCCATCACCCGCTCCAAATTGGAAAGGTTGTTCACGTGTGAACAAAATGCCCACATAGCTCAGGCGGTAGAGCACTTCCTTGGTAAGGAAGAGGTCACCGGTTCAAGTCCGGTTGTGGGCTCCACAAAATTGATCTTGATAACAAATGAAGCATTTTTGGTATTCAATCACTGTAATATCCCAGGAGAGTTCTGATGGCTAGGGCAAAATTCGAACGAACGAAACCACACGTGAACGTTGGCACCATTGGTCACGTTGACCATGGTAAAACAACTTTGACGGCAGCAATTACCACGGTAGCGGCAAAGCACAACGGCGGCCAAGCAAAGCGTTATGATGAAATTGACGCGGCGCCAGAAGAAAAGGCTCGCGGTATTACGATTGCAACAGCGCACGTCGAATACGAAACAGCACAACGCCATTACGCACATGTGGACTGCCCAGGACACGCTGACTATGTGAAAAACATGATCACGGGTGCTGCGCAGATGGATGGCGCGATTCTGGTTGTGTCTGCAGCGGATGGCCCAATGCCACAAACTCGTGAACACATCTTGTTGGCCCGCCAAGTGGGCGTGCCATACATCGTGGTATTCCTGAATAAAGCTGACATGGTTGACGATAAAGAATTGCTCGACTTGGTTGAAATGGAAGTACGTGAACTGTTGAGCAGCTACAACTTCCCAGGCGATGATGTTCCTGTTGTGGTGGGTTCAGCGTTAAAGGCTTTGGAAGGTGACACCAGTGAAATTGGTGAGCCCGCTATTTTGAAGCTTTTAGGCGCATTGGATACATACTTCCCATTGCCAGAGCGTGAAATTGACAAACCTTTCTTGATGTCAATCGAAGACGTTTTCTCGATTTCTGGTCGCGGTACAGTGGTAACAGGCCGTATTGAAACTGGGATTGTTAAGGTGGGTGAAGAAGTGGAGATCGTTGGTCTTCATGATACACAAAAAACCATCTGTACTGGTGTGGAAATGTTCCGCAAGTTGTTGGATGAAGGCCGTGCTGGTGACAACGTAGGCGTTCTTTTGCGTGGTACCAAGCGTGAAGACGTAGAACGTGGTCAGGTTTTGGCTCACGTTGGCACAATTAAGCCACACACCAAGTTCATCGCCGAAGTATACATCTTGTCAAAAGAAGAAGGTGGGCGTCATACGCCATTCTTCCAAGGTTACCGCCCACAGTTTTACTTCCGTACAACGGACGTGACGGGCTCTGTTGAGTTGCCAGCCGGTATCGAAATGGTGATGCCTGGTGATAACGTCCAAATGACGGTAACGTTAATTGCGCCAATCGCTATGCAGGAAGGTTTACGTTTCGCAATTCGCGAAGGTGGCCGTACTGTTGGCGCAGGTGTTGTTGCCAAAATCATCGAGTAATAATTTGGTGTTTGGCAAACGAGGGGTAGCAGAACAGCTACCCCCCGTTTTTCTTTTATTTAGGCCAGTAGCTCAATTGGCAGAGTAGCGGTCTCCAAAACCGCGGGTTGGGGGTTCGATTCCCTCCTGGCCTGCCACTTTTGATAAAGCCTTGTAGAGTGATCGCGCTCTTGACGAACTGTGATTGAGGCAAACATGAGGCAAGCGGCTAACGCTTCACGAACAGTAGACATTTTAAAATGGATGCTGGGCAGCGGCATATTGATTGCTGTGTTGGCATCGTTTTATGTGCTAGATGCAGCGTTTCCAGTGCGAGTAGCTGTTTTAGGGGTAGGTTTTTGTGCCGCTTTGGCCGTCGTGGCCATGACCCAAAAAGGTAAGGCAATACTGGTTTTCTTCAAAGAAGCACGTCAAGAACTGCGAAAGATCGTCTGGCCAAGCAAGCAAGAAACTATGAGCGCCACTTTAATGGTGGGTGTGATGGTCGTGGCAATGGGGCTGTTTTTGTGGTTGGTCGACAGCGTGTTGCTCAAAATAGTGGCTTGGCTCACAGGAGGCCTGTAGAACATGGCTAAACGCTGGTATGTTGTTCATGCTCGCTCAGGTTATGAAGGCCGAGTGATGCAATTGATACGTGAAAGAATTCAAACAGAAGGTTTGGCCGATCTGTTTGGTGAAATTTTGGTGCCCACCGAAGAGGTGGTTGAAATGCGCTCTGGCCAAAAACGTAAAAGCGAGCGCAAATTTTTTCCTGGGTACGTTTTGGTACATATGGAAATGTCAGATGCTGCCTGGCATTTGGTGAAAGCTGTCCCGGGTAGTTTGGGGTTTTTAGGGGGAGCAAATCCTGCCCCTATCTCTGATAAACAAGCCGATGCAATTTTACAGCGTGTTCAAGAAGGCGCTGATAAGCCAAAACCAAAAACATTGTTTGAGCCTGGTGAAGTGGTGCGTGTGACAGAGGGACCCTTTGCAGATTTCAATGGCGTTGTAGAAGAAGTCAATTACGAAAAGAGCCGCTTAC
>Ga0302302_1002593_pt1 | contig 10565 bp, 10 predicted proteins | sample III_Palsa_E1_3_FD_198766 | JGI IMG/M metagenome (GOLD analysis project Ga0302302, IMG submission 198766) | Peat permafrost microbial communities from Stordalen Mire near Abisko, Sweden - III_Palsa_E1_3 | ecosystem: Environmental > Terrestrial > Soil > Palsa > Peat permafrost | place: Sweden...
TGGGTGGCGTAGCCATGCTCGACGATGTACGGATCGGCGCCGCCGATGGCGGTGACGAATTCGCCAGCGGCGCCGTTATAGGCAGTCTGCACCAGCACCGTCGGGAAGGTGCCGGCCACTGCCTTGCCGCTGGAATCGGCCGGCATCGTCAGATATGCGGCTAGCTTGGTGCCGTCCGGCATGGTGATGTACTGCATCGCCTCCTGCACCGTCTTCGGATACAGCACGGCCGGGTTGTAGTCGGTCCACTTCGCGCCGCTGTTGGAAACGATGGAAGTGCCCGGCTGGCTGGTCTGGGCGCGCGTGCCCAGCGTGGTCCAGTTGGCGGCAACTGTCTGGGTAGTGGCCGTGGCGTTCGCCGCGGAATTGACCGGACTGGTGCTGCCGCCACAACCCGCCAGCGCCACGGCCAATGCCAGCGACGCCGATACCAGATATTGCTGTCTATTGAACATGCCGATTCCCCCTGATCCTGTTGGTTATTTGACGTTTTTCCGCATTCTACGAGATACGGCGAAGGAGTCCAGTCAAAGATTCCGAAGACGAAAAAAAGGCGGGGGAATAGCGGGAGAACATTGTTGATCCGGCCCCGACCGGCCCACCCTCACCCGTTCGGATGGCGCGGCCATCCTTCGCGCCGTCGCACCCTTGTGGCGTCCACGCAAACAAAGGCAGCGCCATGACGACGGAACAGCGCAACAAAGAGTTGGTGCAGGCGTTCTTCAGCGCCCTCAACAAGGCCGACTCGGCCGCCATCGTCGACGCCTATGCCGACGACGGGCGCTGCGTCACCATGGGCAACACGCTCATTTCAGGCAGCTACGGCAAGGAACAGATCACCGCCTATGCCGCCGGCATCCTGCGGGTATTCCCGCAGGGCATCCGCTTCACCATCACCGCCATGACCGCGGAAGGTGAAAGAGTGGCCGTGGAAGCCGAGTCGGAAGGCATGCACGTCTCCGGCAAGCCCTACAGCAACCAGTACCACTTCCTGTTCCGCTTCCGCGACGGCAAGGTAGTGGAGTTCAAGGAATATATGGATACGGAGCGGGTGACGGAGATTCTTTGTGGGGGGCAGCGGCGGGCGGCGGGTTGATTCACCATTTCGGACAAATGGCGCTGCGGCCTACTCCACGAATCAGTCAGAAAACAGGCTCGATTCACGGCGCTTGAGTGGACTGCTAGCGCACCATCCACGTAAGAGCAATTATCGCTGCGGCGTTGCGGGGTCGGTGTCGTTCTTTTTTACGAAGCGCCAATGTCCAGACAGTAGTCGTTGCGCTTCCCCTAGAAATGCATCTCTAAATTCTGGACGAGTGAACCTCACTGTGAATTCACCTCCGGCTGCGCGCCAAGTACTTTGCTTTGTGCCACCCCAGCCGATTTGTGGGTGCCTACCTTGCTCCGCATATTGGCAGAGAGCACGAAGGCAATGAAGAGCGGCGGCGTCATCTGTATGGCAAGTGGCACTGAAATGATATTTGGCATGCTCGGACGACATTTAAGCCCTCATGCAAATCTATTGATCAGCTCTTCCCATCAAGCCACTTCTCGAATGACTCAAGATCGTGGGACCAGAAAACGTTTACCTTCTTTTCCAAAAGCCGCTCAACGTCCTCTATTTTAATGACCCCCTGAAGCAGGGCGGCGGTTTTTACAAAGCTCCCCCAGTGATCATGCCAAGCAGAGGACTTCTTTAAGACATCATTTATCCGTTTGACCGAATTTGTCTCGTCGTTAGTGACTTTGCACTCCATCGCCAAAACCACTGTGCCTTTTAGACCACAGGCGATATCCACCTCCTGCGGGCGGGTTGTGGTAGCAAAACGTGCCTTATGCATGAAATGTTTCGCCGGAAGTTCGCCTTTGCCGGCTAACTTCTGAGTGCTCGGCACCTTCGTCCACCCCTTTTCAATTAATCGCGCGATGACTGCACCTTCTTGCACAGCCGCCATTCGATTGCGACGTACCGTTGCCACCTGTTGACTCGCAACTAGCGGGGCTACAGAAGCAAAAAGACGCTTTAGCTCTGGCAGCGTAGGCTTCCGCGAACCATCAAGCCATCGGGTGAGCGCCGAGTCTCTTCTCCGATCTAGCTCCAGCGCCGCCGCCGCAGCAGCGGCTGGCCTACACGATCCACCTTTACGCTCTGACGCCTTACTCCAAGGTGAACATGCAAGTTTGAATTGGTCTTGGCTGATAGGTGGCGCGGTTATGCTTCGAAACACAAGCATATGTTGGCCGTTGAACTGTAACGCAGCCGCTACATCTGCCAGACACTTTGAATCACGCAAGGCATCGGCAATTAGTTTCCGCGCCTCCCTCAGCGCAAGCCGCCAATCTTCCGCATCCCTTTCCGGCGATAGTTCAGCCACATATAGCTGCCTAGCCTTGTCCGTTTGCTGCGCGTGAAAAGCCAGCAATTCTGATGAGACGCTCATCCTAGATCAATCTAATCCGTCGCCGATCAGGTGCTTCGCGACGTGATTCACCGTTACGGGCTTCTTCTTTCATTGTGTAACGAATAGCAGATGTAAGGTGAGGCCTAAGCGGAAGCAGTTCTACATGCTTTGATGAACGAACCTTAGAAAGGGAAGAAGATTCAACATGAAATTTGAGTTCTGACGCTACAGCCTGAGCCAAAAGCGGAGGTACCGCATTTCCAATTAAGCGGTATTGATCAACTCGTTTTCCAGAAAACTCCCATTCAGCCGGAAAAGTCTGAATAGCCGCGCATTCGCGCGGGCATAATCGTCGAATACCTAAACTACTATCGTCAATCCAATCCTGCTGCGCACTGGCGGTCACAGTTCTAGCGGGGAAAGCAAGGTCAGCTAAAAAAGCCCCCTGCTTGTAACCCCAGTGCCCGCCAGGACGCGTGGTTTCTTTTTTTCCCGGACTTCTAACGCCGCTACCAGGCGTTAGCATCTTGAGCTGAGCCAAGAGTGCTGCATTCGGCTGAATAACCTCGTCGAGGTCCAGTTTTCCTACACTTGCCAAACACGTTTTCAGCGTAACCCACGGTTTGAATTGCTGTTCGAACAACAGCGGATCTTTTGCATGGGTCGCTTCTGGAAATGGCGGTCGATCACCTTTGCGATAGCCAATCATGAACAATCGCACTCGTCGTTGTGGAACCCCGTAGTCAGCCGCATTCAGAAGATCGACCTCTGTTTGAAAGCCTGCCTGCAACAAAGCTGTTCGAATTAATCCAAGTGCCGAACCTGGCACTCCGTCAGGCCCACGAGCAGTAAGCAGTCCCCGCACATTTTCGAAGACAAGCCATCGAGCATCGATCTCTGTAGCGATGCGAATATAGTCACGGAACAGTTGACCGCGAGGATCTTCCATCCCTAGTTGGAGGCCAGCACTGCTCCAAGATTGGCAAGGTGGGCCGCCGACAATGGCAGTGACGTCTCCACGGCGCTTGGACACCTTAGAAAGAACGTTTTTGCCCGTCAACGAAGCAACATCGGCTTGTTCAACAAGCGCGCTTTTGAGGCGATTTGATCCCGCTTTGCGTCGTTGATTATTTAGTAGAGTAGCTACTGCCTGAGGATCAATGTCGGAGGCATAAAGACAGTTCCATCCTGCATTCACGAATCCGAGGTCGAGACCACCCGCGCCTGCAAATAGAGAGACGAAATTTGGTGGAACCGCTGACGAGATTTCGTCGATGCCCATACTCAACCTGGTCAAAAAATAACCAATTAGCCAACCTAATATTAGCTGGATTTTGAGTTTAGAGCGTTAGTATTTTTGAGCCCCTAATGCAGTGTCTAGGCCATCTAAAGCTGGGCGATGGCGTCCAAGAACGGTTTGCCGCTTATTGGCTTCGGGGCGGTCGAGCCTGGGCTTGTGACTTTCCGCCGTTTCATCGAGCAGGCGATGGAGGTTGGAACGGGCTTCGCTGGCGCTGCGGGTGATCACGGAGCAGTTCCGGAAAGGCAATCAAGCCGCAACGGAAAGCGATCCGGCACGGCCTTTCCGGGCCGGCTTCACCACGATTTGCACGTCCTGCCCGAGCACGGTGAGACAGCGCATCATGCGATCTTCCGAAATGCCCCTGAACTGGCCGCGCAGCATCTGCGACACCTTGGCTTGTGGAAGCCCCACTATCTCTGAAACGGCCGCCTGGGTCAGGCGCCGGTGTTTGACGATCGCGGCGATTTTGACCGCAAGCTGGGCCTTGACCAGCATTGCTTCCGCATCCGCATGGCCGAGGTCGGCGTAGACGTTGGTGCTGCCTTCTTCGATGCGCATCATGATTTGAATCCTCGTACCGCGGCTTCTACCGCCTTGAGCCTTTCCCGAATCTTGTCCATGTCCGGCTTGGGCGTCTCGGAACCTTTGGCGGATTTCTTCTGGAAGCAGTGCAGGACGTACACGGCCTCCGCCAGTTTCACTGGTGTAGACCGCCCGGTAGGTATCCCCGCGCAGATCTTCGACAACTTCGAGCACGCCGGCCGAGCCAAAGCCCTTGAGCACTTTCGCCTTGTCGGATTTCGTCCCGATCTGCGCCAGGTGCAGGGCGAAGCCGAAGGTATCCTGCACCGCTTCGGGCATGGTCAGCAGATCTTTCTTGCTGCTCGCTACCCAGCGCAGGGGCTTGATGTCGGGCGACTGCATGTCGTTATTATACCCAAAAAGGTATAATTAGAACAGGCGGAAGCATCGGCGGCCACAGGCCGCCCTACGGCTATCGCAGTTGGGGAAACTGGATTCCCGCCTGCGCGGGAATGACGAGCTATTTTTGGAGGCGGTGTGCCTCTTACTCTAACCGTGCGCCCCTCACCCCCCGACTACAACCTCGGGGGCAGGCTCTAGCCCTCTCCCCACAGGTGGGGAGAGGGGATTGATGATTGGGCACGGGGATGCGTTACAGCTTCTGATAAACCTCCGCCCCCTGCTGCTTGAACTCCGCCGACTTCTCTTCCATGCCCCTGGCCAGTGCCGCCGCTTCGTCCATGCCCTGTTTCGCGGCGTAGTCGCGCACGTCCTGGGTGATTTTCATGGAGCAGAAGTGGGGGCCGCACATACTGCAGAAATGCGCCAGCTTGGCGCCTTCCTGGGGGAGGGTTTCGTCGTGGAATTCCTTGGCTTTCTCTGGATCGAGGCCGAGGTTGAACTGGTCTTCCCAGCGGAATTCGAATCGGGCCTTGGATAGCGCGTTGTCGCGCACCTGCGCCGAGGGGTGGCCCTTGGCGAGATCGGCGGCGTGGGCGGCGATCTTGTAGGTGATGATGCCTTCGCGCACGTCGTCCTTGTCCGGCAGGCCGAGGTGTTCCTTCGGCGTGACGTAGCAGAGCATGGCGGTGCCGAACCAGCCGATCATGGCGGCGCCGATGCCGCTGGTGATGTGGTCGTAGCCGGGAGCGATGTCGGTGGTGAGCGGCCCCAAGGTATAGAACGGCGCCTCGTCGCAGTCCTGCAGCTGCTTGACCATGTTTTCCTTGATCAACTGCATCGGCACGTGGCCGGGGCCTTCGATCATGGTCTGCACGTCGTGCTTCCAGGCGATCTTGGTCAGTTCGCCCAGGGTTTCCAGTTCGCCGAACTGGGCTTCGTCGTTGGCGTCCGCGATGCTGCCGGGGCGCAGGCCGTCGCCGAGCGAAAAACTCACGTCGTAGGCCTTCATGATTTCGCAGATTTCCTCGAAGTGCGTGTAGAGGAAATTTTCCTTGTGGTGCGACAGGCACCACTTGGCGAGGATGGAGCCGCCGCGCGAGACGATGCCGGTGACGCGCTGCGCGGTCATGGGGATGTAGCGCAGCAGCACCCCGGCATGGATGGTGAAGTAGTCCACGCCCTGCTCGGCCTGCTCGATCAGGGTGTCGCGGAAGATCTCCCAGGTCAGCTCCTCGGCCTTGCCGTCGACTTTTTCCAGAGCCTGGTAGATGGGCACGGTGCCGATGGGCACGGGCGAGTTGCGGATGATCCACTCGCGGGTTTCGTGGATATGCTTGCCGGTGGACAGGTCCATCACGGTATCGCCGCCCCAGTGGGTGGACCAGACCATCTTCTCCACTTCCTCGGCGATGCTGGAGCTGACGGCGCTGTTGCCGATGTTGGCATTGATCTTCACCAGGAAGTTGCGGCCGATGATCATCGGCTCCAGTTCGGGGTGGTTGATGTTGGCCGGGATGATGGCGCGGCCACGGGCCACTTCGCTGCGCACGAATTCGGGGGTGATCAGGCCGGGGATGTTGGCGCCGAAGGATTCGCCGCGGTGGCGCTTGAGATAGCCGGCCTTGCGGTAGCTGTCCTGCAGCTCTTCCAGGCGGGTGTTTTCACGGATGGCGATGTATTCCATCTCCGGGGTGACGATGCCGCGCCGGGCGTAGTGCATCTGGCTGACGTTGGCGCCAGCTTTCGCCCGCAACGGCTTGCGGATGTGGCCGAAGCGGAGGTGGCTGGTCTTGTCGTCCGCCGCGCGGATGCGGCCGAACAGCGAGCTGGGGCCGCGCAGTTCCTCGGTATCGCCGCGCTCGGCGATCCAGCCGGCGCGCAGCGCGGGCAGGCCGGCCAGCAGGTCGATGGCGACGGCCGGGTCGGTATAGGGGCCGCTGGTGTCGTAGACGGTGAGGGGCGGGTTGGGCTCCTCGCCACTGGCGGTGTGGGTGGAATTCTGGCTGACCTCGCGCATGGGGACGCGGAGGTCCGGGCGCGAGCCTTCCACATAGATCTTGCGGCTTTTGGGGAAGGGCTGGCGCACTTCGGCGGAGAGTTCGGCCGCCTGCTCCTGCATTTCCCTTTTGGGCTGCCGGGGTTCGCTTTTGCTGGGCTTTTCGACTACGGCGCTCATGCTGTGTCCTCGCAAAAATAGGCGAAGGAAGAGCGCGCGGCATTGAAGCTGCAGCCTTCCCTACGCCGGCATCATCCGGATCAGGTTCCAAGGGACTCTCTCAGCCATCCCGCGAAGCGGGACGGCACCCCCGGCTGTATGGACGCCACGATAGGCCAAGCGGCCCGATCCGGCAAGAAAAACCGTTGCCGGCGCGGCGGCTGGCCCGGTTGTTGCGAAACAAGCCTTACAACAAGAAGGGGCGAAACATGAAGCAAGGGCTCGGATCGCTGCGGCTACCGCTCGCAGCGGCTTTATTTTTGGCTGCGGCACCGCTTTTCGCTGACGCCCCGCCCGCGCCGACAGCCCCCTTCGTCACCTCCGTGGACAAGATCAGCGCGGGCGACACCGCCTGGATGCTGGCTTCCACCGCCCTGGTGCTGATGATGACCATTCCCGGCCTGGCGCTGTTCTACGCCGGCATGGTGCGCAAGAAAAACGTGCTGGCCACGGCGCTGCAAAGCTTCGCCATCACCTGCCTGGTGACGGTGCTGTGGGTGGTGGTGGGCTACAGCCTGGCCTTCACGCCGGGCACGCCCTGGGTCGGCGGCCTCAGCCGCGTGCTGCTCGGCGGCATGATTTACGACAAGGTGCAGGGGCTGATCAGCGTCAGCCACGTCGCCACCACCATTCCCGAATCGGTGCTGGTGATGTTCCAGATGACCTTCGCCATCATCACCCCCGCGCTGATCACCGGCGCCTTCGCCGAGCGCATGAAGTTCGGCGCGATGATCGCCTTCATGACGCTGTGGTCGCTATTGGTTTACTCGCCGGTGGCGCACTGGGTATGGGAGCCGAGCGGCTGGCTGGCGGCGATGGGCGACCAGGATTTCGCCGGCGGTACGGTGGTGCATATCAATGCCGGCGCCGCGGGCATCGTCTGCGCCTTCATGCTGGGCAAGCGCACCGGCTACGGCCGCGAGCCCTTCGTGCCGTTCAACCTGGCTTTCACCCTGATCGGCGCCTCGCTGCTGTGGGTGGGCTGGTTCGGCTTCAACGCCGGTTCGGCCACCGCCGCAGATGGCCGCGCCGGCATGGCCATGCTGGTGACGCAGCTGGCCACCGCCACCGCCTCGCTGACCTGGATGATGGTGGAGTGGATGCTGCGCATGCGTGTGTCCCTGCTCGGCGCCTGCTCCGGCGCGGTGGCCGGGCTGGTGGCGATCACCCCGGCTTCGGGCTTCGTCGACCAGTTCGGCGCGCTGGCCATCGGCGCTTCCGCCGGCATCGGCTGCTACTGGGGCGCCACCGGCCTGAAGAAACTGCTCGGCGCCGACGACTCGCTCGATGTGTTCGGCATCCACGGCATCGGCGGCATCATCGGCGCCATTCTCACCGGGGTGTTTTCGCGCAAGGCGATCTGCGGCGCCGACGCCAGTGTGCTGACGCAGACCATCGGCGCCTTCGCCACGCTGGGCTACAGCGCCAGCATGTCCTTCATCATCCTGCTGCTGGTGAAGTACACCATCGGCCTGCGGGTGGAGCCGGAACAGGAATACACCGGCCTGGATCTGTCGCTGCACAGCGAGCAGATTCCCTGATGCCTGGAATGCACGGAAATGATGCACACAAGCGGATCGATGCGCGGTGGAGGGGCGCGCACAAATCCGGCTGTACCACGGCGGAGCAAGCTCGCTGCCGCCGCGGTGTCAACGAGCGGTAAAGGAGCAACACCCCCATGACACAGGCGGAACGTTTCTCTCTGGCCACCCATCTGTACGTGCGCCTGCGCCGCAGCAGCGGCCGCGTGGTGGATGCGATCTGGATGGCCCAGAACGACGAGTATGCGCGGGAAATCCTCAGGCTTGCCGCCACCGACCCCGATGCGGAAACGCAGAGCCTGGTGCAGCGCTTCCAGGCCCTGCTCGGCAACCAGCCGGCGCCGCGCCGGCCGGCGCCGGCAACGGCCGCGGCGGCACGGGCGGCGGAGTCGGATACCTCGCAGCACTACATCGGGACGCTGCGCTAACGGTGGGACGCTGCGCTGGCGGCGGCAGCACATCAGGCCCGGGCGGATCGTGCCCGGACTAAAAGAGCAAGGGAAGCGCAGGGGCGTGGGGCGGGATGCGTAAAGCATCCCGCCCTGCGCGCCGCGGTGGGCATTACGCGCAGGGCAACCCGCGAAAGCCGCTTTATTGACCGCCGGTTTCGTTCTGCGCGAACCACAGGCCGGCGTAAACGCGCGGCTCGACCCATTTGCCGCTGCGGCCCTGCTGCGCCAGCCACTCGCCGATTCCGGCCAGCGGCACCACATGCACGGTGATGTCCTCGCCTTCCACGCCGCCGCCGGCACTGACGCGCTGCAGGTCGTGGGCGCGGAACAGATAGAGGATTTCGGAGGCCAGCCCGGCACCGACCGGGCCGCTGGTCAGCAGTTCGGCGCGGGCGCCGCGAAAGCCGGTTTCTTCCTCCAGCTCGCGCAGGGCCGCGGCTTCGACCCCCTCGTTGGCGAAGGCGGCTTCGTCGCCGATGATGCCGGCCGGCAGCTCGATGCAGCGCCGGTGCAGCGGCACGCGGTATTGCTCCACCAGCACGATTTCGCGCGCCGTGGTGACGGCGACGATGAAGGCGGCGCCGCGCGCATAGGGGCGCTCGACGTATTCCCAGGTGCCTTCGCGCCGCAGGGTCAGGTACTTGCCCTCGTAGAGGGTTTCGATCGGTGGTCTGGCGGCGCCTGCGGAATCGGACATGGGAAGCGGAGCGATGTGTTTGAGCAGCCGCTACCGTGCAGCACTCAGGGCCGCTGCGCAAGCACCGCGTTGACGTAATCCGGCTCCAGCGCCTTCAGCGGATGCGAGGCGGTGACATGGCCCATGAACGGCGCCCGGATGCCGTAGCCGAGCAACTCCTGCACGCGCGGCGACATGGCGCGCGCCAGTTGCGGCGGGATGCCGAGAAAGAAATTCTCCTGGGTGCGCGCCCAGGGCTCGCAATACTGATTGGAGAAGGCCAGGCGCGGCGCCGCGCTACGGTTGGCGCCGCCGCGATGCAGCAGGGTACCGAGGAACAGCAGGCAGGCGCCGGCCGGCATTTCCACCGGCCTCAGCTGGCGCAGCCATTGCGGATTTTCCGGCGCGTCCATGCTGCGCTCGCCGCCATATTGCCCGGCCACCTGGGCGTCGTCCCAGGCGTGGCTGCCGGGGATGATCTCGGTGCCGCCGTTCTCGGCGGTGAAGGCGTCCACCGCGACGATGGTGCTGAGGCTGATCGCCGGGCGCGGCCGCGGAATGGGGTAGAAGCCGTCGTCATAGTGCACCGGCTGCGGCGTTTCGCCGGGATGGATGCAGATGGCCTGGCTGGCGGTGAGCAGGTAGCCGGGCTGGAGGAACTGGTCGAGCAACGCCAGCACGCGCGCATCGCAGGCGATGTCCTCGAACACCTTGCCGCGCGCCACCAGGGTGTAGACGCGCTCGGTCCGGTGGCCCTCGAAGTTGTTGCGGCCCTGGTGGCTGCCGAGATACGGCGCCAGGCCCTCGCGCACCGCGCGCAACATCTGTGGGGAAAGGAAGTCGGGAATGATGGTGTAGCCCTGCTGGCGCAGGCGCGCGGCATGGCTGGCGGTGTCGAAACCGGGGGCGGTGTCGGCCATGTTTTTCTCCTCTCTCAACATCTGCACAAGAGTTCTTTTTTATCCCCTCTCCCTTCGGGAGAGGGGCAGGGGTAAGGGACGCACCGACAACAAAGCGAGCATCCCGATGCGAGTGCACCCCTCACCCGCCGC
>Ga0302302_1002595_pt1 | contig 10562 bp, 6 predicted proteins | sample III_Palsa_E1_3_FD_198766 | JGI IMG/M metagenome (GOLD analysis project Ga0302302, IMG submission 198766) | Peat permafrost microbial communities from Stordalen Mire near Abisko, Sweden - III_Palsa_E1_3 | ecosystem: Environmental > Terrestrial > Soil > Palsa > Peat permafrost | place: Sweden...
TGCCCCCATACCGTCCCGCCGTCGGCCAGATAATAGAGCTCATTGAATAGTTCGGCTCGGTACCACGCCGGTTTCGACTCATCCGAAATCACCGGCCTCTGCCAGGCATCGATAGCCTTGCTCCACTCTTCAGAATGCTCGAGGGCCATCTGCGCCAGCTGCCAGGCATGCGTCCCTTCAGCGCCCGTGAAATGCGTGTAGTGCCGCAGCCACTTGCGCCCTCCGCCAAACTGGATTACCGGCAGATCCCAGCTCAGCGCCATCGGGACCACGCGCCGCTCGTGCGCTGCCAGCGTAAACCGCACCGCAATCGCCCCGGCCAGCGGATCGCCGCTCGAAGCTACACGCAAATCCACATTGGGCAGCCGGCCATCCTTCGCAAAAGGCTGCCACACCTCCGCGCCATCCCCCTGCGGATTGTAGGTGCCCAGGTACGTGATCTCGGCGCCGGCGCCACCCTCGGCAGCAATGGCAAACTGCCCATCCCAATCTTCTTCCACGGATCCGGAGCGCAGCCGGTCAAAGACGATCCCGGACACGGCACCTGGCTTGCTCGTCTCAAAGCGGTTGATGTTCTGCTGATTCAGCTGGCCATCCAGGTTGCGCGACTGATCGCGGAACCAGCCCACCATGTTGGTCCACGAGCACAGGAGCGACACTGTCACTGGCTTGTCGGAAGGGTTCTCGGCCGTCCAGCGGTAGACCGCGACCGGATAGCTGGTCTCTTTGTAGTTGTCCGGCAGGATCGGCGAGAACTGCTCCACGGTCAGTTTCACCGGCAACGCTTTCGTCCCATAAGCAAACCACGATTTTGGATAGAGCGCCGCATACTCGCCATCGCCTGCCGGATAACTCCAATTCCACGCGGACAGCGCTCCATTCGCCGGCTTGCCGACCGACAGCGCCATCGCCACCGGTGGGTCCCCTTCGCGCTGCGCAAAGACCGCAAACTGATTCGCCGGAACATCCTCGAACTTGTGCACGCCGGCCTTCAGATGCCAGCGCTCGAACTTGCCGCGATAGCTGCGCGAAAACGTCCCCGCGCCAAAACCGCCAACGGGCGCGCCCTGCCAGTAGCCGTCATCGATGTTGGTGGTCAACTCCGGCTTGCGCCCTCCCGGATTGGCCGGCGGGACGCCAATCGGAATCCTCCACGCCGCCGCTGGTATCGCATCCTGCCCAAACGCCAAAGACGCGGCTACACCAAGAGCCAAAGCGGCGCTCGCCGCCAGCCAAATAAAACGTTTGATTCGCATCGTTTCGAAGCTCTCCTGGGAATCCGCGCACATAATACAGGTCAGCAGCCAAGAGCCGCTATGGGATTATCCTGAAGGACCCTCCATTGCGATATCTCCGCGAATCCACCCGTGCACAATCCGGTTTCTCTCTTGAACTTCGCCTGTATACTCGCGTTTAAGCCCCACCCCAAGTACATTTTCCTTAGAAAGCAGCAGGAGATCCCCCTTCGGATGCCCTCAAAACGCCTAGCCTACACGCTGTGGATCGTCCTGATCGCCCTCTTCGCAGCGGCGCACGCCTGGCATCTTCGCGCCGATTTCCCCAATTTCTCTCCCTGGGAAGACTGGTCCAAGTACACCGACGAGGGCTGGTACGGCAACGCCGCCATTCGCGCCCATCTCTTTGGCAACTGGTATGTTCCGGGTGACTTCAACCCCGCTCCCGCCGTGCCGGTCTGGCCATGCCTGGAGTGGCTTCTCTTCTCGGTCACCGGTGTCACGATCCAGGCGGCGCGGGGCCTGGCCGTGGCTTTCTTCTTTCTCAATCTCCTTCTCAGCTACAAGCTTTTTCGCGAACGCGGCCCGCGCTGGGTTGGGTTGCTGGCGGTCACACTGCTGGTCACCAGCCCGTTCCTCTACAGCTTCAGCCGCCTCGCCATCCTCGAACCGCTGCTCCTGGCGCTTACGCTGGGAGCGATGAATCTCGCCATCCGCCTGCCCCGCTTCCGTTACAAGGAAGGTGTCGCCGCGCTGATTGGCCTCATCTTCACCGGCATGCTGCTTACCAAGACGACGGCGGTCTTCCTGCTCCCCGCGCTGGTTTGGATGATTGCGCTGCCTTTCTGGAAGCAGAAGCGCACGCTGTTCCGAATGCTCATTGCCGCCGGCGGCGCAGCGGCGCTTTCGTTCAGCCTGTGGATGCTGGCCGTGGTCAGCAACGACGTCTTCGCTGACTACAAATATCTCTTCTTCATCAATAGCTATGACAAGCCTCATGCACTGTGGGGCCGCGTGATGAGCTTCTGGTGGTCCTTTCACGGCGGACTGTGGGTCGATCTGGTGCTGATCCCGCTTGCCGGGCTGCTGATCCTCGCGGCGCTGTGGGCCGGTTTGCGCAGCCGTCGTGGCGGTGCCGGTAACTGGACAAACTCGACAGGCAGGCCAAGCTGGACAAATTGGACAAATTGGACCAATTGGACAAGCGGCCTCTGGGCGGACCCACTCTTCTCCGGATCCGTCCTGGTCGTCGCCGGCTATATCGGCTTCATGACTTACCAGAACCATCCCCAGCCGCGCTACTACGTGGTGGTCGCCTTCTTCAGTTTTTTCGTTGTGGTGCGGATCGCCGCGCAGCTGCTGTACCAGGAGGGGCGCGGCAGCGGGATCACTCCAAACAAAGCCGGACTCGCCATCCTCGGCGTTGTCGTGATCACGGCGGTGTTCAACGGCATCTGGACCCTGCGCTATGTCTTCCATCCCCAATACACCTGGGTCACCGCCGCGCAGAACCTCACCAACTACGTTGACCAGCATCCCAACGGCAAGCGTCTGCTGGTCTCGATCAGTGGCGATGAAATCACCTTGATCACGCACATCCCAAGCCTTTGCGACGATTTCGGAACGACGGATCTGGCGACCAAACTGGCGCACTATCAACCCGGCTGGTACGCCACGTGGAACGACCTCGATCCTGGCACACTTGAGGACATCCACACCCACTTTTCGCTGGAACAGGTTGCCGGCTTCCCAGCCTTCGACGACCCGGAAAGAAACGTGCTCTATCTATTCAAGCTGCATCCACTTGCCAACGGAAAGGTGCGCGAGCAGAGCCGGACCAACCTGCAGGTCCCGTTGCCAGACGACAAGATCGACATTCCAGTGGAGTAGTGTGGCCTAAAACTGAAAGCCCAGGTCTCCGGTGAGATCCGGGCTTCAGTTTGCTTATTTATGAGATCGCCTAGCGTCCGAGATAAACCTTGTACTGTTGCTCGATCACCCCGGCGCTGCGCGCCAGCGCCAGCTTGGACAGATTGTACTGATACAGGCTCTCCACCAGATTGCTCTGCGCGCTTTGCAGCGTCGACTGGGCCTGCACGAGCGGCAGCGTATCGTCGATACCGGCATTGAAGCGGTCCGTCTCGTCCGAAAGCGCCTGGGAGGCCAGGTCGACATTGGAGCGCGCCACCTTCACCAGTTGCTCCGCGGCATGCACATCGAGGAGCGCCGAACGTACCTGCTGATCGATCCGGCCGCGCAAGTCTCCCAGTTGCTGATCCACGCCGAGCAGTTCGGCCTTGGCGACCTCGGCATCGCCACGAAGCCCGGCTTCCTTGAAGATCGGCACCTTCAGAGTTCCCATGGCAGAAAAAGTGCCGTGGTACACACTGCCATTTACACCAGTCACGCCGTAATTGCCTTTGAAGGTCAGCGTAGGCAGCCGCTCCTGCTTGCGCGCGCCGAGGACCATCTTCGTCTCGCGCTCCTGGGCCTGCAGATTCTGATAATCCTGCCGGTTCGCATACGCTTCGGTTCTCAGATCCTCCGGCGTGCGCGAAGCCAGTTCATTGTAGGGAGCGGGGTCGGTCAACTCGATCTTCTGCGCCGGGGCAATGCCGATCTCGCGCTTGAGCAGAATTTCGTCCTTTTCGCGCTTGTTCTCATCCGCAACCACAATCTGCTGCTGCTGCTGGTACTGCACCCGGGCGCGCAGTTCATCGAGGTTCGCCACCGTTCCAGCTTCATGCTTATCATGCGCCTGGTCCAGCAGCACCTTGTCAGAATCCAGCAGCGCCTTCGCGTTCTCCACCTCGCTGCGATCCGCCAACGCAGCCAGGTACGCGGTAGCCACCTGCTGCACCACCTCGCCCCGCGCCGACATCTTGCCGAAATAGGCCGATTTCTCCGCTGCCCGGACGGCCTTGTACCCGTCGATTGTCGGACCCGAGAATAGCGTCTGTTCAAAATTAATCTGCCCGGTGGTCACATCCGCCTTGGTGATGAAGGAGATACCTGAGAAACTCAACCCTGGAAACAAACCATCAATCTTGTTGAGGAACCCCGGCCCGAATCCCAACGCGGCCAGGTTGTACTCGTGCACGCTTGGTCCCCCGCTCAGGGTGATCGAGGGCAAAAAGTACTGGAACGCTTCCAACTCTTCCGCCCTGAGATTCCGCTCGCTGACCTCGGCTTCTTTCAGGCCAAGATTCGCTTCGAACCCGTGCTGGACCGCCTCGTCGAGCGACAGCTTGACCACCCCATCCGTCGCCGGATGCAGCGTTACGCTGCCGAAATAGGCGTTGCTCAGGGAACTTGGGTTCGGCGACGGATTCGAAGGCAGATCCGGCGATTGCGCCCGCGCGGCCACCCCAGCGCCTGCCAAGGCAAGGATTCCTCCGAGCGTCGGCGCGCCGACCCTTAAAAATGCAGAACTTCTCTTGCTGTACACGAACATCATTCTCTCAGATGAAGCAATCCGCACGAGGATTCAGTTCAGCAACCAGAAATGCCAGAAAATGACGGGGCGGCGGGCTGACCCCAACGCATCCCGCCAATTTTCAGAGATTTGCAGTGGTTCGATGCCGAACCCTAAATCCGAACCCGCCTCCATCGCCCTCGCCGGAAAAGGACTACACTCGCTCCGGCGATGGCAAACTGGGCGATTACAAAAGCCAGAAATGCTCCCTCAGGGCCAAGATGCATCGGTACCGCTAGCGCCCATGCCAATGGAATCTCAAGCACCCAGAAGCCGAAGAAATTCACGATTGTCGGAGTGATCGTGTCGCCGGCGCCGTTGAAAGCCTGCAGGATCACCATGACGTAGGCGTAGCCCATGTTTCCACAGCTGAAGGTGCGTAAAGCCATGGCGGCAATGGGCACCACGGCCGGGTCGTGCACAAACAGCCGGACGATCGGGGTTGCGAAGACAATGAAAAAGACACCCAGGCTGCCCAGAAAGAGCAGGTTGTAGAGTCCCGTCCGCCAGACCGCCTGCTCGGCGCGATCCGGGTGTCCTGCTCCCAGATTCTGGCCTACCAGGGTAGCCGCCGCGTTACTCAATCCCCACGCCGGCAGAATGAAGAAAATCACGATCCGAATGGCGACGGTATAGCCGGCCACCGCCGCTCCTCCAAAGAGCGAAACGATGCGCACCAGCCCGATCCAACTCGCATTGGAGATGGCAAACTGCAGGATTCCCGAGAGGGACACGCGCAAGAGCCGCCACAAGACGGCAAAGTTCAGGCGCAGGTGCCGCTTGAGAATGTGAATGCGCTCCGTTCCTCGCAGCAGCAGCCAAAACTGGACGAGTACGCCGATACTGCGCCCGATCAAAGTCGCCGTCGCCGCACCGGTTACTCCCATGTGCGGAAACGGCCCCAGGCCAAAGATCAGGCATGGGTCGAGCACCAGGTTGAGGATGTTCGAAACCCAAAGTAGCCGCATGGCAATCGCTGCATCGCCCGCTCCGCGAAAGATCGCGTTGTTGAGAAAGAGCATGATGATCGCGCCGCAGCCGCCAAGCGCAACCCGCGCGTAGCCCGAGCCTACGGCGACGATGGCCGGCGAGGCTCCCATCATCACCAGCAGCTTTGGCGCGGCGGCGCCGGCGGAAACGCCAAGCACCAGCGAGATCAGTAAGCCCAGCACAATTGCCTGCACCGCCGATATAGCCGCGTCTTCCGGATCTTTCTCGCCGATTCGCCGCGCCACCATGGCGGTGGTCGACAGCGCGACACCCAGCCCGATGGCAAAGACCAGCGCCAGCAGCGTCTCCGTGATGCCCACCGTCGCGACGGCATTGGCGCCCAGCCGGCCTACCCAGAAGACATCGACAACTGCAAAGAGCGATTCCAGAACCATCTCCAGCACCATAGGAATTGCCAGCAAGAGAATGGAGCGGTTCAGATTGCCGGAAGTGTAGTCCTGGTGCGAGCCGCGAAGCGCCTCGCGAACCGAAGACCAAAGAGAATGCGCAGCGTCACCCGCCGGCTGCGGCGCAGGAGTTTCGAGAACAGACATGTGTATCTCCACGGAGCCACGCAAGATCATGGCGCCAGCAGTAGGGTCAAGGCTGCGTTGCAATGGATATGTGCAGTGCAATAACCCGAAGTGGAGGAATCCTCACGGCAGGATGGAAGCGGCCGACAGGCGAATCATCGCGAGGAAAGTCTTAGCGGCGGTTTCGTACGGCGACGGGCATCTTCATCGGGCTCTCCACAGTTGGGCTCCGGACGGTTTCTCCAATATAGCCCGAAAAGGAGCATATTGGCGAAAAACTCGCATCGAACCGCGCCCGATGCGGCGAGAACCGGCAGCCACAAGCAACGGGGGAGAGCCAATCCGCTTCTATACCTAGGAACGCATCGGTTCGCCCCCGGCGGCCACTCGTTCGATACGGGCGCAGGGCGCTGGTTTTTCGCGATTTCCCTGGCTCACTGGTGACGAAGGAGAATCGCAATGACAGTCACCGGACCTGGGCCCGTGTCCCTTCAAGAAGTCTCCGCCAACCGGTCAAAAGCATTGACTGAAAGGAATTGAATGTCCACTCCATCGAAAACTCTGAAAGAAACCGAAGAAGCCCTGCTCATGGTCATCCAACACTTGATCGACGGCCAGGAAGGATTACAGAAGATTGCCGAGGAAGTAAAAGAAGAACCGCTGAAGCGCTACTTTCTGGCGGAATCCCTGAAACGCGCCCAGTTCCGCGGCGATCTTGAAACCGTCCTTCACCAGGAAGGCGTACACGACATCAAGGAAAGCGGCAGCATGAGCGGAACGGTCCTGCGTACCTGGGGCGAACTCAAGAAAAAACTTGGCGGCGGCGATCACACGATGCTCGAGACGGCGGAGCAGGGAGAGGATGAAGCAATTGAAGCGTACGAGGACGCGATGAACAGGGAGCTGCCCCTGCCAGTTCGCCAGCTCCTGCAAGAGCAATTGACGCAAATTCAGGCTTCGCATGAATATGTCAAGACTGCACGCGACAGCCGCAAATAACGGCTGGCGTGCGGCTGCATTTCGCGGTATAAACAAGACGACCTGAAATGCCAGTGCTTGCGATTACCGCCGACACCCTGGTTCAGGGCCTTCCGGGCAGCGATGCCGAGGCCCGCCAGTGGTGTTCGCGCCTCGAAGCTGGAGCGGTTCTCTATTTTCCCCAGACGCCGGTCCAAATTCCCGAGGAAGATCTGGAATTGCTGCTCCGCCTGAGGCAGACCGAATCCAGCCAGCATAAGAACATTGCCTACAAGCCCAATCGCGACCTGCTGACCGGCGTCGACGAAAAAGCGTCCACGGCCGACGAAGTCTCGCGGCTTCACCAAGTCATGCATCGCTATTCCACCAGCGTGGCCGGGTATCTGACCAAGTTTCTGGCCCCCTACAATCAGCGCTGGCAACTGGATTATGCGAGCTATCGCCCCTTCGAAGAGCAGGGGCGCGACCTCTCCATGCGCCGCCGCAATGACTTGCTGCACACCGACGCTTTTCCCACGCGTCCCACCCATGGCGCGCGAATCCTGCGCTTCTTTCACAATATTCACCCCAGTCGCGGCCGCGACTGGATGATCACCGAACCTTTTGCCCGACTGATTGACCGATTCACGCCCGCAAAGATTCCAATCCCGATTCCCGATACCACGTGGAAACGAGCAGGCAGGCAGGCAGCGCAAGCCATTGGGCTCGGCAAGCTGCTTCCGCGGCTCAAGCGAACCCCCTATGACGAGTTCATGGTCCAGCTGCACAACACCATGAAGGAAGACGCGGAATTTCAGCGCACCTGTCCCAAGGAAGAATTCAGCTTTCCACCTGGCTCCAGCTGGATGGTCTTCACCGAAACCGTGCCCCACGCCGTGCTGGCCGGCCAGTTCGCCCTCGAACAGACCGTGCTGGTCGATCCCCGCGCAAATGTGGTTCCGGAGTCCGCTCCGCTTGCGATTCTGGAAAAACTCGCCGGCGCGCCGCTGGCGTAAAGGTCCGACTTAGAGGTCGGCGCACCGGCGAATTTCGACTATTCTTCCTCAGCGTCCACCGGCTTCTTCGCCATAGCCATGATCTTTTCCGCCACCAGCTGCGGCACTACGTCGTAGTGCTTGAGCTCCATGTGGAAGCTGCCTCGGCCCTGCGTGATGGATGTCAGCGTGGTCCCATAGCTGAGCATCTCGGCCATCGGAACCTCAGCCACAATGACCGTGGATCGGCCCCGCGAATCCATCCCCTGCACCTTGCCGCGGCGGCCGTTGAGATCGCCCATCAGCGCCCCGGCGAACTCCTCCGGAGCTTCGACCTCGACCTTCATCACCGGCTCCAGCAGACAGGGCTTGGCCCCTTCCATCGCTGCCCGAAACGCTTTGCGCCCCGCCATCTTAAACGACAGTTCATTCGAATCGACATCGTGGTAACTGCCGTCATAGACGGTCGCTTTGAAGTCCACTACGGGGAAGCCAGCCAGGAATCCGCGCAGCGCCGTCTCGATGATGCCCTTCTCGACCGCGGGGACGTACTGACGCGGAATCGACCCGCCAAAAATCTCGTTGCCGAATTCAAACCCAGCCCCGCGCGGCAACGGCTCCAGGCGGATCTTGCAATCCCCAAACTGCCCATGGCCGCCGGACTGCTTCTTGTGCCGCCCCTGCGCCTCCGCCTTGCCGCGAATCGTCTCGCGGTACGGCACCTTGGGCGCCTTGAGCGTCACTTCGGTGTGATAGCGCCGCTTGAGCCGTGAAACGATCGCTTCGATATGCTGCTGCCCAGATCCAGCGACCAGAAACTCATGGGTCTCGCCATCGCGGAAGAAGCGCACCAGCTGGTCTTCTTCCATGATTTTGTGCAGTGCGCTGGCCAGCTTGTCTTCATCCGCGCGCGTCTTGGGCTCGATGGCGTAGGTCATGCTCGGCTCAGGGCGCTCCGGCAGTTCCACGCGAATATCCGCGCCTTTTTGCCCAAGTGTGTCACCGGTAAACGTGTCGCGCAGCTTGGCCACCGCGCCCAGATCTCCCGCGTGCAGCTCCGTCACCTCAACCGCCTTGCGCCCCTGCATCACGCTCAGATGCGAAAGCTTTTCCTGTCCCTTGCGCGTGTAGTTCTCAACGCAGGAGTCCGTCTTGACCACGCCGCTGACCACTTTGAAGAAGCTGATCCGGCCAGTAAAGGGGTCGCTCATGGTTTTGAAGACAAACAGAGCCACGGGCTGACTGTCCGCAACCGGGCGCAGCACAATTCCGACGTCGCCAGCAAAGCCGTTTCCGTGTCCGTTTCCAGATCCATTTCCGGTCCCGTTTCCAGATCCATCGGCCACACCATTGCCGGCCTGCGCGGCTACCGTTCCGCCACTCGCCGCTACAGTCTCCATCACCGTGCCCTGCTGTGCCTCGGCTGCAAGCACCGACATCGCCGTCCGCTCAGAAGCGGTGGGCGCATAGACCTTCAGGAAGTCCAGCAGATGATCGGTCGCCACATTGCTCTCGCCGCTCGAAAACAGCACAGGGAAAATCCGGTCTTCGCGAATCGCCTCGTGCAGCGCTGTAATCAGGTGCTGCTCGGGAATCGTGCCCTCGGCGAAATACTCCTCCATCAGCTCATCTTTACCTTCTGCCACCAGTTCCACCAGCGCTTCATGGGCCGCTCGCGCCGCGGCCAGCATATGCCCCGGAACCTCGCCAATCCGCCCCGCTCCGTTGCCGTTGGTGTCGTAAAAGAAAGCCTGCATGGTGATCAGGTCGACCACCCCGTGAAATCCCTCAGGGCCGGTAATCGGCAACTGCACAGGCACGCATGTGCGGCCCCAGCGCTCGTGCAGATCTTCCATCAATGCCGACAGTCCCTGCCCGCCGCCTGCGCGCGGAGAATCCATCTGATTGAGCACCACGATCCGCGGCAGATTCGCCTCTTCGGCGTACTTCCAGACCCGCTCCGTCACCGCCTCGACGCCGCACTGCGCATTCACCAACACCAGCGCCGCTTCCACCGGCAGCATCGCCGCTCGCGCTTCGTGCGAAAACATATGAAACCCCGGCGTATCCACGAGGTTGATTTTGACTCCCTGCCACTCGGCAAAGGCCAACGCATTCTGCATCGTTGTGCCGCGCGCCACTTCTTCCTCGTCGTACGCGGTTACTGCCGAGCCATCCTGTACCCGGCCCCTGGTTGGGGTCATCTTCGCGGCATGCAGCAGAGCGGCAATCAACGTCGTCTTGCCACTCCGCGCATGCCCCACTACAGCTACGTTGCGGATCTCACTTCCCTGGTACGTTTTCATGAGAAATCTCCTCTAAAAATGCAAAGTTGGAACGTGCGGAATCGCATCCCCAGGCAAGCGCGAGCAGACAC
>Ga0302302_1002606_pt1 | contig 10521 bp, 13 predicted proteins | sample III_Palsa_E1_3_FD_198766 | JGI IMG/M metagenome (GOLD analysis project Ga0302302, IMG submission 198766) | Peat permafrost microbial communities from Stordalen Mire near Abisko, Sweden - III_Palsa_E1_3 | ecosystem: Environmental > Terrestrial > Soil > Palsa > Peat permafrost | place: Sweden...
TGCCGTTGTTCTTGTTCTTGCCGTTGCCTCTGGGTAGAGCGGATTTTTAGCCCCGCGTCAAAAACCCGTCGCGGAGCGACCTCCACTCTGCCGAAGGCCCGAGCGAAGGCGAAGCCGCAGCGACTGATCATTGCCTTTGCTTTTGCCTGTTCTCTTCCACCACAAAAGAACTACCCCAAAAACCTGTCAAGCCCCCAACCCTCCAAACCCCGCGCCAATCAAGGAGAATCGCGTGGCGTAGTAGTTACCCTCCAACCGCTATACTGGATACAGAGGAAAAAGAAAGCCCCGAGCGAATCGGGGCTTTTCCACCTCAAAAATCCGCTAACTCGTTTAGAAAGAAGAATTTACCCGTAACCCCTATGGAATGACGATTTTGCAGACACCTAAAATCGCAAACCAAACAAAACAGGCATGTTACATAGGGGTACCCCCCAGGGGGGGTACCCCTGGAGAACGCACTTCCAGCCAACCGCCGAAAAATATTTATGAAGGAGAAACAGCCACCGAAATGCAGGCTAGTGCTTGATCAGCCACATCACCCAGCTGCCCACAATCGTGCCCCCGACAAACAGCACAAAGCAGAACGCACCGAACCGGATCATCGTCCGCGGCTCAGACCGCTGCGTGATACCGAACACCACCGAAGTAAACAGGGAGAACAACAGCACCGCGCCAAAGTGAGAGATCGTCACGAGAGCTTCCTCCCCGTCGCCAGTGAGTGAGCATCGACCGCGGAGATGATATTCAGCAGCCCGGCCACGACCATGAACTTGGTCCCATAATCCGCCGTAGCCACCTGTATCGTCACCTGCCCCAGATCGAGCATCCGCGACAGAACATACAGCAGCCCCGTGCCGAGATCGCCCGCGAAGTTCAGAATATCCAGCAGGTCTCCCGTGTTGGGCGAATAAATCTTGCCCTTCAGCGCAAGACCAAGGCCGAACATCGCCACAATCGAGACAAACAGCAGCGAACCGCGAACCCACTTGCGCAGCATAAAATGCCCCGCACCAGGAATCAGCCACCCGGCCAGCAACACCAGCGTCGGCATCGAAGAAGACTTCCCGGTGACCCGCGCCGGCACTTGTACATTCGTCGTCATTTCACTACCGATGATACCAGCCTGGAGACGGTCAGATGCGAACCAGTTCGGTCTGCACCCGTCCCGTAACCTCGGCGCGGCCAGCGCGGGCGATCATGTCGACCTCGCTGCGAACCCCGAACTCGCCAGGGAAGTAAAGCCCAGGCTCGACCGAGAAGCAGGTGTTGGGCAGCAGCAGCCGCTCATCATGCGTCTCCAGATTGTCGAGATTGGCGCCGTTGCCATGCAGAATCGACCCGATATTGTGCCCGGTGCGATGCGTAAAGAACTCCCCAAACCCCGCCCCACGGATCACCGCCCGCGCCGCATCGTCCCCCTGCCACCCGGCAATCGGCGTCCCCGCCGCAAACGCCGCTCCCACCACCTTCACCGCCGCATCGCGAGCATCCCGAACCGTTTCAAAAACAAGCTGCTCCCGCTCCGTCGGCTCGCGATCGACAACACCGGTCCACGTAATGTCATAAAAACACGCATCTGCCTGATCGAGCTTCGCCCAGATATCGATCAGCACAAAATCGCCCTTGCGAATCGGCTTCGAACTCGCCGCGCTCGGTTCATAATGCGAGTCCGCGCTGTTCGCTCCAACACTCACATTCGGTCCATGTTCCCAAACCAGACCTTCTCGCTTCATCGCCTCGCAGAAGTATTCGACCAGCGCAAACTCATCGGTTCCATTGGCTCGAACGCGACTGCCGATCTCCTTCCAGCCAGCCTCGAGAATGCTGTCGATCTTCCTCTGCGCCACGAAGTGAGTCGCAATCTGCTCGTCCGAAAGCACCGCTTCAAACCGGCTCACGAGATCGGCCGAACTGACGATCTCCTTGCCCATTCCGCGCAGCAGCTCAACCGTTCCTGCATCGACCAGCGAGACATACATGATCGCGTTCCGCGGCGAATACTGCATCGCAATGCGAGTCTTCCCAGCAAGCAACGCCTCAACCTGAGCCTCAAGCTCCTGCCACGACGAGTAAACCGCCTTCGAGCCAGGCAGCGAATCCAGCCTTCCCGACTCGATGCGATGCACCAGCTTCTTCGGCTCGCCTTCCGCCGGAACGAAGTAGAACCAGCGCCGCGTGACATGCAGCCCATCGCCAAGCCCAAGGATGCGATAGCCAAGCGGATCGCGGTAATGATGATCGTAGAAGAGCCAGCCATCGAGATGCTGGTCGCGCAGCGCAGATTGGATTGCAGCAAGGTCCATGATCGCAATCTTATCCGTTCTGCGGCACACAGAGTAAGTCCGGAAGACAGCAAAGGCCAGGATCGCTCCTGGCCTTTGCTCGTACTGTTACAGCCAGCCTAGGCGTTGACCGAGGTCTCGGTCGCTGCCGCTGCTGCCGCCCGTTCCTTCTCAGCCTTCTCGGCCTTCCTTGCTGCCGCAGAGTTCTGACCCAGTTCAGCGGCCAGCGTCTCCGTGGTGAAGGACTCAATGACATCGCCAACGCGAATGTCCTTGTGGCCGTTGAGGTCGATACCGCACTCGACGCCCTGACGGACCTCGGAGACATCGTCCTTGAAGCGCTTGAGCGAGCCAATGCGGCCTCTCCAGACCTCAGTACCCTCACGCACCAGACGCACCTGCGCGTCGCGCCTGATCAGACCATCGGTGACGCGGCAACCGGCGATCTGGCCAACCTTGGTGATCTTGAATACGTTGAGCACTTCGGCGCGGCCAGCGTAGTTCTCCTTGAAGACCGGCTCGAGGAGGCCATACATCGCCTTGGTGATCTCGTCCTGCAGCTCGTAGATGATCGAGTGCAGACGAATCTCGACGTTCTCGCGCTCTGCAATCTCGGCGGACTTTCTGTCGGGCCGCACGTTGAAGCCGATGACGACGGCGTTCGACGCGGAGGCGAGCAGAACGTCCGACTCGGTGATGGCACCGACGCCGGAGTGGAGGACTCGGACACGAACCTTTTCGGTGGACATGCGCTGAAGCGAGTCGGCCAGTACTTCGACCGAACCCTGCACATCGCCCTTGAGGATCAGGTTGAGATCCTTCATGCCGGCCTGCTTGATCTGTTCGGCAAGACCTTCGAGCGAGACGCGGGAGCTCTTGGCGAGTTGGGCCTCGCGCTCCTTCATCTTGCGGTACTGGGCGATGCCCTTGGCCTTGTCGCGATCCGCCATGACCAGGAAGGTATCGCCAGCATCGGGCATACCTTCGAGGCCGAGGATCTCAACCGGGGTTGAGGGACCGGCTTCGGTGATGGAGCGCCCGCGATCGTCGAACATGGCGCGGATCTTACCGAAGGTGTTGCCGACGATGTAGCTGTCGCCCAGGCGCAGCGTTCCGTTCTGGACGAGGATCGAGGCAACAGCGCCGCGGCCACGATCCAGCTTGGCTTCGATGACCGTACCAACCGCGGGACGGTCCGGAGTTGCCTTCGGAGAGGCGATATCGGCAACGAGGCAGATCATCTCCTCAAGCAGGTCGAGGTTGATGCGCTTCTTCGCCGAAACATCCACGAATACAGTGTTTCCACCCCAGGCTTCAGGCTGCAGACCACGATCCGCCAACTGCTGTTTGACCCTGTCCGGCTGTGCCTCTGGTTTATCGATCTTGTTGACCGCCACAATGATCGGCACATTAGCAGCCTTCGCGTGATCGATGGCTTCAAGTGTCTGCGGCATCACACCGTCATCTGCTGCGACCACGACGACCACGATGTCGGTGATCTTCGCACCGCGAGCACGCATGCGGGTAAACGCCTCGTGGCCAGGTGTATCGAGGAAGACGATCTCGCGGCCAAAGGCAGGGGAATCCGGCTTCGAGACATGGACCTTGTAGGCTCCAATGTGCTGTGTGATTCCACCAGCTTCGCCTGCGGCCACATCAGTCGAGCGGATGGCGTCGAGCAGCGAGGTCTTGCCGTGATCGACGTGGCCCATGACGGTGACCACGGGCGAACGAACGATCTCGACCATGCCGGTCGTGTCTTCGAGGAAGCCCTCGATGGCCTCATTCTCCAGCTGCTCTTCGACGGAGATAACCTGAGCGTCAGCCCCGAACTGACGCGCAACATCTTTCACCAGTTCGCCTTCGAGCGACTGGTTTACGGTAACGAATACGCCCTTCATCAGCAGCGTGGCGATAAGGTCCTTGCCGCGAACATCAAGCTTCTCGGCAAGATCCTTAACGCTGATCCCCTCAGTCACCGTGATCGTGCGGGTGATTGGCAGAGGCTCACGCGAAATCTGCTGTCCGCCGTAACGCGGTGGCGGCTGGAAGCCCTTCATCGGGCCTTCTTTGGTCTTCTCGTAACGTTGACCGCCGCGGCGCTGTCCCGGACGTGCAGCCGGCCGCATACCACCTGGAGTTTCACCAGGGCCGGGCAATACGCCAGGCATTCCACCCGGTGCACCTGGACGGGCGCCAAAGCCTGGACGAGCACCACCAGGAGTAAAGCCAGGACGACCCGGCGCACCACCTGGGCCGCCTCCGGGACCGCCAGGGAAGGTACGCGTGGGATGCATCGGACGCCGAGCGCCTGGCGCCATCGATGTGGGACGGGAGCCTGGTGCCCCCGGCGACTGTGGACGTGGCCGCTCGAAGATGGGACGACCGCGCTGCGGTGTTCCCGGAGCTACAGGAGGAGCTGTATAAATAGGGCGCGGGCCGGTCTGCGGCATGATCACACGCCGTGGAGGGGGTCCCGGAGGTACCACAGGTGCTGTCGGAATCGCAGCAGCAGGGGCTTCCGGTGCTGCAACTACTTCAGGCGGCAGCGCAGGAGGTGCTGGAAGCGGAGACGATGTCGAGATCACAGGCGTGGGTACAGCAATCGCTGGAGCGACTGCTGCTGCCTCTGGAGGGGGCGGGGTGGAGACCACAGGCTTCGCTACAACCGGAGCAGCGACGACTGGAGCGGCTACTACAACTCGCCGGTCAGGCGATGTCTGGGGAGACGGAGGAGCCACTGCAGGTGGGCGCGCAATAACAGGGCCGACCGGAGGCTTACTCGCAATTGCTGGTGGCGCTGCCGGGACAACAATATTTACCTGTTGGCGTGGTTGTGGAACGATGCGGCGTGGTGCAGGCGGTACTACCTGAACCGCTGGCGTTCCCACAGGCGCAGAAGCAGTTGCCACGACTTTAGGTGGTGCAGATGCAGTCGAAGGAGACGGAGGAGCAGCAACAACGAAGGACGTACGTTGCGGCGGCGCTGCCTTAATCGCAGCCTCAGCCTGCTTACGCTCAAGGATTGCCTTGAGGGCATCACCCGGTTTCGAGACCTTGGATAGGTCGAACTTCGGCTTAGCTTCGGCAGCCGGCCTGTTCGAACTCGTCATGCGGCCCCCGCTCCTGAAGTAGCCGCGCACCTTCTCGGCTTCATCGGCGTCGATAGAGCTGGAGTGAGTGAGCGGCTTTTCCTTGGAGACACCCATCGCCGTCAGTGCGTCCAGGATAGGCTTGGCCTTCATTTCGAGTTCTCGTGCCAGATCGTTGATTCGAACTTTGTTCATCCGTCCCTTTTCGCTTCCCTGCGCCCTTAGCTGTTCATATCAGCCTCATCGAGGTAGGAATCTTTGTTATATGTATTATCCCTGAAATCGCAGTCTCCGCGACCAGGGAGTGCTGTAGTGCATGGCTCAACTGGCTAGCCACGATCGTATCCATCGTTATCGATACCTTCATCGGAGACCTCCTGGCTTTCATTCACCAGGGAGTCCACGCTGTCGTTATCCAGTTCAATCTTCTCTTCGCGCTCATCCGCTTCACTGAAGGCGTCGCTATCCGAGCCTGCATCTTCCGCCCCAGCGATGTCTTCGGTGGAGAGATCCCCGACTTCCTTCGCCGTACCGAAACCAGCCTCGTCGGCGAGAACCGCCTCAGGTGTCTTTTCCAAAGAACTAACTTCTGCTTCTTCTGCTTCTGAAGACGTCTCCGCCGTTACGGCAACGACCGGACGCTCTTCCCCTTCTTCGTACTGGCCGAAGTAATGGCGAACGGCGACAGAGATCTTCTCGACGGTCTTTTCGCCGATGCCTGGGACCTCTTCCAGCTGCTCGGGAGTCATGTCGGCGAGGGCCTCAACCGTGGTGATGCCGGCTGCGATGAGCTTCTCGAGGATCGCTTCGCCGAGTTCGGAGACCTGCTCGATCGGCGTGGTGGGACCACCGGACATAGCCTGCATCTGCTGCTCGACCTCCTGGCGCTTCTCCTCTTCGCTCTTGATGTCGATCTTCCACTGCAGGAGCTTCGCGGCGAGACGGACGTTCTGTCCCTTCTTGCCGATCGTTGAGATCAACGATGGAGACGCGGCTGACTTTGGCAGGTTGCAGAGCTTTCTCAGCGAAAGTAGTGATCTCCTCGGAGTATTCGATGATGTCGATCTTTTCGCCGCGCAGCTCGCGGATGATGGACTGCACACGCATTCCCTTCATGCCGACGCAGGCGCCGACCGGGTCGACATCCTTGTCGCGGCTCATGACAGCGATCTTGGTGCGCTCACCAGCCTCGCGAGCGATGGCGCGGATAGTGACGGTGCCGTCGTAGATCTCCGGAACTTCGCTCTGAAAAAGATTCTGGACCAGCGCCGGAGCGGCGCGGGAGACGATCACCTGCGGCCCCTTGGCGGCGCGGTCCACACGAAGCAGAACAACGCGGACGCGTTCACCGACGGCGAACTGCTCGAGGCGGGACTGCTCGCGTTTGGGCATGCGGGCTTCCGCCTTGCCGAGGTCGAAGATCACATCCATGGGCTCGAGACGCTTGACCGTCGCCGTGATTACTTCACCGGCGCGGTGGTTGTACTCGTTGAAAACGGTGTCTCGCTCGGCTTCGCGAACTTTCTGAAAGATGACCTGTTTAGCCATCTGGGCGGCGATGCGCCCGAGCGGGGTGGTGTCTTTGTAGAAGCGGAGTTCGCCGCCGACCTCGACCTCAGGCGCGAGTTCACGGGCCTGCTCAAGCGTCATCTGATTGACGTCATCCTCGACCTGATCGCTGGTCTCGACCACGGTTTTGTAGACGTAGGCGCGGATCTCGCCAGTCTCACGATCCATCTCTGCGCGCATGTTCTCCTGCGTCTTGTAATACTTGCGGGTAGCCAGGGCGATGGCATCCTCAACGGCGCCAACAACAACCCCCGGCTCGATTCCCTTATCCCGGCTTAACGTCTCAATCGACTGATACAGAACACTTGCCATCGCTCACTCGCCCTTCACTGTTTGCCCGAAGCTGACTTCGAATCTATTTCCTGCCTGTCGCCGCACCATAACCGCTGTTTACGGAAGAAATGGCTAAATCTCCGCAACCAGATTCGCCTTTTCGATATTTGCCAACGCAATATCTACGATCTGTTCGGTGGCGGCCTTCTTTGCTTTACCCTTCTGCTTTACAGCAGAGAGGTCGATCGTTAGTACACCATCTGAAAATCTGGTCAAACGGCCTTGCCATTGTCTGTTCCCGTTGACCGGAGTAAAAGTCTGAACCTTAACCAGGCTTCCCTGAAACCGGGCGAAGTCCTCAGGCCTGAATAGCTTCCGCTCCAGTCCCGGCGAGGAGACTTCGAGGGTGTATTCGCTCCCCGGGATCAGGTCTTCCACATCGAGTACCGTGCCAAAATCCTGCGCAAATTGAGCGCAATCCTCATGGGTTACACCGGAGAGGCTCTCTGCCGGCACACCTTTCGGCAAATCTTCTACGCTGCCCGATGCTGCCAGCTCAGCCAGCTTTGCCCGCTCGGCTGCATTCTTTTCCACGAAAATCCGCAGCGTGCGGAACTTAACTCCGCCCTGAAACTCAAGATCCACCAGCTCCAGATTGTGCGAGGCGGCGACACGTGCGGCGGTGGCTCGAATTTCGTCTAACTGCACTGCCATAGGCTATCTTTCGATTCATCTGCTGCGCTTGCAGGATGCTTTTTAAAGCAAATAAAAAGTGGGCTTTGGCCCACTCATCTCCTCCGTCAAATCGCCGGTGCGGTCACGGCTCAATCCTTACGACGGAACAAAATCGTCTGCAATACTGATGGTACACCTGGTTTTCGAGGAATTCAATGGCCACGCTCGCCGATTCAGGCCGGAGGGTGTCTCAGCTACTAAATCCATGGCGCAACTTTGCGCAAACCGGAGCATCGAAATTTGCTCTGGGTCGAATGCAACTCTACAATCTAAAGAAACCCAGCGAATTAAGGCTTACTGCCAGCCTGGCTCGTCGCCGGGATCGATAAAAAAAATATGATCATCTCCCCAGTTCCCGAAGCTCTTACTTTCGACGATGTTCTTCTTGTTCCTGCCTATAGCGACGTAGTACCTACCCAGGTAAGCACGCAGACGCAGCTGACCCGCAATATCACGCTCAATACCCCCCTGATGTCTGCCGCGATGGATACGGTTACGGAGTCGCGGCTGGCGATCGCTATGGCGCAGCAGGGTGGGCTCGGAGTTGTGCACCGCAACCTGAGCATCGAGCAGCAGGCCGGCGAGATCGATAAGGTCAAGCGGTCGGAGAGCGGCATGATCCGGTCACCATTACTCCGGAGCAGTCGATCGCCGATGCGCTGGAGGTGATGCGGCGGTACAAGATCTCCGGTGTGCCGGTGACCAAGAACAGGAAGCTGGTTGGGATACTCACGAACCGCGACCTGCGGTTTGTCTCGCGTACCGACCTGACGATCGATTCGGTGATGACAAAGACGAACCTGATTACGGTTCCGGTGGGCACGACGCTTGAGGAGGCAGAGCATATTCTGCATCAGCATCGAGTGGAGAAGCTGCTGGTTGTGAACGACGACTATGAGCTGAAGGGCCTGATTACCGTCAAGGATATCCAGAAGAAGCTGAAGTATCCCAATGCCTCCAAGGACAGTCAGGGAAGGCTGCGCGTGGCGGGAGCGATTGGCGCGACAGGCGACTTTCTGGAGCGGGCGGCGGCGCTGGTTGAGGCGCGGGCGGATGCGCTGGCTATCGACTCGGCTCATGGGCACTCTTCGCGGGTGCTGGAGGCCGTTGCCGCGGTGAAGAAGGCGTTTCCGCATATCGATCTGCTGGCCGGGAATATTGCGACGTATGAGGGAGCGACGGCGCTGATGGATGCTGGCGCGGATGCGATCAAGGTCGGGATCGGACCGGGCTCGATCTGCACGACCCGCATGGTGACCGGTGCAGGAATGCCGCAGATTACAGCTATCTCAGAGGCGTTTCGTGCGGCGGAGCCGCGAGGGATTCCGGTGATCGCGGATGGTGGCATCAAGTACTCGGGCGATGTGACCAAGGCGATTGCGGCCGGCGCGAGCGTGGTGATGATGGGCTCGCTGTTCGCGGGTGTCGATGAGAGTCCGGGCGAGACGATTCTGTATCAGGGACGGTCGTTCAAGGCGTATCGCGGGATGGGATCGCTGTCGGCGATGGCTCAGGGTTCGGGGGAGCGGTACTTCCAGGGTAAGGATGATATGGACGAGGCGGCGAGCACGGAGCGGCCTTCGCTGACGGCGCGTGAAGGAAACGGGCAGAATCGCCTGGCCAAGTTCGTTCCCGAAGGCATCGAGGGTCGCGTTCCGCATCGTGGACCGCTCGAAGGGATGGTTTATCAGCTGGTTGGCGGGTTGCGGTCAGGAATGGGCTATCTCGGATGCGGGACGATTGAGGAGCTGCAGAAGAATGCCCGCTTTATCCGGATCTCGAATGCAGGACTGCGTGAGAGCCATGTGCACGATGTGATCATTACGCGCGAAGCACCGAATTATCACGTGGAATAGTGGTGGTTTTGTGGTGATTTTGTGGTGAGATTGAGGCTTAATCAAGGCATGAAAGTGGCAATTCTCTTATCTGTCGCAGGGAAGTCCGGCGCATCTCGTGCTTAGGTACCTGTAAGAGACATTTTTGTCAGGGAGCCCTTTTCGATGAATTCTATGCAGACCTCCAGAGGTCCCGCGCAGCAGACCCTGTCGATGGCGTGGCTTCCGGTGCTGCTCGGGCTGACCGTGATTTGTCTCGAATCGACCAGTACGATGAGCGGCGCGAATACGGGCCGCTGGCTGGAGGATCTCTGCCGCTGGCTGTGGGGCCATCCGGATGAGTCGGCGGTCGCGAGCGCCAATCTTGTGTTGCGTAAAGTCGGCCACTTTTGCGGCTACGGCACGCTGGCCCTGCTGTTTCGCCGAGCGTGGATGATTACGCTGCGCCTCTCGTGGAAGGGTTCGCGCAGCCGGCTTCCATTCTCCGCCGCAGCTCTGGCGGTGGTCTGCACCTTCTTTGTGGCCTGCCTCGATGAGGTGCATCAGCGCTTTCTTCCGGGCCGCTTCAGCAGCTTCTATGACGTCATGATCGATACCAGCGGGGCCATCCTGTTCAACTGGGTCGTGAGGATCATGATGGAGAGGCGGCGCAGGGCGCTGCTTGAGAGTCCTAACGCGTTACTCGGATAAAGCTACCTGAGAGGGGTCCCCCCCCTGGGGGGTTACCCTGGT
>Ga0302302_1002609_pt1 | contig 10517 bp, 10 predicted proteins | sample III_Palsa_E1_3_FD_198766 | JGI IMG/M metagenome (GOLD analysis project Ga0302302, IMG submission 198766) | Peat permafrost microbial communities from Stordalen Mire near Abisko, Sweden - III_Palsa_E1_3 | ecosystem: Environmental > Terrestrial > Soil > Palsa > Peat permafrost | place: Sweden...
AGCAGCGCCAGCGCCGCGGCAGTCAGGGCGGCGATGCCGAAACCGTTGTTCAGAAAGCCGACCACGATCGCCTGACGCGCGTTGCACCACCACGGGCCATGCCCGCTTTCGCACAGCTGCACGACGGCGCTGGGTTCGACCACGCCGTAGCGCAGCGCGGCCGAAAATACGCCGACGACGATCAGCAGCAGCCAGGGCAGCGCCTTGCGCGACCAGCCGGCGGGATTCGATGAGGAAGTCATGCGCTCGTGCTCGTGCGGGTGATCGTGCGTATGTTGCGAGTGGGGGTTACGGCTCATCGGGAACGTCGGCGTGTCGCGGTGCCGACGTGGGCCGGTAGCCGGATCTCCGCGGCGATGGGCAGATGATCGGAGAAAGCCTGCGGTAGCGTCCAGGTCTTGTCCAGCTGGATCGCCGCCGTGGTCAGGATGTGATCCAGCGCCCGCCGCGGCTTCCAGCTGGGAAAGGTTGGTGTGGACTGCGCCGGCGGCTGCAGTCCGCATTTGGAAAACAGGTAGTGCATTTCCGCGCTGTGCGGTTCGGTGTTGAGATCGCCCATCAGTACCGCGTGCGGAAAATCCTGCAGCAGCTCGGCAATAAACCCAAGCTGCTTTGCCCGCGCAGGCGCGCTCAGCGAAAGATGCGCCACCATCACCGCCAGCGCGCTGTTGCCGTCACCAAACCGGGCCAGCAGAGCACCCCGGCCGGGGATCCGGCTGGGCAGCGGGTAATCCAGCACCGAGCTGGGCTCCATTCGACTGATCAGGCCGTTTGCCGAATGCGCCAGTCGCGCCATCGGGCGATTCGGCTGGTGGCTCCAGAACGGCATGCCGGAGGTTTCGGCGAGGTAGCGGGTCTGGTTGAGAAAGCCCGAGCGCAGGCTGCCGGCGTCGGCCTCTTGCAATCCGATCAGATCGAACTGCGGCAGTACTTCGGCCAGCCGGTCAAGATTGTCCATCTTGCCGCGCCCGGGTAGTACGGCGGTGAGGCTGCGCGTGACGTACTCGCTGTAGCGCTGCACGCTGGCGCCGGCCAGGATGTTGCAGCTCAACAGGCGCAGGCGGCGCTCGGCAGGTGCAGCTTGTGGACTGGCGGCGCGATTCATTGCAGCACACTACGCGGGAAAGGAAGGCGGTGGCACGGCGAGCGAACAACATGCGGCATCGCTGGCCAGACACCGCGCAGAGCATGACGTAACCGACGTGAACACCATGCCAGCCGCTCCGTCGGCGTCGACGCCAGCCATCGGGCGGATTACTTCTTGCTGCTACCCAGCTCGCGCTTGGCCAGCCATAGCGCGACCGCCGCAAGTTCATCCATATCCTTGGCGCCGGTCACGCGGTACTTGCCGTCGACCACAAGCGTCGGCGTGCCGTCGACCTGCCACTTCTGGATCAGCGCCAGATCGCTCTTCATCTTATCGGTCACTTCGTCGGACGTCGCAATGCGCATGAACTCAGCGCGATTGACGCCTTGTTTGGCATAAAAGTCGGCCAGCTCATCCATCGAGTTGATCGGATAGTGGTCGTCGAACTTTGCCTTGAACAGCGCCAAGTGAGTGCGGTCTGCCACGCCCAGCTGTTTGGCCGCGTAGTAGGCGCGTGCGAATGGCAGCCATTCGGCGCTGAATGGCGCCGGCACGAGCTTGAACACCACGCCGGGCGGCAGTTCTTTGCGCAGTTTCTCGGCGATCGGCGCGAAATGCGCACAGTGGATGCAGCCGTAGGAAAATACCTCGACCACCTCGACCTTGCCCTCGGGGCTGTAGCGCTGGGTTGGCGCGGGCAGTGTCACGTACTCGCTGCCTTCGGTATACGGCGGTGCCGCCGTTGAGCTGGACTGCGCACCGCAGGCGCTGGTCAGCAGCAGCCCGCCGAGCAGGGCGAGCAGACGTAGGCGGGAAAATCGCTTCAGCATGGGATTTCTCTTTGGAGTGACAGCCGCAGCTGCAGTGGAACCAAGGCGACGGGACGATTCGACCAGCCCGCTTTCAAACGTTACTTGCCAGCAGCTTCTTTCGCTACCAGCCATTTGGTGAGTTCAATCGATTTCTTCATATCGCCGAGCTTGAGCGGATTGACGCGGTATTTGCCGTTGATGATCAGCGTTGGCGTACCTTCAACGCCATAGGCTTTCATCATGTCGTCGGCGCGCTTCATTTTCAGGTTGATGGCAAACGAGTTGGCGACCGCGACGAAATCTTTGGGGTTCGCACCGAATTTTGCGTAGACCTTGGCGATGTCATCGATGGTGGGAAGCTCGTCCTTCGCCTTCAGGCCGGTACCGCTGGTGTTTTCAGAGCTGAGCTCGCGCGTGGACCAGACGGCGTCATACATGGCGTCGTTCCCTTTGTCGGCTACGCCTAACGCCTGCGCTGCGTAGTAAGCGCGCTGCAGTGTGACCCAATTTTCCTGCGGCATGAACGAGGCGGGCAAATACGCCACCACGACATCCGAGGGCATTTCCTTGACCAGCTCGTTCATGGTCGGATGATAGGCGTTGCAGGCGGGGCAACCATAGGAAAATGCCTCGACCACTTCGATCTTGTCGGTGTCGGTCAGCTTGGTGCCAGCGTCGATGACTTGGTAATCGGCGCCCTCGACCCATTTGCCATCATCGACGAACGGTTGGGCCGATTTCGCCGGTTTATCGTTGGCGACCGTTGGCGTGGTGGTGCTGGCAACCGGTGCTGCGCTCGCCGCGACGGCTGACGCGGTGCTTGCTGCTGGCGCAACGGCAGTTGCGGCAGCGGCGGTGGATGCAGCGGCCGCCGGAATGGCCGCGCCGTTGTCGCCATCGTGACTGCAGGCGGCAAGCGCAAGTACGACCGCGCACAGCCATGGTAAACGCTTAAGCATGGATGATCTCCTTGCGACAACGGTGGCCAGACCATTCCGACCGCGGCCATCCGAAGGCGACGGTATCGGGTGGCTACTTTCCAGCCGTTTCCTTGGCGACCAGCCACTGCACCAGCTCGATGGTCTGCGGTAGTCCGCCGGCGTCTTTCGGCGTCAGGCGGTATTTGCCGTTGACCACAATCGTGGGTGTGCTGTCGACGCCCAGCGCCTTGAGCTCGTCATCGGCGCGCTTCATCTGGGTGTTCACGCTGAATGAGTTGGCGACGCCGACGAACTGCTTCGGGTCCACGCCGTATTTGGCGTAGAACTTGGCTACGTCGTCGATGGTCGGCCACGCCTCATGCGGCTTGGGCTTGCCCGCCTGCAGGTCGTAGGTGGCCAGTTCGCCGGTTTTCCAGGCGGCGTCGAACATCGCGTCGTAGGTCTTGTCGGCCACGCCGAGCGCCTGCGCCGCGTAGAACGCGCGCTGGAACAGCGGCCAGTTTTCGTCCGGGCGGAACGACGCAGGCAGGTAGACGACCACGGCATTTGAGGGCAGGCTTTTGACCAGCTGATCCATCGTGGTGTGGAACGAATTGCAGGCCGGGCAGGCATAGGAGAACACTTCGGTGACTTCGACCTTGCCGGGGTGGCTGGTCGGCTGCGCCGGATCGACCAGGTAATAGTTCTTGCCTTCAACCCACTTGCCGTCATCGACGAAGGGCGCGGCGGGCTTGGCGGGTTTGTCGTCGGCGGTGGCAGGCGTCGGAGCGCTGGCGGCCGGAGCGGCGCTGGCCGCCGGTGCGGGCGCGGTGCTTGCCGGCGCCGGAGCGGTACTTGCGGGGGCGGTCGTGGACGCGGTGGTCGATGCGGCAGGCGCCGATGTCGCTGCGCTGTTGTCACCATCGTGGCTGCAGGCGGCGAGTGCGAGCAGGGCGGCGCACAGGAACGGTAAACGCTTCAGCATGAGAACCTCGAAACGAAAAGGGGAACAAAGCCGGAGGCGGCCGTGAAGCAGGTGAATTGCAGAAAGCGAATGGAGCTCAGACCGCCAACGCCGAAGCGAGTTCGGCGCGCGATCCGCGCCAGAAGCAACTATCAGGGCGTCGCTGGTGCGGCGGTCGGCTGGGCGCTGTGCAGGCCTTCGACGTAGCTGGCCAGCGCGGCGATGTCATTGGAGTCAAGCTTCTGCGCGATCGCGGGCATGATCTGCGAGTGCGCGTCGTCACCCCAGCTGGCGCCGTCGTGCCAGGCCTTCAGCTTGGCCTGGATGTATTGCGCGTGCTGGGCCGTGAGCTGGGGATACATGGCGCCGGGGTTGCCGCGGCCGTCGATGCTGTGACAGGCCATGCAGGCGGGAATGCCCCGCGTGGGGTCGCCCTCGCGGAAAAGCGTCTGGCCATGATCGACCAGCGCCTGGTCGGCCACGCCGGGCAGCGAGGTTTTGCTGGCGAAGTAGGCGCCGACGTCCTGCATATCCTGCGGCGACAGCGGCGTGGCCATGCCCAGCATGATCGGATTCTGTCGCTTGCCGGATTTGAAGTTGGCCAGCTGATGAGCGATGTAAGCCTCGCCTTGACCGGCCAGCTTGGGATACTGCGGATCGCTGGAGTTGCCATCGAGCCCGTGGCAGGCGCCGCAGACGGCGGCCTTGCCCTGGCCGACGGTCGCGTCACCGGGCTTCACTGCCACCACGGCGGCGGGCACCGCTGCGGTGCTTGCCGACGGCGGCGTGGTGGCGGCTGTGGCTGCGTTATCGGCGCTCGCTGCGGCGGCGGGTTTCGCCGCGGTGCCGGCGGCTGCAGGCTTGGCCGCCGTACTGGAAGCAGCCGGCTTCGACGCGTCGGCCTGAGCCATCACCACGCCGGCAGACAGGGCAAATACGAGAACGGTGGCGGAGCCGAGAACAGCGCTGCGAAAACCGGCGGACCGAAAACTCATACACTGGACTCCCGAGAAACTTGCGAACACCGCCGCGGATCGCCGCCATTCGGCTTGCATCAGGCAGTAACTCAAGAATTATCCCTGTGCCACCGTCCCTTGGTCAAACCATTCTCATGTCCAATCCCTTGCAAGGCGCGCAGTTCGTGCTCGCCGCCCATCGCATCAGTCAATTGCCCGCCGATCACGGCGCCGAAGTGGCGTTCGCCGGACGCTCCAACGCGGGCAAGTCCAGCGCGCTCAATGCGCTGACCAATCACAAGGGGCTGGCGCGCACCTCCAAGACGCCCGGCCGCACGCAGCAGATGGTGGCTTTTAGCCTACCGCCGCCGACTCAGGTCGGCGGCCAGCCGCCGCTGGATATCCGGCTGATCGATCTGCCCGGTTATGGCTACGCCAAGGTGCCGCTGGAAATGCGCGAGCACTGGAAGCTGGAAATCGATGCCTATCTGCATCAGCGCCAGAGTCTGCGCGGGCTGGTGCTGATCGTCGACATTCGCCATCCGCTGAAGGAGTTCGATCGGCAGATGCTCGAGTTCTGCCTGGGTACCCAGCTACCCTGCCATCTGCTGCTGACCAAGGCCGACAAGCTCTCGCGCAACCAGGCGATCCAGGCGCTGGCGACGTTGCGCAAGCAATTCGTGGCTGAGGGCCTGCATGCCACGGCGCAGATTTTCTCGTCCTCGGCCGGCACCGGCGTGGATGAAGCGCGCGAGGCGGTGATGACGCTGCTGCGCCAGCCGCGGGTTCTCGGCGCGCGCTAGTCGAGCGGCGCCGCGTGGTGCGGCATCAGCGCGGCAGGGTTTCCATAAACGCCGCGCACAGCGTTTCCATGCCGGCGCGGTCCTCGTCGTCGAAGCGTTCGATCAGCGGACTGTCGACGTCCCACACCCCGAGCAGCGAGCCGTCGGGCTTGACCAGCGGTACCACGATTTCCGACTGCGAGGCGGCGTCGCAGGCGATATGCCCCTCGAACGCGTGCACGTCGCGAACCAGCTGCGTTTCATGGGTCTGCGCGGCCGTGCCGCAAACGCCGCGGCCCAGCGCGATCCGTATGCAGGCCGGCTTGCCCTGAAACGGGCCCACGACCAGTTCGCTGCCGTCGAACAAATAAAACCCGGCCCAGTTCACGTCGGGAAGGCTGTTGAAGATCAGCGCGCTGAAGTTGGCCGCGTTGGCGATCATGTCGGATTCGCCCAGCATCAGGCCGCGCGCCTGCTGTACGAGATCGTCGTACTGTTCGCGCTTGCTGGCGTAGGTGGCACTTGTCGTTTCGAACATGGCGGGTGTCCGTGCGCTAAAGAAACGTATTATGCCCGGCGCTGGCCGCCAATCGGACGGATAGTCGTTCTCGCCAAATAAGCCCGGCGGCCGGCGTTGCGCGGTTATCTAATAGTTTTGCTGAGGCCGAGCGGGCTGTGGCTGTGTGCCATCTGGCGGCGTTACCTTCATGGAGCCATCGAGTGAGTTATTCCGCTGTTTTTATCGCCGGTACCGATACCGGCATCGGCAAGACGCACGCCGCCTGCGCGCTGATACACGCCTTGCGCAAGGCCGGTCATACCACCTGCGGCATTAAGCCGGTGGCCAGCGGCTGCGAAACGACGCCCGAGGGCTTGCGCAATGAAGATGCGCTGGCGCTGCAGGCGGCCAGCAGCGGCTCGGTCGATTACGACGTGATCAATCCGATCGCCCTGAGCGAGCCGATGGCGCCCCACCTGGCCGCCGCGCATGAAGGCGTGGTGATTGCGCTGCCGCCGCTGCGTCGCGCGTTTGATCAGCTTTGTAACAGCCATCAGCGAGTGGTCGTCGAGGGGGTCGGCGGATGGCTGGTGCCGCTGGCGCCGGGCCTGTCGGCGGCGGATATCGCCAAAGAATGGAAGCTGCCGGTGATCCTGGTGGTCGGCCTGCGCCTGGGCTGTATCAACCACGCCCTGCTGAGCGCGCGGGCCATTGAAGCGGACGGTTGCCGGCTGGTGGGATGGATCGGCAACACGATCGATCCCCACATGCTGGCACTGGACGAGAATCTGGCCACGCTGCGCGAGCTGATGCCGGACCCTTGCCTGGGCGTGTTGCCGTACAACGTGGCGCCCGAACACGCGGCGACGCATCTGCAGGCCGCGGCCGCCGCCTTGGGTTAAGAAGAGCAGGCTCTAAGCTTCACACCACGCGTGCTTCGATGGCGACGAGCAACGCGCATCGCCCATCTCACCACTCGCCCTACGCCGGAGACATCATGCCCCGCAGCCATTACTACTTTTCCATCGCCGACCTCGCCAAGGCGCGCGGCAGCGACCCGCGGTTTTCCTACAGGGGCGCCGGCCCGGATGATTTCGCCACGGCGCTGCAGCAAGCCCTGCGCGATGCGGATCTGTTCAACCGCTGGCGCGCAGCGCAGCCCGATCCCGACGCGGTCGATGCCAGCCTGGCGGCGACCGATCCGCAGGCCGAAGTGAAGGCCACGGTCAGCGACCTGCACATCGACGTGGAGCTGCTGACCACGCTGCCGATGAGCGTGGTGCGTCAGCGGCTGAACCTGCTGATCGGCAGCGCGTGGCAGCTGCGCGATATGCGCTCGGCCTAAGCGCTGGCGAGTCTGCCATTGCGTTGCTTTGTCGTTGAGCCGGTGGCGTTTGATCGGATAGGCCGCGTTGGCCGCCTCTGCCCGCGACAGCAGCCAGCCTCGTTGCTAGACGCCCCTGACTTTCGGCCCTTGGAAGAATCGGGCAAGAATCGTTAGAGTCGACAGCCGACTATCGCCCACCCGTCCATTGGACGCGTTATCTTGCACAACCCTTGGGGAAACTCGATGCTTCGTCTACGCATGATCGTTATCGCCACATCCATTGCTCTGACCGCCTGCTCGCAGCCGTCCGACGACAGCAGCAAGCAGCCCGCGGCCAGCGCCACGGTGGCGCACGCCAGCACCGCTGTTGCCATGCCGGCGCCCGCCGCGAGCGCGAGCAATCCGTTTTTTGCCGCCAGCACGCTGCCGTTCCAGGCTCCGCCGTTCGACAAGATCACCGAGGCGGATTATCAGCCGGCGATCGAAGAGGGCATGAAGCAGCACCTGGCCGAGATCGAGAAGATCGCCGACAACCCCGATGCGCCGACCTTCGACAACATCTATGTGGCGATGGAGAAATCCGGCGCCTTGCTGACCCGCGCCATGATGGCATTCGAAGGCGTGGCCCAGGCCAACACCAGCGACACCTTGCAGAAAGTCGAAGAAGAAGAGGCGCCGAAGTTGGCCGCCCATCGCGACGCGATCAACCTCAACAGCAAGCTCTTTGCGCGCGTGCAGGCGGTGTACGACCAGCGCAATACGCTAAAGCTCGATCCCGAATCGTTGCGCCTGGTCGAAGTGACCTATGAGAACTTCGTCCGCGGCGGCGCCAAGCTGTCCGACGCGGACAAGGCCAAGCTGAAAGACCTCAACAAAGAGGAGTCCACCCTCAGCACGCAGTTCAGCAACAAGCTGCTGGCCGCGACCAAGGCGGGCGCGCTGGTGGTCGACGACAAGTCCAAGCTGGACGGCCTGTCCGATGCCGACATCGCCGCTGCCGCGGGCGCCGCGAAAGAGCGCAAGGTCGACGGTAAGTGGGTCGTGGTGCTGCAGAACACCACCCAGCAGCCCGCGCTGCAGGATCTCAACGATCGCGCCACGCGCGAAGCGCTGTTCAACGCGTCGTGGAATCGTGCCGAGAAAGGCGACGCCAACGACACGCGTGACATGATCGAGCGCATCGCGCAGATTCGCGCCGAGCAGGCCAAACTGCTCGGTTATCCAAACTATGCCGCCTGGAAGCTGGATGACCAGATGGCGAAAACGCCCGATACCGCAATCAAGTTCATGCAAAACCTGGTGCCCGCCGCCACGGCGCGCGCCGTGCGCGAGTCGAAAGATATCCAGGCCGTCATCGATCAGCAGAAGGGCGGCTTCAAGGTCGCGGCCTGGGACTGGGAGCATTATTCCGAACAGGTGCGCAAGGCGAAGTACGATCTGGACGAGTCGCAGATCAAGCCGTACTTCGAACTCGATAACGTGCTGCAGAACGGCGTGTTCTACGCGGCCAATCAGCTGTACGGCCTGACCTTCAAGGAGCGTAAGGACATCCCGGTCTATCAGCCGGATGTGCGCGTGTTCGAGGTGTTCGACAAGGACGGCACCTCGATGGCGCTGTTCTACTGCGACTACTTCAAGCGCGACAACAAGAGCGGCGGCGCCTGGATGAGCAACTTCGTTACCCAGTCGACCCTGCTCGGCACCAAGCCGGTGATCTATAACGTGGCCAACTTCACCAAGCCGGCCGCAGGCCAGCCGGCGCTGCTCTCGTTCGACGATGTGGTCACGATGTTCCACGAGTTTGGTCATGCGCTGCACGGCATGTTCGCCGACACCAAATACCCATCGCTGTCCGGGGCAAACACCGCGCGTGACTTCGTCGAGTTTCCGTCGCAGTTCAACGAGCACTGGGCGTCGGATCCGAAAGTGTTCGCCAACTACGCCAAGAACTACAAGACCGGCGCACCGATGCCGCAGGCGCTGGTCGACAAGATCAAGAAGGCTGCGACCTTCAACAAGGGCTACGACATGACCGAGCTGGTCTCGGCTGCGCTGCTCGACATGGGCTGGCACACGCTCGGTGCCGATGCGCCCAAGCAGGACGCCGATGCCTTCGAGGCAAAGACCCTGAAGGACGACAAGATCGATCTGAGCTACGTGCCACCACGCTATCGCTCCAGCTACTTCGCGCACATCTGGGGCGGCGGCTATGCGGCCGGTTATTACGCCTACCTGTGGACCGAGATGCTGGCCGACGACGGCTTCGAATGGTTCAAGGAGCACGGCGGCCTGACCCGCGCGAACGGCGATCGCTTCCGCGAGATGGTTCTCTCGCGTGGCAACACCGAAGATCTCAGCACGATGTACAAGGACTGGCGCGGGAAGGCGCCCAGCATCGAGCCCATGCTCATCGATCGCGGCCTGAAGGATGCGCCGGGCAAGTAATCCGACCGTCACCCGTCCAAGCGATATCGATCAGGCCCGCCGTGTGCGGGCCTGATTTTTTTGCGCTGCGGAATCGCACGGCGCGGATGCTGCAAAAAATTGCGAATGATCCGGCACAGTCGCTGTACGCATGAAATAATCGAACGCCATCGATCGGAGCCGCCAACGCGTGGACAGCTCGCAATTTCTGAAGACCGCGGTGGTGTTTCTGCTGGCGACGGTCATCGCGGTGCCGCTGACCAAACGTTTCCGGCTGGGCTCGGTGCTGGGCTACATGATGGCCGGCGTGGTCATCGGGCCGCAGCTGCTGGGGCTGATCAGCAACACCGAAGGCGTGGCGTCGATCTCCGAGTTCGGCGTGGTGCTGATGCTGTTCGTGATCGGCCTGGAGCTGTCGCCGCAACGGCTGTGGGTGATGCGTCGCTCGGTCTTCGGTACCGGCCTGCTGCAGGTGCTGAGTGCGGCGCTGGCAATCGGCGCGGTGGGCTACTTCCTGTTCGGTCTCACCGAGCGGGCGGCGGCGATCGTCGGCGGCAGCCTGGCGCTGTCGTCCACCGCGTTCGGCCTGCAGATACTGGCCGAGCGCAAGGAGGCCGGCTCGGCATACGGCAGGCAGGTGTTTTCGATTCTGCTGTTTCAGGATCTGGCGGCCATTCCGCTGATCGCCGCGGTGCCGCTGCTGGCGACCACCACGGACTCGCACGGCATCGATCCGCACAGCGTGC
>Ga0302302_1002620_pt1 | contig 10502 bp, 10 predicted proteins | sample III_Palsa_E1_3_FD_198766 | JGI IMG/M metagenome (GOLD analysis project Ga0302302, IMG submission 198766) | Peat permafrost microbial communities from Stordalen Mire near Abisko, Sweden - III_Palsa_E1_3 | ecosystem: Environmental > Terrestrial > Soil > Palsa > Peat permafrost | place: Sweden...
CTCGCGAAACGTGCATGAACACCGACATCTGGGGCAATGGCGTCTCGTAAGAGGACTTCTACACTTGCGCTAAAGGCTGGGGCTTTGCAGTCTGCTATGTCAACGCTTACGTGGTCGACCGCGCCTCCTCTGTTGTCGTCACAATCACCAATCAAACTGCTAACCTGCTCACCGTCTAGGCCAGCCCTGAGGGTCCGACGCCCGGTTCGATGGCCGGTGCAAGCTCTGGAACGCTCTATCCTTCGAGGGTTGCAACGTTCTGGAAGTCGCTTTCAACATCTACGACCCCGAGGTTTCGACAGAAAATGCCATCGCCTCCTTCACCGCAACGCAGATGTCGCCGGGCCTTTCGGCGGCGACGCCGACGGTCAGCGGACAGACCACAAATAACGACTATGTCTTCTCAACACCCTTATGCAACCACGGATCTGCAGCGATGAGGCACGAGTTTGCCGGCTCAGTTAAGATCGGTGTCTATCTCGGCTGATGTTTCTGAAAGCGTGCAAAGTGGCTTCACTTTTACGGTTGCTGGAGAACCCTATAGCGAATGATGACTCAAATATCCTTCCTAAAAGCCTCATCCTTAAACGGAGGAGGCTTTTCCCTTTGATCCTCAGTGCTGCAGAATCGAAGAACCTTAAAATGGCGATAACAGGTCATCGAACAACTAAAAGGGTAATTCCCGTCACTTCCACGACGCGCGGTTCTCGGTACTGATCCAAAGGTATAACTTCCTGATTGGCCGTGGTCCGCGCGAGATCTGGCTTCCCCCGCACTGGATGCATTTAAAGCTCCTGCTGCCTAAATCCAGTGACGCTCGAAACGAGGCAACTCCTGACGCAGATGCCATAGCTTACACTCAAACCACATGCTTAACCGGGGCTATGCCTATACCACAATCATCAGCAGCAAATATCATGGACGCACCCTGCTCTCCCACTTGGCAAGCCTTTACCCACACTCAACACCACAGACCTGGCAACAAACACTAAACAACAGCGAAGTCACCATCAACGGCGTCACCGCCACCGGAAGCGAATCGCTCATTTCAGGCCAAACCCTTGTCTGGAACCGTCCACCCTGGATCGAACCAGACTCTCCTCAGCAATTCGAAGTCCTGTTTGATGACCCCCATCTGTTGGCCGTCAACAAACCCAGCGGGCTGCCCACCCTCCCCGGCGGCGGCTTCATGGAAAACACCCTCCTGCGCCTGGTGCAAAAGCAAACCCCCAATGCAAACCCAGTCCACCGGTTGGGCCGAGCCACTACCGGCATCGTCCTCTTCGCCAAAACACCGCAGGCGGCCTCTAAGCTAAGCTCAAACTGGAACACACCCAGAATTCAAAAAAAATACCGAGCGCTGGCTCAAGACATTGCACAGCACGACGCCTACGAAATTCTCACACCCATCGGCCTCGTACCGCACCCGCTGATCGGTTCCGTGTGGGCCGCCAACCCAAGTGGCAAACCGTCAAAGTCATTGGCGAAGGTGATCTCACGCACGACAAGCACCACAACATTTGAGGTAAGCCTAAATTCGGGTCGCCCTCATCAAATCAGAATCCATCTGGCATCCATCGGCCATCCCCTGATAGGCGATCCTCTGTACGGCCTAACCGGCCAGCCTCTTGAAAATCTCCCCGGCCTCCCGGGCGATGGAGGATATTTCCTGCACGCCCAATTTCTGAAATTCCACCACCCCATCACCGGAGAACAGATCAATCTTGAGGCAGCTTTGCCGTCTGGATTCTCATTGCATCAATAGGTTCATAGCGGGAATCAAATCAGGATGGCCGTTGATACCTGCGCAATTCCGCCATTCCGAATCCCAACAAAGCGAGTTTAATAAAACTCCGATATTGGTGGTTAAGGGAACACACGCGTCGATCTTTTCCACGCTGCACGGATAGATCCCCTGAAGCGTGCAACTGGCCTGGGCCAGACAGGATGTAAAGGGACGCGATATTCGTAGCAACCCGCGAATGGCTGGTGTGCGATCGGAGCAGGGAGTTGCTGAGCCTGGAGGAAAGCATGGTGGCACCCCTCGCAATAGGCCATATAAATCTGCAGTAGAGTGCACTCTTCGTCGGAGTTGTAATGACCAGAGAGTTTTGAGATGCTGAGGGCTATGGTCTATTTCCCAAATCGCATAACGAGGCCAGCGCCAAGGTCGAGGCTGTTCTGGACATTGGTGGTAGTGTTGGGGAACTGGGTGCGGAGGTAGCTGGCTCGAATGGCGAAGCGACGATTGAGTTGCACGTCGAGCCCGCCGCCGACGTCTACCGCCAGCGCGTTCGAGCTAGACGTTGTTCCAACGTTCACCGAACCCACCGGCCCCGACCCCTCCGAGAACAGGCTGTGGAAGCCGTTCGCTATGCGTACCAGGCCCTCGCCGAAGAGGGCATAGCGGTGGCTGCGCGTCTCGACCGTGTAGCGCGGGCCGAAGACGGTAGTCACCAGACTGAGGGGCTCGGCTGTGGTGGAGCTGGGACCTGCATGACCACCTTCCACGCGCGCTGCAATGCCCAGACCGCGATATATTTGTGCTCCCAGTTCTACTGTCCCGCCCTTCATCCAGAAGCTCTGCGCCGTGATGTGATTGGTGTGCAGCGCATCGTAGGTCACCGCAAGATCGATCGGCGTGCTCTGCGGGTTCTGCGCCACTGCCATGCTCGTAACCAGCATCACAGCCAGCAGCGCTGTCCTCGAGAGTATCTTGAGTCCCGGTCCTTTCATCCTTACTCTCCTATTGTTCTCTGGGGCACTGGACAATCAGCGTGACGGTCTGGCTGTGCTGCAGGGTTCCGCTGGTTGCGATTACGGTCAGCGTGTAGGTCTGCGGGCTCTGGGACAGGAAGCCGTTCTGTGCGCCACAACCGGTGAGGGTTGCCGTCGACCCGGCCATCAACTGCCGGTGTGACGATGGGGTATCGATCCGCCAGAGCAAGCAAATCTTTGTCGCCCGTGATCAGATGCAACGTCGCCTGGACTGGCTGATCGTTCTGATCACGTAAAGACGGGTACTCCTCGGAGCTGGGCTCGACGATGTCAGCGACAAACAGGAAGCTATCAGCGAGGTCCCGGATCTCAGCGGCACTCAGCACAATCCGGAACAGTCTTGGGAGTACTCTCACCATCTCGTCCAGGATGTATCGCGACAATATAACGTCGAGTCCGCCCTGGCGCCAGACATGGACGATTCGTCCCGGAACGCTACCCGGATACACAAGGCCGGAGACCAGGACATTGGTATCCAAAACCACACGTATGCCCGCCATTAACGCTTCCTTGCATTCTCGACCGATGCGTCGATCTCCGTTATACCTTCTTCAACCGGTATGCCGACGTAAGCTTCGGAGATCCGATCGCTCAACTCGTCGAATCGATTACGCAGGCGTCGAATACGGGCAAAGAGTTCGGCATCGATGAGGACCGCGACAGGCTTCCCGTCCTTGTTGATGACAACGCTATCGTTGCGATATTGAACCTGGTTGATCATCTCTCCGAGGTTTTGGCGGAAAATGACGGCGTTGGTTTCGGTGATCGATATGGCCACTGGCTGTCAAGCGAGGTCGATTCATTTCAGCCGAGGAGGAATCGCTGTCCATCGGCAGGGCGGCTGGAGGGTGCTGCCGACAGGTTCCTCGCAAAATCTTCCCTACAAATCATCGCAACCGCCCAGAAGTTGGGTATTGATCCTTATTGGGCGCGCAATAACGGCCCCAATACGGAACTCAAGCATTATGGTCCTGGGCGCATCAACGACTTCCGGAGCGCTCAGGCGATAGCATGGCCTGAACTGTTTCATATTGATCCAGCACCTACGACAATCGTCGTTGATATCTACGACAAGCTTCGTATACGCTTTGGACATGATGACGGAACAGGCTAATCTGCCGATACCGACCGAAGCAGAACTGGAACTTTTAACGGTGCTGTGGAGCAAGGGCACTGCAACCGTGCGAGAGGTCCATGAAGAGATTGGCCATGAACGCGCACTAGGTTACACCACAGTCTTGAAGATGTTCCAGCGGATGACGGAAAAGGGGCTGGTGCAGCGGACGGAATCTGGAAAAGCGCACATGTACCGGGCAACCGTGAGCCAGCAAGAGACGCAGAGCCAAATGTTGCGCGACCTCAGTAAGCGGCTCTTCGCAGCTCATCCACACAGCTCGCCATGCACGCCCTCTCTATGCAGTCGCCAAGCGCACAAGAGCTGGAGGACGTGCGAAAGATACTTGAAAGGAGGGGCGGCAAGCGATGAACAGTACTTTGCAGGCCCTCGGATGGACCTTGATCCATTTCTGCTGGGAAGCAGCGGCCATCGTTGCGCTTTATCTTCTGGCGGATTCGAGGCTCAGGAATACACGCAGCCAAACTCGTTACCTCTTTGCGCTGGCAACGCTCTCCCTGATGTTTCTCGCTTTCGCAGGAACGTTAGGGTATGAGACGCTAAGCAATCCCATCACCTCAGTTCTCCCCTTCGAGACCTCCGCTGCTTCAGCGGCCACCACTCCCGTCAAAGGCACCATCTCCGGGGCTGCGCTGCTGGCGAATGCGTCTGCTGCTCCCCATTGGACGACTCTCCTGTCGTGGCTCGATGGAATGTGGGTGCTGGGCGTGATTGGGCTTTCCATGCGCTCTCTTGGCGGCTGGCTGTGGTTGCAACGCCTGCGCCGGGTTACCACGGAGAGAGCCCCTGAAGCAATCCAGGCGAGTTTTGAAAGGGTTTGCACCACGCTCGGAATTGCACGGCTGCCAGAGTTGCGTATCTCAGAGTTGATTCCTGGCCCAATGACGATCGGCTTTCTGCAAACACTGGTTCTGTTACCTGCGTCAACTCTGCTTGCCCTTAGCCCCGAGCAATTAGAGGCGATCTTCGCGCATAAATTGGCGCATGTGCGCCGCGCCGATTACTTCTGGAATCTTGTCCAGACGCTGGCAGAGACATTGTTCTTTTTCCATCCCGCAGTCTGGTGGCTTGGAAAAAGACTCAGGGAGCAGCGGAAGCTGTGCTGCGATGACATCGCTATCGCGACATGCCCCGATCCGCTCGTCTACGCAACAGCTCTTTTTCGGTTGGAAGATCAACGTGCCACAGGGCAAAGTCTGGCGATGGCCCTCGACGGCCACCAATCCCATGCCACGTTCCATTCCCGCATTCTACGGATTCTTGGCGAAACCGTTCCTCAGCCACCGTCTGCGGGTCTGCGTCCCCTGTCCCTGATTGCAGCATGCACCAGCCTCTTCCTTCTCTTGAGTCCGCTGCCAAAGATGGGAGCCGTCGCCGCACAGCCTCTTCCGGTGAAACAGATTCTGGCGATGCCTACAGTAATCGCGCGTGCAACAACACATCTGGCTCTACAGTCCACACACAGCGCATCGGTGGCGGGCAAACCTGCGACTTTGAATCCGGCGCAAGCACAGATTGCAAAATCGACCTCTGACAATCTCGACTATGCAAAGCAGATGCGTGCGGCTGGATACGACGTCGATCTGGATAATTACGCCATTATGGAGAAGGCAGGAATTACGCCTTCTTACGCTCAGGAAATGGCAGGCCTCGGTTTTGGTATCCCGTCCACCGGTCTTCTTCTGGAGCTGAAAAGGGAAAACGTCACTGGGCAATATCTCACGGCAATTCGCGCCGCTGGACTTGAGCCACGCGGCTTCGCCCAGTTACTTGGCTTGCGAATCTTCGACATCACTCCAGAATTCATCTCCGGCATGAAGACCGCGGGATTCGATTTGATTCCTCCGGGCAAATTACAGGCTCTTCGTGCCCTGGGAGTCACTCTCGAGGATGCGAAGACGGTGAAGCAGCAATATCCGAACGCCACTGTCCAGAATTTGATTGAGCTCCACGTTCATCAAGCCAACGGAAATAACATTGGCGCTCTTCCGGCCAATCATAATATTCAACCACCTGCATCCTCGAACTCGGCAACACCTCCGGCTCCGCCACACGGCTTACGGCGACAACCAGGCCCGTGGTGGGCAAACTCCGGAGTACCATCAGGTCCGGAGCGAGGAAACTTGGGGCCGCCGGATAATACCTCTCCACCTACGCCCCAATAGTCAGCCCAAATCCCATCCCTATTCCCCGCCAGATTCCTTGAATCCGGCGTCAGGTGAACTGCGCCTAAAAGGAGTACGAAATGATCTCGCCAGAACTCAACGTTGTGCGGCAGATGTCGAAGTTGCTGCTTGTCATTGGATTCGTGCTCGGTTTCGCATTCAGTGCGCCTCATATCGCACAGGCGCAAGCGATCGGGAGCATTCATGGTCGAGTGATGGACCCGACCGGCGCACGGGTGCCGGACGCTACTGTTGTTTTCACGCAGGGCAGCAGCAGTAGTGAAACCCAGTCGGGCAAGGATGGAAATTTCAGTTTCAAATCCGTGACTCGGGGACCTATACGCTCACTGTTGATGCTGCCGGATTTGCTACATATTCGAAGACAGAGGTGCTGGTCCGTTCAGGGCAAGCCGTCGATCTCAGCATTTCGCTCACTATCAGGGTGGAGCAGCAAAACATCTCTGTTTCAGACGAGAACAGCGGAGTAAGCGTGAGCCCGGATGAGAATGCGAGCGCAATGGTTATCAAAGGGGCAGACCTGGATGCACTTTCGGATGATCTCAATGAACTGGCAAATCAGCTACAGGCGCTGGCCGGACCCGCGGCTGGACCAAACGGCGGCCAGATTTATGTCGACGGCTTTAGCCGTGGCCAGATTCCTCCCAAGTCTTCGATTCGGGAGATTCACATCAACCAAAATCCTTTCTCAGCGGAGTTTGATCGGCTCGGCTATGGAAGAATCCAGATTTTCACCAAGCCTGGCACCAACAAATTTCATCTTCGTTTCTTGCAAATGCCAGCGACTCTGCATTGAATACTTCCAATCCTCTGGTTTTGCAGCAACCGAATTACTACATGACGTTTTTCGACGGGAATGTGAGTGGACCCTTGACAAAGAACGCTTCGTATTTTCTCGATGTGCTACGGTACGACCTGCAAGCCCAGAGCATCGTCAATGTCGTGAATCCTGACGATACATCGTCAGTGAGGCGGTGCCCAATCCGTCATCACTCACCAACATTCATTCTGGGCTTGATCTTCAGGCCGGCGGTAACAATACCCTGATCCTCAGGGATTTTATTTTCGGATTGTGCAAACAGGCGCTGGTGTCTCAGCTTTGAATCTTCCCGAACAGGCATACAAGACAGCTAATCGGGAGAACACTTTTCAAGCAGCTGATACCGTAGTGGTGAATGCACACCTGCTCAATGAAACGCGTTTTCAATGGCGGCGGATCCGCAACAATCAGACGCCGTCCTATTTCACGCCAACTGTGACCGTTCAAGGTGCCTTTACGACTGGAGGCAACAATCAGGGAGTCATACAGGACCATCAGGATATTTTTGAATTTCAAAATGTCTCGACTGAAACTACTGGGTATCACGCCATGCGTTTCGGAACGCGGCTCCGTGCTTATCGAGATGCCAACTATGCCAATACCGGAACCAATGGTTATTACCTTTTCAATTCTGTCGCCCAATATCTTGCAAAGACAATATCAAGCAACAGTGATTAGCAATCCGCTTGCACGGGCACTTGTATTCGATGGCGCTCTTTTCTTCCGGGATGATTGGCGCTGGAAGTCCAACTTTACCCTCAGCTATGGTCTTCGTTTCGAGGGGCAGAATCGCATCCATGATCATGCTGATTGGGCACCGCGGATCGCATTCGCGTGGGCCCCGGAGCATCCCGGAAATACGCCAGCGAAAACTGTACTGCGTGCTGGCTATGGCTGGTTTTATAACCGGTTCACCGTAGCCAATCCATTCGCTTCGTCGGGCTCAGGGACGAATGCGACGACTGCAACGCCCTATATTATTCAAGCCATCCAGGAGAATGGTATCAATCAGCAGAGCTATGTGATTGACAACCCGAATTTCTATAACCCGAATGTAACAGGACCAACTGGAAGTGCTACGAATGCCACCGGTTCGATCCCATATTTCTACAGTATCGATCGTCACTTTCACGCGGCTCTCGATATGCAGGGTGGGATCGGAGTCGATCAGAAGGTTGGCAAAAATCTTACGTTCAATGTCACCTATCTGTTTACCAGGGGCATTCATCAGTATTTCACCAACAACGTAACTGCGCCGAGTTTTGATCCTTCCACCTATACCGTGGTTGGCTCCACGCCTTCTACCTACAACTACCAATTCCAATCTGGAGGCATTTATAAACAGAATCAACTGATTCTGACAACCAACGCGCAATTTGAACGTATGTCGCTGCATAGCTCCTACACATTCAACGAAGCGAGGAGTGATACTCAAGGGGTTACATCCTTCCCTTCGATCGCTCACGATCCCAGTCTGGATTTCGGCCGTCCGAACTTTGATATTAACCAGAGCCTTCAGCTCTTGGGAACCTTCTCTGCGCCCTATGCGATAACCTTCGCTCCGATATTATTCGCTCAGTCCGGGACTCCTTACAACGTGACGATTGGAAGAGACTTTACTGGGAACAATCAGTTCAATGCGCGTCCAACGTATGGAACCTGCGGCGCTGCGGATGCCGTTTCTACTCAATATGGCTGTCTCGATTCCAACCCTGTAGGCAAGGGAGAAAAGATTGTCCCTTCGGGCCTGGCACTGGACCTGCCAATGTGAGCTTTTCTTTTCGAGTGAGCAAGGTCATTGGAATTGGGCCGAAAATTGGAGGAGAAGCGCCAAGTCCTGGGATAGGTGGAGGTCGTGGCATCGTAACTTCCGGCGGCGGCGTCAGTGGCAAATTGGAGGCTACTGCGAAACGTAAGTATAGCCTTACGTTGATCGCTGGCGCGATCAACCTCTTCAATATTGTGAATCTGGCGCCGCCAAACGGCACACTGCTCTCACCACTTTTCGGCAGATCGCAATCTCTTGCGACTGGGGCATATGCCAATCCTCTTCCGGGCAACCGCTACATCTTTACGTCCGCAATCTTTAGCTTTTAGATCAACTTGTGTTCAGCACTCCACTATCTGCCGGGCATTCAAGAACAGAGTCTTCCGTCGGGTATCTGGCGTATGGCGGGAGCGAAGCAGCGTGGATCGACGGACGGAAGATGAAGAGAGCCAATGAGATAGATGAGCGCCATCTACAACTGAAAACAGCCGGACGGCATCCTATCATTAAGAAAGTGTCTCGTTAGGCCTCTTGTGAAAACTAAGTTCACGCGGTTATTGATGGCTGTCATTGTGTTTGTTGTGTTTGCGGGGGCGGTTATACCAGCTTCGGCGCAAGTGGTCGTAAAGGTCGGAGACCATCACCGGCGTCATCACAGGCACTACCATCACCGTCGATAGGGCGAATCAGGATACTATCCTGATTCTCACGACAAGAGGCAGGAGCTGATAGGCTCGTTTACTGCGTCTCTATTCATCACAGTCCAATCAATAAAGACTAACTCCATCCTGTATGGAGTAGCTGCTACGTGAGGTTGTAAAACTATGCACGCTTCCAGATTCATCACTTCACTTAGTCTCGCCGTTGGTCTCTTACTCGTCAGTGCTCCGGCAGCACTAGCTCAGATCAGCGTCAACATAGGACCCGCACCCGGGTGTCCCTATGGCTATTACGACTATGCTCCCTATAGCTGTTCTCCCTACGGCTACTATGGACCAGATTGGTTCAGTAGCGGGGTGTTCATCGGGGCTGGCCCTTGGTTTCATGGTAGTCATGGCTTCTATGGTCACGTAGACAACCGCTACGATCCCCGGCACGGCTACGCTGGACCAACACCAGCGCGTGGGGATCAGGCGTTCAACCACTTCCACGCTAACGAAGCGCGGGACGGACAAGGTCACGTAGGCAATGCCGGGCATGATGGCGGTGGCGAACACACGGCCGGAGCGCAGCGTGGTGGCGGTGCAGTTCACGGCGGTGGTGGTCACCGATAGAAGCGTTCAGTCTCTTTGAAGGAAGGCCCGCCATCTCGATGATCGGGCCTTCCTACATTCACGTCTATGCGGCTTCGAAGAGCTGGGGCAGCCGCGGAAAGATGTCCTCTTCGCTGGCGAGGCCTTGATTGAGGATGGAGTCCTGAACGTGGTCGAGTATATCAGCATGCCTTCGGCGGCGTTTCCTGAGCGGCGGAGACTTCGGCTCCCTCAGGGATTCCGATGAGCGGGCGCTTTTGCTTCCGTAGGAGCATTAGATCGATCCTGAGTTCGAGCGTCACATCGATGGCGTTGGAGGCGCTCGTTGCCTGCGAACGTGGCCATCGTCCTTCGAGTGTGAAATATCCGGTTGCGGTCGTGTCGGGATCGTTAGGAAAGTTGCCGATTAACTTTCCTAGGAGTTCGATTGCGGCAGCTTAGCTGTCGAGGTCTGCAATGGCATCTTCGGTCCGTACGCCATGGAGCACCGGGTTCACTCCGTAGAGAGTCCAGAAGATACGAGGCTCCATGTGAGGATTGGGCTCCCGGCGCATCGTGATTGCTT
>Ga0302302_1002624_pt1 | contig 10500 bp, 10 predicted proteins | sample III_Palsa_E1_3_FD_198766 | JGI IMG/M metagenome (GOLD analysis project Ga0302302, IMG submission 198766) | Peat permafrost microbial communities from Stordalen Mire near Abisko, Sweden - III_Palsa_E1_3 | ecosystem: Environmental > Terrestrial > Soil > Palsa > Peat permafrost | place: Sweden...
TTTTCTGTTGGTGAATCCTATCGCGGAAATCTTGCTTTGGCAACCGCGGACGCCTAATCAAAAGTAACTGCCCCGAAGGCAATTCCATCCGTGCTGGAGGCATGGTTGGAATTGCCTGATTCGGGGCAATCTTTATCTTGAACGCAGGGAATCTCGCTCGAAGACCTTAGTTCTTGGGAGCGGCTGCAGGTGCCTTAGGCGCTGATGGCTTCGGGGCTGCCGGAACAGCCGACTGGGCGGGAGGCGCAGGAACACCCGACTTGGTGTTGTAAAGCGCGATCACAGGCTGCGTGATGTTGGTTGCTTCAGCAGCCCAGAGGACCGGGCTCTGTTGCTGGCTCGCATCCAGGACAAGCGTGAAGCCCTGTTCCTTGGCGTAGGTCTGCACAGAGTCGAATACCTTGGAGGCCAGGGTGTTGTACATCTCACCGATCGCCTGCTGGTAGTCGTTCTGCGCATCCTCGGCCGAACGCTGAAGCTCTTTGGTCTCTTCGTCGATCTTCTTGGTCTGCGCTGCAGTTTCCGTCGGACTAAGCTTATCGCCTTGAGCCTGCAATTGCTTCTTGCGGCTGTCGATGTCGTCGCTCAGCGTCTTCAACTGTGCGCGCTTGGGTTCAAACTTCTTCTGCACGTCAGCGAAGTTGCGCTGACCTTCGTTGGTCTGGGCAACAGCCACCTGGAACATGATAATGGCGACTTTCGCCGGGCCAGCAGGAGCAGCTGGTGCAGCGGCCGGTGCAGCGGTTTGGGCAGTGGCGTTCAGCGCGAGGCCTGAAGCCAGCAATACAGCTAGGGCAAGAGTACGCTTCATTTGAATCGGAAACTCCTTCGATATTCCTGTTGGTTTGCCCGCATTCCTTCGGGGAAGCAAGACATTGCTTCCTGTCAAACCTCTGGAGTCTTTACGGGATTCAGCTCGGCCGGAACGACGAAAGCGAAACGATTGTAAGACGCGGACAGAGACGTCAGCAGGAACTACTTGGATTATAGGAGCGGGGATGGGGTTGGTCAAACAATCGAAGTGCGAATTTCATTGCAATTACATCGATTTTTGCTGGATTTCTCCTGGAATCACCCCCGCGCGCGCCGGGCAGGTCGCAAGCCCGCGGGAATAAAAAAGGCTGCATCAGGAATGAACCCCGGATGCAGCCCCTCAACGCTCGAAACAATAGTCTTGTCGGTTAGAAGGTTGTTGAAACCGTCAGCCGGAAGGTCTTGGAAGGCTCGCGCAGCTGGTAATTGGAGCCATACAGCTGCTGTGCCTGGGCATACGAATAATCGCCCGCGCCGCCTGGCGGGAACATCTCACGGGTGATCAGATTTTCGCCTGGAGCCTTCTCGAGCAAGCGCAGCGGGTTAACCGCATAATAAATGCGGAACGGAGCGTTGATGATCGGCATGATGACCTGCAGCTCTGCGCCGGCCGACATGCGTGGCACGAAGTTGGTACCTGAGAGGGGACGAATCAGGTCATTGAACTTGATCTGCGTTCCGCCTTCGCAAGTGCCGTTGTTATAAACCGGGCAACCGTAAAGGGGAGCGTTGAGTGCTGCTGCGCCTTCCGGGCTCTCTCTCAACTGGTTTCTGTTGACGGCAGAGTCAATACCGGCGTCATCAAAGAAAGCGAAGGTTACAGGGCCGGCAATCGGGATCCTGTATTCCAGGTTGTTGGTAAAGTTGAGATCGCCGCCAACGGAGACCACGCTGTAGACCGGCAGCAGGACCTGGATGCACTGGTTCAACTGCGGATTCGTCGGGTCGCGCGGGACGCAGCTTCCGTCCGGATTCGTCAGGTTGAAATTGATCTTGTTGGGAATGTAGGCATACGGGGTGTTGGTGCGGATATCGAAGCCGCGCACGTCCGCCTCGCCGCCGGCGTAGAAGCGGTTGTTGGGCGGAGCCACATCGCCGCCGTAGCCCTGGATGTATTTCAGCTCAGCCCGCCAGCCCAGCACATTGCGACCGGAAGGGTCAGGCAATAAAAGTTTCATCGGCGTCCAGCGCTTGTAGGCAACCGCGGGGAACACGTACCGGACGTTGCCGCCGAGGCCGGCCACCTGGAGGATGGCAGAGAACTCCTTACCGCTGCGTGGACGCTGGGGATTGTTGATGGTGTTGAAGATGTAGCTGAGCGACATCGAGCTGTTCACGATGCCGTTCAGAGCATTCTGTCCCTGGATTCCGGAGCGAAAGGCAATGTTCTGGAAGAGGTTTTGCGACGCGGTACTGAATGCGGTGATATCGGAGTCAGTGAGCGAGTAGGTAAAGCCGACACGCTGGAAGTTGTGCCGCGGAAGCGGGTAGCTTACCGACCAGTTCAATCCAACCGTCGAGTTGTTGTAATTCTGCAACAGCGATGCCTGCTGCGTACTCAAGTTGGCGGATTGGCCAGTGGTTCCCTGCAGAGCTTTTGCCGAGTTGTAATCCGACTTGGTATCGAAGACCTGGAATCCCAGGTTGAGTGGGCGATTGCGGAAGTAGGGCTGATTGAAGCCGAAGAGCAACTGGCGGTTGATGTTACCGAGATTGGCCTGCACGCTCAGCGTTTCGCCCAGACCGAGGAAGTTGTTGGTCTGATAGTTCAAGCCCAGGAACGCGCCGGACAGGCCGGAGACGCCGCCGTTGAGGCCGATCGAGTTCTTGCCCTTCTCCTTCACCTTCAGCAACAGGTCGACGGTGCCGGCTTCGGTATCCTGATGCGCTTCGGAATCCTGATCGACATGGAGCGGGTCGAAGTAATCCAACTGGTTCAGGCGCAGCAGGCTCATCTCCCAAAGATTGGAGTTGTAGACTTGGCCTTCTTCGAGCATCAATTCACGCCGAATGACGCGGTCTCGAGTAAGCGTATTGCCCTGGATCTCGATGCGGCCGACATAAAACGGCTTGCCTTCATCGATATCGATATTGAGGGTCACGGTCTTCTTGGCTTCATCGAAGCTCGCAGTAGGGACCGCGCCGAAGTTGATGTAGCCCAGCTGGCCGTAGGCCTTCTTGAGATTCTCAAGACCTTTGGACATCACGGTCGCATTGAAGTATTCGCCATCCTTGATGGCAAACGTGCCGCGCAGCGCTCGGAGGTTGGTGACTGCCTTGTTGCCCGTGAAGCGGATGCCGCCCAGGCGGTAACGCTCGCCTTCTTCGACCGGCATGAGAATGTCGATCCGCTTGCCCTTGTTGGGACGGAAGGTCAGGAGCGACAAGCCGCCCTGGTCGCGAATCTGGGTGCGAGGAGTTTCGACGGCGGCGTTGTAGTAGCCCTTGTCGCGATAGGCCTGGCGAACACGCTCTGCGTCCTCTTCAAGCCGGGAGCTGTCGAAGGTCTTGGCGAAGAGATTCTCCAGGATGATCGAATAGGGGATACCCACCGGGCGCAGGTTCTTCATGGCGCGCCGCAGCAACAGGCTGCTGATGTGCTGGTTGCCGACGAACTTGATTTCGCCGACTTTGACGGTAGGGCCTTCCTTAATATTGAAGTTCACCTGCACCGAGGCCGGCGGAATGTTCTTCACTTCTGTCTTGATGGTGGCGAACTGGTGGCCGTGTTCGGCGAGCAATTCCTTGATCACCGTCTCAGCGCGTTTGATCTTGGTCGGATCGTACTGGCTCTCTTGAGACAGCGAGACTTTCTCCTTCTTGAAGCGATCAAGGACATCGGACTGCGAAACTGAATTGAGACCCTTGTAGTTGATCTCGCGGATATTTGGCTTTTCCTTGAGATAGACGTTCAGGATCACACCCTTTTCGGAATCTTCGCGCTCGATACGCAGGTCTTCGAAGTAGCCCGTGTTCCAGAGCGAATTGAAGTCACGCTCAATGGAAAGTGGATCGTAGGTATCGCCAACGTGGGTAAATAGACGCGCCAGCACTGTTTCTTTCGGAATCCGGCGGTTGCCGATAACCCGAATCTGCTCGATAGTGAGGGACTGGGCCATCGCAACGGAAGCGGCAGCCACGAGCAGGAGAATCGCGAACAAGCGGGAAGACGCGAATCGGAACCCGGAGCCGGAGGAAAAGCCAGTCCGGCTGCGGAATCGGGAATGCCCGGACTTCACCGTGGTTGGACCCTGCGGCGAGCAATTGGGCTGGTACGGTGCACGGTTCGGTGCATGGTTCGACTTGACGGGAAAGATAAGCACACCCTCACTGCTCAAAAAAATTGTTCCTGAATCTCAGTTCCTGATCTCAAATCCGATCTGGGAAAGACTGATTATATTGGACCGCACCAGCCCAGCCCAAATGCATGCTGGGCCGATACCCCGGTCAAGACTCCAACTCCGACTCGATTCGATATGCTTCTTGCCTTAGGTCCCACGTAATGCGGAGAACATTGGGCTTGCAGCAGACCTGGCAGTCTTCAACGTAGCTTTGCCGCTTGCCTGCCGACTGGTCTACGCTGGTTTCGTTCCACTCCCCGCAACCCGCACAAACAAAACCCGCTTCCAGGGGCATACAAAGTTCCTGCCTTTGCCGTTTCCAGTCTATCGGAACCAGCTCGGATTCGCTTTGCAATGCTCGAGTCAAACGGAATGGAAACTGCATCTTTTAGACGTACCAAAGACAATCTCGTGAGGTATGCAAAATGACCGATTCAATCGGGCAGAGTGTTTATAACTTTTCTGCCCTGTCCCTAGACGGCCATGAAGTTCCCCTGGCCCAATATGCAGGAAAAGTCCTGGTGATCGTGAACACCGCCAGCAAATGCGGTTTTACCCCTCAATATGCAGGTTTAGAGGCTCTTTATAAGGAATATAAGGATCGTGGCGTGGTGGTCCTCGGCTTCCCCTGCAATCAGTTTGGGGCCCAGGAACCGGGAACAGAGGCGGAGATTGCGCAATTCTGTGAGTTGAACTACGGGGTGAGCTTCCCCATCTTCGCCAAAATTGACGTCAATGGCGCGAATGCCCACCCGCTCTATAAATTCCTCAAGAGCGAAAGGTCGGGGCTCCTTGGAGCGATCGGCCTGGACGCCATCAAGTGGAATTTCACAAAATTTCTCGTCGACCGCACCGGTAAGGCAGTTGGCCGCTATGCTCCCTCGACCACTCCAGGCGAACTGGCTCCCGAGATCGAAAAGCTACTGGCGTGAGCCATAGTCGTTAAATCTGGCAACAGGAACAAGGAGAGACGGGCATCTGGAAGGCCAACATCCCGTCATAAATTGCTCTGACGGATGGCGCGTGTCTGGGCCTATACTCTTCGAGTGAGCTGTATCAGCCTCGGACAGCGCTCCAGCGGATAAGGCTCTCAGGTCACACGGCGTTCGTCCGGCCCTGGGACACACCATTTTGGAGGATCGGATGGCAGCACATTCCGCCCAAAAGCGCATCCCGCCTTCCCCGGAAATTCCAGACCGCCTGTATTTTCGCATCGGCGATGTCGCCCGCATCTGCTGCGTAGAGCCGTACGTACTGCGCTTTTGGGAGACGCAGTTTCCCAATCTCAAACCCAATAAGGGTGGAACCGGGCAGCGGCTCTACCGGCGCAAGGAAGTCGAGTTGGCCCTGCTCATCAAGCAGCTGGTCCACGACCAGGGCTATACGCTGGCCGGCGCTCGGCAGGCCCTCGAAGCAGCACCCAAGCCACGCGGAAAGCAGGGTGTTCTACCCCTGAACAGTGAACAATCGCAGCAGCGGCTGGAGGCTGCGGCAGCGGCGATCGGGCGCGCGCGGGCGGAACTCCGAGACTTAGCGCGTCAGTTGGCAGCAGAGCAGCCAACCATCCATCGGCGTCGATCCCGCATCTCAACCTTCAGGGAATCTCTGGATCCGCTGTTTCCTTCCTAGCACGGCGTCTTTACGGGACGCTGAAGATTCCGGGCCGCAAGAGACGCGACAAGATTCGCAGTTTTTACAAGTCGAATTCAGACTACGCACTTTGGTAATCTGAAAGCCCTAAGGGCGGAGTCCGTACTCCAAAATTGCAACAGATTTGTGCTACGGTTGAGCCAGGGAACCTCCATTGCCTTGGCAAAAGTTCAAAGATCCAAGTACAACAACAAGCCTATTGCAAGCTAAAAAAGGACAGGATTTGCTATGAATTGCCCATACTGCGGTACTCCAAAATTCAGGACATCGCGGGTGCGTTTTTCAGACATTCCCCGGTTGGCTCTTCTCCAATTCCCGGTGCGTTGCAGGCTTTGCCGCGAACGCTTTCATGTTGGGATTTCGCTCGCGTTGCACCTGTTGCAGTCTCAGCGTGTTCGCGAAAAGGAAGAATCGGAACTGCGGCGGGAAAAATTCAAGGGCAAGGACAATAAAGAGAAGACTGCTTAGTCACGGCTATAACCTTGAGCAGCTTCTCCTGACAGTCCGGCCGCGTGGATTCGGTCCGACGCCATGCTTGTCCAAATCTAAATAAATGGTCGGGACGGGCAGATTTGAACTGCCGACCCCTCGCACCCCAAGCGAGTGCTCTACCAGGCTGAGCCACGTCCCGACACAGTGCAGCCGGCTCGAGGGAGCCGGCGTGGGGTTCTTGATTAGTTTACACGAGCTACGCTTGCTGGGTTGAAGCGCAGGGTTGCGAAGAGTTAGTGCTTGGGAGGAACATATTCTGCGGGCAGCGCAGCGCCGTCGCCGAAGAAGAACTCCTGCATCTGCTCGACGAGAAAGCTCTGCGCCTGGGGGGTCCAGGGCTGCAGCCGGTATTCATTGAGCAGCATCTTCTGACGCTCGCCCCACTCGGCCCACGCGGCCTTGGAGACACTCTTGTAGATCTTCTGACCAAACTCGGAGTCGAAAGGCGGCTCGTCGAGTCCCTCCATCTCCTTCTTGTTGCGAACGCAAAATACCATGTGTGCCATTTTCTAGGGCTCCTGAAGCTATTGTAGGAGATTACACAGTCCCGCGATTCGAACAAGATCGCAAGCGGAAACAAATCACTTCCGCGGCCGCCCCTTCTTCGAGAATTTCCGCTTTCCGCCAGGACGAGTCGCCTCTCGCCTGGACGCTCTGGCTTTCCCAACCTTCGCGACCGCAGCTTTCTTCGGCGGTTTGCCCGCAACGGTGCCCCCTTTTTTGAGCTTCAGCGGCGGATCCTCGACCATCGCGAACTGCAGCTTGCGTTCCAGCGCCAGCACGCGATCCAGAATCACCCTCACCTGGTCACCGGCGCGATAGACGCGGCCAGTATGCGCACCGACAATCTCGCGCGTGTTTTCGCGGTAGGTGAAGCGATCCGTGATCAGAGTCTCAATCGGGACGAGACCTTCAACGAAGAGGTCCTTCAGCTCGACAAAGAGTCCATACTTGGCGGGATTGAGGACCATGGCGTCAAACTCCTCACCGACGCGGTCCTGCATGAAGCGGACCTTCTTCCACTCCACAAGCTCACGCTCCGCATCCGCTGCCCTCCTCTCTGTAATACTGGTTTCCGAGGCGATGGCAGCCAGTTCTACCTCAGGAATCGGCGCTTCATGCGATGCTGTGACCGAAAGATCCAACTTGGGCGGACGCAGGTCAAGATTCCCAAACTTCTTCCCCAGGCCTTCATTGGTGTGCGACCAGGGCGAACTGTGCCGATGCTCACCGACTGTTCCCTTCCCTGAGACCCCTTCGCGCAACAGAGCCTTGCTGATGCGATGAACGATCAGGTCCGGATAGCGCCGAATCGGCGAAGTGAAGTGGGTGTAACTGGGAGCGGCTAGCGCAAAGTGTCCTTCATTCACCTCGGAGTAGCGCGCCTGCTTGAGCGAGCGCAGCATTAAGTAACTCAGAATTCTCTCTTCAGGCTTGCCCGCGATGCGCGCGCTGAGCTTCTGATACATGCGCGGAGTCACCGGCACATCCTCCGGAACCTCATACGACCGCGCGTCACGCTGATTGCGGCCGCTGCGCTGTTGTTCGCGGCGATCTCCGCGCGGCTGGAATTTCTTAACCGGCAGCGCCCCCAATCCCAGCGAATAGCCAAAGGCCGCAGCAGCATCTTCGAAATCGACCACGCGGCGCGGATCTGGCTTCTCGTGAATGCGGTAAATCGACGGCACATGCAGATCTTCAAGCCAAGTGGCAACGCACTCATTGGCGGCCAGCATGAATTCTTCAATGAGACGATTCGCCCAGGTGCGCTCAGCGCGCGAAACACCCTGCATCGCTCCCAATTCGTCGAACTCGATGATCGGCTCGGGCAGGTCGAAGTCGATGCTGCCGCGCTCGGTACGGCGCTTGTTCAGCCGGCCCGCAAGTTCCCGCATGCGCTCGATTTCCGGCACAAGCGCAGGGTATTTCTCGCGCGCAATCTCCGATTCCGGCCCTTTCCACTCCAAAATCTCATGCACTTCACCGTATGTCATGCGCGCCGCAGATCGAATCACGCCTTCAACAATCTCGAAGCTCTCCATGCGGGCGTCTTCCGTGAGCCGCATCAGGCAGCTCAGCACCAGGCGATCTTCATTGGGGCGCAGCGAACAGATGTCCGTTGAGAGTTCATGAGGCAGCATCGGAATCGCGCGATCCGGAAAGTAAACGCTGGTTCCTCGCAGCCGCGCTTCCAGATCAAGATCGGTGCCGGGACGAACATACTCCGCAACATCCGCAATGTGAACCTGCAGCTCCCAGCCGCCGTCGGCGAGCTGGCGCACCAGCACCGCGTCGTCGAAATCACGCGCCGTTACTCCGTCGATAGTGACGATCGGAAGCCCTCGAAAATCATGCCCGGCATCCACGCGACGGGCCACTTCCACTGGATCGAGATGCGCAACGCTGCGCGCTTCGGCCAGCACATTCTCCGGGAAGATCCGCGGCAACTGATGCTTGCGGATGATCATCTCCACATCGACACCAAAATCATCGGGAGCGCCAAGCACTTCAATCACCCGGCCAAAGGGTGGTTTGGTCGGTGTGGGCCAACTGGTGATTTCAACATCCACCACCAGGCCTTCGAGATCGTCGTATTCCGCAGCCGCCGCGGCAGCCTCTGCGCCGAGCACGCGGTGCTTCGAAGCATCCCCAGCTTCAGGAACCTCCGCGCCCTCGGGAATCAGGATTGGCTGAGTCATCCGCGAGTCGAAAGGCGTAACCATGTTGCCGCGATATTCGCCGGGAACATACCCTCCACGGCGGCCTTTGCGCGCGTAATGAAATACGCCCACCACCGTTGGATTCTTGCGCTCAAGCACGCGTGCAATGCGTCCCATGCGCCGTCCATCGCGCTTGGGAGGACCCACCTCAACCAGCACCTGGTCACCCTGCATGGCTCCATTGATCTCATTGGGCGGGATGAAAATGTCGTCATCCCCCGTGGACCTTTGCCCCGGCTGCAGATTGGGCCGCACAAAGCCGAATCCGTCGCGGTGCAGATCCAGCCGTCCTGCGGTGAGGTTATCGCGCGTGCCCGGTCTGTGGCCCGGTTCCCGCGCCGCCTTCTCTTTGGATTCAACAGTCTTGATCGCCCAATGCTCGCGATCCACTTTGACCAGGTGGTTGACCGCCGTCATCCGATCCAGCTGCTCAAGCAACTCGCGCCGCTGCCGCCCGCCGCCCAGTCCCAGCTCGCGCACCAACTGTTTATAGCCCGCCTTCTGGCCGGCCGAGCGCTGAATATGACGCAGTAGTTCCCGATCTTCCATGTATCCAGATTAGGCTATCGAGCGCGCAACGGGCACAACCGCAACGAAAAGAGAGGGAACGCATTCACCTCCCGCAGCGCATGAGAGGAGGCCGAAATATGGCCCATCGACTGTGATCCCGCTCACATTTTTTTCCCTAACCCGGCTCTACATTGGGAATCAGGAATCGGCTCAGCAGCCCTGAGGGGATGTCTGACGATCGGAGGAGAATCATGGCAACCGCATTCACAACACCCCATGCTCATCAGACCATGAGCGGCACAAAGGCAAAGACAGCTCCCAGGCAGAAAGAATCAAAACGGGGTGTCGCGATCACTTTCATCAGCGATCTGATTGAGGATGTTGCGCAGAAGCCGCTTCAGCCCGCGGCTCAGGCCAAGCACGACATGTTTCGAGAGCACATCAATGCGATGTCGATCTCCTATTTCGCGCTGATCGTACTCTTGATAGCTGCTTCGCTGCCGATCCTGGCTTACGTGGTGAATTACTAAGATCGCGTTTGCAAGACGATCTCACTCCGCCGGGTTGCGGTTGCCTTGGTTCTCTCACTCTGTGACTCCAGCGCGAGGATGGTGATTCCTATTGGGCATCCATGAGGCCACCTTGCGATCTAGAATCCTCTTCTGACCGGCTGCAAGCCAACGCCGGCCGTCAGGAGAAGAATCATGGCGATCCACGAACCCCAGACGGAAGAACACGCAAGCGTCAAGGAACAAGCCCGCGAGCTGTTTCACGATCTCTCCACGGAGCTCAAGGAAGAGATACAAGAAATTCGCACGGGTGAGCAACCAGTCAAGCCCCAGGCTGACCTCTTCGTTCGCAAACACGTGATGGGACTGATTGGCCTTCTCTTTGGTCTGGTCGCAGTCATTTTGCTCGTTGCCATCGCTGTCATTGCGGTCTACGGACACGGGCACATCTGAGAACGCTTCCCG
>Ga0302302_1002633_pt1 | contig 10479 bp, 5 predicted proteins | sample III_Palsa_E1_3_FD_198766 | JGI IMG/M metagenome (GOLD analysis project Ga0302302, IMG submission 198766) | Peat permafrost microbial communities from Stordalen Mire near Abisko, Sweden - III_Palsa_E1_3 | ecosystem: Environmental > Terrestrial > Soil > Palsa > Peat permafrost | place: Sweden...
TTGCCCTGACCGACGAGGCTGGAAGGATCTGGCCTCTGGCGACGCTGGACGAGGATGGCGGCGATGGTCGCGCCGGCTGATCGAGCGAGTTCCTCGAACTCTGCACGGCTGGCATCGAAGTCGAGGGTGGAGGCTGCATGGTCCGAAAGGTCTTCTTCTCCAGCCACGACTGCAGCCGCGGTGCGGGCAAGTCGAGCGGCTGCGGTAAGTTGCTTGCGCTTGTGGAGTTCGCCAGTGAACTCGACCACGACAATCACGGCAAGTTCCTGCTGAGTTTGCGAGGTACGGAGTTCGCGAGCGAGAAGGGCTGCGTCCTGGGCCTCCCTTGCCTCGACAAGACTACGACGGACTGTCTTTCCGCGATTCCGGCGTGATGGCGCTTGATCCGGGGTGGCTTCAGGCGAAGCCTTCTTGCTAGTCAAAATGTTGTCTCAATTCATGGCCGGGTTCCCGACCGACTCTCATCATGATACTGAAGGTTCTACGTCAGTATGCAAAGCTCAGACATCTGGAGATGGCCATTCTCTCCGCAATTCAGCGCAGTGGGTCTCGAATCGGTCCTCACAAACGCTCTACGGGTCATGTGACAGCACAAGGCAGCATCCTCTTTGCCAAGGCAGGGAGGATGCCAGACGAAGAGCACGAAAAAGAGAACACCGAAGACAATCCTCAAACTGCCGGATCTTGAACAGCCTTACCTCGTCCAGCTCTCGACGCTCCTACGATCACACGATTCAGGACTTTATGGATTGGTATAGCTCAGAACCGCGGCTGGCCTTCAACAGAACCGTGGTCACGCGCTACCGCATTGCCCTGGAATAACGTCGATATACTCCGTCGATCATCAACCTAAGGCTCCGCAGTCCGGCGGCTGGCCTATGAAGGATGCGGATTGTGGTCTGCTGAGCCTTGACCCTCGCAGCCGACAAAGACCGTCTTAAACCTTTACTACATTACGGCTCAGGCTCGTTACCGACCGGATGGCGTTTTGGCGAGGTGCAGGTCATATGCGATTGTCTTGGTGAAGGTCATTCGGATTCCGTGTTTCGGTCGCAGGATGACCATCGGGCGCGCTTCGATCGTCTGGCCCGGAATCAGTTGAAAATCGTATTTTCTGAGCAGCTCGCTCAGAATCATAAGGATCTGCAGCATGGCGTAGTGATTGCCGATACAGACCCGCGGGCCGCCCCCGAAGGGCAGATAGGTGAAGGGCGTGCGTAGCTTGTCGCTACCTTTGATAAAACGTTCCGGGTCGAAGGTCTCCGGACTCTGCCAGTGGGCCGGAGCATGGTGAGCGCCGTACACATAGACAATGACCGTCGATCCTCGGGGTATGACGATGTCATTTACCTGGTCATCCGCGACAGCCATGCGGTCGATCATCCAGAAGGGCGGGTAGAGGCGGAGCCCCTCCTGAATCACCTGGGTAGTGAATTCGAACCCGGGCATATGCGCGTGGCTGAGAGGCTCGTCGCCCAGCACGGAATCGAACTCCTGCCGTATCCTTTCGAGACAATCCGGATGCGTGCTCAAGAGATAGAGAAGCCACGACAGACCATTCGACGATGTTTCGTGGCCGGCGACCAGGAGTTGCATGCTCTCGCTTAGAACCAGCTCATCGCTCATACCTTCGCCGTCGCTGTAACGGGCATCCATCAGGTTCTGCAGCAGATCGTTGCCCGGCTCGTGATGGCGACGTTTCTTGATATATTCCATCAGAACGCTGTCCGCGCTGGCTCGCATCTCTTCGTGTTTACGTAGTTCGCCGGAGGCAGCAAACCAGGGATTCAGATAGGGTTGGATGGTTTGCCGAACGATAAATTCCTGGACGGTGCAGATGGTATGGCTGACGAGGTCGATGTCTTCGTCCTTCAGGCGGGCGCCGAACAGCGATCGGGCGACCATCGCGAAGGTCATTTTCATCAGGTGAGGGTAGATATCGACGGGGCCGAGGCGAACTTGTCTGTCGAAATCCCGCAGCGACTCTGCGAGGGAGTCCTGCATGATCGAGGACAGAGCATCAAGTTGTTTTCGATCGAAACCCTTCTGGATAAGACGCCGCTGCGTGCGCCAGGCTTCCCCGTGGGTGGTGAGAAGACCTTTGCCCAGGAAGTGGCCCATCCGCTTTACCTGGATTTCGGACTTTTGATAATTTTCCGCATTGGTCTTCAACACGTGCTGAATGACGGCGGGATTGGTAGTAACGATCGCCTCTTTAATCCCACCCAAATAGAAGCGGAATGTGTCGCCGAAGAGTTCGGTGTACTTTGACAACACCTGCACCGGATTAGCGGCCATGGCGCGCGAATCCGAAAAGGAGCGAAATCGTGAAACAGCGGGTATCGGTGTGGCCAACGTCACACCTCGCAGCCCGGATGCGTGTCGAGGCGCTTGCGTAGAACAGTGAGGAGTTTCATGTAGTTTGCCTGAAGGGATTGGATAGCCATAGGTAAAGACTAAGTGCTCAAAATTGGTTTTCGTTTCCCAGTTGCTTCAAAAGTATCAGATGATGCCAGATTGCCCGGGTCATGGTGGGATGTTGCCGATAGGGGACGCCAAATTCTTCGGCGGTCTCCTTCACAATCCGGGTCAGCGGAGCGTAGTGGGTGTGGCACACGAAAGGGCACAGATGATGTGCGATGTGGTGGTTAAGCCCGCCCGCAAGCCAACCTACAACCGGGTTGCTCGTCGCATAATCGGCCGTTGTGGCGAAGATGTGATACACGCCGTTGTCGAACTCGCTGCGGCTCGAGGGAAAGTACGTGCTGTCGATCGTGTGCGTGGTCTGGAATACCAGCGATACGGTCAAACCGACGATCAAATGGACCAGCACGAACGCCCCAGCGACCAGTAGAGGCGATTTCTCCAGCAGCGTCACCGGCAAAATGAGCATGTAGGTGAAGTAGAACGCCTTCCCTGCGAAGAGAATAGCGTATTCTCGCGCCGGATGTCTGGTGCGTTTCAGATAGTCGTGCGTTGGGAAGAAAAAGCTCTCAAAGTCTCTTACGAAAACATAGTCGAGAGAGAACATCGCGTAAAAAAACAGCGCATAGATGTGCTGGAACCGGTGCCACCGAGCACGGGGTTCGTGGGGGGTAAACCGAAAGATGCCGCGTCCCGTAAGCGCGTCGTCTTCGCCGTGGAGATTGATGCAGGAGTGGTGACCTCGATGATGGAGGATACGCCACATGTAAGAGTTGATTCCACAAAGATCGAAGGCATAGTTCAGGGTTTTGTTGATGAACGGCACAGACGAGATGGCGTTGTGGTTGCTGTCGTGGGCAATGTTCAGCAAAAGGAATGTCTGGGCGAGGCCGCCTAAAACATAGAGTGCAACAAACTTCCAGGCATCCGGCTTGAACGCGTAGATGGCAATCCAACTGCCCACCAGCACTGCGAGACCCGCGGCGATCTTGACCCACATGGTACGGTCGCCTTTGGGAGAGATATTCTGGTCGGCAAAGAACCTGTCGAGGCGGCGACGTAAGACTTTCGGGAAGGAAGATGGGCCAGTCGGATCGCCGGCGGACTGCCGCGGCCAGGCCTCAGATCGTACAAGACCATCCATATCCTGATTCAGAGCAATCACAACTTCGGTCCCCGACGTCACCGGCCCCTCCACAATCATGTCAAATCGGCCGAGTGTACCCCGATCAGTAGCATCGATGGTCCAGACCAGAAGCGGGTCTGTTGCCCGCCGCCCATAGCGTCACCACCTGATGGTAGCGCGAAGACTCAAGGATAATCAAGGAAATCTGGATCAGACGGAGTCGGCGTGCGGCGCCTCGTTCCAGGAAGCGAGGACACATCGCATTACTTCGTAGCTCTGCTACCATAAGCCTGATGGATCGCGTCGAACGAAGACGCTTTGAATGGGGCGATACGAAGTCTCGCAAACTTCCTCGCCTCGTGCGTTCGGCCGTCGTGGGGACTTGCCCCCAACCGGACCGAACGACATATAGGCATAGAACGACTCTGAAACTGAGTGCATTTCACATCACCAGGTTACCGGGGAGCGGCAATACGTGTAATGTTTTCTTACGTACTGAGTTTTGCTATTTAACCTCGGGAGTATTGCTGATCTACTATGGCGTCGATTTTAGACCAACTGGATAGGCTGGGAGAGGAACACCCGCACAAGCTCCTTTATTCGTACCTTGACCTGAACGGCAACCCAATCGAATGCTACTCCTACGCGTCGTTTATCGACCGGACGAAAGCAATCGCCGGTCACTTGCTGAAGGATGGTCGTTTCGCGGCGGAGGACCGGCTTTTGCTCGCCTACCCGCCAGGGCTCGAAATGATCTGTGCGTTTTTTGGTTGCGTGCGCGCCGGATTGATCCCTGTGCCCGTCTATCCCCCCAGTTCTCGTGGCTTCCAGAGCGCCCTGTACAAAATGGTCCACATCGCCAGGGATTGCCAGGCATCCGGAATTTTAACGAGCGCAGACTACCAGGCATCTCTGAAGACAAATCTCACCCGAAGTGGCGTCTCGGCGTCCGGCGTCGACGTCGACTACATCTCCGGTCTTCCGTGGATTGTCACAGAAGAGTTCGTGGATATGATTTCGGACGAGTTGTTCGTCGACACTTCGAAGATTCTGTTTCTCCAGTACACGTCGGGGTCGACGATGGAACCCAAGGGCGTGATGGTGACGCACGAAAACATCCTGCAGACCTGTCCGCTCGTGATCGATCATCCCAACCCGGTCGTCGTATCCTGGCTCCCGCAGTATCACGATATGGGACTGATCGGATGCTACCTTTATCCCGCACTGAGGGGCGGCACGACGTATGGCTTCGCTTCGATGGACTTCATTCAGCGGCCGATCCTGTGGTTTGAAACCATAACAACCTATCGAGCTACCGCGACGGCGGCACCCAATTTCGCTTACGACTATTGCCTGCGCGCCGGGAGATTATCCATGGAGAACCTGGAGGACTGCGATCTCAGTTCTCTCCGGGTGTTGATGTGCGCTGCCGAACCCGTAAAGCCGGATACTTTCACACGGTTTCTAGAGACTTTTCAGCCTTATGGACTGAAGTCGGAGAGCTTTTATGCCGCCTTCGGGCTGGCTGAGAATACTCTTGCGGTTTCACTCGGCGGCCGCAATATCGTTTCCGTCAACAAGCGTGCGCTCGCACTGGGGAAGGTGCGCATGACGACCGAGGTTTCCGAAATCGACGGGGCCACGCAGATTGTCAGTTGTGGAACTCCCCTCGCGGGTATCGACGTTAAGATTGTGGACCCGGAACGGCACGTCGCCCTGACGCCGGACCACATCGGTGAGATCTGGGTCGCCGGAAGCGGCAAGTGTCTGGGTTACTGGAACAATCCGGAACTGACTCTGAAGCAGTTTCGTGCGCGGCTTGTGGATGATAGCCCCTATGACGACGGCTACCTTCGGACCGGCGATATGGGATTCTTCCACGACGGCGACCTCTTCGTTTGCGGCCGCATTAAGGACATGATTATCCTCCGCGGGCAAAACTATTACCCGCAGGATATCGAAAACGTTGTGGAGAGAGCGTCCGGCCTGATCCGAGCCAGTTGTGTCGCGGCATTCCAGATTCACGAAGATAGCGAGCCTGCGCTGGCGATCGTGGCCGAAATCAAAAATCCCAAGGTCCTTCCAGAAGCGCGGAAGATCGCCGCTGCCGTCCGGAGTTATCTCAACGTGGAAGTGGCGTTGATTTCCTTCATCGCGCCTCGTGCGATACCGAGAACCAGTTCGGGCAAAATCATGCGCCACAGGGCCAAGCAGATGTGGTTGGAAGGTCAATTTACCGTTCTCTCCGAGTTTTCTCGGGAGAAGGACGCTGGGGGCGCCCCATCCGATTGTGGCATCCAGTCATCTTTCGACGAATTGAAGGCCAGATACAACCTAACAGGCATGGAACCGTACAACCTGGTGGAAGCAGGTCTGGATTCTCTCGATCTGGTCGTGTTCATGCATGAGCTCAAGGAGCTTTTGAAGGATAAGGGCGCCGAGATGCTGGCAAGGCAGGTCGATATCGGTGTCATTCAGCGGGTCAGCGTAGCCGAGCTGTTTATGCTGGCGGAACAGCTGGAAAGTGCTCCCGAAGAAGCACTGGAAATGCTGCGTCATTCTCTGGCGGCTTTCCGTGAAGAACAGCACGCAGCGGAGAAGGAAATGATGAGCAACGACCGGAAGCTCGTGTTCGATCCTCCTGCTCCTGCTGCATTGCCCGCGATACCAGTCATGAATCATGTGCTGCTGACGGGCGGCACCGGTTTCATTGGACCCTTCCTCATGAAGAGTCTGCTGGAGCAGACACGGGCGAAGATCTACGTTCTCGTCAGGGCTTCCGACGACAATCTGGGCAGGCAAAGACTGCGAGCGGCGATGGAGTCCATGGGCCCCTGCCCCGCCAGCCTGATGCAGATGTTCGAAGCTCGCGTGATTCCTATCTGCGGCGATCTCGGGCAACCAATGCTGGGCATGACGCAGGACGTCTGGGACTTTCTCGCCAGTGAAATGGACACGGTGTTCCATAATGGCGCGACCGTGAACTACCTGTTCAACTATGACCGCATGCGTGATGCGAATGTGATGGGAACCAACGAGGTCCTACGACTGGCCTTCGAAGGACGACCCAAGGAATTCAATTACGTTTCAACCACCTTCGTGTTTGGCTGGGCCGTTAAAAGCGTCCTGTATGAAACCGACTTCAACGAGGACATGGAGCTTCTCGACTTTGGCTACAGCCAGTCCAAGTGGGTTGCGGAACAGGTGGTCGCAGACGCGAAGAGTAAGGGGCTTTCTACCCGTATCTTCCGGCCCGCTCTCGTCAGTCCATCCATTTCGGGCGGAGGCAACAACTTCGATATCGCCGTGCGCCTGGTTGCGTTCATGGTGAATCACGGCATTGGAGTCGACGCTCTGAACCAGGTTAGTTTCGTTCCCGCGGACATTGTGGCGAACAATATCGTTGCGATCTCCACGACTGGCGGCACGGAGAATAAGACGTACCATATCGTGCGCGACGATTATGCAAACATGCTGGATATCACCAACCTCATTACCAAGTCGACTGGGCGGCAATTTGAAGTATTCAGCGTCGACGAATTCGTTCCCGAACTGATCCGGAGATGCCGAAAGGAAGATTTGCTCTTCCCCCTGCTCGATTTTCTCGTGGGCTCTGTGGACAACATCACCGCGATGGAGTTCAAGCGTTATGACAACTCCGACTACCAGAGGGCGCGAGATGCTTCTGCGTGGGGCATTCCGGATCCGTCTCTTGAGGACACGGTGAGCGGCATTCTAAAATTCATGCACCGTAAGGGGATCATTTCGGTTGCGGCTCGCGAACTCAATCCCACGTCGTCGACGGCCGAGCCTCTTGCCTGCACGGATGCATAATCCGCTACTGCTTTTTGAACACCAACTTCTCGGTTAGGTGCTGGCCGGTTTCCAGGGTACCTGTGGTGGTTAGCGTCATCTGCTGCCCATCCGCGGAGACCGCCCACCTATCCTTTTGAGCCACTTGATCGTCTCGCCGGTAAATCGAATCCACGGTATGAGGATCGACAAGTTCAAGTATCACGGTGTCGTTTCTGGAGTTCTTCAGATCGTACTGCTTGCCGTCAAAACGGGCAGTGTAGCTGAAGTCGCCCGAAAAACGGACACCACCATTTCCGTCCGGCTCGATCTTGAGCACCAACCCTTGCCGAATACGAGTCTTGCTGAGATCCTGCGTCCACTCGCCAGCTAATGGGTCACCGGCGATCTTCGCACCTCCGCTCCGAGTCCACACGGTGATCTGATCGGGACGGCCTGCGCTCGCAGTCGCGATCGTTAGCTCGTTCCCATCACTCGAGAGTTTCTCGTGAACCGTCGCCACGACAGCTCCATCCTTCTTCTCCTTCAACTCGGCCTGCCTCTTACCGATCCTGCGTAGCTCGACTTGATTGAACGCAGGATTGCCTGGTACGGACGTGTCGTGGCCGTCCGACTTCGCTGTGAAATCGAGGTGGGTCTCGCCGGACATGACTACATGCACTGCGTCATGTAGAGCTGTGATGGAGAGTCTGTTGGGAGGATCGAGGGAAGATTGCGCAGAGAGGAGCGTCCAGGACCCAATACGGGGGTCTGCGGCTCCAGGTTGAAAGGCGGCAAGCAGTACGAGCAACGCGAATTTAAGAATTGACCCTCCTAATAAATAAGAATAAGACGGAACCAATTTAGCAGATCCTGAGAGCCAGGCAGGGTCCGCCTGGGCACCTGATTCCACCTCCGAAATGTTTGGATGCCATCGGAGAATGGCAAATTGCCTAACTGGCGACTATTTTGTGTGACATCATGGGTCTCATGCATGTGCGCCGTTTCTGGGTGGCCGGGATAGTCCTTGCCGCCGTCGTTGCGCTTCTTCCCTTCTCCTTTCACGCCGAACGCCATCTGGAGACGGCAACCCGTGTCGAAGGGAGTGAAGCGGAGGTTGTCCGGCAGGAGCTTGTCAGTCGTTTTCATTCGCCATTCGTTGACCGTGTGGTCCTGGTGATTCAGGGGCTCCCTCCTGCAGATTCGGAGGAAGGCCAGCAGGCGTTAACCACCATTGTGGCGGAACTGAGAGAGGAACCCGGCGTGTCCGGAGTCGTTTCCTATCTCGAGTTGCGCGATCCGGTTTTCCTGGGCAGGGGTGGTGGGACGTTTGTCCTGGTGGGACTCTCCTCGACCGAAGGCCCCGTGGAGTCGCTCGTTCCTAAGCTTCACGGGCTGGCACACTCTCTTGAGAATCAATTGCGGGGCCGTTATCCTGCCGTGAAGCTCGAACTGACGGGCGAGATTCCACTGAATTTCGACATTCGGAAGGCGAGCGCCGATGACGTGCAGCGCGCCGAAAGCCTGGTGATTCCGGCGACCCTCGCACTTTTGCTGGTGGCTTTCGGAAGCCTGCTGGCCGCCCTGATTCCGTTGGCGGTAGGTCAGCTTGCCATTGCCACAACCCTGGCGATTACCGGATTGATAGCTCAGCGCTTCCACTTGTCCATTCTGGTTCAGAATTTGGCCACGATGCTTGGGCTAGGCCTGGGAATCGACTACGCGCTGCTTATGGTCAGCCGCTTTCGGGAGGCGATTTCTGCCGGGCACGACGGATCCGCAGCCTCGGTCATCGCGGCACGTCAGGCCGGTCGCACGCTCCTGATTTCAGCCTCGACGGTAGCTATCGGATTTCTTGCCCTCTTGACGGTTCCAATCAGCGAAATCCGTTCCATCGGTGTCGCGGGATTTCTGGTGGCGGCAATCAGTGTGTTGCTTACAAATACCCTCGTTCCGGCGGCGTTGGCGGTGCTCGGCCCACGGATTGATGCTGGCCGGATGCCGTTTACTCCGAGGCTGGATGCGCAGCGGGCCGCACGTACGGGAAACCGCTGGAGGCAATGGGGAAAGGTAATTGTCGCCCATCCCTGGCTTGCCATCGTTCTGGCGGGCGCTCCCCTCCTTCTGCTCGCCTGGCAAGCCAAGCGGCTGGATACCAGTGTCCCCAAAGGGGATTGGCTTCCGGAATCGGCAGAATCAGTCCATGCGCTGCACACCCTGGCACAGATGGATCGGACCGGCGTTGTTTATTCGATGCGCGTGATTGTCGAACTGCCAACGGACTCCATTGCGCAAACCGACGCCGGGTGGAACGCGCTTGATCGTCTCACGAAGCGGATCATGAGCGACCCTCGTTGCGCCCGCGTCATTTCTATCACCACGATTGCGGAGGGCAACCGGTCTTCCCTCACAGACCTCTCGCGTGAGACGCGGCGAACGTTTCTGAGTAGTGACGGACGGGCGGCGCTGCTCGAAGTTCTACCCGCGGGTTCGGTTTCGCTACGTGATCAGGTTGACTGGGTGCGAGAACTTCGGAAGACCGGCGCGGCAGCTCTCATCGGAGAGCCCGGCGCCACGCTACGCATTGGCGGCATTCCTGCACTCAATGCTGACTATCAGACGATTGTCAGCGGCCACTTTGTGCCAGTAACGGCGCTGGTGGTGGTGGCGACTCTGCTGGCGCTTCTGATGGGGTTCCGATCACTTTTCGCCGCCCTGAAGGCTATCGCGCTGAATCTGCTCTCGGTTGCGGCTTCCTTCGGAGCCTTGGTTTTAGTCTTCCAGGACGGACACGGAAGTATTCTCCTGGGAGTTCATGGGGGAACGGGCAGCATCTTCCCGCTTGTTCCAATCGTCGCCTTTGCCATTGTCTTCGGACTAAGCATGGATTACGAAGTGTTTTTGGTTGCACGGGTTCTCGAAGCCAGGAGAAGTGGGCTTAGTGAAATGGACGCAATCCCGGAGGGGATGGCTAGAACAGCAGGCCTGATTACAAGCGCCGCCGCAATCATGATCGTAGTCTTCGCGGCTTTCACCTTCGGAAACTTCCTGGTGGTCAAGATGATCGGCTTTACGCTGGCGGTGGCAGTGTTGATTGACGCGACACTGGTTCGAATTGTGATCGGCCCCGCGCTTCT
>Ga0302302_1002640_pt1 | contig 10467 bp, 8 predicted proteins | sample III_Palsa_E1_3_FD_198766 | JGI IMG/M metagenome (GOLD analysis project Ga0302302, IMG submission 198766) | Peat permafrost microbial communities from Stordalen Mire near Abisko, Sweden - III_Palsa_E1_3 | ecosystem: Environmental > Terrestrial > Soil > Palsa > Peat permafrost | place: Sweden...
GCCGCCCGCCTTGATCGGCACCGAATGGTCGGCGAACACGTCGGACAGCAGCCACGTCGCGGTGAGGCTGGGCGGCTGCCAGTCGGTCGCGCTCACGCGCGCGGCCTGCGCGCGCGACGCCACCCGGTAGCCCGAGCCCCGGCGCGCGACCACCAGGCCCATCGAAACAAGACGATTGTAGGCCTCCGTCACCGTAAAGGTGCTCAGCTCGTGACTCGCCGCCAGGCGCCGTACCGACGGCAGCAGCGCGCCGGCCCGCAGCGACTGCCCTTCGATGGCGCGCGCAAACCCTTGCACCAGCTGCTCGACGAGGGTGGGCGCGGCGCGGCGGTCGCGTTCCAGTTGGAGTTCGATCATGGTCGGGAGCAAAGTTGCGAGAGGGGCGAGCGGCAAAGGGAGCAATATGGGCAAACGGCTGGGCTGCAGAACACGCCAGCAACCAGCACAGTTCCAGCAACTTTACCTATACAGTTAGCTGCTCAGTGCATCAACTGTTTATGTCCGCCATTTAACCTCGGACGCTACAGTTTCGCAACGGCAACGCCCCGAAGGAAGTCTCCTTGGGGGACCACTTCGAGGAGAACACCATGACTTCGCGCCCCGTCATCGACGATCTGTCGTCTTTCTGGATGCCTTTCACCGCCAACCGCCAGTTCAAGGCCTCCCCGCGCCTGCTGGAATCGGCCAAGGGCATGTACTACCGCACGACGGATGGCCGCGAGGTGCTCGACGGCTGTGCCGGGCTCTGGTGTGTGAACGCCGGCCATAGCCGCGATGAAATCGTCGCCGCCATCACCCAGCAGCTTTCCACGCTCGATTTCGCGCCGACCTTCCAGATGGGCCACCCGCTCGCCTTCGAAGCGGCAACGAAAGTCGCCGAACTGATGCCGGCCGGCCTCGACCGGATTTTCTTCACCAACTCGGGTTCCGAATCGGTGGATACGGCGCTGAAGATCGCGCTGGCGTATCACCGCGCGCGCGGCGAAGGTCAGCGCACGCGTTTGATCGGCCGTGAACGCGGCTATCACGGCGTGGGCTTCGGCGGCATTTCGGTGGGCGGCATTGCACCGAACCGCAAGACCTTCTCCGGCGCGCTGCTGCCGGCGGTCGATCATCTGCCGCACACGCATAATCTCGAACACAACGCGTTCACGAAGGGTCAGCCGGCCTGGGGCGCGCATCTGGCCGACGAACTCGAGCGCATCGTCACGCTGCATGACGCGTCGACGATTGCCGCGGTTATCGTCGAACCGGTGGCCGGCTCGACAGGCGTGCTGATTCCGCCGCAAGGCTATCTGCAGAAGCTGCGCGATATCTGTACGAAGCACGGCATCCTGCTGATTTTCGATGAGGTCATTACCGGCTTTGGGCGCCTGGGCAAAGCGACGGCCAGCGAGTACTTCGGCGTCACGCCGGACCTGCTGACGATGGCCAAGGCCATCAATAACGCCTCGATTCCGATGGGCGCAGTGGCCGCCAGCCGCAACATCCACGACACGGTCGTCAATGCCGGCGCGCAGGGCGCGATCGAACTGTTCCATGGCTATACCTATTCGGCGCACCCGGCTGCGGCTGCAGCGGCAGTGGCGACGCTCGACCTGTATCGCCGCGACGGCCTGTTCGAGCGTGCTGCATCGCTGGCGCCCGCGTTCGAAGCCGCCGCGCATGCGATGCGCGATGCGAAGCATGTGAAGGACATTCGCAATCTCGGCATGATCGCCGGGATCGAACTCGAGCCGCGCGACGGCGCCCCGGGCGCTCGCGCCTATGAGGCCTTCGTCAAATGCTTCGAGGCTGGCGTGCTGGTCCGCTTCACGGGCGATATTCTGGCGTTCTCGCCGCCGCTGATCATCGACGAAGAGCAGATCCAGCACATCTTCAAGACCGTGCGCGACGTGCTCGCCACGGTGCAGTAAAAAGCGCGGTAACACTGTGAGGTATCGGGCAGCACCCTTACGCGCCATCACGCGCCGCTGCCCGACTGCTTACTCAGCTCTGCCGACGATCGTCTCGAAGTAGAGTTGCAGAAAGCCCTCCACGTCGACATCGACACACACATCCTGCTTCGTCACTTCATCCCAGTCGGGCGCCGGTACGCCCATCTTCTCCGGCTTCTGAATGGTTTGCCCAACCGCCAGACCTTCCACCACCACGCGCACCGCACCGCGCCGGATCTGATAAAGCTCGGGCGCCACCAGATAGGCGACCGCGGACGAATCGTGCACATAGATGCCCCGCACGCCCGAACTGTCGAAGTGAAACTGCTCGTATGAGCGCGACACGTCCCAGATGAACTGCCCCACCTCGCCGCCGTGCTGACGGATGCGCTCGAGGTACGCGGTGTACATCACGGCCTTTTGCGTTACGTCCAACCCCGCTGCCGTGACCTTCCATGCAGCGGTAAAGACCTGATCGGCCGCGTCAGGGTCGGCGGAAATATTCGCTTCGGCACACGGTCTCACGTTGCCCAGCACGCCGTTCATGCCGAACGCGCCGCCCATGATGATCACCTGTTTGACCAGGTGCTGGATCTCCGGATCGTCCTGCAGCGCGAGCGCGAGATTGGTGAGCGGCCCTACCGCGATGAGATTGATCTCGTGCGGATGCTTGCGGATTTCGTCGATGATGTAGCGATGCGCCGGCCGCGCGTCGAGACGAGCGAGGCCCTCGTCGGGCATGTCGGGGAGGTCGATATCGCCGAGCCCGTTTTTCCCGTGGATATGCGGAATCGGCTCGGGTGCAGGCTTACGCAGCGGCTTTGCTGCGCCCCTCGCTACGACGACGCTCGGGTCAGCGAAGCGCTCGACGAGATACACGGCATTGCGGGTTGTTGTTTCGATCGTCGCATTGCCGAACACGGACGTCACACCGATTAGCTCGATCTGCGGATGACACGTCTGGAACACCAGCGCCATCGAGTCATCGACACCGGGATCGGTGTCGAAAATTACTTTATGCATGATGGTTGGATACTCATGTTGTTTGCGTATGGAATCGCTTTAGCGCGCATGCGGAACGCACGTTGCCACGCCGGTTGCTAAGCTGCGGACGCGCCGCCGTCCGGTTCGAGATAGAACGCGCCCGGTAAAAGCGCGGCGGCGCTGGTCACCTCGACCTTGCCGTCCAGATTGCTCAGTAAGACTTCGAGTTTGGGCGAACCCAGTTCGATCATCACCTGACGGCAAGCGCCACACGGTGCAATCGGGCCGTCGGTTTGTCCAATGACAGCTAGCCTTTTAAATTGCCCTGGACGATAACCCGCTGCGACGGCGCTAAAAAACGCCGTACGTTCCGCGCAATTGCACAGCCCGTACGAAGCGTTCTCGACGTTGCAGCCGTGAAAAATCTTGCCGTCGTTTGTTTCAAGCGCGGCACCGACCAGGAAGCGTGAGTAAGGCGCATAAGCAAGCTCGCGCGCTTTGCGTGCTTCGTCAATCAGATGTTCGTGTGTCACTACGCCTCCGCATCGGGATCAGGAATCCGCGTGGTTCGGTTACTCAGTTGATCAGATCGTACACGGTGGCCGGAACGGGTGAAGCGGTCTCGGCGAGCGTGCACGCCGTCAGGATGTCACGAGCCGCCTGCTCGGCGGCCGGGAGATCGCTGGCGTGAATCTGTGCCAACGGCGTTCCCGCCTCGACGTATTGTCCGAGTTCGACGAGGTCTGTCAAACCGACTTGATAGTTGATCGCATCATCAGGGCGACGCCGGCCGCCGCCGAGGCCGACCACCACGAGGCCTAGCGCGCGGCAATCGATGCGTGTCATATACCCTGCACGCGGTGCGGTAACCGGCAAGATCACGGCCGCACGCCCCAGATGACGCTCGGGCGCATCGATCAGATCAGCGGGCCCGCCTAACGCGCGCACCATCCGCGCGAAGCGCTCCGCCGCCGCGCCGGAATCGAGCACCGCGTTCAGCTTTGCACAGGCTTGTGCGGTATCGCCGGCGAGGCCGCCCAGTACGAGCATCTGCGCTGCCAAGGCCAGCGTGACCTCATGTAAGCGTGCAGGACGACGATGCCCGGTCAGATAGTCGATCGCACAGCGCACTTCCAGCCCGTTGCCAGCGCAGGGGGCCAGCGGCTGGTTCATATCGGTGAGCACCGCAGTCGTCTTCATGCCTGCGCCGTTGCCGACCTCGACGATGCTGCGCGCCAGTTCCAGTGATTTCTCGTAAGTCGGCATGAACGCGCCGGAGCCCACCTTGATGTCCATCGTCAGCCCTTCGAGTCCTGCCGCGAGCTTTTTCGACAGGATGGACGCCGTGATCATCGCGATCGATTCGACGGTCGCCGTTACGTCGCGGATCGCGTAGATCCGTTTGTCGGCAGGCGCGAGTTGCGCCGTCTGACCGATGATCGCCACGCCGACTTCCCGCACGATCCGCTGAAACGTCCTCGCCTCAGGGACCAGGTTGTAACCAGGAATGGCCGCAAGCTTATCGAGCGTCCCGCCGGTATGGCCGAGACCGCGCCCGGAGATCATTGGCACGAAACCGGCGCAGGCGGCCACCATCGGGCCGAGCAGCACCGAAGTGAGATCGCCCACGCCGCCTGTCGAATGCTTGTCGATCACCGGGCCCGGCAGATCGAACGCATCCCAGGACAGCACCTGGCCCGAATCGCGTTGCGCCAGCGTCAGCGCGACGCGTTCATCCACGCTCATGTCGTTGAAATACACCGCCATTGCGAACGCTGCGACCTGCTCGTTCGCGACGCTGCCGTCGACCACACCCCGGACGAATTCGCCGATCTCATCACGGCTCAGCGCTTGCCGGTCGCGCTTCTTGCGAATGATTTCCTGCGTCAGCGACATAATGATCGGCTCAAGAAAAGGTAGGAGAGCATGGCGTAATCTATGACCGACCGACTTCAATGAAACGATAGGAAAATCCCCGCAATTGCGGCGCTCATCAGGTTCGACAGCGTAGCAGCCGCTACGACACGCAATCCATAGCGCGCCACTTCCGCACGGCGTTCCGCAGCGACGGCACTAAAGCCGCCCGTGAGAATCGCGATCGAAGAAAAATTAGCAAAGCCACACAACGCGAACGACACGATCGCAAGCGTCTTCGGATCCAGCACCTGCAAGCCGGCCGCCGCGACCGACTGGGCGCCCTTCAGGTACGGAGACAGATCGACGTACGCGACGAACTCGTTGAGGATCAGTTTCTCGCCGATGAAGTTGCCGGCCAGCGGCGCATCGTGCCAAGGTACGCCAATCAACCACGCGAGCGGTGCAAACACCCAGCCGAGGATGCTTTGCAGCGTGACCTGCGGATGGCCCAACAGGCCCGCGATTCCGCTGACGGTCGAATTCAGCAATGCAATCAGGCCAATAAACGCGATCAGCATGGCGCCGACGTTGATGGCGATTCTCAGACCAATCGATGCGCCCGCTGCCGCCGCCTCGATCACGTTGGCCGATTTCCTTTCGTCGAAATGCAGGCCTTCCAGCACCACCCGGCTTGGCTCCGTAGTCGGGAAGATCAGCTTGGCGAACAGCAGGCCGCCCGGTATGGCCATGAACGACGCAGCCAGCAGATACTCGAGATTGACGCCGAGCCCTGCATAGCCGGCCAGCACCGAACCCGCGACCGAGGCCATCCCGCTCGACATCACCGCGAACAACTCGGCGGCCGTCATCTCGCGGACGAACGGCTTGACGAAGGCCGGCATTTCGCTCTGGCCGAGAAAGATCGTAGCCACCGCGGAACACGCTTCAACGCGGGTCACAGCCAGCAGCTTCTCGAACACGACACCCAGGCCGTTGATGATCCACTTCATCACGCCGATGTGATAAAGCACCGCAATCAGCGCGGTGACGAAGATAATCATGGGAAGCACACGCAGCGCGAAAACGAAGCCGCCACCGCCGAATAGCTGGAACATCTTCGCGTCGACAAGACCGCCGAACATGAACGACACACCGCGGTCGCCCATCTGCAGCACATTGTTGACACCACGCGCGGCGGCCGCGAGCGCTGCGCTGCCAAGCGGCACAAAAAGCACCAGCGCGCCAATCGACACCTGGGCGAGCAGCGCAGGAATCAGCGTGCGCAGACGGATTCCACTTCGATTGGTCGACAACACATAAGCGATCAGCAACAGAAAAACAATGCCACATAGACTGCGTAAGATATCCACGTTGTGCTCGCTGTTGAAAATTAGAATTGGGGATGAGCGGACGGACACAAAGCGGATTAAATTTTCCTTCGCATACCTATCTTCCTCCTGTTGTCTCTTTTGTCGATCTTACCCGGCGCGTCGCCGGGGTGCGCACCGTATAGTGCAGCGCAAAGGCACGCACGTCCACCCTCGGCCGGCAAGCGGTGCGCTCGCTTCGAGATGCTGCAGCGCGGCGAACATCTGCGTCCCGTCGTTATCGCGTCGTTATAAGGAAGCCGCACCGATGCATCGTGCATCGTGCATCGCCCGGTCCTTCGGGTTTCAATCCTGTCCTGTCGGTCAGGTTATAGATGAACAAAAAAATAAAGTACAAGGGTTTTGTGAGCACGCAGGATTTTGATCGCCTGGCCGCATGTCATGTATGCGGCACGTCCGGGGCAGGAAATTACCGGAGTTTTCTTGCGGTAAAGGTTCTGCATTTATTACATTCAGCCCATCCGCATTGCACGGCAGGCGTGACCGGGCGGCGGCGTGGCACCGCCGCCCTTTCAACTCTCTACGCGCCAATCAATGATGCGAGCGCGCGGCTCTCGTATGAGCGGCCTTTTTCGCCGCGGCCGACCGGCCCGCAGCGCCCTTGGTGGTAACCGCCTTTTTCGCCGCCGCCGAACGGCTTGCAGCCGGCCGGCGAGCAGCCGAGCTCTTCGCCTGTTTCGACATCGCCGCGCTCGACGCGCCGCGTCCGCTCTCGCGCTTTAGCGCTGTAGTGGCAGCACGCGCGCGCTTCGCCTTCGATTCGGTGCTAGTGCTTTTGGCCGCGGTCTTGTGCTGGCCCGCCGCGTTGTCCTTGGCGGCCTTTTTACGCGTCGCTTCGCTGGTCGTGCCCTTCTTGGGCGCCTTCAGATCGACGCCGGCACGGCGCGCCTTCGACAAACCGATGGCGACGGTCTGCTTGGCCGATTTCACGCCGTGCTTGCCGGCGCGCACGCGGTCAACCTCTTCCTTGACGAACTCCCCGGCCTGGGTGCTCGAGGCTTTGCCGGCGCGCTTGTCCGCGTGGGCACGGTGGATGGTTTTCTGTTCAGGCATGACAGTCCTCCAGATTGGCTGTTGGCCCCTATAACGCAGCAACAGCCGTGCCTCGGTAAAAACGTGCGGTATCCGTGCGGACGGCGTATGGTTATAGCAAGGGCCGGTAGCCGTGCCGGCTGTCCAGTTTCGGACCATCCGGGAGAAGCCGCATGAAGATACCCACCTTACGGGCAGGCACCCACATTGAAGGCGTGCACTGGATCGCAGAATATGCCGAGGACGTCCACGAGATTCGCGTGTTTCGCGAGGGACAGGAAGTGGATGTGCACAACGCGCCGTCGACGCTGTTCGGCGACGAGGAAAACGCCGGCTCAAAAAGCTGTGCCGATCATCGCGCCGCGGAAGCGGCTGTGCTTGCTTACCTGAAGAGCTTCGTCGCCGAGCACGACGCCGAAGAATAGCGGGCGCGGGCGCGGCGATTTTCACCGTAGCCGCCGCGTCTAGCCCGCTTTTGATCTGCTGCTTACTGCGCCTTGGCGCGGCGCTTTGCAAACGCGCTCTACATCCGCGCGTCACGTTCGCGCGTCACATCCAATCAGTCAGCCGGACGCAGTTTTTTCACTTCGGCGTCCGAAGGCTGCACGCTGGCGCCGTCGATATAGCGGAACGACGTCATCACACCCTTGCCGTCCTTCACGCCCGTCACGCCGACAAAAGCACCCATGGTCGACTGATTGTCCTGCGCGCGATACGTCACCGGACCAAACGGCGTGTCGACGCTCAAGCCCTTGAATGCGGCGGCCAGCTTGTCAGGATCGGTAGAGCCCGCTTTCTTCAGGCCATCCGCAAGCGACATCAACGCGGAATACCCGACCACCGAACCGAGACGCGGATAGTCGTGATACTTCGCCTGATACGCATCGACAAACTTCTTGTTCGCAGCCGTATCGATCGAGTACCACGGGTAGCCCGTCACGATCCAGCCAGTCGGCGCTTCGGCGCCAAGCGGATCCAGATAATCCGGCTCGCCCGTCAGCAGCGAAACCACGCTGCGGTCCTTGAACAATCCCGTCGTATTGCCTTGACGGACGAATTTGCCGAGGTCCGCGCCAAACAGCACGTTAAAGATCGCATCGGGTTTCGCATCTGCAATGGCCTGGGTCACCGCACCCGCATCGAGATTGCCTAGCGGGCTCGCCTGATCGGACACGAACTCGATATCGGGCTGGGCAGCCTGCATCAACCTCTTGAAGGTCGCCACCGCCGACTGGCCGTACTCGTAGTTCGGATACACCAGCGCCCACCGCTTTTTATGCAGTTTGAGCGCCTCCGGCACCAGCATCGCAACCTGCATGTACGTGGACGGACGCAGACGGTACGTATATTTGTTGCCGTCGGCCCAGACGATCTTGTCGGTCAGCGGTTCGGCGGCGAGGAAGAAAACATGCTTCTGCTTCGCGTAGTCGGCGAGCGCGAGACCCGTGTTCGACAGGAAGCCGCCGAACAGCACCTGCACGTTCTCGCCCGTCACCAGCTCCTGCGCAACGCGCACGGTATCGCCAGGGTTGGCGTTGTCGTCGCGCGAGACGACTTCGAGTTTCTTGCCAAGCACGCCACCTGAGGCGTTCACCTCGTCGAGCGCGAGATTCCAGCCGTTCTTATAAGGACCGAGAAAGGCCGGCTGGGCCTTATAGCTGTTGATCTCACCGATCTTGATCGTCTCCTGGGCCACGGCCCCAAGCGCCGTCAGCGAGAGCGTCAACGAAACAGTCAGACGAGAGATCCATCCTGCGCGTGTGGTCATGCGTTTCTCCGTTATCAGTAGTGGGTGCGAGAAGGCGAATGCGGGTACAACGAATCAATCGGCGCGCGATGCCGCGCGAATGCGCGCCACGCTCGCCTCGACGTCTTGCCATGCGGGCTTGCCGCCCGCGAATTGCTGACGCAGGTACGACACGAGTTCGCTCACCTGGGCGTCGTTGAAACTGTCGCGGTAAGCCGGCATCGTACCGAGTTCGGGCCGCGCAGGCGAGTTGATGCCGTCCAGAATCACGCGAATCAGGTTATCGGGCGCCGCGCTATGCAGATTCGTGTTGAGCGCGAGCGACGGATGCGCGCCGAATAGCGTCGGTCCACTGCCGGTGTGATGGCATGCCGCGCAGGCACCGTCGAACAACCGCGCGCCAAGGCTCGACGCCGTGGGCGTGACGACGCTGGCCTGTTCGTATTCGCGCGCCAGGGCTTCTGGATTCGCATTCGGACCCGTGGGGTTGAGCGAGGCAAGGTAATTCGCCATGGCGTGGATATCGCTGTCCGGCAAGGACGCCAGTTCGCTGACGACCGGCCCCATTGGTCCCGCCGCCACGCCATGCAACGGCGCGTGCCCAAAGCGCAGATAGCTGAACAGTTCGCTTTCGGTCCACGGCACGGGGGCATTCGAGAGTGTCGTCAAGGCGGGGGCTTCCCAGCCTTCCGCCAGGCCACCGCCTAGAAACGCGGCACCGGTTTTCTCGGCGCCGAATGCATTGCGCGGTGTATGGCATGCACTGCAGTGGCCGAGGCCGTTGACCAGATAGGCGCCGCGATTCCATTGCGCGGTTTGCGTGGCGTCCTGCGTGAACGTATTGCGCTTCAGAAATAGGGTGTTCCATGCGGACATCAGCGGCCGCACGCCGAACGGAAACGCCAGTTTGGTTTCCGGCGGGCGCGAACGCACCGGCGTTTGCGACATCAGGTAGGCATACAGCGCCTGCAGGTCGTCGTCCGATACGTTCTTGAACGACGTGTACGGGAAAGCGGGGTACAGGTGCCGTCCATCGCGATGAATGCCTTTGCGCATCGCCCGGACAAACGCCTCGAACGACCAGTTGCCGATCCCGGTCTGCTCATCCGGCGTGATGTTCGTGGTGTAGATGGTGCCGAACGGCGTATCGAGTGCGAGGCCACCCGCATTCGGCACGCCGTTACGTGCCGTGTGGCAGACGGCGCAGTCACCGAGCGACGCGAGCAGTTTGCCACGCGCGATCAACTCGGGCGCAAACGCGGACGCCAACGGCGGTGTAATCGGGGCAATTGGCTGAGGTGCGAACGAGGCCATGCTTAGCCAGCCCGCGGTCCCTGCGGCCAATGCGCCAAGGAAACCAAAGCGCCAACGCCTTTTTCTGCGGGCGCTTGCTGTTGCGGCTGCCGCTTGCGCAGGGCCGTCGGCTAGCGCTGCGCGAATCACCTCAGGTGTGAAAGGTGGTCTGCGAAACCGTACACCGGTCGCATCGAACAGCGCGTTGGCAATCGCCGCTGCACCGGGC
>Ga0302302_1002641_pt1 | contig 10466 bp, 9 predicted proteins | sample III_Palsa_E1_3_FD_198766 | JGI IMG/M metagenome (GOLD analysis project Ga0302302, IMG submission 198766) | Peat permafrost microbial communities from Stordalen Mire near Abisko, Sweden - III_Palsa_E1_3 | ecosystem: Environmental > Terrestrial > Soil > Palsa > Peat permafrost | place: Sweden...
GCGCACAACATTCACGATGTGCAGAGTCTCAAGCGGCACCTTTACGCCAATCGTCTAAACGGCATCGACAGCGAGTGGCTGACGCCTGACGAGGCGAAAGCCTTCTGTCCGCCGATCAATATCTCGCCCGACGCACGATATCCGGTGCTGGGCGCCGCCTTGCAGCGTCGCGGCGGGGTGGCGCGGCATGATGCGGTCGCCTGGGGCTATGCCAGAGCGGCCGACGCTCTGGGCGTCGACATCATCCAAAACTGCGAAGTTACCGGCATTGAACGACAGGCGGGCGGCGCGGTGTCCGGCGTCGAGACGACCAGAGGCCGGATCGGAACCCCCCGCGTGGGAGTGGTCGCCGCCGGGCACACCAGCGTGATCATGGGCCGAGCCGGCGTACGCATGCCGTTGGAAAGCTTTCCGCTGCAGGCGCTGGTCTCCGAGCCGGTCAAACCTGTGTTCCCCTGCGTGCTGATGTCGAACGCGGTCCACGCCTACATCTCTCAATCGGACAAGGGTGAGTTGGTGATCGGAGCCGGGACCGACCAGTACACCTCCTACAGCCAGCAAGGCGGCCTCCACATTTCAGCCCACACGCTCGAAGCGATCTGCGAGCTGTTCCCGCAGTTCTCAAGGATGCGGATGCTGCGAAGCTGGGGCGGCATTGTCGATGTAACGCCGGATCGTTCTCCCATCATCGGAAAGACTCCGATCCCTGGTCTGTTCGTCAACTGCGGCTGGGGCACCGGTGGATTCAAGGCCACGCCTGGTTCTGGTCATGTCTTCGCGTGGACCATGGCCAAAGGCGAGCCGCATCCGATCAACGCCCCGTTCACGCTGGATCGGTTTCGCACCGGCCGCCTCATCGACGAAGCCGCCGCCGCGGCCGTCGCGCACTGAGACCCGTTCATGCTGCTCATCGCCTGTCCCTATTGTGGTCCGCGTCCGGAGATCGAGTTTCGCTGCGGTGGCGAGGCCCATCTTTCGCGCCCGGCCGAGCCAGCCGCGCTCGATGACCAAGCCTGGGCTGAATATCTGTTCTACCGCAACAATGTGCGGGGCGTGCAGGCCGAGCGCTGGGTCCACAGTCACGGCTGCGCCCGATGGTTCAACGCCCTGCGCGACACCGTCAGTGACAGCTTCCTGACGACCTATCTCATGGGTCAACCACGTCCTGATCCCAGCTCGGCGCGAAATTGATGACCCAGTCATTTCGCCTGGCTGCCGGCGGCCGCATCGATCGGACGAAGCCCGTCAGATTCCAGTTCAACGGAAGGACGATTGAGGGGTTTTCCGGCGACACCGTTGCGTCCGCCTTGCTCGCCAACGGCGTGCGGCACATAGGCCGCTCATTTAAATATCACCGTCCGCGTGGCCTGCTCTCACACGGTTCGGACGAACCCAACGCCCTCCTCGGCGTCAGCCGCGGCCCTAGCCGCGCCGAGCCCAACAACCGGGCGAGCGTGACCGAGGCGATCGAGGGGCTGGTGGCGACCTCGCAGAACCATTGGCCGTCGCTGGCGCTTGACGTTGGCGCGGTCAACGACTGGCTTTCGCCGATTTTCGTCGCCGGCTTCTACTACAAGACCTTCATGTGGCCCCGAAGCTTCTGGGACCGCTTCTATGAGCCCGCCATTCGGGCCGCCGCGGGCCTCGGCGTTGCGCCAAGTGAGCCCGATGCCGATCGATATGTCCAACGCTACGCCCACTGCGATGTCCTGGTGATCGGCGGAGGTCCGGCCGGTCTGGCGGCTGCGCTGGCGGCGTCCGAAGACGGAAAGCGCGTCATTCTCGTCGATGAGCAGTCGGAGTTCGGTGGCGCGCTGCTGCATGAGAAGACCGCCCAGATCGACGGGCTAAGCGCCAGCGACTGGCTGAACGCGGCGCTCAAGACGATCGGCGGCCGCGAGAACGTCATTGCGCTGCCGCGCACCACGGCCTTCGGCTACTACAACCACAACCATGTCGCGCTGGTGGAACGGGTCACCGACCACCTCGCATCGCCGCCCGCGAACCTCCCTCGAGAGCGTTTGTGGCAGGTCCGCGCCGGCCAGGTGATCCTGGCGGGCGGCGCGCACGAGCGACCGCTGACCTTCGCCGACAATGATCGGCCAGGCATCATGCTGGCCGAGAGCGTGCGGGCCTTTATCAATCGCTACGGGGTCGCCCCCGGAAGGCGGATCATATTCGCCACCAATGGGGCGTCTGCCTATCAGGCCGCCGCGGACGCAAACGCCGCCGGTCTTTCCGTGACCCTGGTCGACGTCCGGGCCGAGGCGGACTGCGGTCCTGAGCTGGTTTGGTTGCGGATTCTCGGCGTCACGGTCCTGACCTCGCACACATTGGTCGGATCGACTGGCCGGAAGGGGGTGACAGGTCTGATCGTCGCCCCAGTGAACCCCGATGGAAAGGTCGGCGTACGCTTTACACTGCCGTGCGAGTGCGTCGGCATGTCGGGCGGCTGGACACCAAGCGTGCACCTTTTTTCCCAATCGCGCGGAAAATTGAGATTCGATCCCGAGATCGACGCCTTCGTGCCGGGCCAGTCCGCGCAATCCGAGCGCTCGGCCGGGGCGTCAAACGGCGTCTACGATCTGGAAGCCTGTCTCGCCGACGGCGGGAACGCCGGGCGCGGCAATAGCGCCCCGGTCACGGCGGCCACGGCAAGGGCCTATCCAGCCACTTTGGTCGGCTTCAGGCCGAGCCGGGAGCTTGCGAGCGACAAGGGCGCGGGCAAAGGACGCGCGTTTCTAGACTTTCAAAACGACGTCACGGCCAAGGACATCAGGCTGGCGGTGCGCGAGGGGTTTGAGTCCATCGAGCACGTCAAGCGCTACACGACGACCGGCATGGCCACCGACCAGGGCAAGACCTCGAACATGGCCGCGCTCGGTCTGGTGGCTGAGATCCTGCAAAAGCCGATACCCGCCATGGGAACCACGACGTTCCGCCCGCCCTACACGCCGGTCACCTTCGGGGCGATCGCTGGCGCCGCGCGCGGTGAACTCTTCGACCCCGTCCGCAAGGCGCCCCTGCACGATTGGGCCGAAGGACACGGCGCCAAATTCGAGAATGTCGGCCTCTGGCGTCGCGCCTGGTATTTCCCGCGGGCCGGAGAAGACATGCGCGCCGCGGTCAGCCGGGAATGCATGGCAGTCCGGAATGGGGTCGGACTCTTCGACGCCTCAACGCTCGGCAAGATCGAGGTCGTGGGGCCGGACGCCGCGAAATTCATGAACCTCCTCTACATCAACGCCTGGCTGAAGCTGGAGCCCGGCCGGTGCCGGTACGGCCTGATGCTGAAAGAGGACGGATACGTCTTCGACGATGGCGTCGTGGCGCGGCTTGCCAGCGATCGCTTCCATGTGACCACCACCACTAGCGGGGCGCCCCGCGTGCTCGCCCACATGGAAGATTACCTGCAGACCGAATGGCCGAGTTTGAAGGTCTTTCTGACCTCGATCACCGACCAGTGGGCGGTGATTGCGGTCCAAGGGCCAAAGGCGCGCGAGACCATCGCCCCGCTGATATCCGGCATCGACCTCGCTCCGGACGCCTTCCCGCACATGTCGATACGCACCGGTCGGATCTGCGGCGTACCGACACGCCTGTTCCGCGTCTCGTTCACCGGCGAGCTGGGCTACGAGATCAACGTCCCGGCTGAACACGCCCGCTTGGTATGGGAGGCCGTCTACGCCAGCGGCGTCGGCTTCGGCATCACGCCCTATGGCACGGAGGCGATGCACGTGCTTCGCGCGGAGCGGGGCTTCATCATCGTTGGCCAGGACACCGACGGCACGGTGACGCCGGACGATCTCGGAATGGCCGGCATGATCGCACGCACCAAGAGCGACTTCGTCGGCAAACGCTCGCTCGCTCGCGCCGACCTCACCGCAACGGGCCGTAAGCAACTCGTGGGATTGCTGACGCACGACGCCGGCGTCGTCCTTGAGGAGGGCGCGCAAGCGGTCCTGGATCGCCACCAGGCTACCCCTATGAAGATTCTGGGTCACGTCACCTCCAGTTACTGGAGCCAAATGTGCGAACGCTCCATCGCACTGGCGCTCATCGACGGAGGGCGAGCCCTCCAGGGCGAAACACTCTTTGTCACGACGCCAAGTGGTTTCGCCGCCGCGACAGTCATGGAGCCGATTTTCTTTGACGTGAACGGGGAGCGAGCGAATGCCTGAGGCTCGCGAAACCATCTCCGGGGAAGTGCCTATCGAGGGGGTCGCGCAAACGACGGGATCCGTTCGAGTCACTCCGTTGGGCCTCGACGCCCGTTTCTCGCTTAGGCTTCACGCCGAGGTCGCGGCTCGGGTCGGCGCGGTGGAGGGATTTCAACTGGATCTCGCGATCAATCGTTGCGCGATGTCGCATGGCCGGCTGTCCGCTCGATTGGGACCCAACGAGTGGTTGCTGATCGGTCGGCCGGCCGACAGCGAGTGCCTGGGAGATGACCTCGCTGGCGCGCTTGGTGAGGTCTTCCACTCAATTGTTGATATCGGTCACCGCGACATCGCCATTATCGTCGAGGGGCCGTACGCGCGAGATATCCTCAACGCCGCCTGCCCGCTTGACCTGTGCAACGCGGCCTTTCCGGCAGGCGCCGCGACCCGAACCCTTTTCGGGAAGTCCGAGATCGTCCTGTTGCGGCCGACGGCCGAACCGGCCTTTTTCGTCGAGTGCTGGCGCTCGTTCGCGCCTTATGTTCTGGGCCTGCTCGAGGACGCCGCGAGCGAGTTCGATTCGCCCCAGAGCGATCAGCGCTCATGATCAGCGCGTTCGAGCTCTTCAAGATCGGCATAGGGCCCTCGGCTTCTCACACCGTGGGTCCGATGGTCGCGGCAAAGCGGTTCCGTGACAGCCTCGGACCCGAAGTCCGTCGGATCAAAGTAAATCTCTATGGCTCGCTCGCTTGGACCGGGATGGCACACGGCTCCGACACAGCGATCTGCCTTGGCTTGTTGGGGGAGGACCCTGCGACAGTCGAGCCCGGCTCGGTGACTTCGATCGTGAATGCGTTGCGGGAGGCGAAATCCTTTGCGGCGCCTGACGGGCGTCTCATCGCCTTTGACCCGGACAGTGACCTCGTCTTCGACCGCCAAAGAGTGATCGCCCGCCATTCGAATGCAATGCGCTTTCGCGCCCTTGGAGACGCGTGCGATTCCCTCAGCGAAAAGCTGGTCTATTCGGTGGGCGGCGGCTTCATCGTCGACGACGGGGAGGATCCGGCCGCCGCAGAAGTCGAGGTCCCCTACCCGTTCGCCAACGCCTCTGAGATGCTGCGCCTTTGCCGCGCGACGGGCCTGTCGATCACCGAACTTCAGCTAGCCAATGAGGTCGCACTCATTCCGCTTGCCCAGGTCGAGCGTCAGCTCGACTCCATACGCGAGGCAATGTTCGACTGCATTGACCGTGGGTTCGCCAACGAAGGGGTCCTGCCGGGGTGGCTGAAGGTAAGGCGACGAGCCAAGGCGCTTCATGAAAAGCTCTTGGCGTCATACAAATCAAATCGCCAGCGCCCACACGAGTTGATGGACTGGGTGTCGGCCTACGCCATCGCGGTGAACGAGGAGAACGCCGCTGGCGGCCGGGTCGTGACGGCGCCCACGAATGGAGCTGCGGGCATTGTGCCGGCGGTGCTGCGGTATTTCCGCGACTTCTGCCCCGAATACTCCAGCAAACAGGCTCGAACCTTCCTCCTGAGCGCCGCGGCCATTGGCTCTCTCATCAAGCGCAATGCGTCGATTTCGGGCGCTGAAGTGGGCTGCCAGGGTGAGGTCGGCTCCGCCTCTGCGATGGCCGCCGCCGGCCTCGCAGCAGTTCTCGGCGCGACGCCCGAACAGGTGGAGAACGCCGCCGAGATCGCGATGGAGCACCATCTCGGCATGACCTGCGATCCGATCGGCGGCCTGGTTCAAATTCCGTGCATCGAGCGTAACGCCTTCGGCGCCAGCAAGGCCATCACCGCCGCCTCGCTCGCCCTGCGTGGCGATGGCGTCCACCACGTCTCGCTCGACCAGGTGATCGAAACCATGCGGCAGACCGGCGCCGACATGCAGTCAAAATACAAAGAGACATCGCGCGGCGGCCTCGCCGTGAACGTGCCAGAGTGCTGAGGACCCGACCCATGATTGCGCAATCGTCACCAGCTTCCCTGACCCAACCGCCATTTGGCGACGCTGCGGTTTTCGACGCCATCGGCCGGGAACTGAAACGCCAGCAAGTTCAGATCGAGCTTATCGCCTCGGAGAACATCGTGTCTGACGCCGTGCTCGCGGCGCAGGGGTCGATCCTCACCAACAAATACGCCGAAGGCTACCCCGGCCGACGCTACTACGGCGGCTGTGAGTTCGTCGACGTGGTGGAGCAGCTAGCCATCGATCGCGCCAAGGCTCTGTTCGGTTGCGCCTTTGCCAATGTTCAGCCCCACTCGGGCGCACAGGCCAACAGCGCAGTCCTGATGGCGCTCTTGCGGCCAGGCGACACCTTCCTTGGCATGTCGCTGGCGGCTGGCGGACATCTCACTCACGGCGCGCCGCCGACGATGTCGGGGAAGTGGTTCGACGCCGTGCCCTACGGCGTACGCCGTGACGACGCCCGCATCGACTATGAGCAGGTGGAATGGCTGGCTCGTAAGCACAATCCAAAGCTGATCATAGCCGGCGGCTCGAGCTATCCGCGCATCATCGACTTCGCACGGTTCCGCTCGATCGCCGACGAGGTGGGCGCCGTCCTGATGGTGGATGCGGCGCACTATGCGGGCCTAATCGTGGGCGGGGCGTATCCCTCGCCTTTTCCACATGCCCACATCGTCACCTCCACAACGCACAAGACGCTACGTGGCCCCCGGGGCGGCCTCATCCTCACCAACGATGAAGCCTTGGCCAAGAAGCTGAATTCCGCGGTGTTCCCCGGCCTGCAGGGCGGGCCGTTGATGCACGTCATCGCCGCCAAGGCGGTCGCATTCGGAGAGGCGTTGCAGCCGGCGTTTCGCGACTACGCCTCGGCGATGGTGGCCAATGCACGCGCCCTAGCCGACCGCCTAATCGACCGCGGCGCGGCGATCGTCTCAGGCGGGACCGACTCCCACATCGTCCTTGTTGACCTGCGGCCAATTGGAGTGACCGGCAAGGCGGCCGAAGCCGCCCTCGAGCGCGCAGGCCTGACATGCAACAAGAACGGAATTCCGTTTGATCCCGAGAAACCCGCGATCACATCTGGCATTCGCCTCGGCGCCCCTGTGGGAACTTCGCGCGGGTTCGGTGTCGAAGAATTCGAAGAGGTGGGCGAGCTGATCGCCCGGGTACTGATTTCACTCGCCAAGGACAGTGAGCACGACCGTATTGCTACTGAAGATGACGTGCGCGCTTCGGTTCAATCCCTGTGCGATCGATTCCCAATCTACGGCCGCAGGGTGGCATAGCCGACCCGCCGAGCTCGCTCCACTCACAAACCAAGAGGAATGCGTCCGATATGACAGGTTCGATTGTTTTCTCAAATCCCGACGGCATCCATGCCCCGATGGGCGCCTATAGCCATGGCGTAGCGGTTCCCGCCGGCGCAAGACTGCTGTTCATTGCCGGCCAGGTGGGCAATCGGCCAGACGGGTCTCTGGGCGCCACAATCCTTGAACAGGCCGATCAAATATTCTTGAATATGCTGGAGATATTGAACGCCAACGGTATGGATTCCACCGATATCGTCAAGATGACGACCTATGTGGTCGCCGGCCAACCCGGCGCTGACGTGGGCGCGGCTCGACGCAAACACTTCGGGGGCCACAGGCCCACAGCGACGTTCTTCTATGTTTCCCAGCTTTACGCGCCGGAATGGTTTGTTGAGATCGATGCGATCGCCGCAAAGGTCTAGGTTCTGTGGACTCTAGGGATTCCCGCCTAGGGCGAAGTGTGATTCAAGACTGCTTTTTGGGAGGCAGTTTTGGGTGTGATGGATCGTTTGGTGTTGAGTGACGCCGACTGGGAGCGGATGTCGGGCCTGATTATTGGCCGGCCTGACCAGAAGGGCTCGACTGGACGCGACAACCGGATGTTCGTCGAAGGTGTGCTGTGGATCGTGCGGACTGGCTCGCCCTGGCGCGACCTGCCCGAGGTATTTGGCGATTGGAACACCGTCTTCCGGCGCTTCAGTCGATGGAGCCGCAAAGGCGTCTGGTGGCGCATCTTCGAGGCGATGTCGGATGATCCCGACTTTGAGTACCTGATTGTCGATTCCACCGTCGTCCGCGCCCACCAGCATGCTGCGGGGGCTAAAAAGGGGGGTCTGGAGATCAGGCCATTGGCCGCTCGCGCGGCGGCCTGAGCACCAAGATCCACATGGCTGTCAGAGGGTTGGGGTGTCCGGTGAAGTTCACTCTCACCGCTGGCCAGCACGGCGACGCCCCTCAGGCCGGGCCGCTGATCGAAGGCCTTCCGGCCAAGGTCGTCATGGCCGACACCGCCTACGACGCCGATCATCTGCGCCAAACCATCGCCGACAAGGGCGCGATCGCCGTCATCCCCAACAACCCCTCGCGCGCCATCAAGCATCCGCTCGACAAGCACCTCTACGCTCAGCGCCACTTGGTCGAATGCTGCTTCTCAAGGCTCAAGCAGTTCCGACGCGTCGCCACTCGCTTCGAGAAGACCGCCGCAAACTACCTCGCCATCGTCACCATCGCAGCCATCGTCCTATGGCTACGATAAGTGTCCACAGAACCTAGGGCTGCGGCAATCGTTCAACCGGACCAGAGTCCGCTTGAGTTCAGCGCGGCGCCATTCTGATTGCGCCGTCGAGGCGAACATCCTCGCCATTGAAGTAACCGCAGGTGATCATGGTGTAGGCCAGCTGTGCGTATTCGTCCGGGTTACCCAGCCGTTTCGGAAATGGGACCTGGGCGGCCAAGCCGTCTCTCACCGCCGCGGATTGGCGCGCGACCAGCGGCGTATCAAAAAGTCCTGGCAGGATAGTGTTCACGCGGATCGCTTCGCCCGAGAGATCACGGGCGACAACGAGAGTCATGCCCACGATCCCGGCCTTCGAGGCAGTATAGGCCACCTGGCCGATCTGTCCGTCCTCAGCTGCGACCGAGGCGGTATTGACGATGACCCCACGCTCACCATCAGGTAGCGTATCCAGGGTCAACATGCCGGCGGCGCTCTTGGATAGACATCGAAAGGTGCCGACGAGATTGACCTGAATGATCCGCTCGAAGTTATCCAGCGGGTATTCCTTGATCATCCCGGTCTGTTTGTCCCGTGAGACGGTCTTGGCCGCGCCTCCGCCAACGCCGGCGCAATTGACCAGAATTCGCTCTTGGCCGATCGACGCCCGCGACTTGGCGAAAGCGGCGTCGACTTCGGTGGTGAACGTGATATTGACGCTGCAGAACACACCACCCAGCTCCCTGGCCAGGGCATCGCCACGTTCCTCGTTGACATCGAATATGCCGATCTTGACGCCATGAGATGCGAGTAGCCGCGCTGTGGCTTCGCCAAGTCCGGACGCGCCGCCGGTGATGACGGCCGAAATGGTCTGATCAAGCTTCACGCACTGCCTCTTTCTAGGATTATCACTACTGGCCTATGAGCTAGCCCCAGGACCGACCCCAGCGGGGGCGCCCGAAGGCACGAATGCCCTAGCTGAATTGCGAGGGCCGCCTCTGAGCCCACGGCCTCGCCTGCTCGAGCTGGCCGGCCAGGCGAAACAGTGTCGCCTCGTCGCCAGGCCTGCCGGTGAACTGAATGCCGATAGGCAGATCGGAGGCGCTCCAGGCAAGGGGTACGCTCATCGCCGGCAAACCGCTTATGTTGGCTGCCTTGGTGTTCGGGATGAACTCGTTGACCCGCTTGGCATAGGCCTTAAGGTCAAATGTGTCCCCGTGAAGTTCGCCTATGCGGACCGCAGTAGAACCCGTAGTCGCGTTGAGCAGCAAATCGTGACGGGTGAAGAACTGGGCCATTCGGCGACCGAACGCATAACACTTTTTGAGCTCATTGAAGTAGTCGATCGCGCTGACGCCCTTGCCCCGCTGATAGGTGAGATAGGTCAGCGGCTCGAGTTCGTCTTCATCGATCGGGCGGCTGCGGTAGGCGGCCTCCGCGTCGAGCATGGCTGCAATCACAGCGGCGTTGCCCACGCCGAGGACGACCGCCGCCTGTTCGGCTTCGGCCGTAAGGCTTACCTCTTCCAGATGGTGGCCGAGGGATTCGCAGAGGTGGGCGACATCCCGCACCGCGTCGGCGCACTCGGCGCTTATGGTCCCACCGTTGAACGCCCCGGTGTTGAACGCTATGCGCAGGGCGCCGGGCGAACGGCCCACCTCCTCGAGAAATGGGCGCTCAGGGCGCGGTGGCGTATAGCGATCTCCCACCTGTGGCTGTCCAACGATGTCCAGGAGCAGGGCGCTGTCGCGGACCGAGCGGGTCAGTGCGTGGCTGACCACAAATCCCCCCGGGCCTTCGTTGTTCGGG
>Ga0302302_1002663_pt1 | contig 10405 bp, 8 predicted proteins | sample III_Palsa_E1_3_FD_198766 | JGI IMG/M metagenome (GOLD analysis project Ga0302302, IMG submission 198766) | Peat permafrost microbial communities from Stordalen Mire near Abisko, Sweden - III_Palsa_E1_3 | ecosystem: Environmental > Terrestrial > Soil > Palsa > Peat permafrost | place: Sweden...
CGAACATACTTGGCACTTATCTGTTTGGCTCCGGCGAGCCCACCTTGCAGACAACTCCACTCGATTCGGGCATTGCAGGCTTTGATGGTGGAAGTGGCATCCAGGGCCTCGGCGCAGTTACCGGTGCGGAAGATATCAGCCAATCGTCAACGCTAGTTCCAAATCAAATTTTGAATGGAACATACTCGGTGTCGTCTGTTTCAAACAACGGCCGGGGCTCGATTCTGCTGACTTCGCCGAGCGGTAAAACGATCGCGGTTTGGATCACAAACGCATCTGAGTTTGTCGGCGTGAATGTCGATTCGACCACCCCTCAACCAACGATCCTGCACTTCGAGCAATGAGGAGACAAATGAAACGGCTTGCGGCTTTACTCTCGGTTGTGACTTCAATCGTGCCTTTCGGATTCTGCCAAACTCAAGAAGATGTTCCTATGCTCAAGCAAGAGGCCACGTCGGGCGACCCTGCGGCCCAGGTCCGGCTTGGGATGCGCTACGCCTTGGCAGTACCCCGCAACGTACGGGAAGCGATGCGATGGTTCCGGCTTGCGGCCGACCAGGGATACGCCGATGGACAATACCGGCTGGGAGGAATGTACGATGTTGCGCTTTCTCCGCAAAACCCCACTGAGGCGATCAAGTGGTACACACTCGCGGCAAAGCAGGGCTACAAAGATGCTCAGTATCGCCTTGGCGTGATGTATGACCAGGGCCGCGGGACAAACAAAGACTACGCCGAGTCTGCGCAATGGTATTCGAAGGCCGGAGAACAAGGGCGGCCGGAAGCGCAATACCGGCTGGGTGAGATGTACGAACGAGGGATGGGAGTTGCACAGAGTTATCCAAACGCGATGAGGTGGTATCTTATGGCCGCCCAGCAGGGACGCGCGGAAGCTGAGTACAAAGTCGGCTATCTTTATGAAAAGGGCCTTGGAACAACACCTAGCAGATCCGATGCCATCGCCTGGTACCAGAGGTCCAGCGCGCATGGCAACCCGGATGCCAGCGACGCCGTGAAGGCTCTGTCAGAGCAGTAATCTTCTCGATCGTGCCTCGATACCCTACACTGTCAATCGCACTTAACAGGCAGGGACAGCACCGTAGTTGATGCAACCGGAGCTCTGCTTGCCGACAGTCCAGATTGCCGAAGTATTCGGCTGATTGGGAAAATCTCGGAACCAGAAGATATACGAAAATCCTCCGAAAGAAATATCCTGGCCAAATCCGAACTGGTCTGCCCAGTTGCTGGGAGAGCAGTTTGCGCCAAAGTAGAGTGTCGCATTGAATGGCAGCGTAGCGGCCTCGGTGAGAGTAAAATCAATCGCCTGACGGTTTGTTCCATTCACACTCTCCATACAGCCTTGCCATGAAGTGACTACACCCGACGCATTTCCGCCGCAGGGTGGAGCAGCGGTTGTGATATCGAAGGCGACATTGGTATGCGCCTGCGCTCCTGAGGAGTCCCAAGCTTCGATCTCGAGCGTTTGGGTTCCTGGAGACAGTGTAATCTTCGGGTCGATCGACGAGGTTGGCGCACTCGAGTTCCACAAGGCGAGACCGCTTGGCGTATACACCTTCCAGCCAGCTATTTCTGCTTGCGAATTTGTGGTTGTCGCCGAAGCGATCAGTGTAACGGGCGAACATACCTGTTGATTCTGTACGGGAGAAGTGATTGCAATCGATACTACGCCTTTCGGGGCTGGAGGAGGAGTTGGCGGAGGAGGAGGCGGTGGTGGTGGAGTTCCCGATCCGGTTACCGTCAAGGTCACCGTATTGGAATAATGGGCGACTGCACCGCTGTCGTTGAGCACGACCACAGTGCGTGTTCCAGCCTTGGCCACATCCTCTGAAAAGACAAGAGCTTTCAGCGTTGTACTGCCATACGCAATGGTGAGGAGGGGTTCGCCGTTCACCTCGACAATAGCGTCCGAGCTGAAATCCACTCCGTTGACTGTCAGGGCGAAGTTGGGCGATCCGGCCGGCACGGAGCCGGGTGAAATGGTTTGAATGGTCTGCGCCGGCAAGCTTCCCGCGACCGATACGAGGAAGAGGAGCGAAAGAGTGCGAAACCGAATGATGGGGGTCATCGGGAGTCTCCCTTGAAAAAGCAATGTTGAGAGGAGAGGCCCATCGCATGGAGGAACAATGCGACGGGCCTGAGGCGGAAGTCAGGCGTGGGCTTTTGACTCGGCTTTCGTCACACTCGTTTGGACAGCCAGCGCGGATGGGATTCCCAACTGCTCCATCAAAGACATGAGGTTCCAATCTGACCATTGTTCGGCGATCTTGGCGTTGTGGATCCGGAAGATCGAGGTCCCGCTGACGGTGGCCTTCCTGTTAGTAGGCGCCAAGCCCAGGAACTGACCCTTGTGGGTGCCTGTGACGGTCCAGTGATGCACAACCTCGTTGCCTTCGGCGATCGTATCGTCGATCGTGAACCTCATGTCGGGGAAACCACGGCGGCAGTTCTCGATATGGCTGCGAATGTTAGCGGATCCAGAGGCGAGGTGGGGAAAGACAGGATCGTGATAACGGCAGTTTAAAGCGACGAATTCCGAGATCGCGTTGAGGTTTCCCTTATTCCAACACTCCTCCATGAACTTGTGTGCAATTTGCTTGTTGTCGGTTGCCTTCATGTTCTGCATTGGCATTTGTAAACCTTCCTTTCGCTAGCCGGGTGTACAGCACGATTTACAGTGGGCCAGGTGGCCCGCAATCTGGATGGCGAACGCAAATCATTGAGCGCTTGGCTCAACGAGCGCGAATCGGCGCTCCGGATGCCCGGCGAACAGACTTACACACTGGTAGAGGAGAAACTACTACCCAGAATGCCTAGCCCGCTGCCTGGATCTGTACGAAAGGCAGAGACTTCGCTGCACTCTTGCACGCCAGCCCTCGGAAGAATCTTCTTTTTCATTGCTCAAAATGCAGGACGACCGGCTGCGGATTCGATGAATCTATTTCGACTCCCAATACCTCGGAGCTACTCGTGATCCACAGTGCGAACGTCGCGCCACTTGGCGAGGTCTGAAGCAAAGTTCCTCTGCCGTTATCCAAGGAACTCGATACGCTATAGCTGCCTCTGAGTGGCTGGGCGGCCAACAGGGAAGAGCTGAGGCTGACGTCTTCCGTGCCTGTTAATGTATTCACTCCATCGAAGTTGGCAACGCCCGTGTAGAGTGGCGCTGTGAAAACCAGCGGTTCCCCTAGGCCGAACAAATACGTGCCTACGATGTCTGTGCCCGAGAACGGTGGCTGAGTCAACTGCGGCCTCAGTTCACCCATGCCGACCTCGGATGAGGACACGTCCATCAGATAAGCGCGGTTTGGCGCGATCGCATACATATCCCAGGTTCTGGCGTGCCCGTTTGAGTCATCGAGATTCAACGTTCCGGTCCCGTTCAGTGCGAGGCTGTAGGCTCCTGTGAGCACATTGCCGGTGGCTACGGCGCCTCCTGTATTCTGATCGAACTCCACGAGGGGTTGGGAGACACCGTCAAATGAGATTTGCCCCACTAGAACTTGCGAAACGTTGCCGCTTTCTCCGCCGAGGCTAAACACCGTTGCTCGATTGAAAGCGGATGCCAGATAGGGAGCTCCGGATTGCAGCTCTGCAGTTCCGCCAAGGATTGGATTGCTCGAACTCAAAGGGTTTGTGGAAACCAGGAACAGCTCGTTCGCTGAGACGACGTAGTAAGCGAACTGGAGCGCTCCGCCCGCGAAACCCGGAATGCTCAGATCGAGAATGCCTCGCCCGGTGCTGTCGACGCGATAGATACCCTGGAAAGAAGCAAGTGTCGGCAGAACTGTGCCTCCATCGTTGACATCCATACTGCCGCCTACTATGTCACCCAAGCCGTCGAAGTCGAAGATCGCCAATGCGCCAATTCGGGCTCCGTTGTTGTCGCTTCCTGCCAGGCTGAGGACGTAAGGACCGTTGAGCGCGGTCACAGTGGACGCAGTTGTGTCTTGTGCCTCGAAGACGCCCGAACCACGAATTCCTGAATCATCGAATTCAATGAACCTGCCGTTGCTACCCTCTGAATTGAGCGCGAAGCGGAAGGTCTGGGTCCCATTTGAGCTGGAGAATGTAAGCGTGCCGCGATTATCTCCACTTACCTGATATACGCCGTTGAACGAAAGATCTGTCACTGGCGCGAGAGTTTGGTTTACGTCTTCCTTTCCGCTTGTGATATTTCCGTTGCCGTCGGCGGTGAAAGATCCAACAGCCTGATACACACCTCTGAGGTCGAATCCGGTGAACTCGAAGGCGTACTGACCATGGAGCTTGGAGTTCTGATTGGCCACGATGGTTACGACTGCGGACGCAGACTGTGATACGTCGATCTGTGACGTCGCCTTCACGATGATGGTGGCCAGTGTGGGCACAGTGGACGGAGCGGTGTACAAGCCTCCAGAAGTGATGTTGCCGCAACTGGATCCTGAGCAGGCTGCTCCGCTGATGCTCCAGTCGACAGCGGTATTGTTGCTTCCTGCTACAGTCGCACGGAACTGCTGCTGGCCATCGATAGCCACAACAGCGTTTGTGGGCGAAATGGACACGACAACTGACGGAATGATGGTCACGATCGCCGATGCCGATTTTGTGCTGTCGGCATCCGATGTCGCTTTCACCGTCACTTGTGGCGGATGTGGAATCGCGCCTGGAGCCGTATATAAACCACTCGCGCTAATCGTGCCGCAGGCGCTTCCACTGCAACCAGAACCTGTAAGACTCCAGCTCACGCTGGTATTCGTTGTACCGGTTACGGTCGCGGTGAACTGCTGACGGCTGCCGGTCACTACCTGCGTCCTGGACGGTGAAATCGTCACGGCAACAGGCGGAAGAATCGTCACGGTGGCGCTGCCTGACTTGCTGGTATCGGCGACTGAGCTCGCTGTGACGGTGACCTGATCTGGAGTTGGAACGCTGCCTGGAGCTCCGTAGAAGCCCGTTGAAGTAATCGTGCCGCAGGCCACCCCGGAGCAGCCTTTTCCCGTGACGCTCCAGGTGACGGATTGATTTGTGCTTCCAGAAACAGTTGCGGTGAACTGATAATCGCTGCCAGCTACTACCTCCGCCGTGGCGGGCGCCACGCTTACGGCCAGCGGCGGGACTATGCTCACTGTGGCAGTGCGATAGCTGTTAGGGTCTACCACGGACGCTGCTTTGACTGTTACCTGCGCAGGCATGGGGACGGATGCCGGCGCGGTATAGAGGCCTTTAGCAGATATCGATCCGCAGGATACTCCACTGCATCCACTGCCGCTCACGCTCCACACAATTCCGGTATTCGTGGAGCCGGTCTCCGTGGCCATAAACTGCTTTTGTTCACCAACAGTCAACGTCACCGCCGTTGGCGAGAGACTCACGACAATGAGCGGAACGATTGTAACGGTAGCCGTACTCGATTTTGTGGCATCCGCCGCTGAGGTCACCGTAACAAAAACCTGCGCAGGATTCGGAATCGCAGCGGGGGCAAAGTAGAGGCCGTTAGAAGATATACTGCCGCACGATGCTCCGCTGCAACCATTGCCGACGACGCTCCAGGAGACACTGGTATTGGAGGTGCCGCTCACGGTGGCTGAGAATTGCTGGCTGCCGCCGATGACGACATCGACTGCAGTCGGAGAGATGCTCACCGACACGGCTCCGTTGATGGTCAGTTTTGCGCTGCCGGACTTACTGTTGTCGGCAACCGAGGTTGCAGTGACTGTGACTTGATTCGGAACGGGAGCGATGCTTGGCGCGGTATAAAGTCCGGTCGTCGATATCGTGCCGCAACTTGTTCCACTGCAGCCGCTGCCAGCGACGCTCCACAACACCGCATTGTTCGAAGTGCCGGTTACTGTTGCCGTGAACTGCTGATGAGCTCCGGTGAAGATCTGAGCCGTCGATGGTGATACTGAGACAGAGATCGGCGGAAGGATCGTTACGGAAGCCGTAGCTGATTTTGTGGGATCCGCCACAGATGTTGCTGTCACAGACACCTGAGGAGGAGTCGGCACTGTGGATGGTGCGGTATAAAGTCCACTCGCGGATATCGTCCCGCAGGACGCACCACTGCAGCCACTGCCTGCAACGCTCCAGGACACCGTTGTATTCGATGAGCCGGTGATTGTTGCCGCAAACTGCTGTTTGCTGCCCGTGAGAAGCATTGCCGTTGTGGGTGAAACCGTTACAGAAACCGGTGGCACGACTGTCACGGTAGCCGATGCAGATTTGGTGGGATCGGCCACAGAGGTTGCTGTTACGGAAACTTGAGCTGGACTTGGCACTGCAGATGGCGCCGTATAGACGCCACTGGCGGATATCGTCCCGCAGGCTGCTCCACTGCAGCCGCCGGCGATCCTCCATGTAACTGAGGTGTTGGACGAGCCCGTTACGGTCGCCGTGAATTGTTGGTGCCCCAGAACTGGCAGCTGCACGGTCGACGGAGAAACTGTCACCGAAACTTCCGGGATGATCGTGACCGACGAAGTAGCTGACTTTGTGGGATCCGCGACAGAGGTTGCGGTTACAGACACCTGTGGAGGATTGGGCGTTGAGGTCGGCGCAGTGTAGAGTCCGCTGGTCGATATCGATCCGCAGGCCACTCCGCTGCAGCCGCTACCCACGACGCTCCACGAAACCGCTGAATTCGTTGTGCCAGTTACAGTCGCCGTAAACTGTTTCTGCGCACCGGCAGTCACCTGAGCCTCCGTTGGAGAGATACTCACTGCTACAGAAGAAGCAACCGCAACCACCGCGGAGCCCGACTTTGATGGATCGGCTACCGAGGTCGCCGTGATGGTGACCTGCAGCGAACCTGACACGCTGGCTGGGGCACTGTATAGCCCGCCTGAGGTGAGCGTGCCACATGACGATGAGCTACCGCATCCTGCGCCTGTTAGTTGCCAGGTCACGTTTGTAAGCGTTGTGCCGGTCACGAGGGCGACAAAAAGCTGTTGCTGGCCCGCTGCGAGGGTCACCTGAGCGGGTGATACCGATACGGTAATGTCGGAAGTTGAGCCCAGGATAACGGAGGAGCTAGCAGAGGCCGTCAGATCGGCAAGCGAGGTTGCCGTCACCGTGACAACATTAGACGGTGGAGCAGTTGCCGGGGCCAAATACAAACCTTCACTGGTGATCTGGCCACATGCGTTTCCGCTGCAACTTGTGCCGCTTAAACTCCAGATAACTACGCTATTGGAAGTTCCACTTACGACTGCGGTGAATTGCGCTTGCCCACCCAGCGGTACATGCACAGTCGTCGGAGCAAGAGAAACTGATACCGAAGCCAGAGTGGCCGTAGGAAAGACTGAGATCGCAAGTAAGAACCACGCAACTCTCAACAATCGATCCATCAGTTTCCGCCTTGAAGCACTCTCCCAGTTACACCGAAGCAGGTCTGCGCAGTTCTCGTCGAGACCTTCATCCAGCCTTGGGACAAGCCCTCAGAGAACATAGGAGTTGCGAGGAGGCAGTAGTGAGCAGGTAGAAATACTCCAAACCCTCGAATTGCGATGTCGCTCGATGCTCGGTACCCTTGGGGCAATCATTGCAACATGAAGATTTGACCTCGCGCAATAATGCAATTGGCCTAGTTCAATCTGCGTCGTCCAGATTTGTTTCGGGTCCAGTCGCCATGAGCCTGGAATGGAGCGACCATGGCCTCAGTGGATCGGAATGGCGTTTTCCGCTCTCGCGCGTACAACATTAACTATCAAATTTATTGGAGCACCGGGCGGGAATTGAACCCGCGAATACTGATTTTGCAGACCAGCGCGTTAGCCACTTCGCCACCGGTGCTCATCCTGCTACCCACCTTGAGTTCACTCGCGAAAACTCAAAAGCGGAATCTGAAAACTTATCTCATCCTAAATAAAAATCCCACCTTGCTCATGGAGCGGGTGGGTTTCCTGAGTCTCAATTTCGAATGCATTTCGATCTTGCTTTCGAACCTGCCTTCGACCTATCGTTCAGTCCACTCCCGCGCAGCGCTTTGGCAACAGCACCGACAGGGACATTTCGGAATGTGAACTGAGAATTGCATCGAGATCTAACTCCACTGAATTAGCATCTGGCAAGGCTGCGTTGAGAAGCGCCTCGGGATGGCCGATACCCGTAGACTAGAGACATTGCCAGGAGGTGTCAAGTGTCGCAAGCAGGGTCGCAGCCCGTTTCCCACGGAATAGAAACGAGCCTCGAATATTTTGTCCTCGATGTATTCAGCGAAACGCGGCTCATGGGAAACCCGCTGGCGGTCGTGCTGCATGGCGGCGCGCTGACCGCAGAGACGATGCAGGCGATTGCCCGGGAAACGAATCTCTCCGAGACAACATTTGTCGAGCGCAGAGACCTTGAGACGGAGCGCAACGAGGGCGTGCTGGTGCGCATCTTCACCACCCAGGAAGAGCTCCCGTTCGCCGGCCATCCCACGCTGGGAACCGCGAGCCTGCTGCGCACAATCGCTCCGGAATGTATGGCCGGCAACACAGTTAAGCTGGCGCTCAAGGTTGGAGTCGTGCCGGTAGTCTTTGAGATTCAGCCAACGTCCGCATCCTGGCCAGTGCGGGGCACGATGACGCAGCGCGATCCTGAATTCGGAGAGATTCTCGATGCCGCCGAGGTTGCCGCGCTGACTGGACTCGAGGTCGAAGATTTTGATTCGAAGCGGCCGATTCAGATCGTTTCGACGGGAACGGCATTCGCCATTGTTCCTCTACGATCCGCAGACGCCTTGGCCCGGCTGCGGGTTCGCCAGGATGAGGCCAGCGTCTTCCTGACAGCCCGCGGAGCGCGATGGTTCTACGTACTTGGGCCAACCACTGCATCCGCGTCCGCGAGCGCCTCTGGCGGCGCAAAGGCGCAACCGGTCTGGCGGGCTCGAATGCAATTCAACGGCGGGGAAGATCCGGCCACAGGATCGGCTGCAGGATGCGCGATCAGTCATCTGGTGCGATGGCGGGCAGTCGCATCGGACGAAACGATTCAGATCCGACAGGGAGTCGAGATATCGCGGCCGAGCGATCTCTTCCTCAGTGCCAGTCTCGAAAGAGCCAGGCTCGAAGCCGGCCAACCCAACGCGTCGGAAACGGCGGTCCACGAGCCTCATGATGCCAAGGTTACAAATGTGCGCGTTGGAGGGAGCACAATTCTCGTTGCAAAGGGAAAACTTTTCCTGCCGTGATGCACACTCTTTCAACAGGCGTTCACAATGGCAAGTCACTGCGAACATGAGACGTAGGCAAGAAACCCAGAAAAGACGCCGATTTCCTCTTGTGGCTTTCGCCCTCTGTTCCCTGTTGCGCTGATTCTCCGCCACCCTTAGAGTCGGAAAGCGTTGCAGGCATCGAGCGAGAACGAAGGCTGATCCTGCTATTGGATTCACAGACAATTGAAGCCGGGAAAGAGGGAGCAAATTCCGTTTTCCAACCAGGTTTGACATACAGGATGGCCAGGGCGTACACAAGATGATCTCCGTTTTTGGAGACGCGACCTGCCGCAATCATGCTGACTCCTGATTCGTTGAATACTGCGTATGGTTCGGGCGGAAATTTGTGCTTCTTTTTCTCACCGCAGCTTTGAATCGGGTTCGCACCCAGGCTCAGGCAAAGCGGCTCTGCGCCCTTGGCGTAGACAGGAGTTCCCTGTCTTTCGCGTGCATGGCTGCTTGCTGATTGCCACCTTGCAGGTCTCCTGCACATCGCGAGTCCGGCTGTTGCGGCAACTGCAGTTTCGATGCCTCAGCACGGCCAATACCCGCCAGCGGGTTGGAGCCGGCAAGACACCTAGCCATATTCCCCCGAAGGAGTTTCCTCGAGCCCCATGAGACCTAAGAAGACTATTCTCTGTGTAGACGACAACGAACAAACCCTCTCCGTACGCAAGTTCCTCCTGGAAACCCGCGGCTACCGCGTGTACACCGCGCTCAACGGACAAGAAGCCATTCAACTATTTTCCGCAGCGCACTTCGATCTCGTTTTGACAGACTTGGGATTGCCGCAGATGGACGGGAATGCACTCATCGGGCAGTTGAAAGAGATTTCGCCCGAGGTGCCCATGATCCTGATCAGCGATTCGGTTCGCGCAGGCGAGCGCTCGCACAACGCGGACGCATTTCTGGCCAAGGGCTGCTGCTCTCCCGCCGACCTTATCGAGCGCATCCGCGTGATGAGCGCCCGCAAGCGCGGGCCGCGCAAGGCCGTGCAGCCGGCGATAGGCCGGCCGCTACAGGACGCTCTGGCTGCGCGAGCATCGTAGGCTCCCCCGGATCTTCGATCTCTGATCTCCGATCCCTGATCCTGACTTTTGCCGCGCCGTGTGCGGAGAGAGAACGTGACTTCCCCTCCCTTCCACGCTGCGCTGTAAACTGGCAAATAGACTTGGGCTCCTGACTTGCCGAGTCCTTGTCGAATCTGGG
>Ga0302302_1002664_pt1 | contig 10399 bp, 6 predicted proteins | sample III_Palsa_E1_3_FD_198766 | JGI IMG/M metagenome (GOLD analysis project Ga0302302, IMG submission 198766) | Peat permafrost microbial communities from Stordalen Mire near Abisko, Sweden - III_Palsa_E1_3 | ecosystem: Environmental > Terrestrial > Soil > Palsa > Peat permafrost | place: Sweden...
TCACGACTTCGAAGGCGACCAGACCTACACCGAAAAACCTGGGCATCAGTTCACGTTGAACGCGACCTTCGACGATGTCGATCCCGGCCAATACGATGCACTGGCGATCGCGGGTGGCCGTGCGCCGGAATATCTGCGCCTGAACCAGAAGGTGATCGACATCGTGCGTCAGTTCGCGGAACAGCGTAAGCCGATCGCCGCAATCTGCCATGCGGCCCAACTGCTGGCCGCCGCCGACGTCATCCGCGGCAAGCGGATTGCAGCCTACCCGGCCTGCGCGCCCGAAGTGAAGCTTGCGGGCGGCGACTACGCAGACATTCCGGTCGACGCGGCGATTACCGACGGCAACTTCGTCACCGCACCCGCATGGCCGGCGCATCCCGAATGGCTGCGACAATTCCTGGTGGTGCTCGGCACACGTATCGAGCTATAAGACTGCTTTAAACGTCGGGGCGACAATCGCGCCGCCTCGACGTACCCGTCGTCCTCCTCCGGCATCCCCGCCAAAGCATTCAGACACTTCCCTCAGCACCAGACTCTCACGTTGGATACGCCCGTGCGTTTGAGACTAGTCCGATAGTTCGCGACGAATGGCTTTCCTATAGTCGACGGTTGACTTCGGAGCCCCTTTCAATGGAACTGACAGACTGGATCGTCATTCTCGCTGTCGCCCTCTTTGCGATTGCCTTCTACTGCCGCCGTTCACCCGCGCGCTGGTCGCTCGAGAACCGGGCACGCCGCTTCACCGCGACACGCCTGCTCGTGCAAGCCGTGCTGTCATTGTGGGCTGCCATGTTGATTCTGGTACGTGGCCTGTTCGCACTGGACGGCCTGCTGGGTATACGTCCGGCACCCCAAACGGTTATCGCGAGCGCGCTCGTGCTGATCGCGTTTGGCTGTTACTGGTCGATTCGCGGCAGCAAGCTATTGAAGCCTCGGCGACTCTTCACAGCACACTGAATCCCGACGCGGCGGCCGTCAGCAACTCAGGCTCTTTGCGCGGCGCACGCAACTCCGCTTCCGGCAGCGAAAGATAGAAAGTCGTGCCGGCCCCTTCGGTCGACTCCGCCCACACACGGCCCCCATGCCGCTCGACCACCCGGCGCACCAGCGCCAGTCCAATCCCCTCGCCGGTCGCGACATTGCCATGCAAGCGCTGGAAAGCATTGAACAGGCGTGGTATCGCGACGGCCGGAATGCCGAGTCCGTTGTCTCTCACATAGAAAATGCGCAACGAATGCACGCCAGGCGGCGACGGCGTCGTACCGATTTCGACACGCCCTTCGCGCGCAGGATCGAGATAGTTGATCGCATTACCCACCAGATTCGCGAACACCTGCTCGAGCGCGGTTGGATCGCCCCACACCGACGGCAGATCATGAACCACCACGCGCGCGCGCTTTGACCGGATGGACACCTGCATCGCATCGATCACCCGTTGCAGGATATCGCGCACCCGCACCTGCTGACGGCGGTACTCGACCCGTCCGACGCGCGAGAGCCGCAACAGCGCGTCGATGATATGCGAGGCCCGCAGCACCGCGGTTTGCAGGTAATGCAAGGCCTCACCAATGTCTTCGTCCACCAGCCGTTCGATATGCTGCCGCCGCGCAGGCGTGAGCGACGACTGCCGCACCGCGGCGCGCAGATCGTCGCACGCATGAATCAGTTCTTTCGAGAAACCCTGCAGGTTGACGAGCGGCGCACGCAGATCGTGCGACACGCTGTAGATGAACATCTCGTTTTCCTGGGTCTGCTGACGCAGCGTCTCGTTGATGGCCGCCAGTTCATTGGCGCGGCGCGCGAGGTCGAACTGGAAGCGCGCCTGGATGCGCTCCGCCTCGAGCAGGCGGCGGCTGGTTTCGTGCAGCGTCTGATCGAGCCGGGCGACCTCGTCGGAGCCCGAGTCGACCGGCGCCAGCGGCTCATTGCTGGCCAGCCGGCCGGCGTTGTCGGACAGCAGTGCAAGGCGCCCGCGCACGCCGCGCGTAAATAGCCACACCGCCAGCGCGACAAACAGTAGCGAACCAAGCCCGGCAACCAGTACCAGCACCTGCTGCCGCTCACGCGCCGCTTCGGCCTCGGTGGAGCGCTGCACGTCGAGGAGCCGTTCTTCGTTCTGGAATGCGGCGACCTGGGCGCGGAAGCGGTCGAGCACGTCGATGCTCGCCAGCTCGCTGAAACGCTCGACGACATCACGCCGGCGCCCCGAGCGCAACAGGTCCTGCACCCGGTCCGACCACTGCCGGTAAGCCTGCACCGATTGGCGGATCTGCTCCGTGCGCTCGACCTGGGCCGGATTGTCGGCGACCAGATCGTTCAACTGGTCGATGCGCCTGTCGATATCCATCCACAGCGCCACCGGCGTCGTGACGTCGGCTTTGTTGCTGAGGACAGCCCCGCGCAAGCGCACCGACTCGAGCAGCACCGGCTCCAGAATCGCCGAGGTCTGGCGCAGGACGTCCTCGCTATGGGCCGCCCAGCGCTCTTCCTGCGTGGTGTCCACCTGTGCTTTCACCAGCGCCGAGAGCAGCGCAAGCTCGAACACGGCCGGAATCGCGATCAGCAACAGCCCTTTGGTTGTCAGTCTCATGCGTACGCGCAGAAGTTCGAGAGCCCGGCAGGCCGCGCTGGGGACGGTACATTATGTCGGCGTTTTGCGTAGTTGACAAAGGCCGTCAATACGGCGAGCCGCGAAGCAGCGTGGGAACGCCCACGCGTGGCGCGGAGCGTGACAAATCCATGCAACCGGCATAAGCGGCCAGGCTGAGCCTGGCGCCCCCACCTGTCCCCACATGGGCGGCGATGATAAAATCGCGCGCTGGAGATGGCATTCTCCCTTAACCGCCCGCGTGGGGCTGATGATGCCTGTTTGCCCGGATGCTTGCGGACGCAGCCGCGTCTGCGCTCATTCCGGTTTTGTCGACATTCCGACTTTGCCAGGCGTCTTCCATGTATTGGTCCATTTTGGCTGTGGGTATCGGCGGTGCATTGGGTTCGTTGTTCCGCTGGTTCCTCGGTATCCGTCTGAACGCGGTATTTCCCCTGCTCCCTCTCGGCACCCTTGCCTCTAATGTGATTGCCGGATACGTGATCGGCGTGGCCGTGGCCTTCTTCGGCCGTTGGCCGGGCCTGGCGCCCGAATGGCGCCTGTTCGTGATCACCGGATTGATGGGCGGCCTGTCAACCTTCTCCACCTTCTCCGCCGAGGTGGTGCAGCGCATGCAGGAAGGACGCTTCGGCTGGGCCGCCGGCGAAATTGCCATCCACGTAGCGGCTTCGCTACTAATGACGATTCTGGGTATCGCAACGGTATCGCTCGTGACACGCTAGGCCGTAACGGGCCATCACAAACACGTCGAAATTCCATGCCGCAATCGCGCGGCACAATGCATGGCGCATAGCGCATGTTGCACAGCCGCGTCCCTAAGGGACGTCTAGCCGCGTCTATGCACACGCCAATCTTTACTGCGTGGACGAAAAAAAAGGCGCCACGTTGCCGTGGCGCCTTAAAAAGTTCTAGCCATTCCGAGGGCCGTGCTAGAACCTGAGAGAGGGGATTCGAAAGTGCCGCGGACTGACGTCACGCACGTGTTTTGTGCCGGAACGCCTTGCGGGCGCAGGCCTTGCTACAACGCCAGCGAGGCCCAGCCGCGGTGCGCAAGTCAAGCGCACGCCTTCCTTTCGAAATGAGATTCCATTTTTTACGGTTATGCTGACTAAGTCAAGCAAAATCTTACTGACCTGCAATCTGTCAAGTGTGTCCTTCTATTACAATGAATTATCCCATGAAATGGGGTCAGCGTGCATCGTTATGGTGCAGGTTCGGTGCTGCCGCCCATGGTTCGGCAAGGCCGCACAAGTTCGCAAATTGAAATGATGTTTCATAAAAATGAGATGACGCACGAATCCAGGCCCCCGCGCGGTACCGAGACCGCTAAAGAGAAAGATGGCTCAGGAGACGAAGTTACCGCGCTTGCCCGCGGCCTCACCGTACTGCGTTGCATTGCGGCCGCCGACGCGCCGCTCAGCAACCGCGAACTGACTGAACTCACCGGTATTCCCAAGCCAACCGTTTCCCGCATCACCGCGACGCTTGTCAGCGCGGGTTTCCTGTTTCGCCTGCAGGACAGCGAACGCTTCGTCCTCACCTCTTCCGTGCTGGAGCTAAGCAACGGCTTTCTGCGCAACTTCGATATTCGCGCCCGCTCGCGGCCGTTCCTGATCGAGCTCGCCGAGCGCACGTCGTTGTCCGTCCATCTGGCGGTGCGCGACCGCCTCGACATGGTCGTCATCGACGCCATCAAGCCACGTTCCGCGGTGCTGGTGTCGCGGCTTGAGGTCGGTTCGCGGATGAACCTCAGCCGCACCGCCGTGGGCCGCGCGTATCTCGCCGTGCTGACGCAACCCGAGCGCGAAAAGTTGCTGCTCGGATTGCAGGCTGCCGAAGGCGACGACTGGGGGCATATTAGCAACCGACTCCAGCACGCGCTACAGGAAACGGCTGCACATGGTTTCGCAATTTCCACCGGCGAATGGCACGACGGATTGAACGCCATCGCAGCGGGCTTCATCGGTCCATCCGGCGAACGTTACGCGGTTAATTGCGGCGGCTCCGCTCACCAGTGTCCGCGCGACTGGCTGATGACACGCGCCGCACCGCTGCTACTCGAATGCATTGCCAGGATCGCCCTCGAGATCGGCGGCACGCCAGGACGACGCCTCGATACCTGAGGCGCTTTCAGGGCCTCCGCCTGACTCCCCGCCAGCGCGCTGCAGACCCGTATCACATGCAGAGACCCGCCGGGTGTAACGCACGTAACTAATCGAAAAATACACCACTAGACGGTAGCGAAGCCAGGGACGTAGGATCATGCTTTCGCGAAGCTTGCTGCGTGCGACCAGCGGCATCCAGACAACGAGCAGCGAGTTCGATACGGCAGGCGTCACCATCCGCTTGACGATCGCACATCGGTCACGTATCGATCTCGCAACGGTCCCAATCACGGTCATGTAACGGCTTTGCATTAAGATCCTTTTCCCGCGTCTCGCGTCGTGCCGCGCAGAACCTCTGCGTTGTATTTCGCACGCCTGCCTAACTCCACGCCAGCTACCTGATCGAATCGATGGACGAACAACAAAAGCATCCGGAAACTTCACGCACACCCGCCCCGGCTCAACAGCCGTCTGGCGCGACCGGCCAGTCGGGAAGCGGTGGCAAACGGCATCGGGGACGCACGATCGGCCTGATCGTCGCCGCGCTCGTCGTCGCGGGCATCGTGGTGTGGCGCTGGCATCCTTGGGGCGGCGCGCCCGCTGGCGGTGCGAGCACCCAGAGCGAAGGCGGCGGGCGTCACGGCCGTGGTGGTGCTGGCGCGTTCGCCAACCAGCCGCAACCAGTGCACGTGGCAACCGCGACGCAAGGCGACATGCCCGTGGTGCTGACCGCGCTCGGTACGGTCACGCCGCTCGCTACCGTGACCGTGCAGACCCAGTTGAGCGGCACACTGCAGACGGTGGCGTTCCAGGAAGGCCAGATGGTCAGGAAGGACGACCTGCTCGCGCAGATCGACCCGCGTCCCTATCAGATCTCGCTTGAAAACGCCCAGGGTGCGCTGGCGCGCGACCAGGCGCTGCTGCAAACCGCACGCCTCGACCTGAAACGCTATCAGACGCTGCTCGCGCAGGATTCGATCGCGAGCCAGCAGGTCGACACGCAAGCGTCGCTGGTCCAGCAATACATCGGCACCGTCAAGTCGGATCAGGCGAACATCGATACCTACAAGCTCGATCTGATCTACGCGCGCATCACGGCGCCCGTGGCCGGCCGCGTGGGTCTGCGCCAGGTCGACCCGGGCAACTACGTCACGCCCAACCTGACCAACGGCCTCGTCGTGATTACACAGCTGCAGCCGATCAGCGTGATCTTCACGGTCTCCGAAGACAGCCTGCCGCAGATCATGAAGCAGGTGCAGGCAGGTGCAAAACTGTCGGTGACGGCCTACGACCGCAGCAACACCACGTCGCTCGCAACCGGCGCGCTGGAAACGCTCGACAACCAGATCGACACCACCACCGGCACGCTCAAACTGCGCGCCATGTTCAACAACCCGGACAACCTGCTGTTCCCCAACCAGTTCGTCAACGCGCGCCTGCTGGTGGATACGATTCACGACGCCGTGATCGTGCCGACTTCGGCTGTGCTGAACGGTTCGATGGGCCAGTTCGTCTATGTCGTGCAGCCCGACAACACGGTGACGGTACGCCAGGTCAAAACCGGCCCGGTTGACGGCGAACGCACCAGCATCGCCTCCGGCCTGCAAGCCGGCGAGCGCGTCGTGATCGACGGCTCCGACCGCCTCAAGGAAGGCGCGAAGATCACCATTCCGGCCGACCACCCGCGTGGCGCCTCCGGTGGACGCGGCGCCTCGGGCGCACACGGCGCGTCGGCCCCATGGGGTGCTTCGGGCGCGCACCAGCATCATCACAGACACGCGGCGCAAGCTTCGGAATAAAGGCTGACTGAACCCGCATGAATCCATCCCGCGCCTTTATTCTGCGCCCGGTCGGCACCGCCCTTCTGATGGCGGCGATCATGCTGGTCGGGCTCGTCGCGCTGCACTTCCTGCCGCTCTCGGCGTTGCCGGAAGTCGACTACCCGACCATCCAGGTGCAGACCTTCTATCCGGGCGCGAGCCCGGACGTGATGACATCTTCGGTCACCGCGCCGCTCGAGCGGCAGTTCGGGCAGATGCCCTCGCTGAACCAGATGTCGTCGCAAAGCTCGGCGGGCTCGTCGATCATCACGCTGCAGTTCAGCCTCGACCTGCCGCTCGATATCGCCGAGCAGGAAGTCCAGGCCGCCATCAACGCCGCGGGCAACCTGCTGCCCTCCGACCTGCCCGCGCCGCCGATCTACGCCAAGGTCAACCCGGCCGACGCTCCGATCCTCACGCTCGCGCTCACTTCGCCGACCATGCCGTTGACGCAGGTGCAAGACCTGGCCGACACGCGTCTCGCGCAGAAGATCTCGCAGGTGGCGGGTGTGGGTCTCGTGAGCCTTTCAGGCGGCCAGCGCCCCGCTGTACGGATTCAGGCCAACCCGCGCGCGCTGGCTGCGTATGGCCTGAATCTGGACGACCTGCGCACCACCATTTCGAACCTGAACGTCAATACGCCGAAGGGCAACTTCGACGGTCCGACGCGCGCCTACACGATCAACGCCAACGACCAGTTGACCGACGCCGACGCCTACAAGAGCGCGGTGATCGCCTACAAGAACGGCCGGCCGGTGATGCTGACGGATGTCGCCAGCATCGTGCAGGGCGCGGAGAACACCAAGCTCGGCGCGTGGGTCGACTCGACGCCGGCCATCATCCTGAATGTGCAGCGCCAGCCGGGCGCGAATGTGATCCAGGTGGTCGACAGCGTCAAGGCGCTGCTGCCGCAACTGCAGGAGTCCTTGCCGGCCGCGCTCAACGTGCGCATCGTCACTGACCGGACCACTACGATCCGCGCCTCGGTGCGAGACGTGCAGTTCGAACTGCTGATGTCGGTGGTGCTGGTGGTGCTGGTGATGTACCTGTTCCTCGCCAATGTCTACGCGACCATCATCCCGAGCCTGTCCGTGCCGCTCTCGCTGATCGGCACGCTGGCGGTGATGTATCTGTGCGGCTTCTCGCTCGACAACCTCTCGCTGATGGCGCTCACCATCGCGACCGGCTTCGTCGTCGACGATGCCATCGTGATGATCGAAAACATTGCGCGCTACGTCGAAGAGGGTGAGACGGCGCTCGAAGCGGCGCTCAAGGGCTCGAAGCAGATCGGCTTCACGATCATCTCCCTGACGGTGTCGCTGATCGCCGTGCTGATTCCGCTGCTGTTCATGGGCGACGTGGTGGGGCGTCTGTTCCACGAGTTCGCCATCACGCTGGCTGTGACGATCGTGATCTCGGCCGTGGTGTCGCTCACCCTCGTGCCGATGATGTGCGCAAAGCTGCTGCGCCACACGCCGCCGAAGGAAGCACACCGGTTCGAAACCAAAGCGCACGCATTTATCGATTACATCATCGCCCGCTACGCGGTCGCGCTGACATGGGTGTTGAACCGCGAGGGCGCCACGCTGTTTGTCGCGGTACTCACGCTGGTGCTGACGGCCGTGCTGTACGTGTTCATCCCGAAGGGCTTCTTCCCCGTTCAGGACACTGGCGTAATCCAGGCAATCACCCAGGCGCCGCAGTCCGTCTCATACGAATCGATGGCGGAGCGCCAGCAGGAACTGGCCGCGCAGATCCTGAAGAATCCGGATGTGGAGAGCCTGACCTCGTTCATCGGCGTGGACGGCAACAACATCACGCTGAACAGCGGCCGCATGCTGATCAACCTGAAGCCGCGCGACGACCGCAGCCACACCGCGAGCGACGTGATCCGGCAACTGCAAAGGGACGTCGCGCACATTCCCGGCGCGGCGCTGTTCATGCAGCCGGTGCAGGACCTGACAATCGATGCGACCGTCAGCCCCACGCAGTATCAGTTCATGCTGACCGATCCGAATATCAGCGAGTTCACGACCTGGGTGCCCAAGCTGGTCGAGCGCCTGAAGCAGGCACCCGAACTCGCGGATGTCGCCACCGACCTGCAGGCGAACGGCGAATCGGTCTTTGTGCAAATCGACCGCGCCACCGCCTCGCGCTACGGCATCACGCCCGCGACGGTCGACAACGCGCTGTACGACGCGTTCGGTCAGCGCATCGTCTCGACGATCTTCACGCAGTCGAACCAGTACCGCGTGATTCTCGAGGCGCAGCCGAAAGTGCAGCACTACGCCGATTCGCTGAACGCGATCTACCTGCCCTCCTCCACTTCGACGACCGGCCAGGTGCAGTTGTCTTCGATCGCGAAATTCATCGAGCAGCCAGCGCCGTTGCTCGTCACTCACCTGAGCCAGTTCCCGGCCACCACCGTGTCGTTCAACCTCGCGCCGGGTGCGTCGCTGGGCGCAGCAGTCAAGGCGATCAATCAGGCGGAGAAGGACGTCGGCCTGCCGGCCTCGTTCCAGACCCGCTTCCAGGGCGCGGCTCTGGCTTTTCAGGCGTCGCTCGCGAACGAGCTGTTCCTGATCCTCGCCGCGATCGTCACGATGTATATCGTGCTGGGCGTGCTGTACGAGAGCTTCATCCATCCGATCACGATTCTCTCGACGCTGCCGTCGGCGGGCGTCGGCGCGTTGCTGGCGCTGCTGATCACCGGGCATGACCTCGACATCATTGGCATTATCGGCATCGTGCTGCTGATCGGTATCGTGAAGAAGAACGCCATCATGATGATCGACTTCGCGCTCGAAGCGGAACGCGAACAGGGCAAGGCGCCGCGTGAGGCGATCTACCAGGCCTGCCTGCTGCGTTTCCGCCCAATCCTGATGACGACCATGGCGGCACTGCTTGGCGCCCTGCCGCTGATGCTCGGCACCGGTGCGGGTTCGGAGCTGCGCCGCCCGCTCGGGATTGCGATTGCCGGCGGACTGATCGTGAGCCAGTTGTTGACGCTGTTCACCACGCCGGTGATCTACCTCGGATTCGACTCGCTGGCGCGGCGCGTACGGGCCCGTTTCCACCATGACGATCCTGGCCACAATGCGCCGCCGCCCGCGACGGACGCGGGGAACTGAGCGATGAATCTGTCGCGTCCGTTCATTGCCCGACCCGTCGCCACGACGCTGCTGGCCGTCGGTATCGCGCTCGCCGGCGCATTCGCCTTTACGAAGCTGCCGGTCGCGCCGCTGCCGCAAGTGGACTTCCCGACCATCTCGGTGCAGGCGTCGCTGCCGGGCGCGAGTCCCGAGACGGTGGCGACCAGCGTGGCGAGCCCGCTCGAGCGGCATCTGGGCTCGATTGCCGATGTCACCGAGATGACCTCGCAGAGTTCGGTCGGCTCGTCGCGCATTACCTTGCAGTTCGGCCTGAACCGCGACATCGACGGCGCCGCGCGCGACGTGCAGGCCGCCATCAACGCAGCACGCGCCGATTTGCCCGCGAGCCTGCGCAGCAACCCGACGTACCACAAGGTCAACCCGTCAGACGCGCCGATCCTGATCCTCGCGCTCACCTCCAATACGCTGACGGCCGGTCAGCTATACGACTCCGCCGCCACGGTGTTGCAGCAATCGCTCTCGCAGGTGGATGGGATCGGCGAAGTGGATGTAAGCGGCTCGGCCAACCCGGCCGTGCGAGTCGAACTGGAACCGCAGATGCTGTTCCACTACGGCATCGGGCTCGAAGACGTGCGCGCGGCGCTCGCCGCGGCGAACGCGAACAGCCCGAAGGGTTCGATCGAGTTCGGGGCGACCCATGTCCAGCTCTACACCAACGACCAGGCGAGCAAGGCGACGCAGTACAAGGAT
>Ga0302302_1002669_pt1 | contig 10390 bp, 11 predicted proteins | sample III_Palsa_E1_3_FD_198766 | JGI IMG/M metagenome (GOLD analysis project Ga0302302, IMG submission 198766) | Peat permafrost microbial communities from Stordalen Mire near Abisko, Sweden - III_Palsa_E1_3 | ecosystem: Environmental > Terrestrial > Soil > Palsa > Peat permafrost | place: Sweden...
GCTCGGCTCCGGCGCAGCCTTACCGATCTGGGTGTCCAGGGTCGATGCATTTCTGGCAAAAATCGGCTTGCCAAGTAGTCCGGTTTATCCGGAATATATGCCGAGTGAGATTCCGCCACCGAGTCACTATGCGAGTCTCGATGACGTCAACGCCATACCCTACCTCGGCGACCAGGGGCCGCCCTACTACCAGAAATTTCTTGCGAAGCCGCTCCCAAGAGCCTTCGCCATTGGGCTAACTTCCGCTTCATCGTACTCGGGTGGATTTGATCCACGCGCCCAGGCGCTCAAGGCGTGCCAGCAGCGCACCCGGAATTGCCGGCTCTATGCGGTGGATAACGACGTCGTCTGGGTTCGCCCGACTCCGGAACCGCCACCAACGCGGTTTGCTGCCCTTGCGGACCCGAGCGCCGTGCCTTACCTGAATGACCAGGGTCGTGAGGGATATCAGAAGTTTCTATCAATGCATCGCCCGCGCGCCTTCGCCGTTGCATCCGATGGCGGTTGGGATGCGGCATCGCTGGGCCCCGATCCGCTCGCGTACGTGCTGGACACGTGTAACAAGTCGACCCTGAACAATTCGTTTCTCGTTGCGCCGGTGTCACGCCGTCACGTCAGCGGCAATGCAGCGGTTGAGCAAAGCGACGAGAACGAAGACGCAAAAAAGCCGCAGCTTCCTCAGGATCATCCGGATGTTGTGGCCGGCGCCGCACAGCACCGCGTGCATTGCATCGCCGAGCGCGCCTTTGAGCCAGTTGCGATCAAGTTTTCCGTCTGTCTTCATGTGACCGATGGCTGGCTCGATTGCACTTCGCCGTCTGATCATCGCGCGTAGCCCGCGTGTGATACCCCGGCGCAACCCCGGGTGATAGATCTTCACGCCGTCGATGGTGACGCCCTTGTAGCCGCGATCCACGATCGCCACCTCGGGTGCCGTGTCACTCAGGATTGCCGCCTGCTCCAGTGCTTCAGCCAGCGTGTGACCGTCGTACGGATTGCCAGGCATCGAGCGCATGCCAACGACCAGACCTTCCTTGTGGGTCGTCGTGATCGACACCTTCACCCCGAATTCGTAGGGTATGCGGGCTTTGCCCTTCGCCAGACACTCAACTTCCGGTGCGTGCAGCGCGTAGAGCTTGTTTTTGTCCTTCGGCTTCTGCGACAGGATCCTCTTCGTGCGGTCAATCAGCTCCTGCAAGTCCTTGCGGCCTGAGTCTGCCACCTGGGCGACCTGTCGCTCCACATCGCGCATCACCCGCCCAACGCGCGAGCGCAGCGTGCGCAACGCCTTCCTCATGCGCCTGTACTGCTTCGCGTGAGCATAGCGGCCAATCTGCAGCCCCAGGCGCGGCGCTTCGCGGTTGTAGTTCTGCCTCAGCTTCAGACCATGCCGCGCGGCTGCCTTCACCAGATGTTCGCGACACCGTTCGAGCAATCGCGAATCGGTTGGATGAGCAATCGCCTTTTCCATGACCGTTGTGTCTACAATCACGCGCTTCACGCTCGAGGCCTTGATCACGCCGGCAAGCTTTGCCGCTTCGATCGTCTCGGCCAGCAACTCTTCAACGCCGGCTTCGCCCAGGCGCTTCCTCCAGCGCGTCAGGCTCGACGGGTCGATCGGAGGCTCGGTCTGCAGATACGTTTCACCAGTGAAGACCTGCCAGTATGGGTTCTCCACCCATTGCCAGACGACCTCTTCGTCGGACAGATCGAACGCATGCTGCAAATACAGCAGCCCCGCAATCAGGCGCGGCGAGCTCGCTGGTCGACCCTTGCGTGACACGAAACTCTCGCTCATCGATGCGCCCAGTCGTTCCCAGTTGATCAGGTCGGCCAACCCGACCAACGGATGCTTCAGGTTGATCTGTTCGCGCAGCGGTTGCCGGAAGAAATCTCCATCCGTCACAGGCGTCTTCGGACCCATCTGCACCTCGTCGAAAAATGCAGGATTCACGCCTTAATATGCCAGGTTCCTGCAATTCCCACAACCGCATTTCCGGCTCAAAGCCTTACGCCTCGAGGCTTTGAAGATTCTTCAGGGCCGACTCAGTAGAATGCAATCGCGCTGCTTCACTCCCTCGTAGCGGCGCGGTTTTTCTCAACATATGTGTTACGGCCCGCCCCCAGCGGGCCTCTTTTTTTGTACCGGCGCGAAGCCGCGAAGACTGCGGCACTGGCGTAGTCATTTCCTGACAGATTTATCAGGAACCTCTCGGACGATGTCGTGCTAACTTTGGCAAAAATGGCTGATTAAAAAATTATAAAAAGCACTCCGAATCGTAAATTCATACTTTTACCTTTTCGTGCGCACACCATTTAAACAGCTTCTTTATTCATACGTAACCGGCTCCATTCGACCCATAGATCATTTGGACCGCCAGGCCTAGCAGTTAAATCGATTCGCCTGCGTGAGTCGACTGATCGAGACGGAGGACATGTGGACAGGACCAACTTCTTCTACTCCTATCGTGGATATGTCGTGTGCTGCGCCGCCGTTCGAAAAAACTCGGGCGCCTTTCGCGCGATCACGGAGATCGGTCGCTTTCACTGCGACTCCCCGCTCATTGTCGAGCACTCACCCTACAACGTCCTGTTTCTGGAGAGCCGTCAGGCGATCTACTACATGCTCAGGTGGGCAGAAGACTTGATTGACGACGTGCTCGAAAACCGCCACACCGCCGAGAAGATCGCCTTTTCAAGGTGATTGAGAAGAGGTACCCGTTGAAACACTATCTTTCTCCCGGCGCAGCAGCGTCTTCGGCCATCCTGCGCCAGCGACCACGACGCGCACGCAGCTATATTCGCCCGCGCTGGCCGGCGCTCATTCATCGCTGGCGGAACGCGCCTTACTCTCAGTCGCTTGCCGTGTTTCGCCAACTGATCACCCCAGATGGTCGGATCCAGTCGTCCGTTTTCCGCGCAAATGATGGGGCACGGGATGCACGCGCTTTTCCCACTGACTTAGCTCCGGACTTCACCAAACTTGAGATCGGCGTGCTTGTCCAGATATGCGATGCATCGGACACACCAAACGGTGTTGGCGCGCTTTCAAACGGGAGCCGCGTCGCCGCTGAAAACGATGACGACAACGTGCAGTCCGAGTTGCCTGTTGCGAATGGCGGCGGACTGCCCTGACCGGCCGACAAGGCTTTCTCCGCGCGCTCGTTGCTGGCGCGTTGTCGATGTGTAACCTCGGGAAAGTTAGATGATCCAACCGTCAGGTGTGTGAATTCGTTCGCTATGCTAAGTTGTCACACACGCCCTTCCGAGTCTCTCCATGCACCAGGCCACGACAAAGTGTTACTACCGCGGCTACGTGATTTATTGCGCAATCACTCGAGGAAAGTTCGGCGGTTATCTGGCGGCGGTTTCCATTGATCGGGGCGACGTCAGGAACCCGTCCGCGATCAATTACGCACCGCGCCATGTACTGTTTCCAAGTGAGAAGGACGCGACCTATTTCGCCCTTCATTGGGCCGAACGTCGCATAGATAACCTCATCACAAGCGACCTTAATACATTAGGTAACCGAATTAAATCACCCGCATCGCAAAGGAAGTAGAATTGTCGATGATGTAACTTCGACCCGTCTGCGCCCTTCTGCGAGAACACAATGAACGTCACGATCGCGTACATAGAAGAACCTCCGTTTGGCTGGACCGATTCGGCGCAAGCTGCAACCGGAGCAGACATCGAACTCGCGGAAAGGGTTCTCATGGCGATCGGTGTCACGCGCATCGATTACCACCTGACGACCTTCAACGAACTGCTTCCCGGTGTTGAGGCGGGGCGCTGGGATATGAACGTCCCGCTCTTCGTTACACCCGAGCGCGCCGCACACGTTGCATTCAGCCTGCCGGTCTGGGGTATCGGCGACGGATTTCTGGTTCGGGCGGGCAATCCGAAATCCCTCGATAGCTACGCCTCTGTGGCCGCTATGGATGGCGCGCGTCTTGGAATCATCGCCGGACAGGTGCAACACGAGTCGGCGAGAGTATCGGGCGTGCGAGAGGATCAATTCGTTGTCTTCGAGGAGCAGCCTGAGGCGATCGACGCGCTGCGCTCGGGTGCGATCGATGCGTACGCGAGTACCGCGTTAGGGAACCGCATTTTGTCGACCCGCATTGGTGGCGGCGAATTCGAAGCCGTGGCACACGTCCCTGCTGATGGCGATGGACAACGGCCTCCGGTCGGCGCGTTTTCGTTCAACAAGGGCAATGATCGTCTGCGCAACGCAGCCAATGAACAACTTCGTTCGTATTTGGGCTCTGCCGACCATCGTACCCGTATGGCGAAATACGGTCTGACGGACAAGGAGATAGACCCCGCAGTTGTGGTCACGCGCTTCAACTGAGAAACCGGCTGGACTGGCACGGCGACGCCGTGAATATAGCTTGGCTTTACGACCATTCAATCTTCGAAGAACTGCCGACGGGTCGATGGAAGGGGCAGCAGAACAAGCGAGATGACGGCTAGTGACGCGACTACAAGACCGGTGGTATGACGCAAGGATCCAGTTCCCACGAAAGCTTCCAGCGGGCCGCCATTGGTCCCACGACTGAACAGGCCGATCCCCAACAGGAATATCCCAAGAATCCAGGTGTAAAACCACGCCCAACGACGCCGCGACACAAATGCGTAGGCGCCACTCCAGCTCAGGACGATAAGTGCAAGGAGGCAAACGGTACGAAGCGCATTCGCTCTGTTCGAAAAGCTGATTTGAATTTCCGGGCTGGTGTCGTCATTGCTCATGGTGACGCAAACCGTAAGAATGAACGCGTATACCCACTGGCACAAACCCATAAAAACAACCAAGAAACGACCTGACATTTCACAGATTCCTTTGCGCTGGCATGGGGATTCAGATTTGCGACCCGGACACGCCTGAAGGATCGGAACACTTGACGCGGCCGCAGTCAGCCGATAGAGAGATACTGTCAGCTTGAAGTGTACTTTAACGCGACGTCAGACCGACTCGTCGACAAAGAGTTCTGATGTCATTCTGAGTCTTATTGATCACCGGTTCAGGCATGCCTCCATTCGCATATACGGTTCGGGCTGTGTCACCCCACGATATTGGGACGTGGTGTTCGTTGCGACATCTGCTCTGGCCACACGTAAGCGACGACAGGCATATTCTCGAAACTCAGCGGTTGCTTGGCCGACCCGCATCGCTACGTGGCATTCATCGCCTTCTCCGACGACGACACGCCGGCCGGATTCGCCGAAGCCGCCGTGCGGCACGACTACGTCAACGGTTGCGAGACGTCGCCCGTGCTCTTTCTCGAAGGCATTTACGTCATGCCTGCTATACGCAGGGCAGGTATTGCGCAAGCATTGTGTGCCGCGATTGGCCAATGGGGCTCCGCGCACGGCTGCGCAGAATTCGCGTCCGACACCCGGATCGACAACGTCGAGGCCCATGCATTGCACCATGCACTTGGCTTTGACGAAACCGAGCGTGTCGTGTTCTTCCGCAAGCGCCTTATCCGCTGATTCGGCCTGTAAGTGCAGCAGGCACCAGCCGGATAGCGTAATCACCATAAACCGGCCCACTACCCGGTATACCTCACCGGCAGCGCCGTCGAATACTTGATCTGCTCCATCGCAAAGCTCGAGCTCACGTCATACAACGGCACAGCGCCAATCAACAGCTTGTAGACCCGGTCGTAATCGTCGATATCCGACACCACCACCCGCAGCAGGTAGTCGGTCTCGCCGCTCATCCGGTACACCTCGACTACCTCGGGAATCGCCTGCACAGCGCGCGTAAATGTGGCCGCCCATTCTTCGGTGTGCTGGTTGGTCCGCACCGCGACGAACACCGTCGTGCCCACCCCAAGCTTGCGCGCGTCGCACAGCGCGACCTGGGCGCGGATCACGCCCGCCTCCTTGAGCCGCTGAAGCCGCTTCCAGCACGGCGTCTGCGACAGGTTCACGCGCTGCGCCAGTTCGGCGATCGGCATGGTCGCGTCGACCTGGAGTAGCTCGAGCAGCTTGCGATCGATGATATCCATTCCCATACGCACCCCCATCTAGAAAATTATTCTACTTTTACGATTTCAAGGGGAATTATATGAAAACTCTTTCTCCGCGCAAACCGGTATAAATATCTCCATCCGACAACCGAATTCAAGCGCCTGCACCGCCCCTATGAACCACGAGACCTACCCGTCGCCCGACGACCACTCCCCGCAAACGCTTGAGCGCCTGTGCAACGCACTAGACGCCGCCTTCGCACAGTCCGCCGATGCGGCCGACCCGTCGCAACGCGCGGCGTTTGCGCTCAGCGTTCGCACGGCGCTCGCCGAGGCCGCCGCAGACCCGGCGCTGCTCGCGCCGGCCCAGCGTGAGGAATCTGTCGAATCGTACCGGCGTCATCTGCTGGCGGCGGATCCGCACGGGCGTTATGCCATCGCCGCACTGGTCTGGATGCCCGGCCAGGCAAGCCCCGTTCATGCCCATCGGACGTGGTGCGGCTACGCCGTGCTGGACGGTGCCTTGTCGGAGACGGTGTACGAGTGGAGCGAATCACGGCAGCGAGCCAGTGAAACCCGCTCCCATCCGCGCGCAAGCGGCGCCGTGTCGTTTGTGCGAGCCGGCCATGGCGGTATCCATCGGCTCGGCAATACAGGCGACGCAGCCGCCGTCTCGCTGCACATCTACGGGGTCGAAGGGGCACAGATCGGCACCCACGTGAACGATCTGCTCGAGGTCGCCGATCACGCGCAACCCGTGGTGGAACCAGCGGTCGCCTGAGGCGGCCCCAAGCCCCATCAGAGCTCGCCACCCCTCCGCAAGACATCAAACGCGCGCCTAACTCTTCCCCGCATCACCCGCGGTAGGAATCTGAGGCGCAACCGGCGCAGTGCCGGTTGACGGCGGCGCCGGCCGCGGTTCGTGCGAAACGTCGCGCGCCCCTGCCACCGCCAGCTCCGCCGAACGTCCGCCGTGCACCGCGTGAGCATGCTCCGCGGTTGGGGCGTGCACGGGCCCTTCATCCTCCGGCAGCGGCTGCCCTTCGCTATCCTTCGACGACGTGAAAATCCGCATTTGCGGCACCGGAATCTCGATACCGGCTTCGTCCATCTTGCGCTTCAACCGCAGGTTAAAAGCGCGCGCCACACTCCATTGCTGTAGCGGCCGCGTCTTGATCTGTCCTTTCACGACCATCCAGTTCGGGTCGAAACGGTCGAGCCCCCACACCTCGATCGGGCCAAGCATCTCACGCCGGTAACGGAAATCGGACATCAGGTCGGCACCCACTTCGCGAATCAGTTGGGTAACCTGATCGACGTCAGCCGAAAAACCCATCCGCACTTCGAACACCGCATAGGCAAAATCGCGTGAAAGGTTTTTCACGATCTTGATCTGCGAGAACGGAATGGCATGGATCGCCCCCTGCCCATCGCGCAACCTCACGGTGCGAATCGACAGATGCTCGACCGTGCCTGCATGGCCACCGTCGACATCGATCCAGTCGCCCACCGAGATGGTGTCCTCGATGATGATGAACAGGCCCGTGATCAGGTCGGTCACGAGCGACTGTGCGCCAAAGCCGATTGCCAGACCGATCACGCCCGCACCAGCGAGCAGCGGCGTCACGTTAATGCCGAGATTAGCCGCGGTGACAATGCCGGCGATCGTCACGATGGTCACGAACAGCGCATTGCGCACCAGCGGCAGCATGGTGCGGGCGCGCGTGCTCGCGTTACGCGATTTGTTGCGCGGACCGCTGGGGTTGAGCGCTTCGGTAATCGCCGTGTCGATCAGAATCCACAGCAGCCAGGCAATAAAAAAGGTCGCGAAAATCGCCATGACCGCATGGGCGATGCCTCGCGCCGCGACGTTTTCCTCGATCACACTCACGAGCGACACGCCCCACAGCCGCGCCGCCAGTTCCAGAAACACGAGCCAGATGACCACCGTCACCAGCGTCCCTACGAACTGCAGCAGTCTCCTCAGATACGGTGAGCGGCGGTGCCTGCGGATATCGCGCGGCCGCGTCGCGCGCAACACGATGGCCGACATGAAGAACGCCAGCACCAGAAACAACGCCGTCACCACCGAGATCTGCAGTACGTTTTCGTTCGAGCCCGAGCCGCCGATCGTGGCAACCACCGACGCACTTGCCAGCACCAGCACGGGCACATGCCAGAGCGAGGCGAGCACGTCGAACGCATCGGTCGCGGCCTTATGGTCGTGCCGCGGCTCGTAAGCCCGATTGCGGATCAGGTGCGCCACCGGCCGGCGAAACGCCACCGCGAAATACCCGGTCAGCACGGCTGCGGTCATGTTCGCCACGGTCGACACCAGCTCGGACAGATTCGATCCGAGCTGATGGGACACGTCGTAGTTCACCGCTGCATCGCCCAGTGCACCGCACACGCCGATCACGAACAGCAGGCGGCGCGCATGCTCGATCAGCACGCGCACGGCGACGTGCCGGTGGCCCGAACCGAACAGCGAAAACATGATGAGGCAGATCGCGGAAAATATTGCGCCGGCGACGATGCCGTAGGCCACCACCATCCCTAGCGTGCGGCCGAGTGCGTCGGGCATGGCCCGCGCAAACACAAGCGCGGCCAGGAAGGCCACGATCCATGGACCGACCCGCCGCAGCGCGAAAACCAGCAGTTCGCCAGCGGACGGATTCGGCTTGAGCGTGGCATCCACGCCATAGCGCGTATGCAAGCGGCGCTGCAGATAGATCAGGACCCACGCGCAGGCGCCCCAGCCCGCCAGCATCGCCACCATGTCCAGCAGGATCTTGCCGAGACTCTGGGGCCCCTGGCTCGAGACAATCGTGTAGAGCTCGTTACCGGCCGCGTTGAAGCGCCCGGCCCAATAGCGCAACGGCGTGCGGCCTTGATGCACGCCGGATTCGAAAGAAGCGATCCCCGAGGCGATCGCGCCAAGCAAGCCCGGGCTCGGTTGAGCAGGCGCGGCCGGTGCGACATTGCGGGTAACGTCGCGCAGCTTCTTCAACTGGGTGACGAGTGCGGTGCGCTGGCGATCGTTGTCGAGCGTCGAGATCACGCTGTCGAGCGAATGGGCCAGTTCGGCCTGGCTCGCAGGCGATGGCGCAGACGCGGCTTCAGCGGCCGATGCCGCCGAAGCCGGATTGGCGGTCGCGCTGTTGATCAGACTCTGCAAGGCCGGGATCACCGGCCCTGCAGCTGCCTGCGCGGCCGCAGGGGTCCATGCGAAACACGCGAAGCACGCCAGCACGCTGACCCACAGGCCGACCGGCCACGCGGCCAGCCATGAGCGCGCAGTCCGCGCAGCACCGCGAGGGAAAGGGTCGGACTCCAGACGACGGAAAAAATAAGAGGCAGTGCGAAATGCCCGTTGCCCGCCGGTGAACGGCGCAGCCCCGGACTCACACCATCGTTGGCATGACTTCATGGCAATCCGTGACAAAACGGGAGACGCCAAGTGTAGCCCTAGTTGCCGCGGGAACGGATTTGCATGCGTAACGGAATGTTAGAACGCTTGCGCTGCGCTCAATACGCCACCGTCTCGATCTTGCGGATGATGCGCACCGGTCACCGTGACGCTCTGCGTCATTTGTCCATTTGCTTTTGCGCGTCGCTGCTGTCGGTATCGCTCGATGCAGCGGAGGCCGACGAAGCCGCCGTCGTTTGATCCGACCACTGTTGCAGCTTGCGCCCCGCGCTTTGCAGACCGGCGCCCGTCAACGATGCCGCCTGGTTGAGCTCGGCGCTGGCCGAACTGGCCGCGCCCTGCAGGTTCGCCTGCGCACCGGAGGCGAGCGTCGATGGATCGACGGTGATAGTCGGTGCCGAGGCCGACTCGATATTCTGCTTCGCCGTGTCGACCTGCTGACCAACGTAGCTCGCAGCCTGGTCAATCGCCTGGCCGGCTTGCTGCGTGGCGTCATCCATCTTGCCGGCAAGCTGCCCGGCCGAGGCGTTATTTTTCTGGCATGCAGCCAGCGCCCCCAGCAGGAGCAAGGCGGCGGCAGTGCGGCGCACAAGAGATCGGCGAGTGAAGAGTGTCATTGTGGGATTCGAGCCGCAGTAAGCGGCTTCTGCGTACGGAAACGGGCCCATGATACGCCCTCGCGCCGACTGCCCTGCGCGGCGGGCACCTGAAAGCCGGTGCGCGCCTGGGGGCGTGCGCGGCAAATGTGCGGGCGGGCGCTCGTGACACCACCCGTCGCTGTACTGTCAAACACGTTGGAGTAGACTCGCTGAACGTTCGATGTGTTCCGCACTTCAACTGGAGGCATACGATGGCAGCAAAGAAGATTCTGTTCCTGACAGGCGATTTCGCCGAGGATTACGAAACAATGGTGCCGTTTCAGGCATTGCAGGCCGTGGGCCACGTCGTCGACGCGGTATGCCCCGGCAAGTCCGCAGGCGAT
>Ga0302302_1002677_pt1 | contig 10378 bp, 13 predicted proteins | sample III_Palsa_E1_3_FD_198766 | JGI IMG/M metagenome (GOLD analysis project Ga0302302, IMG submission 198766) | Peat permafrost microbial communities from Stordalen Mire near Abisko, Sweden - III_Palsa_E1_3 | ecosystem: Environmental > Terrestrial > Soil > Palsa > Peat permafrost | place: Sweden...
CCTAGGCCCAAAGGCGCTTCGCGTTCGACCGACGCGCCATCCGGTACACGACCGACGGTCGGGTGGTTCTTCTGCTCGGAGCTGCCGAATGCCCTGACCTCATAGCCGCCGACGGACAATGCACCTTGTGCCAGCGCATACATCTTGTTATCCGGGCCATTCAAAGGGGTCAGCATCAAAACGCCGCCGGCGAGGCTGCGCGCATCACCCAGCGAGGACACCGATACATCAAGCTTTTGCCCGGACTCTGCAAACGGCGGCAGTGTCGCCGTGACCATGACGGCAGCGACGTTGCGGCTGTTGAGATCATCCGGGCTGATGTTGACGCCAAAGTGGCTGAGCGTATTGGCGACCGACTGAATGGTCAGCCGGTTCTTGCTGGTGTCACCCGTGCCGGCAAGCCCCACCACAATGCCGTACCCGGTAAGCGCATTGTCGCGCACGCCTTCGACCCGGGCGATTTCCTTCAAACGCACGCTATAGCCGTCCCCACCCGCCCACGCCGTGGCGCAGGGGAGCAACACAAAAAGCAAACCCAGCACGATACGTCTCATATCAGCCCCAGCCAGCGGGTGATGCGATAGAGGACGCTATGTTTCTGCGCTTCGGAGATGTCGCCGCGACCGGTGAATTCAATATTCGCCTCGCTGATACGATTGGACAGAATCGTGTTGTTCGAAGAAATGTCTTCCGAGCGCACTAGCCCGGTAAGCACGAATTGCTGCTTTTCGCCATTGATCGCCACGGTCTGTGCGCCGTGAATACGCAGCATGCCATCGCCCTCCACCGCGATGACCCGCACCGCCAGCTGCGCTTGCAGCGCACCGGCGCGCGAGGTTTTGCCCTGACCTGCATCGTCTCCGGAGAGGCCCAGCCCATAGCTGTGGCTGCCACTATGGGTCTGGGTGTTTGCACCGAGTTGCACGCTACTGTTAGCGTCCGTATTGGCGCTTGCACTGGCGCTCGCGGTCTCGGTGACAATCACGGTCAATGTATCGCCGATTTGATGCGCACGACGATCGGCAACCAGGCCACGGTAGGTGTCCGGGTTTATCATTGAGCCGGAAGTCTGCGCATGCACTGGCACGGGCACCAACAGCCAGGCAAAACATGCGATCAAAAAATATTTACTGGACAACTTCTACCGCTCCCTTATCGGTGATGCGTGCGCGCACCGGTGTTTCAGCACCGTCGACCAACACAGACACAACGTCGCCAACACTTCCTTGGCCCGTGGCGATGCCCCGCCCTTCCAGATGGATAGATCCATAAGCGACGGATACCTGGACCCTCTGCTGACGATCCACGTCGGGCACGCTTTCGAAGTCTTCGCGTGTCGCTACGGCATCGGCGGTGACCGCATGGCGCAAGCGCATCCCCGCCACATCCTGCGGGTCACGCACCAGATCGCCCTGCACCTGGGCGACATCTGCGCTGCGTGGCACGAACTTGAGCGACGCGGCCGTTTTGCCGAGCGGCGCATCGCTGGCATAAGCGAGCACCGGCCCCGGAACGCTCAGTGCGAACCAAACCGTTGCCGAGCGCACCGTTTGACCATCCACCTCGACGTCCACCGGCACCCCCACGCGGGCGCGCGGCCACTTTCCCTTCAGCTCACCTGCCTTCAACGCGATGGCGCCGGACGATACAACGACGTCCTCCGGTGTACCCACGACCGTTACCTGCGCCGTTCCACGCCCATCGCCCAGCTGAGCATCAATCCGCGCGCGCGCGACGGCAACCATGCGTTGGGCCGTGACATGCTGGAACGATGCTGTCGCCGCACTAGGCAGCGACACCAGCAGCAATCCCGATGCGAGCAGGCATCTGAACATCTTATTGGCGCAGGTTATTGATGGTGTCGAGGATCTGATCCGACGCCTGCAGCACACGTGCATTGAGCTGATAAGCCCGTTGCGCGATCATCAGCGTCGACATTTCATTGTCCAGGTCGACGTTGGAGCCCTCCAACATGCCCTGCATGATCGAGCCGATCCCGTCCACGTTCGGTTTGGCCGCACTCGGATCACCGGATGCCTGCGTGGCCACGTAATCGTTATTACCCACCGCCTGCAAACCTTCCGGCGATGGAAACGTGCTCAGCTCGAACGTACCCAACAGGGTCTGGGTGGTACTGCCGCCAATATTTGCGTAGATCTGCCCGTTGGCGTTGACCGTGATGTTGCTGGCGTCCGGCGAGATCTGGATATTCTGGGCCAGCCGATTTCCACCGACATCAGCCAGATAACCGTCGCTATCGACGTGCAGCTGGCCGTTGCGCGTGTACAGGTGGTTGCCGCTCACATCGACAACCTCAAAAAATCCGCTTCCCTGGATACCCATGTCCCAGGTGTTACCCGTCTGTGACATGGTGCCTTGGGAGAACATCGACGTGGTGGAGAGAATCTCTGAACCGGCGCCGGTATGTTCCGGGCTGAGCCCCGCCTCCACCTGAGAGGGTGTGATCACCGCGATGTCACCGAACGCCACACGCTGGGACTTGTAGCCCGGCGTCTGCATGTTCGCGAGATTGTTCGACAGGGTGTTGATCTGCAATTCCTGGCTCTTCATGCCAGCGGTTGCGATAGCGAGTGCATCAATCATGGTCAGTCCTCAAGTCCTTAGCTGTTGTCGCCAATATGGTTGATGCCCGCTTGCATGGCCTCGTCATAAGCCGCGATGGCACGCTGCACCGATTGCGCATGACGCGTGAGTTCCATCATTCGCACCATCTCGGTACTCGCATCGACGTTGGACTTCTCCAACGCGCCCTGATGAATGCTGCCGTCGAAATCCGCTTCAGCGCCTGCATAGCTGTAGAGGCCACCGCCGGTTTCGCGCAACGCACTGGGCGTACCGACCGCGACGATGCGCAAGGTGTCGATGCTGTCCTTGCCGCTGGTGATCTCGCCAGCGGCATTGATATGCACTCCCGGCTGAGTCAGCGTGATCGGTCCGGACTGGCCCATGACCGGATGTCCGGACGCATCGACCAGTTGCTGATCCGCATCGATATGGAACTGACCGTCGCGTGTCAGCATTTGCTGGCCGCCCACGTCGACGACAAAAAAACCTTTTCCCTGGATCGCCAGATCGAGCGAATTGCGCGTGACGTTGAGGCCGCCGTCGGTAAGATCCAGGGTCGGCGTCGCATCGAGCATGCCTGTTTTGAAATCAGGTTTCAGGCGTTCGGTGCGATAGCCGGCCGTGCCCATATTGGCCACGTTCTGGCTGACGACGTTGAGCGCCTCAACGTCATTGCTCAGATAGCGCGAGATAGCAGAAACGATATTGCTCATGAGCTCCTCATGCGGCAGCGGCAGCGGTGGTAGCGGCAGTAACGGTACCGAAGGCCTTGACCACGACGGTGGAAGGCACTTCATTGATACCCAGGACGGTGACGTGTGGAAGGCTGCGTTGAATCAACGCGCGCAGATGGCGTCGCACCGGACTCGGACAAAGCAGGACCGGCAGATGGTTGCGCGTCATCATGGCTTCGGAATGCTTGGCCAATCCGCTCAGCAGAGCTTCGAGCTGTCCTATCTCGCCGACCAGGATGCCCGCACCTTCGCGTTGACGTACGGCGGACGTGATGGCGCGTTCGAGCTCCGGCGCCAGCGTCAAGACATGCAGTTCGCCCTTGGCGTCGCTCACGCGTTGACAGATCGTCGGACCGAGACGTTCACGTACACGTTCGACCAGATCCTCGGTCAGCTTGATCGTCTTGCCGGCATCCACCAGCACTTCAAGGATGGTCACGATATTGCGAATACTGACTTGTTCGCGCAACAGCTGCTGCAAGACCTTCTGCACATCGGTATACGACATCACGCCGGGAATCAGCTCATCGACCAGTGACGCCTGCTGTTCGCGCACGCGTGTCACCAGGCGTTCGGTCTCGGCGCGGGTAAGCAGATCGGGCGCATGGCGCTTGACCACTTCGCCAAGATGCGTGATCAGTACCGTCTCCGGATCGACCAGGGTGTAGCCGGCCCCACGCGCGTATTGGCGTTGTTCCGGATTGATCCACAGCGCGGGCAGGCCATAAGCCGGATCGCGGGTCTCGCGACCCTCCAGTCGTGGCCGCTTGCCCCCCGGATTGATGGCCAGAAGAGCATCAAAACGCAATTCGCCACGGCCTACCCGTGAGCCCTGCACGAACAGCTCGTAGGTGTCCTCCGCCAGCGGCAGATCCTGGATGGTCTTCACCTTGGGCAAGATGAAACCCGCATCCAGCGCGAATTGCTTGCGAAACGTCGCGATGCGATCGCCGAGATCCAGGCCACGTGTCTTGTAGGCCGCCGCAATCGCGCTGCTGAGATGAATCTCGATCGCCTCGACCGTCAGCAGCTTGTAGAGGTCCTCTTCGCTTCGTTTCTCCGTTGGCTCAGCGACCTCTTCGGCGCTTTTCGGGGCTTCGGGCGTGGATCGCGCCGCATACACCGTCAACCCCACCACACCGATTAAAACCAGCAAGACCGGCCATGCGGGCAACCCAGGGAGGAACAACAATCCGGCCAGCGAGAGCGCCACGATCAACAACGTGCGCGAATTGGACAGCACCTGACGGGCAATCTCGGTACCAAGATGCTCGTCCGAGGCCGCACGCGTGATGATGATGCCGGTGGCTACCGCAATCACCAGCGAGGGGATCTGAGTGACGATACCGTCGCCTACGGTCAACAGGGTGTAGCGATGGGCGGCATCGCCCCACGCCATACTGTGCTGGACCATGCCGACGGCGAGGCCGCCAATGATATCGATCACGATGATCATGATGCCGGCGATGGCATCGCCCTTCACGAACTTGGTCGCGCCATCCATCGCGCCGTAGAAACTCGCCTCTTTCTCGACCTGGGATCGCCGGCGCTTGGCCTCGTGCTGATCGATCAGCCCCATGTTCATGTCGGCGTCGATGCTCATCTGCTTGCCGGGCATGCTATCCAGAGTGAATCGCGCTGCGACTTCCGCCACACGCTGCGCACCGCTGGTCACCACCACGTATTGCACGACCACAAGAATGAGAAACACCACCAAGCCGATCACGTAGTTGCCGCCAACCACGTAGGCACCGATGGCGTTGATCACGCGGCCCGCATTACCGCTGTCCAGGATCAGGCGGGTCGCGGAGATATTCAGCGCCAGACGGAACAGCGTGGTGATCAGCAGCAACGAAGGGAACGTTGAGAACGTCAACGGTGAATCGGTAAAGAAGGTGATCAACAACACCAGCAGTGCACCGGTGAAGTTGAGTACCAGCAGGAAATCCAGCAACGCCGGCGGAATCGGCGTGAACAGGATCACCAGAATGATGATCATCCCGAGCACGAGGATCACATCGCGCTTGCCGCTCCATAGCTGGCCGAACAGCGTATTCACGAGAAGATCCTGTTGTCGGGACGCTTCATCAGCCAGCGATAGACCGGAGCGAGCTGGATATAAAGGTGCGCAGGAACTGCCTCATCGATGCGGCACTCCTTGAAAAGCGCACGCGTCAGTTCCGGTGAACGCAAACAGGGCACCCCGGCATTGGCAGCGATGGTGCGCATGCGTGCGGCCAGTGCGTCCGCACCCTTTGAAAGCACGATGGGTGAGCGCATCGTCTTGGGACGGTATTTAAGCGCCACCGCCAGGTGGGTCGGATTAGTCAGCACGATGTCGGCATCCGGTACGCGACGCACCGAACGCGAATGCTTGAGCAGCTCGGCGATCAGGCGCTTGCGCTTCTGGCGGATGTCCGGACTGCCCTCACGCCGTTTGACCTCGTCCTTGAGATCGTTACGACTCATGCGCAATTTGCGGATGTATTCGCGGCGGCTGAAAAACAGATCCAGCAAGGCCACGAAGCCCATCAAGACCATCATCCACGTGGTTACCTGCACATAGGTCGAGCGCAGCACTTGGCCGATGCCCGATGGTGCCGAGAAGGCCGCCGCTTCCACACGCCGACCGACGCCAGGCGCCAGCGCCCACACCACCGCGGCGATCAATGCCACCTTCAGGCTTAATTTGAAGAGTTCCCATACAACGCGCAGCGAGAAAATGCGCTTCATGCCTTGCGCAGGATTGAGCCGCGTAAAATCGGGTTCGAGCGGCGTCGTGCTGAACGTCGGACCCGTTTGCATGAGATTGGCGATGACGGCGGCCACGACCATCGCCAAGGCGATAGGTACCATCGCCTGCCATACCGGCTGAAATGTCTGTTCCAGCCATCGCATCAGCCCTGCCGAAGGTTCGGGAGCATTGCCTGCCATCAGAAGCGTATGGCTGACCGAATGCGCCAGGGCCGAAGCCAGGGTATAGCTGGATCCGGCAAACGCGATACTGAAGACGATGGCCACCACCACACCACTCGCTTCCGCGCTGCGCGGCACCTGTCCACGCTCACGAGCTTCTTCGAGGCGAAATGCCGTTGGTTGTTCGGTCTTGCTTTGATCGTTGTCGGCCATGGTCAGCGGGCCCCCATGCCTGGCAACACCGAAAACGCATCCCGGTAAAGTCGTTCAATCAGCTGCGGGGCAAAGCGCAGCGATCCGGCAAGCAGCACAAACGCGGCCAATACCTTCAACGGGAGTGCAACGAAATACACATTGGCCTGAGGCATGGAACGGCTTGCGTAGGCCACGGCCAGATCGATCGCAAACAGACCCAGCACCACCGGGGCTACGACCATCATGCCGAGCAGAAACTGCGACGACAGCATGGCGATGAACGTTTCGGGCAACAACGTCAAGCGGCCGCTGCCCAAGGGGACGACATCGATCGAGGCCACCATGCCTTGCAGCAACCGCAGATGGATACCCAGCGTGAAGAACACCATCATGCCGGCCCACTGCACCGTCGTACCGATCAAGGACTCGGTGACGTGGGTGGATGGGTTGAAGAGACTGGCGGCGGCCACACCGGACTGCATGTCGACGACACGCGCAGAAAATCCCAAGGCGGCGGCTGGCAAAACGATGGCCAGACTGAACGACAGACCGAGCAAGCTCTCGCCCACCAACGCGAGCACAAACGGTAACGGCGCATCCATGCCGATCTGCGGTATCGGCGCGGCATTGACACCCATCGCAGTCAAAGCCAGCGCAAGCAGAATCGTAACGCGGATCGAGGCCGGTACCCAGGCAAACGGCGTGAACGCAGGCACCATCAGCAACGGCGAGAACCGCGCCATCGCCAGTAGAAACGCACCGATTTGGACGTCCATCGTGTTCACTGCCTGCTCACATCCCTGCGATCAGGCCGAATAGCCGCTTGGAAAACTCCACCACCACCGCCATCATCCACGCGCCCGTGGCCAGGAACATCGCCACGACCACCACCAACTTGGGGATGAAGGTCAGCGTCATTTCCTGGATCTGCGTCACTACCTGCAGCACCGAGATCACTACGCCCACGACGAGCGTCGCCAGCAGGATCGGACTGGACACCTTCGCTGCCGTGAGCAGCGTCTCCGATAAAAGGTGCATGGCGAGATCGCTATCCATGGCTACCCTTTCGGACGCACGATTTCGCGCAGCTGGAGAACGAAGTCCAACGGCACGTTCACGTCGTGGGCGGATTGCCTGGCGAGGATGCCCTCGACCAGCGCATGCGCCTCCTCTAGCCGCCCGTCATCCGGCAACAGCACACTTTGCGCATAGCGCGCCGAACGGTCATCAGGATCGTGGCGATCGCACAAGAGAACCGGATTCGACGGGTCCTTGTCAGCGAACTGCTCCAGGCTGGGCACGTGACTCACTGCCTGCGCCTAAACTTTTGCCGCAATATCTGGATAGGTATTACGGCGGGGGCAGGATAGTACCGTCCCCACTCAACGATCTCGAACACGTACATCCCCTGCACGCTTGGACATGGACATCCAAACGTTACTGCACCAGCCCCTCTGTACAGCGCCCCTGCACTGTCAAGCGAATCCCTGTGCTACCACTAGGTACTCGAGCTGCAATGGCGCGGAGCCTACGAGGCAAGTCCCGTATTCGTCAAATAGCAATTTTTACAGCGATTTCTTGCGCCATGTTTGGACGGGTGAACCCTTGTAACCATTGGTCTCAGCTCAAATAAACAGTAATTTCTTGCACGCTCATCTAGGCGCCGACAAAGACGCCACGGGCCGCAAACAGCACGACAGGCCGACTCAAGACCAGGTAACTGCATCCTTCGACCGCCTACCCCTTCTCATCCGAATGGATAGACTACGTCTCACCAACATCACACCAGGTTTTGGATAGATCCGTGCCGACCGACCGTATTTCGCCGTCATCCTCATTGTTGGAAACTTTGCGTGCCCTGGCGCGCGACCGGGCCCGTGGTGTGGGCGCCAATACCGGAATAGCCGCAAAGGAATCAGCCGGGAAACCGCCTAAGTCCGTTCCGCACTCTGTCGACGAACTGCGCCAGCGCCTCCACACCTTGGTAGCGCACGTCGATGTGGCTGATGCGCAGTCGCTTGCCGACGCCCGCGAACCGGCGTTGCGCGAAATATTGCTGTGGGAATTCGGCAGCGATTTCCGCAAGGACTCGCAGTTCCTTCCGATGGTGGATGCGATTAACAGGACGCTGGATGCCGACCCGCGTTTTCAGCAGCGGTTCGCGGATATGGTTGCCGGGCTGCAGAAGTAGGACGCTACGGGTTGGATGCGTACCGGCGGTCAATCCGATTAGGGATCAACCAGACCACCCACCACGCGTCCGGTCGATGCTTCAGTAAACCAGAAACGCTCGCGCCAGCTCCCCTCGCAATGGAGCAGATAGGAGGTCGCAGCCTCAGCATGCAAACGTAACTGAGCATGAAAGGCACCATGGCCCAATGCATGCTCTACGCTGAACTTGTGCTCTCCCGCAGCCACATAGGCAACGGGATTTGGCTTGCCGAAAGCCGAAGGGCTTGTACGTAAACCGTCGATCTCGGTGATGCTGACGACTCCATCCTTGGATAGGCCGCCATTTTTGCATACAGGCTCAACCGTCACGATGGCAGCTTGGCCAACGACGGCGCCTGGCGCGACAAAAGGCACTTTGCTGGTGGCACATCCCATGAAGGCCACCAGCACGGCCATTTCCGAGCGCTGCCAAAGCGCTTGTCCATCGTCGCCAGGTCGTCGCGCAGGCGCTCGCGTTCGAGATATTCCTTGAGCGCCTCGCGCAGCAGATCCGAATCGTTCCATCCCTTGTCGGCCTTGAGCTTCTCCAGCTTGCCCAGCATGGCAGTGTCGCTGAGGCGCGCCTTGATCGTGCGCGAGGTGACAACGGTCGTTTTTTTGGCGGGCATGCGAGGGCTTTCGGCTGTGGCACAAAGTGAGCCACACCATAGCGCAAGTGGAGCACAGCTTAAATGGCTATGCAGCGCCATCTACACGGGAAAAATGAGCGAAGCGGGACCCAACCCTTTATGTTCCACTACAGACTGTTCTCTACCCTTTTCGATCGACCTGCTTGCACCGCTGATGGCAGACAGCAAAACGCCCGCGCTAGGCGGGCGTTTTATGCGAACTTAAGTGATTGAGTCAGACCTTTGAGCGATCCTCGATATATCGCGGATTGGGTACGAACTCTCCCGTCAGATTGCCGGCCTCATCAACCTTCCAAGCTCCCACAATTGCCTCTGGAGGGACTGCCTCGTTTGGGCCGAAAGCACCCTCGATCTTGTAAACCCATCCATTTGGGTTCGCTCTTGCGGCGCTGACCACTTCTTCAGTGATCTCGTGTGGCGAATCAACGTGTGTCATTTCAAACTCCGGATCCAAGCTTCATAGGTCGATCGTTGCTCAGCAACAGTAGCAACCTGGTCATAGGTTGCTGCCGCAAAAACATCGACTAGATCTTCTCGATGAGCTTGCATGCCTTGCTTCAGCAAATAAATCTTTCGCCCTCCACCCATTTCTCGACTCATCCTCGACGGATAAGCGTCTTTGCGTGCAGCATTGCAAAGAAGAAGGTAGCCGTCCTGCTCTAATCGCAATCGCAACGCCACCAGAGCCTCGAACACATCGTCGCCCGTAAAGGCCATTGATCCAAGATGTCGACTTTGAATCCGAAGTTCAACTGGGCGACTTTGAACTAGATCGATATCACACACTTCCGACTGCCCAGGCTCGTGGGCAATCTGCACTGCAATTGTCGCCAGCAAACTCATTACGGCTTATACCAAGGATTGGCTATGAACGGCCCAGTGAAATTGCCACCTGGCCCAACAGGCTGACCTCCCAAAATATTTTGCCGTGGGACGCCACCTGGTATCGCGATCTCAAACTCATTTGGGAATGGGCTCTGACTTCCCAAGATCCCGTTTACATCGAGGCCTTCAGACATCCCACGGATGGTGTAGGCATAGCCTTCCTGCATCGCCGCAAAGTCCATCGCCACACTTTGTGATGTC
>Ga0302302_1002689_pt1 | contig 10352 bp, 9 predicted proteins | sample III_Palsa_E1_3_FD_198766 | JGI IMG/M metagenome (GOLD analysis project Ga0302302, IMG submission 198766) | Peat permafrost microbial communities from Stordalen Mire near Abisko, Sweden - III_Palsa_E1_3 | ecosystem: Environmental > Terrestrial > Soil > Palsa > Peat permafrost | place: Sweden...
GCTTTCGACACCGTACCTTGTGCTTCTGGCGATGCTCTTTCAGAGGCCGCCAGACTGGGTTCGCTCTTCGCGGCCGCCACACTGGATGCATCGCGTCGTACGGAGCGGAAGTCCCATCTTTCTGAGCCTCGGATTGCTGCTGCTGGGGATTGTGGTGTCGCGGAAGCATTTCTATGTCGGGGCGTCGGCGGTGCTGATGGCGATCGTCTGCTATGGTGCCCTGAATGTTCTGGCGCAGAGCAGAGGGCTTGAGTTACAGGAGTCGCTGCTGGCTTCGAAGAAGGAGCTTGAGGAGCTGGTTGCGCTGGACAGCCTGACGGGAATTCCAAACCGGCGCGCCTTCGATGAGAGGATCGACCTGGTGTGCCGTACGGCGTATCGCTTTGCGCAGCCGGTGTCGCTGCTGATGATCGATATCGACTTCTTTAAGCAGCTGAACGATACCAGAGGACATCTGCTGGGAGATGAGTACCTGATGCAGATTGCCCAGGTGCTGCGCGAGACGCTTCCGCGTGCGAATGATTTTGTGGCACGGTATGGCGGAGAGGAGTTCGCCGCGCTGCTTCCGGGAACGGCGGAGGCGGGAGCGGCGATTGTGGCGGCGAAGCTTCAGCGTGCGGTGGAGGATATGGGGCTGGAGCATCCGACCACGGTTTCGGGGGTGATGACGATCAGCATCGGAATGACGACGGCAGATGCTTCGACGTCTTCCGTGCCGATCGACCTGATTCGCGCGGCGGATGGCGCTCTGTACCGGGCCAAGGCGCTGGGGCGCAACCGAACGGAGTATCTTGCTGTCCGGAGCGATAGTGAGTCGTTCTATCCCGCGTCGATGAACCCTATGGCTTAGAGATCACGACGAAGGGTGATGGAGTCTCCTGTGGGTTGAGGAAGACGGGGCGGCGCAGGTTCGCGGAGGTGAAGGCCAGTTCCCAGGCGGGAGACTTCAGCTCGGGCATGGGTTTGGCCTGGAAGAGCTTGCGGCATTGCTTTGCCGTCCAGCGGGCCCAGGTTTTGGATTTTTTACGGCGGGCGCTGTCGGTGGAGATGCCGGTGCCGGCGTACATCTGGCGGTAGAGCTTCGAGAGGAACATGAAGGCGACGCGAGCGCGCAGGTTGGGCGTGCAGGCGGAGCGCTGCCAGATGGAGGGCCAGTCGTAGAAGCGGTCCCAGACCTTTTGGGTGCGCTGGCTGATCTCGATGGAACTCATCGAGGGGTGCGGGGTGAACATTTTGGGCCGGATGGCGGTGGGGATGAGCCAGTAACGGGTGATGGGGACGTCGCCGACCGGGGTGGTTACAAATTCGGGGGCTTTGGCCTGCTCCTTTTCCCAGCGGCCGAAGTCGACGGTGCCGGGGAAGGGCGTCATCATGACGAACTGGGCGAAGGTGACGCCGGCTTTGAGGGCCATGGCGACGGTGGCGTCGAAGGTGGCGGGCTTGTCTGTCGGGAGGCCGAAGATGAAGGAGCCGAGGACGTGGACGCCGTGCTTTTTGAAGGTTTGCAACTGTCTGGCTAACGCTTCGCCAGAGTAGTTGAAGTCTTTGAAGACGGCTTTGAGGCCTTCGGGGGTGACGGCTTCGACGCCGACGAGGGCTCCCTTGATGTTGGCCTTGCGCATGGCGTCGAGATACTCGCCGTCTTCGCCGGCCTCCATGGTGATCTGGGTGAAGAAGACCATGTCTTTGGGGAGTTTGGCGAGCTCGGCCATGAGCTGGAAGCGTTCGGCGCGGATGGCGGTGAGCTCGTCGAATTTGACGGTGTTGCCCTGCTCTTTGGCGAGGCGGAGGTCGGTGAGGGTGACGGGGTAGAAGTTGTCGTCGGCGAGGGCGATGAAGCGGAAGCCGATCTGGCGAAGGTTGACGATCTCGTCGATGACGGACTGGAAGGCGCGCTGGCGGGGCTGCTGGCCGTCGGTGCGCCAGACGCTGCAGAAGGAGCAGTGCTTGGGGCAGCCGCGGATGGTTTGCACGGAGGCCCACATGTATTTGTCGCGGGGCATGAGATCCCAGCGGGCGGCGAGGAATTCGCTGCCGCCGATGCGTCCGCCATCGTAGATGGTTTGGGTGGGGGCTCCGGTGAGGATGTCGGTGACGACTTTGCCCCAGGCGATGTCTCCGTCTCCTTTGACTACGGCGTGGGCGTGGCCGCGTTCGAAGGCCTCTTCGGGGAAGAGGGTGGCGTGGATGCCGCCGTAGACGACCCAGGCTCCGCGTTCGCGGGCGATGCGGCCGACTTCGTAGCCGCGGAGGGCGTTGCCGGTGTGGACGCTGATGCCGACGATGTCGCCGGGCTGGATGGATTCGGGGATGATTTGTTCGATGGACTCGTCGACGAGGATGGGATCTCCTGCTGACGACGGCGTGGCTGCGGCGAGAACGAAGAGCCAACGGGGTGTGATGACGGCGGTCCCAAACGAATTGTCGCTGGGATTTACGAGACGAACACTCAAGAACCCAACCTTTCCTCGTGCGAGTACGGTGGGTTCACAGTGTGTCTGAGAGTGGAACGAATCAGCGCCAAGCTGCGGCAGGGCCCGAGTGCCGGCCAGGAAGATTCCTGCCGGACTATGTGGTCCATCATATCAGGCAGGCCAATTTTATAGCGAGCGATAAACGCACGATTGTGCGAGTTTGGATTGCGAGGGATTGTTTGAGTCCGCTACACTTCTCAGATTGGCGGTTTACGAAGACACCCTATGAAAATTCACGAGTATCAGGCTAAAGAGATTCTGCGGAAGTACAGTGTGCCGGTTCCGGGCGGCGAGATGGCGACTACCCTCGAAGAGGCGGATACTGCGGCGAAGAGCCTGTTTGGCGCGGGGAATGCCGTGGTGGTGATCAAGGCGCAGATTCACGCCGGAGGCCGCGGCAAGGGCGGCGGAGTAAAGCTGGCGAAGACGCTGGAGGACGCGAATGCGGCGGCGAAGGCGATTCTGGGGATGCAGCTGGTGACGCATCAGACCGGGCCTGCCGGGCAGAAGGTGCAGCGGCTGCTGATTGAGGAAGGTTCGGCGATTGAGCGGGAGCTTTATCTGGGACTGGTGCTGGACCGGGCGAGCGGGAAGATCGTGTTTATGGCCTCGCAGTCGGGCGGGATGGAGATTGAAGAGGTCGCTCATGCTACGCCGGAGCTGATCTATAAGGAGTACATCGATCCGGCGGTGGGATTTCAGCCGTATCAGGCGAGGAAACTGGCGTTCAAGCTGGGGCTGAAGACGACGCAGATCAACGACGCCGTGAAGTTTATGACCGGGCTGTACAAGGCGTTTGTGGACACGGATTCGACGCTGATGGAGATCAATCCGTTCATCACGACGAAGGATGACAAGCTGCTGGCGCTGGACTGCAAGATCAATTTTGACGACAACGCGATGTTCCGGCACAAGGATCTGAAGGAGCTGCGCGACCTGGCGGAGGAAGATCCGCTGGAGGTCGAGGCGAGCAAGTTCGCGCTGAACTACATCAAGCTGGACGGCACGATTGCCTGCATGGTGAATGGCGCGGGCCTCGCGATGGCGACGATGGACATCATCCAGTATGCGGGCGGGTCGGCGGCGAACTTCCTTGACGTGGGCGGTGGAGCGAATCAGGAGCAGATTGAGAATGCGTTCGGGATTCTGCTGAGCGATCCGAATGTGAAGGCGATCTTCATCAATATCTTCGGCGGGATTCTGCGCGTGGATGTGCTGGCGCAGGGTGTGGTGAATGCGGCGAAGAAGCTGGATGTGAAGGTGCCGATTATTCTGCGTCTGGAAGGTACGAATGTCGAAGAAGGCCGGAAGATACTGAAAGACTCCGGGTTGAATTTTCAGGTGGGATCGACCATGAAAGAAGCGGCTGACCTTGCGGTTGCGGCTGCGAAAGGCGGGAAGTAATGGCAGTTCTGGTTGATAAGAATACGCGACTGATTGTGCAGGGAATTACAGGGCGTGAGGGTACGTTTCATGCCAAAGGCTGCGCGGAGTATGGGACGAAGGTTGTGGGTGGTGTGACGCCGGGTAAGGGCGGCACGATGCATGAGGGATGGCCGGTCTTCAATACCGTCGAAGAGGCGGTGAAAGAGACAGGCGCGAATGCCACGGTGATCTTTGTGCCGCCGCCGTTTGCCGCGGATGGGATTCTGGAGGCCGCGGCCTCGGAGATTCCGCTCGTCATCTGCATCACGGAGGGCATTCCGGTGCTCGATATGGTGAAGGTGTGGGAGGTTGTGAAGAACTCGAAGTCGCGGCTGATCGGGCCGAATTGCCCAGGGGTGATTTCTCCGGGTAAGGCGAAGATCGGGATTATGCCGGGACGGATTCATAAGGAAGGTTCGGTCGGGATTGTTTCGAAGTCGGGAACGCTGACGTATGAGGCGGTGTATCAGCTGACGACGCGCGGGATCGGTCAGTCGACGGCGATTGGAATTGGCGGCGACCCGATCATCGGGACGACCCATATCGACGCGCTGCGGCTGCTGAATGACGATCCGGAGACTGAGGCGATCATCATGATCGGCGAGATCGGCGGGTCGGCGGAAGAGGCTGCGGCGAAGTTCATCAAGGAATATGTGAAGAAGCCGGTGGTCGGGTTTATTGCCGGACAGACGGCTCCTCCGGGACGGCGCATGGGTCATGCGGGCGCGATTATCTCGGGTGGTGAGGGAACGGCTGCGGAGAAGATGAAGGCGATGACGGAAGCGGGGATTACCGTGGTGAAGTCGCCGGCAGAGATCGGTGAGGCGATGGCGAGGGTGCTGGGTAAGGCTTAACCCTTTCTCCTGGAAGAGACTGTCCTGCCGGACGGGCCTCCTGCGCGGAGGGCGACCACTTCGTGGTGGGTATGTCTTGTCTTGCGGGGTGAAATGCCTGGGGCCTCCCGTTGGTCGGCGGATGATGATTCCGACCAGCGGGAGGACCGATGCTTCTGGTTCGCCAAGACAGAACAAATCTTTTCAGGTCTGTCTGCGGTAGAAGAGGCCGGCGGCGAGGAAGACGATGGCGACCATGACGGCGAGGCGGGCGTGGAGCCAGTCGTTGAGATGGACGCTGACGAGAGCGTCGACGAGCCAGGCTCCGAAGCCGAGAAACCAGATCCAGGCTGTCTTTCGCATCGTCGGCATCGGCATCGCTGAGCTCCGGAGAAAGGTTGCGGCCAGGTGAATGGGCGCGTTTCGATGCCCTTGTTCTACACTAATAACTAAGACTCACACAGGAGAAATACGTTGTCACAGCGCACATTCAGCATTATCAAACCGGACGCGGTCCGCAAGGGCTATACCGCGGCCATTCTCGCCGAGATTGAAAAGGCGGGCTTTAAGATTGTTTCGATCAAGCGGTTGTCTATCTCGAAGGCGCAGGCCGAAGGCTTCTACTACGTTCACGCAGCGCGGCCGTTCTTTGGCGAACTGACAGAGTTTATGTCCAGCGGACCGATCTTTCCGATGGTGCTCGAAAAGGATAATGCGATTGCCGATCTGCGCAAGCTGATGGGCGCGACGAACCCGGCGCAGGCGGAGGAGGGAACGATCCGCAAGCAGTTTGCGGCGTCGATTGGCGAGAATGCGATTCATGGCTCGGATGCCGAGGATACGGCGGCGTTCGAGATCGGCTACTTCTTTGCCGGGATCGAGCTGAAGTAAAGATTGCACGAGAGGGTGGATTGCATCGGAGGCGGCAGGCGCGATTGGGATTCATCCCTGACCAGCCTGCAGCCTCCGATTGATTTTGAAGCGCGATGTCGAGCCATGAGGAGTTAACCATGCCGGTGGATGTGAGGTCGAAGCGGGCGGCTTTTCGCAAACTGCATGAGGCGGGATGCTTTGTGCTGCCGAATCCTTGGGATTTGGGAAGCCTGCGACGGCTGGAACGACGTGGGTTTGCGGCGTTGGCGACGACGAGCTCGGGGGCGGCATGGGCGGTTGGGCGCGAGGATGGGGAGTTGTCGCGCAATGAAGTGCTGAGCCACATGAGGATGATGTGCGAGGCGACGGAGCTTCCGGTCAATGCGGACTTTGAGGCTGGGTTTGCTGACTCTGCGGAGGGAGTAGCGGCCAATGTGGCTCTGGCTGTGGGGACGGGCGTGGCGGGAGTTTCGATTGAGGACCGCGTGGGTAGAGAGCTTTATGAGCTGCCGCTGGCGGGCGACCGGATTCGGGCGGCGCGTGAGGCGATTGATCGGTCGGGCGAGGATGTTCTGCTGGTTGGGCGGTCGGAGGGTTTTCTGGTTGGGCGAACAGAGCTGGCGGCCACGATTGAGCGGTTGATTGCGTATGCGGAGGCTGGCGCGGATTGTTTGTATGCGCCGGGGATCAGGGAGGTTTCGGACGTTGCGGCTGTTGTGGCTGCGGTTGCGCCGAAGCCGGTGAATGTTTTGCTGCTTTCGGGGATGCGGGTTGCGGACCTGGCTGCGGCGGGAGTGCGGCGCGTGAGCGTTGGCGGTGCGCTGGCTGCTGCGGCGTGGGCCGGGTTCGACCGCGTCGTTCGACAACTTGTGGATGAAGGAACTGTGCCGCCTCGCGGCTGAGGAGATTGTTTGAAGAACGTGGATTTGACGCTGAAGTTGCCGGTTGGGCCGTTTAAGGCTTATTTGTTCGATTGCGATGGAACGATTGTGGATTCGATGCCGCTGCACTATGTGGCGTGGAAGAAGGCCGTGTCGGAGTGGAATTGCGAGTTTCCTGAGGAGCTGTTTTATGCGTGGGGCGGGATGCCGGTGTCGGAGATCATCGCGACGCTGAATGCGCGGCAGGGACTGGCGATGCCGGTGGAAGAGATTATGAAGCACAAGGAAGAGCTGTACTTTGAGAGTCTGCATGAGCTGAAGGCGGTGCCGGAGGTGCTGGAGCATATCAAGGCCAGCCATGGGCAGATTCCGTTTGCGGTGGTGTCGGGGGGTACGCGGGATTCGGTGACGAGGTCGCTGGAGACGCTGGGGATTCTGGATAAGTTTGAGACGCTGGTTTGCGCGGGGGACTACACGAAGAGTAAGCCTGATGCGGAGCCGTTTCTGATTGCGGCGCAGAGGCTTGGCGTGAAGCCGGAGGAGTGCCTGGTGTTCGAGGATACGGAGATGGGGATTCAGTCGGCGAAGGCGGCGGGGATGGGGTGGGTGAAGATTCCGCAGCCGTGGGAGCGGGTTGCGGTGGGGTAGTCGCTGGGCGGAATCTCGCTTTGGGGTCGAAAGGTCTGGCGGTGTTTCTGTATAGTTCAGGAGCGCTGGATTCCAGAGGAGAGGTGTTTTTAAATGATTTTCGCTGCGAATGCTTATATTATTCGGCACTCAAATAAATTCTGCCGGGGCAGTGCTTTCCTGGCCGTGTTTGTGTGCTGCGTGCCGCATCTGGTTCGGGCTCAGGGGGCGAGTCAGTCGGCGCCGGTGGTTCCGGCGTGGGCTTATCCGGGATCGGCGACGCATACTCAGGTGGCTCCTCCGGCGGACTTTCATACGCCGATTGGTGTCTTTGAGGGGCAGTCGGACGTGGGCAGTGCGGTGGTGCCGGGCAGTGCGGGTTATGACGCAGGGACGAAGCAGTACACGATCCATTCTGCCGGCTACAACATCTGGTACACGCGGGATGAGTTTCGTTTTCTGTGGAAGAAGATGTCGGGGGATGTTTCGCTGGCGGCTGACATTGCGTATCCGGACCCGAACGGCTATGGCGATCGCAAGGCGGTGCTGGTGATTCGGCAGAGCCTGGAGGATGACTCGAAGGAGGCGCTGGTCGCGCTGCATGGTCTGGGGATGATTCACCTGGCGCAGCGTCCGGAGACGAATGTACGTGTGACGGATCTGGAGTTTCGCATTGCGGGGCGCGGGCGTCCAGGCGGGGCGAGTCCTGACAGTCTGGTGAATGTGATGGCGAAGAGGATTGGGATAGAGAAGCGGGGCGATTCGATTGCGTTGTTCGTCAGCCTGGAGGGCGAGCCGATGCATCAGTTTGGGCCGCCGATTACGCTGCACTTCGATGCGCCGTTTTATGTTGGTATCGGCTTCTGTTCCCATCTTCCGGATAAGGCCGATACTGCGGTGCTGTCGGATGTGGTGCTTGAGAATGCGGCGGGGAGGGTGCGTTAGGCGGGTGGGAGTAAGCGATGGTGGCTGGGAGAAACCCATGTCCCAGGAGCGGGACATGGGGCACCCGGATTTTTGCGTGGTTACTTTGTGAAGAGTTTGAGGTCGATGGATTCGCCCATGGCTTTGTAGCCTGCGTCGCCGGGGTGGAGCTCGTCGCCGGAGTCGTAGAGGGGGAGGAACATGCCGGGGTGGGTGGGATCGGTGGTGACTTTGTCGAAGTCGATGACACCGTCGAGCTGGCTGGTGGTGCGGATCCACTGGTTGATGGTGTTGCGCATGGTTTCGCCGGCGGGGGATTGATATTTTGCGCCGACGTAGGGGGTCAGGGTTGCGCCGATGACTTTGATGCCCTGGGTGTGGGCGCGGGCGGCGAGCTGGCCGAGACCGGCGATGAGGTCTTCGGCGGTGACGACGTCGTAGGGTTTGGTGGGGTCGGTGGCGTGGCCGATGTCGTTGATGCTCTCCATGATGATGAGGTACTTGACGCCGGCCTGGGCGAGGACGTCGCGGTCGAAGCGGGCGAGGGCGGAGGGTCCGGTGTTGTCGTGGAGGACGCGGTTGCCGCCGATGCCTTCGTTGAGGACGCTGAGGTCGGAGGTTTTCTTGTCGGCCTGGAGACGGCGGGCGAGGACGTCGGGCCAGCGGGCGTTGGCGTCGCGGGTGCTGTGGGCGCCGTCGGTGATGCTGTCGCCGAAGGTGACGATGGCGGCGGTTTTATCGGAGGCTTTGACGTCGACGCCTTTGAGGAAGGGCCAGGCGTAGAGTTCTTTGGGCGAGTCGAGGGTTTTGGCTCCGACGACGTTGCCGGGGACGATGTAGCTGGTCTGGTCGGCGAAGCCGTGCTGGGAGACCTGCTGGATGGGCTGGGCGGGGATGAAGAGGCTGACGGCGACGTCGGCGAAGGGTGGGAGTTTGAGGTCGGCGGGGTCGCTGATGACGAGGGCGCCGGGAGGGATGGTGATGGAGGGACGGCCGCCGAAGGTGAGGGCGTTGGCGGAGGCGAGGTTGATTTCGCCATGGCCTGCGCTGAGGGCGATGTGCGCGGCGCCGATGGTGAGGGGGTCGAGGCCGAACTCGTTGCTGAGGATGATGCGGACGGAGGGGCCGCCGAGGGTGACGTGGACGATCTCGCGGTAGGTGGTGTCGGCCGCGCCGAACTGGTCGTTGTGGTTGGGAGCTGCGACGGGGGAGGTGGCCCAGGTACCGACCCAGTGATCGGGTGCGGCGGAGGCGGTGTTGGTGTTGAGGCCGCAGAGGCAGAGCAGCAGGAGGGCGAGGAGGGGAGACGTGCGGGTACGCAGGGTCATTGACGATCCTTTTCTTCTCGATTGAAACAATGCCCATCTTACCGCTGTTTCTGCGTGGCTGGCTGTTGACGTATAGTGGCGAGGGTATGGCGGGAGTACGATTTGGCGGCGAAACAGGCTGTCGGCGGGCGAAAGGGTAAACGGAAATATGACGAAGAGATGGCTAACGGTTATGCTGCTTAGCATGACAACTGCGATGGCGGCACATGGCTCGGTAACGAAGGCAGCGTTCGGAACGACACCGGACGGAACTGCGGTGGATATTTACACGCTGAAGAGCGACGGAATTGAAGCGGCGATTATGACGTATGGGGCTCGCGTGGTTTCGATCAAAACGGCGGACCGCGACGGCAAGGTGGCTAATGTGGTGCTCGGCTACAGCGCGCTGGATGGGTATGAGGCGGATAAGAGCTCGTACTTCGGGGCGATCGTTGGGCGGTATGGGAATCGGATTGCGTTCGGCAAATTTTCGATCGATGGGCATCAGTACCAGGTGCCGACGAATAATAATGCGAACTCGCTGCATGGCGGGACGGTGGGGTTCGATCAGTTGGTGTGGCAGGCGCATGCGGTGGCCGAGGGCGTGGAGATGACGCTGGTCAGCAAGGATGGAGACCAGGGGTATCCTGGCACGCTGACGGCGCATGTGCGGTATAGCGTGCATCATGGCGCGCTGCGGATTGATTACAGCATTTCGACGGATAAGGCGACGGTGGTGAATCTGACGAACCACTCGTACTTCAACCTGGCGGGCGATGGGCAGGGAACGATTCTGCACGATGAACTGACGCTGCTCGCGGACCAGTACACGCCGGTGGATGCGGGGCTGATTCCGACGGGCGTGCTGGCTCCGGTGGAGGGGACGCCGTTTGATTTTCGCAAGGCTACGGTGATCGGGAAGCGGATCGATGACGACAACGAGCAGTTGAAGATTGCCGGCGGCTACGACCACAACTGGGTGCTGCGCGGGAAGAACGGCGAGGTGAA
>Ga0302302_1002690_pt1 | contig 10350 bp, 9 predicted proteins | sample III_Palsa_E1_3_FD_198766 | JGI IMG/M metagenome (GOLD analysis project Ga0302302, IMG submission 198766) | Peat permafrost microbial communities from Stordalen Mire near Abisko, Sweden - III_Palsa_E1_3 | ecosystem: Environmental > Terrestrial > Soil > Palsa > Peat permafrost | place: Sweden...
TGTATGGATAACTCTGCATGGGCATTTTCAAGTGTAGGAGCGTGTCGGTCAAGGGTCAAGTAAAGCGGTGAATATCGGACACATAGGTGTTGTTTCAGTTTTACTTTTTCCATTCCGCAGCGCAGCGGAGGAATCTGTAGTTGCTTTTGCCGTTGCTTGTTCTTACAGGAGCTAGCGTTGACCCAACTTTGGGTGCCCTATCCTTTCGCGCACTTTGCGAAAGGGTGGGGTATCGCGAAGCGACCGTTCTCTTGCAACTCACCACAAACCGTCATTTCGACCGGAGCGTAGCGCAGTGGAGAAATCCCTGTATTTGTTGTTGCTTTTTGCTCTTGCCTGGCGCCAACGGCGCGTCCGATACCAGCGAGGGGCGAAGCCCTTCGTGCGAACGCCCCACAATCCAGGGGGCTGTAAACCCGACCCATAGTCCTTACAACAACGACCCATACCACGCAATCAACGGCGCCCCAAACAACGCCGCAATCAATCCCCCAACCGCCAGAAACGTCCCCAACGGCAACCGCGTCAAACTATGCGCCTTCCGCCGGGCGATTAGCGTCACGGCATACGTCGAACAAAGAATGACCCCAAGAAAGAGCGCCAGCATCGCCGGCCAGAACCCAAGGAACGCGGCAATCATCGCCAGCAACTTCACATCTCCCAACCCCAACCCCTCGCGGTGGCGCACTGCCTTGTAGATCCCCCGAATAGCCAGCAACAAAAGCGCCGCCCCCACAATCGCGGCAAGCCGCCCAAACACAAGGTGCTCCGGGCCGGTAAGAAAGACATTCCCCTTGGCAACAAACGAACCGGGGCTCGACATGCGCAGATCGTGGCGCGGGCTGAGATGGATGTCATCTTCACCAGGTGCAAGAAAGATAGCCTGCGTGCAAACAAGAAGAAGGCCGATCAACATGCCGGGGAAGGTAAAGGCATCAGGCAGTTTGTGAGTCTGCCAGTCCATCACGAGGAGGCCAATTAGAAAGAAGCCGAGGATGGTGCCGGCAACCACATCGAAGATAACACTGTAAGCAATGCTTGATGCCATGGGGCCAACCTTTGGGTCCCAGGCTCCAAGTGTAGAGAATGCTCGGATGGTTCGAATGAGCAATAGCGTGTTTAGCGCGAACCAGGCCGCTGTCGCCAGCTCTACCGCCGGATACCGCCACGAAATCGCCGCCCCACACCGCCGGCACTTACCCCGCAATAAAACCCAACTCAACAGCGGAATATTGTCATACCAAGAAATCATCTTCTTGCAGTTCGGACAGTGCGACCGTGGCTTGCTGATGCTCCGGTGCTCCGGCAGCCGCGAGATGCAGACATTCAAAAAGCTGCCAAAAAGCAGTCCAAGAAGGAACGCAGGAAGCTCGAAAGCTAGGGGTGGCGCCATAGATTCAGTATAGGGTGACCCGAGGCAACTTATTGTCCCGGTTGCGCATACGCTCCGGCCGTAACACCAGAGCAACATTGCGTACAAAGTTGGGTTCTAACTAACTGAGCGGTGCCGCAATGATGCGGCCAGTTCAAGGGCCCTTGTACGGTGGGCCGCTAGAAAGGTCTATATGCGATTTCTGCGGTACTTCGCGTTAGCTATTGGAATTCTCCTGGTGCCGGCGGCAGCCTCGCACGCCCAGGTTTCGGTCGGAATCGGAGTTGGCGGTTACGCCCCTGCTTACGGTCCTCCAGCCTGTTCGTATGGCTACTACGACTACGCACCCTACGCCTGCGCTCCTTATGGCTACTACGGCCCCACATGGTTTAACGGCGGCGTCTTCATAGGTGCCGGCCCCTGGTTCCACGGCGGCTATGGCTACTACGGCCGCGGCGGTTACTACGGTCGCGGTGGCTACTACGGTCATGCCGGCTACTACGGTCGTGGCGGCTACGGCGGTGGTGGATACCACGGCGGCGGCTACGCTGGCGGTGGAGGCTATCACGGCGGCGGTTATGCCGGTGGCGGCGGATACCATGGCGGCGGCGGTGGAGGCGGCTTCCACGGTGGTGGAGGCGGCGGTGGCTCCCACGGCGGCGGTGGTGGTGGCGGACGCCGGTAACAGCTTCTCCTGACAAAACAAAACGGTTGCCTCAATGGCAACCGTTTTGCTTGTTAGAAACCTTTACCCACTAGACACTGTCATCTCGACCGAAGCGCAGCGTAGTGGAGAGATCCCTGTATTTTGCTCGAAGCGGCAATAATGTTCGACTACGCCGCCTTACGAGCCAACCGCTCCCGCTCAACGCCATCCAGAGCCGTCCAAAGCGCCTTAGCCGCACGCTCCCCAGACTCCAGCGCAGCCTCTTCAGCCGCCGGATCATTCGCCAACTGCTTGGCAATCAGCCTCCGCCAAACACCAGCATGAGCCACATCGGCCGTCTGGTGCACGGTAAAGTAGCGAGCCGTAGCCGCATCAGCCGAATAGTGCTTTTCCAACCCCTCAGCCTTGGTCACAGCAATCGCGGGAACTTTGGACTCATACGCATACAAAGCAGCCAGCGCCGCAGCAGGCGCAGGCTCCTGCATCGCCGAACGAAACGAGGCCATCAGCGCCGCCATCTCAGGCAGCACAGCGCGGCCTTCCACAGCCTCACGAGTCGCTCCCATACCCTCAGCAAAGTCCATCCAAAGATCGGAGTGAGGACGCGTCGAAGGCGAATCCGTGCCTTCTTCCTCGGACAGGTTGCGCAACACCTCGCGGCGCAGCTCGGAGTCCGGCAGGCGGCTATGCAGCGCGCTCAGATAGGTCGGGAACGCCGAAACGTGGTGCCAGTACTCTGCGGCATACTCGCGAAGGTCTTCCCGCGTCAGCTCGCCCTGCGACCAAGCCTGATAAAAGGGGTGCGAGAGCAGGTTATAGGGCGCAACGCGCTCCTCGAAGCGGGTCCAGAACGTAGTGGTGGTGCTCATGGTGGAATCTCCTCTTGAGTCGCCCGTTGGGCGATGTGCCGAGTGTATCGCGTGACCCTGTGATTTGTTTATTGCAAAAGCAGAAATAGGCCAAGCAGCAGAGAAGACATAGCCCGATGGCGAAACCCCTTGATCGGCGCCCTTGCACTTACAGAAGCTCGCATCCCCACAACCCTCGTCATCCTGAGCGCAGCGAATGGACCACTGTATTGGCCTTTGCCTTTGCTTTTGCTTTTGCTGTTGTCGTTGCTTTTGCTTCTGAGATCAGACAAGCATTCCTTGGGCCTCCGCCCTGACATGCTCGCGTAGAGTGGAACCTATGGAACTCCTCAGATGGCTCAGGCAGTCGTACGACAAATTTGAGCCCATCGCCACCAGGCTCTTCCTCTGGATCGGGTTGGCCCTACTACTCTTTGCCGCAATCTCAGGCATCCCCAAATGGCGCTTCGCCCACGCCGGCGTACGCACCACAGCCACCATCATCGAAAACGTCCCCAGCTTTGAGCCCGGCGGCGGAATCCATTACTACCCCCGCTTTCGCTTCCGCGACACCAGCGGCGCCCTCATCCAGATCCTCTCACCACAGGGCAGCGACGACCCAGAATTCACCCCCGGCGACACCGTCCCCGTAATCTACCCGCCGGGAAATCCACAGGCCGCCATCATCGTCTCCATCTGGCGCACCTACCACGTCGCCATTCTGCTCGGCGTCTTCGGAATCGTCCTCTTCGACCTGGGACTGGTCCTCGGCAGGTTAAGATTGCAGCGAGCCTCCCAGCCCGTCACCGTACGGTAAAAAAGCCACCGTAAAAACGTGCACACGGACCGTAGTTTTTGCGTCGAAAACCGTGCTCCTTACCGTCAAAACGACCATATTTCTTGACGATTTCGTCCCTCAGAAGTCCACGTGTGTCCGTACCGAAAAAACCGCCACCGGTCCCCGGTCCTGGTTGTACCCCGGATGCGCAAGAAGCTGCGCGTCGAACGACGTAAAAAGCCCTCTCCAGTTATGCGCCGTGTAGTAAGTCTCGAGAATATCCTCCCGCGCATAGTTCAAATTTCCATCCCCCAGCAGGAACCCTAACCCACCTAGTTTCAGATAGTTCTGGTGATCCTTCTTGATCGCATTCGACACCCCCACCACCCCAAACTTATCGTTCTTCCGCCCCCATCCTGTCCCTGCATAATCCCCACCCACCTCAAATGTCTGATCTACCTCGGTATAGGCATAGCTCTCATGCTGCCCCTCATTCCACCCAAACCGACCAAACACCCGAAAATCCTTCGTAATCTCCTGCTCAAAGTTCAACCCAACTCCATATTTAACAGTAACTTGCGCCGCATGATCCGTAATCACAGGAACCACATTCGGCGACCCATGCGCTCGCGCAAAAAGCGCTTCATTGATCTGCGTCCGATAGTCCCCCATATTGGCATGATTCACAAACCCCAACAGCCTCACAGCACCCTTGCGATCCTTGTTCAGAAACCGCGCCAGAGGCGTCTTACGATACTCCAACTCCACATTTTGCCCACTCGCAACCCGCAGATTCCATTGCAGATCGACGCCGTTGGCCACCGTTGGCATCAGCGCAATCGCATACCGCCCCGTCCAATCGATATCGTCATATTCCGCAATGAAAGCATAGGTATAGCCCCTCGTATCAGCTGCATAATCCCACGCCCCATTGTTATCTACCGTCCAGTTGAGAAACTGTAAATGCGAGTCTGACCCAGGCCCATTAGAATCATAGATATCCGGCAAACCCATCTTCCCAAACCGCAGATCAATCCTTCGCTCAGGTACCTTCGTCGCCAGTGAAAACTGCGTCCGCTCCGCATCCACAAGCTTGCTCGTAAGCCCAATGGTTTGATGAAGTTCCACTCGCGCCATATAAGGAACAGGCCCAAGACTGGGATTACGCACAACATCAAGATTCGTAAACCCAGCTAAACCAAGCGCTTCCGAGTCCCCACGACCCCCAGCCGACTCCTCGTCATAAATAGCGTCAAGCTCATACCTCGGGTTCGGAACGACCTTGAACCCCATAAAAAGCGTCCCAACCAGCGAAGTCTTGTACTCACCCCGCGCAAGAAACGAGTTCGTCCCTTCATAAGGCGAATGAAACCCTGGATGCGCCTGAAAAATGATATTCGCTTGCCCGGAAATCAAGTAACGCGAGGAATCATTGTGCGGAAAGATCGTAAGAGTGTCGGGGGTTTGCGCCGCATCAGCGTCCTGAGCGCAGAGAGGTTTTGCCAGTAGGCAACATACTGACAGCAACAGAAACGGAATGAATCGTTTACGGAACATTTTGTGTAGGTCTTATCGTAACTTCTTCGGCTTAGATGCGCATGAACAGTGCATTACTGAAGGAAAACCACAGAGTTGACGTCGGGGTGACGGAGTAGTATTTTCTTCTCAACACGGGAAAGGAGGATGGTCCAAGCCTATGAAAATTGATTGTTCCAGTTATTGCTCTACAACACGTGAGGTGACTGAGGCTTAGAGCATTCGTTGCTCTAGACCTGGAGTTGCAGGCAAACACAGCAATCCTCCGAGGCCCATCCGAGAACGGATGCCTCAAGTCAATCCCACCAGATCACCGCATAACGGCTCGCCCCTTCATAGGGCGAGCCGTTTGTGTTTGTAAGTGCAGGGATTAGGATTAATACCTATGGCTGATGATTTGGTAATTGCGGGGCGGCGGTTTACATCGCGCTTGATTGTGGGGACAGGGAAGTACAAGGATGGCGCGGAGACCAAGGCGGCGATTGAGGCCTCTGGTGCGGAGATGGTGACCGTTGCGGTGAGACGGGTGGAGTTGGACCGCTCAAAGGAGTCGTTGTTGGACTTTATTGACCCGAAGAAGTACTTTTTGCTTCCGAATACCGCGGGTTGTTTTACGGCAGAAGAGGCGATTCGGGCGGCCAGGCTGGGGCGTGAGGTGGGGCTTTCGGACTGGGTGAAGATTGAGGTCATCGGGGATACGGCGACACTTTATCCGGATGTTCAAGCCACGGTTGAAGCTACCCGCGTGCTGGTGAAGGAAGGGTTTACGGTGCTGCCGTATACGACTGACGACATTGTGTTTGCGAAACGGTTGATCGATGTGGGGGCTGCGGCGGTGATGCCATTGGGAGCTCCAATTGGGACAGGTTTGGGGATCGCTAATACCTATACGTTGCGAATGATGAGGGAACTGATTACAGAAGTTCCGCTTGTGGTAGACGCGGGCTTGGGGACGGCTTCGGATGCCGCGCTTGCGATGGAGATGGGATTCGATGCGGTGCTGCTGAATACGGCGATGGCAGCGTCGAAGGACCCTGTGCTGATGTCGTCGGCGATGAAGAAGGGCGTGGAGGCAGGGCGCGAGGCGTTTCTGGCCGGTCGGATGGGGAAGAAGCTGTATGCGACGGCTAGTTCACCGTTGGAGGGAATTTCGCGTTAGGCATGTCTGCGATCCTTCACCCTTTGTGAAGGATCGCAGAGACGTTAGTCGAGGGTATACATGGCCAAGCCGCTTAGGAGCTTGGGGTAGAAGTCGGTGGACTTCTGGGGCATGACTTCGAGGTTTAGGGAGATATCCTTCATTTGGTCGAGGGTAACCGGCTTGATGAGGAAGGCTACGTCGGCTTTGCCGGTGCGAACTTCGGCAAGCGCATCGGAGGCTTCGCGGAGATAGCTTACGTTGGTGCCAGCGCGGACGGTGGCTTCGTCGAGGTTGAGGACCTTTTCTAGGATGACTTTGTGGAGCTGTGTGACGTCGAGTTGCTGCTGACGTTCGCTGAGGCCGGAGAGCAGGGGCTTAATGGCTTCGGGCTTGGGTGTGAGGAGGAAGTCGGCGTCTTTGGTGGCGGCGATGAAGGCGATGCCGTCTGTGGCGTTGAGCTTCTTGAGGAGCTCGGTTTCGGTCAGTTTGCTGGAGATGGGCTCGACGGTAAAGTAGGCCTCTGCTTTTTTTGCGAAGTCTTCGGCGGTGAAATTAGCGAGGTTGAAGACTACCCGGTGGGTAGGGAGGATGGTGATGCCGGGGGCTTCGATGTTGACGAAGGTCATCATCATGGCGGCCTCGGGGAAGGCGGGATTGGGGAGGCCCGTGGCGGTTGGGCCGGGTGCTTTGGGGTCCAGGCCTAACTCGGCGGCGCGCTCCTGCATGTAGGTGGTGGAGGTTTCGTAACGGTGGTGGCCATCGGCGATGAGGAGCCACTTGTCGTCCATGGCGGAGAGGACGCGGGTGATTAGTTCGGTGTTGGTTAGCTTCCAGACGCGGTGGAGGACGTTGTACTCGTCGACGATCTCCAGTTCGGGGGCTGCGCCGGACTCGAATATGGCCTGCTCGGCGGTGAAGGTCGGGTCGGAGTAGAGCATGTAGATCTGCTCGCAATAGGCGCGAGTGGCCTTGAAGAGGGCGAGGCGATCGGACTTGTGCTTGGGGAAGGTCTGCTCGTGGCGGTAGACCACGCGATCGGCGTAGTCGTAGAGATGACCGAGAGCGATGAAGCCGCGGCGTTCGCGGATTTCTTCGGTTCCGGGAACAGTGTAGGTCTGGGAGTAGCCGAAGAGAGCGGGTTCGGACTCTTCCTTGAGGATGCCTTCTGCGCGCCAGTCGTTGAGCGTAGCTGCGGCGCGGGTGTAGACGTTTTCGCCGTCTTCCGTGTCGGAGGTGAATTTTTTGCCGAGAATGACGCGGATCAGGTTGTAGGGGCTGGCCTGGTAGTAGGAGTCCTGCATGGCGGGGGTGATTTTGTCGTAGGGCTGGGTGACGACGTCGGTCATGTTGACGCGGGCTGGATCGTAACGGAGGGCGCGGAAGGGATAGAGACGGGCCATAAGTAAAGAGTATAGAAGGTAGACAGTAGACAGTTGATGGATGGGTGGGCCTTCCCATCCCGTACTTTTGGTGGCAAAGTCTAGAGAGGAGACGGGTTAGCTTGGACTTGTGGAGGTATCCCTTTGCAAGCTTGTGGATTTGGGTGCTTTTGGGGGGGTGTTTTTGTCAAGTGCCGGGGTCGTAAACTGAGTGGCATGTTGCTAAAAAGTGCTGTTGAAACGGACTACGCGGATGTAGTGGCGCTGGCAAACCTCGCGTATCGCGGGACTGGCGATACTTCGAGTTGGAATGTGGAGTCGGGCATTCTGGAAGGCGATCGCATCACAGAGAAGTTGCTTCGCGAGGATCTAAAGAAACCGGGTGTAGTCCTTCTGGTTTGGAAGGATGAAGCGGGCGTGCTGATGGGGACAGTGTTTTTGCAGCCGAAGGGACAGGGAATTTGGTATCTGGGGCTGCTGACCGTGCGGCCTGATGGGCAGAATAAGGGTGGGGGAAGAGAGTTGCTGGCGGCGGCCGAGGAGTTCGTAAAGGCGCAGGGTGGCACACGTGTTCAGATGACGGTATTACACGTGCGTGAGACGTTGCTGGGATGGTATCAACGGCGCGGGTATCGAGAAACGGGTGTGACGGAGGCGTATCCGTATGGTGATGAACGCTTTGGGAAGCCGTTGATGGAAGGGTTGTATTTTGTGGTGTTGGAGAAGTCTCTGAGGGCGAGTTAGCTGGTTCGTGGCGGTGGATTTATCTTGAGAGGCAGGCGTGGGTGGGCGACGGTTGCAGAATCAGACACACAAATGCGCAAAGCTTGCGCTTTTGCGATTGTGTTGGGTTGAATGAGGGTGATTGGGGCGGCTAGTGGGGTTCGAACCCACGACATCCGCTGCCACAGAGCGGCGTTCTGCCACTGAACTATAGCCGCCGTATCAAGTTGATTGTAGCATCCAACGGGTAGGAAGCGAAGGGGTGACGATGCGCGAAAAGACGATGCGACCTGAGGTGCTGCCTCCGGGTAGTCAAAGTGCTGGCCCGAGGACGCGAATGGGCGGTGCTGGTGGGGCTTTTCGCGACGAAAATCTTGATCTGCTGTCACGGGTGCTGGATACGTGGTTCCGGATTCCGGGGACGAATATACGGTTTGGGCTGGATGGCATACTCGGGTTCATTCCCGGGATTGGCGATTTTCTGGCAGGGGCGGCTAGTTGCGTTATTGTGCTGGCGGCGTTCTTTCGTGGCGTGCCGCTGGTGACGATTGCGCGGATGGTCGTGAATCTAGTGATTGAGATTGGGGTGGGGCTGGTGCCGGTGTTGGGGAACCTCTTCGATATCGGATGGAGAGCGAACCGGAGAAATTACCATCTGCTGGAAGGAAGCCTGGCGAATGTGCCAAGGAATACGGTGAAGGACTGGCTGTTTATGGGATTACTTGGATTGGCGCTAATGGCGCTGGCTATGCTGCCGTTCTTTTTGCTGCTCTGGCTAGGAGGTGCGCTGCTGCACGATATGGGGATGCCAGGATGGCGGTGATAGCGTGGCGAAATCTTAGGGCGTTTGCGATAAGATGGAGGAAGTCGGGGCGTAGCGCAGCCTGGTAGCGCATCTGCTTTGGGAGCAGAGGGTCGGGAGTTCGAATCTCTCCGCCCCGACCATTACAACTCATTGGAACCGGGCAGATGGGCTATTCGCATAGCTATCTGCCTTAGTTTTTTACCAATCGAATTCGTCTTAACGACACTTCGAAGTCTTGCAAGAAACGAATGACTTCACCTCCCCACTTTAGCAATCCTGCCAACGGCAGAATTGCGGGGCGCGACTGACCCCGAGCCATGTATCCTGCTTGTCTACTGACAGACTGCATTGAACGGATAACGTGATATCTCGCTTCGTCCTGTGGAATAAGGAAGCCGCGTTGCCCTCGACAATGGTGGGTTGCCGCCCGAAATCAAGGATGCGTTGCGCTAGGCGAACCGCTACATCCGCCTCATTCAAAACACGTTGGTCTTGTCGGCGGAAGGGAAGTCAATCGATGGGCCATCTGCTATGGAAGCAGGGTGTCGAGATGGGATCGGAACGCGGCGATTGTGTCGACATCGTCCGCGTTCGACGGAAGCGAGACCATTAGTGCTCTGGTTGATCACCGATTGGGACTGCCCTTCATCAAAAAGAGCTGCGAGAAGATAATTCAAGGGTTGGGGCGCAGCAACCCTTTCGGGTGAACGAACTCGGGCTCCCTGATGGTATCTTTACGCTCGATGCACTCGATGAAACTAGAGACGAACGTCCGATGAACGAGCCGCAACGACAAGATCCGCGCCAGGGTTTTCATCTCGGGGGGGGCACGACCGTTTCGAAGCGGATCAGAATCCTTTGTGTTGACGACCATCCGCTTGTCCGGGACGGCATAACGTTCGCTATCCAGAATCAGCCCGATATGGAGCTGGTGGCTGAGGCGGCGAATGGACTGGAAGCCCTGACGGCCTATCGCCAACATTTGCCTGATGTCACCCTGATGGACTTGCGAATGCCCGAGATGAACGGAATCGAAGCGACCCGCGCAATACGCGAAGAATTCCCCAACGCGCGCATTGTTATGCTCACCACCTATTCGGG
>Ga0302302_1002712_pt1 | contig 10306 bp, 7 predicted proteins | sample III_Palsa_E1_3_FD_198766 | JGI IMG/M metagenome (GOLD analysis project Ga0302302, IMG submission 198766) | Peat permafrost microbial communities from Stordalen Mire near Abisko, Sweden - III_Palsa_E1_3 | ecosystem: Environmental > Terrestrial > Soil > Palsa > Peat permafrost | place: Sweden...
CTCGGCGACAAACTCGGCGACAGAGAGGCGTGTTTGATGTGGGAAACGCTCGGGGCGAAATCCCCGCAGGTCTCCGAGAGAGCTATCCAACAGATTGCGTAGATCGATCAAGCTGCGGTCCAATACAGCGCCAGTAGCACCTGATATCCCAACATTGCCGGCCTTGATCGCGATCACAGCAAGGGAGGCGGTATGAATGAGCTTTCGAAGCCGGAATACAAAACGGTCCACCCGCTCAGTCGCCTGATCGGTACGCGCGAGTTCGCTTTGGTACCCCCATTCCGAAACCGAATCCGCGATCGCATCGTCGAGGCAACGGTTAAATGTTCTAAACTCATCCACTTCGATCTGCGCGCCGGCTTCGAATGCGGCATCCGTTATCGCCTGGCACAAATCTCCATAGTCGTGGATGACCTGCTCAACTGTGTATCCGTGTAGGGCCAGTTCGCGCCCGTGCCGGGCTGCTGCAATTCCCATCTCGGAAGTGACTGCCTGACCCGCGGCGCTGCCCCCGCCGAAAACTTCCTGCCTTCGCTCAGGGGGTGCCTGAAGCGTCTCAATGAGCTGGTCGATGAAGCGCGGCACACCATATGCGCCATCCGTCTCGATTTCTTTGCTGCCGGCTCTGATGGCCACCTTGGCTCGACACCGCTCAATCAGGTCGGATCGGCGGGCGGACAGGAATTCGTGGAGCATTTCTCGATGATAACCGCGCCGCTATCGCCAATCGGTGCGCCATCGTACAAAGGCGCCTCGAGTTCGAGGGCGAATTGAGGGCAGCTTCAGCCGCAGCGACGCCGCGTTCCCCGGAGCGGTTCTTTCCGTGAATCAAACATTACCGAGCAGCAGCTAGCGACTGAACCAATGTCACTGGTGTGTGGGTCGCACAGACGACTTCGGTACTTGGCACCCAAGCCTAAGCTATCTGGAGCGCTGCACCGATGTTGACCGGGGACTCCCGTCGCGAAACGCTTCTGAGCAGCCTCGAAGCCGGAGCAGCGGCTTTGGTTGTCAGACCATTCACCCGTGAATCACTGAATTCCAAGCTCATAATGGCTCTAACGATATAAAGGGCGGTGAACTGCTGGACTGCAGATTCACCGCCCTTCAGTACTCTGCAGGGATCCGTTCAGAACTTCGCGTTGAAGCCGACATAGAACTGGACACCGATCGGATCATACAGACCCGGGTTGGTCACGTTCGAGCTGTCGTTGACGCCGGGGTTGTTGCCGACAACCGGCGGCTGCTTGTTGAACAGGTTGTCGACACCAAAGCGCACCGTCACCTTGTCGAACGCGTACGAGCTGTACAGGTTGAACAGGTTGTACGAGGGCACGGGCAGGACCTTGGTGGATGGGTCCATCGAAGCGGACTGGTCCTTGATGCTGGAGAGGAACTCCCAGCCCAGGCCCACCGTGAGGGCCTGAAACGTGTACTGCACATGAGAGTTGGCCCGGAAGTTGAACAGACCACCGGAGCCGGCGGTACCGTTCACTGTATCGAGGGTTCCCTTGGCGTTGATGTAGGGCGCCCCTGCGTTCTCCTGGTACTGGTACTTGTTCAGGTAGGTCATCGCGGTACCGACCCCGAGCTTGCCGGGTCCCACGTTCTGGCCGTAGTTCATGGCCAGATCCATGCCGTTCGTCACCAGCGTGCCCAGGTTCGCATACAACGCAGTGACCGAGGCACGATCCCCTGTGATCGGGTTGCGTTGGATCAGCTGGCAGGCCGAGTTGGCAACCGAATACGTGGGGTTCGATGAGCCGTCCGAATTGAAGCAGGTGTTGTAGATGGTAATGGGCGACTCAGGCGCAATGGTCTGATTGATCGTGATCTGGTACAGGTCAATGGTGGAACTGAAACCAACGAGGCCGAACGGGTCGGTGAACACCGCACCGAAGGTGAAGGTCTTGCCGGTCTCCGGCTTGACGAGCGGATTGCCCTCGATGCTCTCGATTTCCAGCGGGAAGAACGTCGGGACCTGGCGTGTCCAGCCATTGGGGCCGGTGCCGTAGGTCGCAGCATTGAAGGTCTGGGTGTTGAACTGGGAGGTGGTATTGCCGATCAGGCCCTCGCACAATGCCTGGACCTTGCCCCGGTTCGGGTTGCTCGGTACGTTGCCCCAGGGCGACAGCGTCGAGGCCGAGCAGGGATCCTCCTGCGGGAATGGAATCACATCCTGCGTGGCACCGGTGTACAACTCGGCGACGTTCGGGGCGCGAGTGGCCTTCTGGTAGCCGCCGCGGAACGACACTTCATCCGTCGCCTTGTAGGTGAACATGGCCTTGAAGGTGTCCTTGTAGCCGGCGGTGTTGAAATCCGACTCGCGGAAACCCAGTTCCAGTTCCAGCCGCTTCAGGACCGGGATCAGCAATTCGGTGTAGGCTTCCTTCACGCTGATGTCGCCGCCGGTGTAATTCGAGGGGAAGATGCCGACCGGATTGTCGGTGATCGCGCCCACCGGATTTCCGGGGCTGTAGTTGAACTCATCGCCGCGGTAGGTCGCACCCAAGTCGAAGCGCGCATCACCAGCAGGTAATGTCCACAGCAAGCCCTGGACGTAGCCCTCGACGATGGTCTGCTTGAGGTTCTGCTCGGTTTTCAGCGGATCCTCGATGCTCTGGATACAGTTAGCGGATGGGGTGAACTGCTGGAAAACGGGCAGGCCGCTGGTGCAGCTTTCGCCGTACCCGAACGGGGTGCCCGCCGGAGCCGAGATACTGGCGCCCTTGCCGAAATCAGGCAGCTGATCCAGGTACGTCAGACGCTGCAGTGAGGGCAGACCACTGTAATCGTCGATTTCGTGGGTTTTCCCTTGCGATCCGTAGACATCCCAGGTCCAGTCCCGAAACGGCAACTTGCCCCTCAGGCCCGCGGTCATCTGCCACGTGTCCGTCGTGGTCGTGTCGGTGTCCGGCCCCATGTAATCGATGACCTGATACAGGCTCCAGGGCGCATTCGGGGCGGCGCGCGAGTTCAGCAGCGTCAGTAGATCCGCCGGCAGCCAGGAGGAGTCCTGGGTCGCGGCACCGGGGGTGTTGTATCGCGGAACAGTCACACCCCAGATGGTGATCGCAGGAGAATAGCCGTTCTCGCTCGATACGACGGTATTGTTGAAGTCCAGCTTCGAGTAGGCCGTCACGTTGTCGTTGATGTCGTAATGACCGCTGCCAAACATGGAATAGCGCTGCAACGGAATGGACAGCAGCCCACCCTGATACGTCTGCTGCAGGTTGTTGGGCGATGAAGTGTGGGTGCTGAGGACATCGATGCCCGAATAGCGGCCGGTGCCGGCGGCATTGATCGGACCGTTGTAACCCAGCCCGCCGCTTTGCTGTACGAACGGCGTGCCGTCGGCGTTGAAATAGACTTCGCTGCTCGTACCGACCGTGCCCGCCGGCGCCTGCGGGAACAGTCCGTTGAGGGCCGCCTGGGAGGGTGCTGAAGTGCCACCGCCCGGTTCATACGAAGGCGCGAACACGAAGCCGGAACTGACGTTGTTCGGATCGCTGAAGCCGTTGGTATAGAAACTGCGCTCGTCCTGATAGACCGCGTCGCGCTTGGTCCAATCCAGACCGATCATGACATTGCCGCGGTTGTCCGAGCTGTTCATGCCCATCAGGATGCTGCCGCGGGTGTTGCCGGCGTCACCTTTGTAGGACTCGCCGCGCTGAATGTCCACATCCACGCCCTGGAAATCCTTCTTCAGGACGAAATTCACGACACCGGCGATGGCGTCCGGACCGTACACCGCGGAGGCACCGCCGGTGATCGTCTCCACACTCTGGATGGCGGCCAGCGGGATGGTATTGAGATCGACCACGAGACTCGCATTGCTCGGCTGCCAGCGCTGGCCATCGACCAGCACTAGGTTGCGGTTGCTGCCCAGGCCGCGCAGGTTGATGGTCGCCGCACCCGGTGACTGCGTCGGCGTCGCCTGGATTTGGCTGGTGAACTGGGTGGTCGATGGCACGAACTGCGGCTGCTGGTTCAGGACCGACTCGACGTTGGTCGCGGAGGTATTGTTCAGCGTGTCCGAGCTTATCGTCGAGATCGGGCTCGGCGCTTCAAGATCCCGCGTGCGCGCAATGCGTGAACCGGTGACGGTGACCTCGGGAAGCGCCTCCTCCGCTGCCGGGGCAGCGGCCGTGCCTTGATCACTCGCGGTCGGTGGATCCGCGGCGAACGTCCGCTGCGGCAACGCGGCGCCGCAGATCGCGGCCGCAACGGCCATGGACACCAGGTAACGAGTCGCGCCGAAGGACATCGAACGGCGCTTATCCGCCACATTCTGCGTGGTCATACACACCCCCTGAACAACCTCTAAAAACCAGTTCTCTTGGTTCGCGAGATGCGTCAGAACTGCTCTTTCGAAGCCGTCGTAGCCGCAGTCAACTCCCAGATTGACCGCGATACGGCGGATTCACAGTTCCAGCACCGGTTTTAGTTCCCCTCGCGCACCCCAGTTGCAAAGCATGCTTTCGAATTACAAAGCATGGTTTGTATATTTCGCGCGACTATGCGCGCGGCCGTCTAGACTTGTCAACAGTCGGCAACAATGCGCGGAGAAAATGTAGCAACGCCGGCGTGCGGCGGCCGCGCCACCGTGATATTGCGGCGGCGCTGCTTGTGGGGCAAAACTGACAGCGGCGCAGAATCAGCGGCGCTTTGCCGAATGTTGATCCGCGTTGACGAGAATTTTGGCGAACACGGCCAGGCAGCCGGCAAGCTCCGCCGGCTCAATGCCTTTCAAGAGGCTTGCGCGCACGGTGTTCTGGATGCGATTGATCTTCTGCATCAGCGGCCTGGAGGCGGCCGTGAGGCTGATGACGCGGGCGCGGCGATCGCCACTGGGCGCGCGCCGCGCGATCAGCCCGTCCGCTTCCAGTTCGCGCAGCACCCGTCCCAGGGTGGGCTGCTCGATACCCATGCGCTCCGCCAGCTGCGTCTGATTGACGCGGTCGCCGAACACCGAGATCCAGTACAGCGTGCCCCAGCGCACGTGACTTTGACCGAACTCATAAAGATCCTCGTTCATGACGTTGCGCCAGCGGCGCGCGACGAAGGTCAGCCCCTGGGAGAACGAATACTTGATGTGACCCTCGACGTCGGAATCATCATTGTCGCGGCGACGCAGGATGAGTTCGCCCTCCGACGAGACGCCTGCAAAGAAGCGCGGGGCCTTTGAATTACGGGGTTTCGCCCGATTTCGCGCGGGTTTTTCCGCTTTTTTTTGTTGAAAAGGCAACGCGTGCTCCTGGGCGCTCGACAGCGTCGCAGCCGCGACGCAATTGAAACGGTAATCCAGTCTGGCCTAGAATGAAAGCATGCTTTCCAAATCTGGTAGCGGCGTGACAGTCACGGTGAAGGAACTCGGCAGCGGCTTCGTGGCAGAAGTGCACGGGGTGGATTTTGCGCGTCCGGTCGCCGCGGCCACCATCGCTGAGATCACCGCCGTGCTGGATCGCTATGGCGTTGCCGTGTTCCGTGACACCGGTCTTGATGACCGGCGGCACGTGGAATTCAGCCGCCAGTTCGGCGAGCTGGAACTGGCCCCGAAGCTGTTCGGCCCGCAACGGGCGCGCTTCGCGCATCCGGAATTGTTCGATGCGGGGAACGTGGACCGGGACGGGCAGATCCTGCTCGATGAGCGCCGACGCCTCTACAACAAGGGCAATGCGCTGTGGCACACGGATTCATCGTTCAATCCGCACCGCGCCGCCTATTCACTGCTGCTCGCGCACCAGGTACCCCCGGCGGGCGGCGATACCGAGTTTGCCAACATGCGCGCGGCGTACGCCGCGTTGCCCGCGGATACCAAGGGCGCCATCGATGAGCTGATTGCCGAGCACTGGCTGTGGCACTCACGGCTGCTGGCCGGCTATCCCACTCCGACCGCGGAGGAAAAGGCGGCCAAGCCGCCCTCGCGACATCGGCTGGTGCAGTATCACCCCGGCGCCGGTGCCAAAACGTTGTACCTGGCCGCGCATGCCTCGCACATCGTGGGCTGGCCGGAGGCCAGGGGGCGCGCACTGCTGAACGATCTCATGGCGTTCGCCACCCGGCCGGAATTCACCTGCGCGGTCCACTGGTATCAGCCGGGCGACATGGTGATCTGGGATAATCGCAGCACGATGCACCGTGCCACCGCCTTCGAGGACACGCGCTATCCGCGCGACATGCGCCGCACGACGGTGTTTGACCTTGTCCGCTGACGGCACCGGACACGCAACGCTCGCCCTGGCGCCAGGGCTGGTACCAGTACAGGATTCAGCGCGGCTCCTCGCCTCGGACCTGCCGCCCGTCGATGTCTGCCAGATCATCGAGTCGCAGCGGCTCAATTCCTTCGTCATCCGCCTGGTAGTCATCTCCTGGCTGGTGACGTTCTTCGACGGCTTCGATCTGAACGTCATCGCCTTCGCCGCGCCCTATCTGCAGTCGCAGTACTCCCTGGACCCTGCTGCCCTCGGCGCGGTGTTCGCCAGCGGCAGTGCCGGCGCACTGCTCGGTGGGCTGCTGTTCGGATTCATTGGCGACCGGGTCGGCCGGCGCCGCGCGATCGTCGTCTCGGTCGGCCTGTTTGGTCTGTTCACCCTGCTGCTGGCGGCGGCCGGCCGCACCTCGGAGTTGCTGCTGGCCCGCTTTGTTGGCGGGATCGCGCTGGGCGGCGCCCTGCCCCTGATCTGGGCGCTGAGCATCGAGTACGTGCCGACGCGTTACCGCTCCACCGTCGTGACGCTGATCATGCTCGGCTACGGCCTGGGCGTGTGCATCTCCGGTCCGTTGTCCATCGCGCTGATTCCCCGTTACGGCTGGCAGTCGGTGTTCATCTTCGGTGGCATTGCCTCCCTCGGAGCGGCAGTGCTCGTGTGGTACAAGCTTCCTGAGTCGCTGCGGTTCCTGGCGCATCGCGGGGGTGATCCGGAACGCATCGCCCGCATCCTGCGACGACTCATTCCGGATCGCCATTTCGAACCCTCGCAGCTGGTATTCGCGCCCGCGCCGGCCGTGCGCTCGCGCGGCCCGGCCGTGCTCTTCGACGGCCCGTTGCGCTATATCACGCCGCTGCTGTGGCTGGCCTTCGCCGCCAGTTCCATCACCATGTATTTTTTCGTCACCTGGGGGCCGCTGGTGTTCGAACAGATGGGCCTCAGCCGCAGCAGCGCCGCCTGGTCAAGCTCGTTCAACGCTCTCATCGGCGCCGCCGGTGCAGTGACTCTGATGCGTTTCACGGATCGGTTGGGGCCCGCAAGTCTGGCGGTGATGCCGGTGCTCGCCGTGCCGCTGCTGCTGACGATCGGATTCACGCACGTCACGCCCACGGCGTTCATGGCGATGACCGCGCTCGTGTATCTGCTGCTCGGCGGCAGCCACTACGGCATCCAGAGCATTCTGGGGGTGTACTACCCCACCGCTGAACGTGCCCGCGGGGCGGGCTGGGGCGCCAGCATCGGCAAAATAGGCTCGGTTGCCGCGCCGCTGCTGGGTACCTGGCTGCTCGCCTACCATGTCAGCCGCAGTCCGTTCATGATACTGGCAGTATTCCCCGCGGTGTTTGCCGTCGCGGTGGTCGCCATCGGCATGATCGCGCGCCGCAGCCATCTGCAGGCGACCCGATGATCAACGATCGAGTGCGATGCCGGCAGCCAGCAGGCGGGATCTGATCGGCGCGAGCTGCGCCTCGTAGCGGCGCCACAGCGAAATGCTGGAAGCATAGATCGGACGGCGCACCTGCGAAGCACTCGCGGTCGCAACCGGCGCGGCATTCTCGTGCGACTGCAGACACTGCTCCTCCCAGTCGAGTCCCACCGCCGCAAGCAAGGCGCGGCCCTGCCCTTGCGGATCACCGACCAGGTCTTCGTAGGCCACCTCATGCACGCGGCCCGGCAGGCTCGTGCGCCAGTGTTCCATCAGGCGTCGATAGGCGATGTAGTAGTCAGCGATCTCGCCCAGATCATAGGAGAACGGATAGCCCTGACCGAAGAGCACCTTGTACATCGCATAGCACACCGCCATCGGGTGCCGGGTCACGTGCACGATGGGCGCAGCCGGCAACGCGCGCGCGATCAGGCCGCAGTACAGGTAATTCAGGGGCAGCTTGTCGGTGAACCGTGGCAGCTGCTGCCGTAGTCGCGGTTGCACGCGACGCAGATAGTCTGCGCCCAGGGCTGCGAAATCCAGCTGCGCCGAGGCCATCACCAGATCCTTGCGCGTCGGCGCTGGCGCATGCGGTGAGCGCTGCACTGCGCGCACCTGCTCGATCACCGCCGTGCCGAAGTCCGTGAGTTCTCCGGCGCTGCAGACCGCGCTGTGATTGCCGAGTATGCGCTCCACGAGCGTGGAGCCGGTGCGCGGCAGCCCGACGATGAAAATGGGCTGCGGCCCGGAGCGTACCGCCGGCACGGCCGCCGGCACTGCATGCGGAAAGCCTTCGATGAGCCATTGGACGGTATTGAGATCGGGCTGCGGATCGTACTGCAGGTTCTGTCGGCGCAGTTGTGCCCCCGCGTGCAGGTGCTGCCAGGAGCGTTCGCTGTCACCCAGGTCCTCGTACTCCTTGGCCAGCGCATAGCGCAGCGGCACCCGAAAGCGCCAGTCCGCAGGCCCATTCGAGAGTGCGGACTCCAATTGCGGCAGATGGTTGTACTGCGGCGATTGCACGCGCAGGTCCGAACGGTTCAACCACGCCTCGCCATCGGCCGGGTCCAGCCTCAGGGCCACATCGTAGTCGCGCTCCGCGAGTTCCAGCTCACCCAGGAAGCGACGCACGGCCGCACGGTTGAACCAGTAGCGGGCCCGCGCCGGTGCCAGCGCAATGGCCTCATCGTAGGCGGCCAGTGCCGATGAATAGTCTTCTGCCACCGAATTGAAATCGCCGAGCTCCGCGTACGCTGCGGCCATGGCATGCTGGGGCCCCTGGGCACCGGCATAGAGGTCGCGCAGCCGCGCGAGCGCCACGCGCGCCGCGCCAGGATCGCGCCGCTCGAGCGCCGCCGTCACTTCGGCACGCAGCGTCGTGAGCGTCAGTGCATCACGGCTCACCTAGGATTTCTCACCCGACTCGGCAACCGGAGGACCGGGGAGCGGGGTCGCATAGCGCTGCGCCAGAGTCTGGTACAGCGGCGGCGTCAGCAGCTTCGAGACCGCCGTGCCGATGGCTGCGGTGATCATCAGCGGCAGCACCATCGCATGTTGAGTGGTCATTTCCATGACGATGACCAGCGAGGTCAGCGGCGCCTGGGTGACGCCGGCGAGATACCCGCACATGCCGAGAATGGCAAACGGCACCGCGCTGGGCTCGTGTGCCAGATCAGCCATGATCTGTCCCAGACCGGCACCGACCGATAGCGACGGCGACAGGATGCCGGCCGGAATGCCGCTGAAGAACGCCGCCAGCGTGGCGAGCGCCCGTGCCGGCGCGTAGTACCAGGGCAGGTGCATGCCCGCTTCGAGGATGCCGCGCGCCTCGCCGTAGCCGGTGCCATAGGTCAGACCCCCGGTCCCGGCGGCAATACCCGCAACGATGAGGCCGCACAGGAAGGCAAAGATCACGGGGTGATCGCGCCTGATCCGACCCAGCGCCCCGGGCATGGCCGTCACACCAATGAGCGTGAGACGGCTGAAGAGACCACCGGCGAGGCCGCCCGCGATCGCCACCGAAATGGTGGTTGCCGCCAGCACGCTGGGTACCTTCACGATCCCCGGTTGCCCGAAATAGGTGTAGTCACCGACGAGGGCGATCGCCACCACGCCCGCAATGATGACGGCCGCCAGCGCGGTGCCGCTGGCTCGTTCCTCGAACGAGCGGGACAGTTCCTCGATGGCGAACACGATCCCCGCCAGCGGTGTATTGAACGCGGCCGAGACCCCCGCGGCACCGCCGGCGAGAATCAGTGCGCGCCGCTGGGCGTCCGTGCCGCCATGAGGCATGAACCGGGCCAATGACCGGGTGATGATGGCCCCGACGTGCACCGTTGGGCCTTCGCGGCCGATGGACCCTCCGCACAGAATGCCGGCCATGGCCAGCAGCATGCGCCCGACGGCTACCCGTGGGCGCAGCAGGCGATCGCCGACGGGACCGGCGTCCGGCTGCAGGGTGAAAATGGTCTGTGGGATGCCGCTGCCCTCTGCGCCGGCAAAGTAACGTCGCGTGAGAAAACTCAAGGCGGCAAAGCCACAGGGGGCCAGCAGATAGGGGAGCCAGAAGGCCGCGTGGGTCATCCGGTGTAATGCGGTGAGCGCAAGATCGGTGCACTTGGCGAATGCCACCGCCATGCCACCCACGGCCGCGCCACCGATCTAGACC
>Ga0302302_1002714_pt1 | contig 10305 bp, 7 predicted proteins | sample III_Palsa_E1_3_FD_198766 | JGI IMG/M metagenome (GOLD analysis project Ga0302302, IMG submission 198766) | Peat permafrost microbial communities from Stordalen Mire near Abisko, Sweden - III_Palsa_E1_3 | ecosystem: Environmental > Terrestrial > Soil > Palsa > Peat permafrost | place: Sweden...
GCCGATGTTCCTGAATATCTTTGTCAGAGCTCGCACTCTGGCACAAGGTAAAAAGCAGCGCTAGCGGATTCTCCAACGCGTGCTAGTATCGCTTGCATGTTCCGATCCATGTTCCGTTGTCTACGCCAGTTTGCTTTATTGTCTTTCGTTCTTTCGGCGTGCGCTTTGCTGTCGGCGCAGGTTCCGACAGTCGCTCCCGATAAGACGATCGTTCTGCACGCGTCCCATTTGCTGGATGTGACGCATGGCTCTCTGGTTTCGCCCGGAGAAGTGCTCGTGAAGGGCAACAAGATTGCAGAGGCCGGCCCCTCGGTCAGCCATCCCGCGGGCGCTGAGGTGATCGATCTGGGCGATACGACGCTCATGCCTGGCTTGATCGACGCGCATGTGCATCTCTTCCTGCATCCTGGCGCAGAGGACTTGCAGACTGTGCAGGAGTCGGTGCCATGGCGAACGATTCTGGCTGAGCAAGCGGCGAAAGACGATCTGATGGCAGGCTACACAGCAGAGCGTGACATGGGCACCGAGGGCGCGGGATCGGCAGATACCGCGGTGCGCAACGCGATCGACATGGGGCTGATTCCTGGCCCGCGCCTGCGCATCAGCGGCAATGCAATCAGCATTCTCGGCGGCCATGAGGATGCGATCGGTTACAACCCGGCCTCGCATATTCCATCGAATGCGGACTATGCCAACAACGCTGCGGAGCTGGTGGCCGTGATTCGGGAGCAGTTGAAGGAAGGCGCGAACTTCATCAAGATTTACGAGACCGGCAAGGACCATCTGCGGGACGGCAAGTTCACGACGCCCTATCAGTACACGGAGGAAGAGCTCGCTGTCGCGGTAAGAGAGACGGCGCGCGCCGGCACCCACGTTGGCGTCCACTGCACAGGCGAGCCAGGAGCCTTGTACGCGGCAAAGGCCGGCGTGGCCTCGATCGACCACGCGGATTATTTGAGCGACGAGACAATGCGCCTCATGAAGGAGAAGGAGATCTACGCTGTGCCGACGTTTTCGATCGTGGAATATTTTGGCAAGCACGCGGATCCCTCGGTTGGAGACTGGGACGATTCCATGCAGCAGTTTCATGCAGCCCAGTTCAAGAGGCAACTCGCGGCGGGCGTTCCGTTTGCCGTGGGTTCGGATGTCGGACCGTTTCCGCATGGCACGCAGGCGCGTGAGTTGGAGCTCATGGTGCAGTTTGGCATGTCGCCCGCAGACGTGCTGAAAGCCGATCTCATCCATGGCGCACGGCTGCTCGATTGGGAAGGCCAGATTGGTGAGCTAAAGCCTGGTTATCTGGCCGATGTCATCGCTGTTCCGGGTAATCCGCTTGAGAATATTTCAGTGGTCAAGTCGGTCAAGCTTGTGATGAAAAACGGCGTTGTTTACAAGAAATGATTCGAGGCTGCGATGAGATATTGGAGATCTTCGGCAAAGCCGCTCACGCTGTGCATCTGCTCTTTAGCCATGATCCTGACAACTTCCAATGCCGCGTTATCGCAGACCGCCTCGACGAGCGGCATCGGAGCGCACAAATGGGCAGTCGTCGTGCACGGCGGGGCGGGCGTGATCGAGCGCTCCTCGATGACTCGAGAAGCCGAGGCGAAGTATCGCGCGGGAATCACCGAGGCTATCAACGCCGCCGCAGCCGTGCTGGACAAAGGCGGCTCGTCGGTCGACGCGGTGGAAGCTGCGATCAAGCTGCTTGAAGATAATCCAATGTTCAACGCGGGGCGCGGAGCAGTGTTTGCGGCAGATGGAACGAATCAGCTCGATGCCGCCATTATGGATGGCAAGACAATGCAGGCCGGCGCAGTAGCCGATGTGCAGAAGACGCGTCACCCCATCTCGCTGGCGCGCGCGGTGATGGAACAGTCTCCGCATGTCATGTTGGTCGGCACAGGCGCGGATGACTTCGCTGCGCATGTGCATCTGGAGCAGGTTCCGTCGAGTTTTTTCTTTACTGAGCACCGCTGGCAACAGCTTGTGGATGAGTTGAAGAAGCAAGGCATGCCGGTTCCTCCGCGGCCGGAAGGAGCGCCGCCTGCGCCGGTCAAGGCAGTCGCCATGTATGAATCGCCCGATGCGCACAAATACGGAACGGTTGGCGTGGTCGCTCTCGACCGCAATGGTAACGTCGCCGCGGGAACCTCGACCGGCGGCACCACAGCGAAGCGGTGGAACCGTGTGGGAGATTCACCGATTATCGGTGCCGGCACTTACGCGTCGAACCTGTCCTGCGCAGTCTCAGGTACAGGCGTGGGCGAATACTTCATCCGCCTCACCGTAGCGCGCACGATCTGCGCTTTGGTGCAGTACAAGGGCATGCCGCTGCAGGCCGCGGTGGATGAAGTGGTGCAGAAGCAACTGGTGGCGATTCATGGCGATGGCGGAGTCATCGCTTTGACGCCGGACGGCCAGCTTGCGTGGAGCTTCAACACCCCGGGGATGTTCCGGGCTAAGCTTGCCGAAGGTGGCGCGGCGCAGGTCGGAATCTATCGTGACGAGCCATGAAAACAAATTCCGGATGTATAATTCCGGCAATCCCAGGTCAATCAAATCAATCGCGTTCATTGAGTCAGCTGGATCTATCGGATTTGTCGGATCTTTTGGGTCAACTCTATTGGGTCAGCGAGGATCATTATGCGAATTGTCCGAAGAATTGCCCTCACAAGTTTCGGTGGAGTTGTTGCTGCTGTCCTAGCAACATCTGGCTACAACTTTGCGCAATCGAAAGCAGGTCCGGTAGATCCTGGCGTGCGCGGAGGTCCCGCGGGCGCCGGAGGCCCGCTTCAGAGCCTTACGCCTGACGAAACTGCCTTCTTTCAGGATGGGTTGACTCGATTTGCTGAAGTCGAGGTCGTAGCCAACGGTGCGAACAATGGACTCGGACCTCGCTTCAATTCGAACCAGTGTCTTTCCTGCCACGCGCAGCCCAGTCCCGGCGGATCGAGCCCTGCGCAGAATCCTGAGGTAAGCGTCGCCACCCTGAATGGCGCCAAAAATACCCTGCCGTGGTTTGTTACCCAAAGTGGACCAGTCCGCGAAGCACGATTCAAGCGGGGTTCCAACGGCAAGCCCGACGGCGAGGTGCATGATCTTTTTGTGATCACCGGCCGAAGCGACGCCCCCGGCTGCAACATCGCCCAACCCGACTTCCTGCCCGCAGGAAACCCACGCACCGGCCAGGGTGGAAACCGGAACATCATCTTTCGCATCCCGACACCTCTATTCGGCGCGGGGCTCATCGAGGCCATTCCCGATTCGGCCATCCTTGCGAATATGAGCGCCAATGCATCGGAGAAATCAGCTTTGGGTATCCGCGGTCACGCAAACGCGCACCTCAGCGGAAATGTGAATGTCAGCGCGAACGATGGGACCATCACTCGATTCGGATGGAAGGCGCAAAACAAATCTCTTCTGATGTTCGCCGGCGAAGCATACAACGTGGAGATGGGCATCTCGAACCAGCTTTTCCCGCAAGAGCGCGACGAAACGCCCGGCTGTCTCTTCAACGCCACTCCGGAAGACACAACCAACTTTACGACGACAGCAACGACCACCGGCACTCCGAAGGCGCCGGTGATCTCGGATACTTCCGTGATCTCGGATATCGAAGCTTTTGCCGACTTCATGCGGATGCTTGCTCCGCCTGCTCCCGCGCCCTCCACACCCTCGAGTGAGAAGGGGCGCGAATCGTTCGTCAAGGTAGGCTGCGCACACTGCCATACGCCGTCGCTTACTACGGGCAAGATGATTGCGAGCGGTTCCGCGACTGTCCCCAGCGCTCCGCTTTCGAATCAGACTGCAAATCTCTTCTCCGACCTTCTGGTGCACCATATGGGCAGGGGCCTTGCTGACGGCATCACCCAGGGTGGTGCCGGCCCTGACGAGTTCCGAACTGCTCCTCTGTGGGGCGTCGGGCAGCGCTTGTTTTTCCTGCACGACGGCCGGGCTTCCGATCTAGTAGCGGCCATCCGGGCTCACAAGAGCCCTGGCAGCGAGGCGAACAGGGTGATCGAGCGATTCGACAGGCTGAGCACGCCGGAGCAGCAGCAAATCATCGATTTCCTGCGGTCGCTCTAGGAGGTCTGCCTTGAATTGCATTGAGCTCGCCGGCAACTGTTGACGGTCGCCAGCGAGTCTCAGAGTCAACTATCGGGCGGTGCTGGGAAGGCTAAAATCGACGCCTGCGTCTCGATTCAGCTTCTCTGTCGCATCCAGGTCGAGCTGTTCGATCGGTATTTCCCTGGGATGCTGGTCCCACACGGAAAGGGTCTTCCCGTTGAGCAGGTAATTGTGAATCTCCTCATTGGGGCGATGGTCTTTGAATACCAGAGTGATCGTTTGCTGATTGGCAGCAACTGATGTCGGGCGGGGTGGCCTGGGGAAGGCCTGGTATTGAGGCCGCGCGCCCTGGTCCGGATCTCCGGGTCCGAATCCCTGAACGTAGCCCTGTTGACGGTCCTGCCCAAATCCCTCACCGGGATCGTACGGGAGGTAGGGAGAGTACGACTGATCCGGCGGCACGGCCGAATTATCGTAGCCTGAGTCGTAATTCGGGTCGTAACCGTAGTCGCCCGGGTAGTCCCCGAAATCAGGGTCGATCCAGCCGCCATACGAACCGACCCACGGTACTGCCCATGGAAAGGTTCCGTAGGCGTAGCCCCTCCGGTAAGGTGAGCGATACGGAGAATTTCGATAAGCACGGCCTGCCGGGTAGCCCTGCCGGGCTCCGTAGCCTCCGGGGATTGGCGCGGCATAGTGAGGAGCGACACCGGGCCTGCCTCCGCCGTAGCGCGACGATTGAGGGGATGGCCGGTAGGAACGGGATGGAGCGGAGGGCCTGAATCCACCATGGAACGCTGTGCCTGCGTGGCCACCGCCCGAGTGACCTGAAAAGCCACCGTGTGCGCTCCCGCGCTGGGCGCAGAGCGGAAGGGTGATGCCAAATGCAAGCAACGCAACCGCAGTGAAGCGCCTCATGAGTGCATATTACTCCGATTCCGGCTAAAGCTGTTTGCGATGGCTGACAACCTTTTGCCGGCCCTGAACGTATGCCGTTCGCAATTGGCCTCCAGCGATTGGAGCGATGAAATCCCGAGTCACGCTGATTCGCAATACAGGAGAGTTCTCAGATTTGCCTGATGAGTCTTGGAAGATCCCGCCATTTTCATGGTAAGCGGTTCATTTATATAGACATATTTTATATGTTTGACAAATTAGATGGTGATTCGCCACAATGGTGTCGGGTACTCATCAGCTTTAGGAGGAATCATATGCGTTCTATTCTTGCAGCCAGCCTTCTGTTATCTCCGATGTTGTACGCCGCATCGGCCACCGCCCTCCAACCCAAGACCGATGCTCCTGCGACCACACAGGTTTCGCAGATCAGCTATGGCACTAGCACTCCGGCTACAATCGATGCTGCAAGCCTTCATATTCCCGGCAGCGCGATGTACGGGATGGTTGCCGGCCAGGAGAAGATTGTCCTCGCGGTGAAGGTAGACGAGAAGGGCAATGCAAACGTTGTCCGAATTCTTCAGTCTGCCAACCCGGATCTGGATGCCCGCGTGGTTGCAGCGGTCAGCCAGTCCTATTTCCACCCCGCCAGGCTCGGCAATCATGCTGTTCCAGTGGAACTGAACCTGGTCGTTTTGGTTCAGCGCTAAGTAAAGACCCATCTTCACCAAGGCACTCTGGAAGACCTTTGTACTGATTTCGCTTTCATATTCTTATCCAATCTTTCCCCAACCGAGCGCCCACTCAAGATCCCTTCGTTTCCTCGACTATCTCGTCTCAGGAGCGGAGGGATTCTTGTTTACAGCCGGAGTGGAGTGGATTCGTGCAGGAAACCATGCTCTGCCTAGTGTGTCCACAAATGGACAGTTAAATCCGGCCCCGGACAACTCCCCTTTCGCGTCCTGACGCAAGCTATTGAAAATACGCACGCTGCGTTGGCCACAGAAGTGCAACTGTGGGTGTTGCGATGGATATCTCAAGACCTGACATTAAGAAAAAGAAGCGACGTCAACAGATCATCTGGGGAGCGGTCGCGGTAGTTGTCGTGGCTGCGATCGGGTTCTTTGTTTACCGGCTCAAACCCGCTGCTCCTACGGTGGACCGGGCAACGGTTTGGACGGACACCGTCAAGCGAGGCTCTTTTGACCGCCAGGTGCGCGGTCCGGGCACGCTGGTGCCGCGCGAGGACAGCATCCTGCTTATCCCCGCGCAGACCGAAGCAACTGTGGTGCGGATTCGGGTGCTTCCCGGCGCGACGGTTACTCCAGACACCATTCTGATGGATCTCTCCGATCCGCAATTGCAGCAACAGTTGCTCAGCGCGGAACTGGCGCTGAAGGGCGCCAAGGCAGATTACAAGTCCCTGCAGGCCACGTTGCAAAGCACACTCATGGATAAGAGGGCAACCGCGGCACAGGTGAATTCGGATTACGCGCAGGGCCAACTACAGGCGGAGACCGATCAGAAGTTGTTTCAGCTTGGTGTGCAGTCGGGCCTCTTGGCAAATGCCTCGAAGAATAAGGCCGAGCAGTTTGCTGCGCAAAAGAAGATCAGCGAACAGCAACTGGATGTGAATCAGAGCGCGATCGAGGTGCAGCTTGCCTCGTCGCAAACCAAGATCGATCAGGCGCAGGCGCTCTACGACCTCTACAGGAAGCAGGAAGACGCGCTGCAGGTGAAGGCTGGCATCAGTGGCGTGCTCTCCACGCTGGCCACGCCGGTCTCGGTGGGCCAGCATGTCACTGCGGGCACATCTGTCGCCGAAGTGGTGCAGCCGGCAAAGCTCAAGGCTGCGCTGAACATCGCCGAGACTCAGGCGCATGATATCGCGATTGGACAGCCGGCAGAGGTTGATACGCACAACGGGGTCGTTAAGGGCCACGTCACTCGCATCGATCCAACGGTATTGAACGGAACGCGCATCATTGACGTATCGATGGATGGACCGCTTCCTGCAGGCGCGGTTCCGAACTTGAGTGTGGATGGAGTCATCGATCTGGATCGGTTGACCGATGTGCTGTATGTCGGGCGGCCGGCCTTTGGCAACGAAAACAGCACCATCAGCCTTTTCAAATTGAGCCCCGACGGCAAGACGGCAGTTCGTGTCCCGGTCAAGGTGGGGCGCGCTTCAGTGAATGTGATTCAGGTGATTGAAGGATTGCAGGCTGGCGATACGGTCATCCTGTCGGATATGAGCAGGGAAGATGCGGTCGACAAAATTCGCCTCGAGTAGGGGCAAGAGAGAGGAACAAGAAGCATGAGCCAGACCATTATCGAAATCGAGCACCTGACGAAGGTGTTTTACACGGACGAGATTGAGACCCATGCTCTGTCCGGCGTTCACCTCAGCATCGCGAGAGGCGAGTACGTTGCCATGTCGGGGCCCTCGGGCTGCGGTAAATCGACGCTGCTGTCCATCATCGGGCTGCTTGATACACCGACGGCCGGCCGCTACACGCTGAACGGCAAAGAGGTCGCGAATCTCAATTTCGCCGACCGCTCGCGCATTCGCAATCAAGAGATCGGCTTCATCTTCCAGAGCTTTAACCTGATCGGCGATCTTACGGTTGCTGAGAATGTTGAACTGCCGCTGACCTATCGCACCGGCATGCCTTCGGCTGAGCGCAAGAAGAAGGTGCAGGAGTCGCTGGAGCGCGTGAACATGGCGCATCGCATGCGGCACTATCCCGCGCAGCTCTCCGGCGGTCAGCAGCAGCGTGTGGCTGTGGCGCGCGCCTTGGCTGGTTCGCCATCGATCCTGCTGGCTGACGAGCCTACCGGCAACCTGGATTCGAAGAATGGCGAAGCGGTTATGAAGCTGCTACAGGAACTGCACCAGGAAGGCGCAACCATCTGCATGGTGACGCACGATCCGCGCTTTGCTGCTCATGCGGAACGCCAGGTTCACCTCTTCGACGGCAAGGTTGTCGCTGAAGGCGAACTGAACCAGTTGCTCGCAGAAGTTTAACCCCGCAACGATATGCGGCCTTGTTTGCAGTGGTATTCGAAGTCAGCCCGAGGATCATGTCATGATGGCTTCAATCATTCAGGACATTCGCTACGCCGTGCGCCAGTTGCGCAAATCTCCGGGGTTCGCCCTCACGGCGGTGACGGTGCTGGCGCTCGGGCTGGGCGCGAACATCGCCGTCTTCACACTGATTGATGGGATTCTGCTGCGGCCGCTACCGTACGCGCGGCCAGATCGGATTGTGACGATCGGCACGCCTCCAGTGGGGGGATTCACCTACCTGATGCGGTACGCCAACCTGCGGCAATTGAGTGAGGCTGCAGGCTCCAGTGTTCAAACTGGCATGGTCTTGGCCCAGTCCAAAGTAAGCGTTTTGGGACCGAGCGGGCGCTTTCAGGTGGAACAGATCGAAGTAACTGCCGGTATTACGAACATGCTGGGCGTACGGCCAATTCTGGGCCGCAGTTTTCGCGCGGAAGAGAACGATCCGGGGCGGGAACATGTTGTCTTGCTGAGCGATGATGTCTGGCAAAAGCTCTATGCTTCCGATCCATCGATTGTCGGAAAGGCGCTCACCATCAAGAGCCAGCCCTACACGATTGTTGGCGTAATGCCCAAGAGTTTTTCTTTTCCGTTTGGCGACACGACGTTGCCGGTTTGGTCTCCGGCTGCGATCAGTCCCGCCGCCGGAGCCGCGATGAGCGGCAAAGATCAACTATGGGGATCTATGTTCGCCCGCCTGCCGGATGGCATGACGACAGCTCAACTGGCAGCGAATATGAATCGCGCTCAGGCACTCATAGTGAAAGGGAATCCAGGCCCAACTCTGCCCGCCGAGGTGCAGGTGACGGGATATCAGCGGTCGCTGAACGAGAATGCGAGAAAGCCACTGGCGCTTCTCAATGCTGTCGTGCTTGGCATCTGGGCACTGGCCTGCCTCAATGTCACCAGCCTGATGCTGGCTCGCGCCGTAGCTCGCATGCGCGAGCAGGCGGTGCGCGCGGCCCTGGGAGCAAGCAGGGCTCGTCTTCTGCAGCAGTCTCTTGTTGAGAGCCTTTTGTTGAGCGGTATCGGCAGCTTGCTGGGGCTGCTTGCGGGGCAGATTGCACTCAAGCTTTTGTGGCATCAGATCAAGAACAGCTTGCCTTTGACCAGCGCCGTGCATATGGAGTGGAGGGTGATAACCGCGCTTGCCGCTCTTACACTTTTCACTGCGGTCCTGGTGGGCGTGTTTCCGGCGATGCGCGCAAGTCGCCGAGAAGTGCAAGGCAGCCTGCACGGCATGAACAGCACGGCTTCGGCGAGCCAAAACCGTACCCGTGAACTACTGGTCGTAGCGCAACTCGCGTTGACCCTCGTGTTCCTTGTGGGAGCAGGGTTGTTCTTGCGCACTATCCATGCCTTGCGGCAAGTGCCGCTCGGATTTGCGCAACAGAACGTGCTGACCGGCGGCATCATTTTGAATTCCCAAAGCGTAGTTGCGGATGACGACAACGGCGCCGGAAGGACAGATCTTGTGCAGACCGCGTACATGCCTCTGTTGGAACGGTTGCGCACTATCCCCGGGGTTCGAGTCGCCGCTCTGAGCTCCGTGCTTCCGATGCGTAGGGAGTTTGCTGTCGGTATCTCGACCGAATTGGATCACAAGAAGGTGCCCGAATCTCAAAGCCCGAATGCGGATGGACGCGTGGCTTCCGCTGGGCTGGTGGAGGCATTGGGTATTCCCATGGTGCGCGGCAGGTTCTTTACCGAGGACGACTCGGCGAGCGCACCGGTCGTTGTCGTGGTCAACCAGGCCTTCGTCAATCGCTATCTGCCTGGGCAGGACCCGATCGGACACACCATCTCTATGGGCAAGGGGCGTTTCGACGATGTCCGCATTGTCGGCGTAGTCGGCGATATGAAGCAGACGGACGTGACCAAGGCGACCAAACCGGAGATCTACTTCTGCCTTGCACAGATGGGGCCGGGCAAGCCGCTCTATAACATCGCCACGGCGTTTATGCAGGTCGCAATCCGAGCTGCCGTGCCTGCGGATGCGTTGCGGGCGCAGTTCGATAGAGTGCTGCATGAAGTCGCGCCTGACGCCACCACGACCGATGTGAAGACGATTCATGAAGCAGTCGAAGACTCATTTGGAAGCCAGACCTTGATCTCGCATCTGCTGGAGAGCTTCGCAGTTCTGGCGTTGATGATTGCTTCGGTCGGCTTATATGGCCTGCTTTCGTTCGCAGTGGCGCAGCGCACCCGTGAAATCGGCCTTCGCCTCGCGCTCGGTGCGCAGAAAGCCAACATCTTGAACTTGGTCTTGC
>Ga0302302_1002715_pt1 | contig 10300 bp, 7 predicted proteins | sample III_Palsa_E1_3_FD_198766 | JGI IMG/M metagenome (GOLD analysis project Ga0302302, IMG submission 198766) | Peat permafrost microbial communities from Stordalen Mire near Abisko, Sweden - III_Palsa_E1_3 | ecosystem: Environmental > Terrestrial > Soil > Palsa > Peat permafrost | place: Sweden...
CGGGAAACGTCCACTCCCCCGCATTGAAGCAAAATCCCTGGTCGATAAAAATAGCCCGATACTTCTTCTCCCGCGTCTTCCTCTCATACACCGCCTGCCGCCCATTGCAGTTCCCCGCCCACTTGTCGACAGCCAGCATCCCCGCAAACTCCGCCAGGTTCCTCACCTCATCCATCTGCGACTCCGGCAGATAGTCCACCACCTGTCCCGGCATCAACCCACCCACAAACTGGCTCCCAAACTGCAACCCGGCCTCACACCGTTCCCGCCGTCCGCGCCCCAACTCCACCATCATCTCCGGCGAGTTGCCCACCAGCCACTCACTCACCTCCACCACATCGCTCTGCGGCACGGTCAACCCCACGGCCTCTGCCATCTTCGTCGCGATCAACTCATTGGCCAACACCCGCAGATGCTGCGGATTGTTCTTGAACTTCACCACCCAAAGCTTCCCATCAGCCCCCAGCATAAGCTGACTCTGCGCCCCACCCCGCATCCTCCGAATCCCCTGCACCGCCGTGATTGCCACCTCTACAAAACCTCACAACAGCACAATAGCATTCTCGCTAACTTGCTAACTCGCTGACCTGCCAACTCGCTCACTCCTAACCGCCTGCGCCACTCCCATCGCCATCACCAGATCATCATGCGCCCCACTCGCCGCCCCAGCCCGACCCCTCTCACCCGCCACAAACGTCCGGCACTCCCCCAACAACCTCCGGCTCTTAAACATCAGTGGCGACTCCCGCAACAACACCCCAATCCTCGCCACCATCTCCGGCTTCGAAGCACTAGTAGTCAACCACCCCGCCTGCCCCTGTTGCCGGTACACCCGCCCATACCTCTCACTCGACTCCAAATACGCCAGCACCGCCGACCCATGATTATTCCTCTCCACCGCCACCAGCGCCCCGCCATACTCTCTGGCCAACTCCGCCGCCACACGCGCCAACTCCACCGGCCTCAACCTCTCCTGCAACTCCGCACACTGCAAGCCCGTCTCCATCTCAATCACCTGCACCGCCGCAAAGTCTCCATCCTCGCCACCACCCGCCGTATCCACCGCCACGCAATACTCCCTGTCCTCCTGCGGCGGCAACCAAATCAACAACGCCCCACCACGCCGCCGGTATAGCGGCTCCTGCACCTCCGCCAACCGCTCCTCGATCGCCTCAATCTCAAAACAGCAAGCCCCAGTCGCACGAAAGCAAGTCTCCGCATCCTCCGCAAACTCCTGCAGCCTCAGACCCCCATAACTCCGCTCCAACCCTCGCCGAAACCCAATCTGCTCCGCACTCAACCCCTCCCGCTCAACCAACTCCCCCTCATCCTCCCGCAACGACCCAGCCTCAACCGCCTCCCCCACATAAGCCTCCTCCATCCACCACGGAAAGAAATGCCTAACCAACCCATCAACCCCGGGTGCCCCATTCATGACAGTCTCATCGTCATGAGTGGGATCGCACAGATCCCGACCCACTACCTCCACGCCCCCACACCACTCCTCATAAAACGCCCCATAAGCCCCATTCGGCGTACTCTCCAAAACCATCTCCCCCGCCGGAGCCAGCGCCGCCCGCAGCCCTGCCAGCGTAGCCTTCGCATCCCCCGGCCACCGGCTCACCTCGCTGCAGTGCAGGTTCTGGATACTCAATCCTCGCCCTGCATTCCCATCCCCCGCGCTCCACACCCGGAACTCGCTATCCATCTCCGGAAACACCATCTGCCCCGCATTCGCCCGGCTCCGCCGCAGCGCACCCTCGCGCAACACCCACGGCAGGCCCTGCCACATCCGTTCCACCATCTGAAAGATCGCCTCCGCCGCTGCCTGTGTATGCGCCACCTGCACCGTCAGCATCCCCTGATGCGTAATCGTCCGCATAAAAAACCTTGCCGCAATCCAGGTCGTCATCCCCATCTGCCGAGCCTTCAGCACAATGTTGTTCCGCCCACGCCGCCGTTCATACTCCTTCTGCGCCGCATTGGCCTCCAGCGGCTGCAACACCCCATCCCGCCCCCGCACGCAAATCCACGTCTCCGCCATCCCCACAAAAAGCTCGGGCCGGGAATCCATCTCCCGGCCCAACTCAATCAACGCATCCACATCCACATCACACCCCCACTCGACCTACAGGCAGCTATAGCTCCAGCTATAAGCCGTCGAAGCCGCCACCGCCGTTCCTCCCACTGCAATCGACCACCCCGCCGTCGTCGGAGCCGTCGTATAAACCGTCCCCACAACACCAGCCGCAGCCGCGTTCCTCGCCATCAAGTGACACCCCTGCGGAGCCGTACTCACCGTCCCACCGAACGTCACCGTAGCCAGCGTCGCTCCGCCCGCCGTAGACGTCCCCGTCGTGCAGCTAATCACCCCCGCCATATTCGCGCCCGAAATCGTCGTGCAACTCGGCGTGCTCCCCGCGCCCGCACCCGCTGCCATCGTCGGCACCGCTCCGCTCGCAACCACCTGCGGAGAAACCACAACACCCGCCGACGTCACCTCGAACTGACTCGACGCTCCCACCGCCAGCAGAGCCGGCGAGGTCGTCGCCGCAGAGTTCCCAATCTGCACTCCGCTCGGAAAGATACTCATCGTATGCGTCGGCTGAGTATTCGCCGCAGGCGCCGTCCAAAAAGAGATGCTCGAAGCCCCCGCTCCCCCCTGCACATCGACAAAAGCCGCACTCTCCGACGCATTCGGAATCACGCCAGTCGCAGGAACACGATTGTAGGAGAACTGAAAGATAGTCGGATACGTTCCAAAATACGAGCTCTCTGTCCCCGAAGCCGTATTCGTCACTTCAATCGCCGGATTACTCCCAGTAGCCTCGATTGCCTGATCAGGAGTGCCCGTACCACCCACCATCAGCGTGGAGAAGTTGGCAACCCCCGGCGTCGTTCCGCCAATCGCTCCCGGACTCGCCCACGTATTACCCAGCAGCGTCGACGCATTCGTCCCGCCACTCGACGGCACAACCCACGTCCCATCCTCGCGCAGATACCGCGTCGCGCCAGCCGTCGCACCCGGATCAGGCACCACACCCACGGCATGGCTCGTTCCGCTCGGCCCAAACACCGGCAGCCGCGCCGCACTCACAGTCCCACTCGTAATCGCACTTCCTGCAACGCCGCCCGTTATCGTCGTCGCATTCAACGTCCCCACATTGATCGTCCCCGCCGTAAACGCCGCCGGAGAAAAACTATAAGCCGTTCCACCCAGCGACCACGTCGCCGTATCGCTCTGCGGTGCGAAGTTCAGCGCATCCTCCCCCGTAGCCGAGTTCAGCGCAAACAGAGCATACCCCGAGTCCCACCGGTTGCACCCATGCAGATTGCAATGCGCCTGGATCACCGCATTCACACCCGCCGTCACATCGAAGTCCACATCCCAGACACCCGCAGCCGAGTAAGCATCCGATGGCGCAGAGTGCGTCCCCCCACCACCCAGGTAGTCCGTCGACGCCTCCATATTCGACACCTCCCAGCCCACCATCCCCGGCCCATTCACTCCTTCGTAGTACTTGCCCGCCGACTCTCGACTCGTCGGCCGCGGAACATACTGCGTGATGTACTCGTCATCCGCCGACACCTTCTGCTGATAGTAGTGCGGCTCTTCCACCGCATCGCCCGTCGCCCACGCCACCGTATTCGGAGCCAGCGTCATCGTCCCATCCACCGTCTTCGTCACCGGGTTATAAACGCTCAGCACCTCGGCCATCGGATACAGGTTGTACCCACCCGTCAACACACTCAGCGTCCCACCGCTGCTCGTGCTGTTCGCTCCCGTATTCGCATACGTCAGCGTATTCGGTCCCGTCGTCGTCACCACATACGTCCCGTTATAGCTCGAGTCCGCAACCCCGCTCACCGTCAGCGACAAGCCCTGCACATCCTCCGCAAGATTCGACGTCGTCGTCACCGTCACCACATTCCCCGACCGCGCAATCGAAGCCACCGTAAACGTAACATTCAGGTAAGCGCTCGTCTGCCCCGTGATACCCAGCACCGGCGTCACCGAAGCCGCATAGTACACGCTCGTCGCGCTCAGCGATCCCACCACCGGAAACACCTGCCGCACCGCGCCCACCGTATCCACCGTCTGCTCCAGGCCATACCCGCACAGCCCGCCCACAGCAATCGTTGCTCCCGCCTCGTGCACCTTGTTCAACGTCAACTGCACATGCGTCGCATCCACCACGCTGTAGTTCGCAGTCTCAAAGTTCGGCAGCCCGCCGATCCCATCCACCACGCACGCCACGCCTGTCGTCGCCGGCAGCGCCGCGGTGCTCGTCGCATACCCAGCCGTCACGCCGCTCGTCGCAATCGCCAGCGTCACCGTTCCCGGAGCCACATTGTTCGTCTGCGAAAGCGCCACCTGCGCCGTCGCCAAAAACACGCTCACCGGAAAGCTCGTCCCACTGAAGTTCACCGGCCCCAGGTAGTTATTCACCCCACCAATCAGCGTTCCCGTATGGATCACATCCGCCGGGTTCTTATCCATCAGAAAGCGGCCATCCCCCTGCGTCCCCGCGTCTGCCGTCGCCGCCACCTTCACCACCGTCGAACCCGTCATGCACCCGCTCACGCAAGTCCCCGCAAACGTACCCGCATCCTCCGTCACAACCAAATCCCACGGATGCACCCCCTCATCCGCATCGTCCCTGTACCCGCCCTCCGACGTAATAAACTGCCCGCCCGCCAGGCAATCCCCCACTCCATAGCAGTTCACCGTGTTGCCAAGCTGAACATGCTGTCCCTGCGTGTTGTAGCTCCCCGTCAACTCCGCAACCCCATACGTCGACTTGAAGTAAGGCACTCCCTCCTGCGTCGCCGGATAAAGATTATTCCCACCCGTCAAAGCCGAGTTCTGCACCTGCAGCGCATAGTCAAACACCGGCCCATGCGGATACATCGTCGCATACGCGCTGGCCGAACGCGTCGCCGTATTGTTCAGCATCATCGTCGCGCTCAACCCGTTCGCCAGTGGATCAACCGACGTCTCCACCCGCGCACCACCCCGAAGGTCTTCCACCCTCGACCCCTGCGACATCTCGCTCGCCACCGGCAGCTCCGTACCCGCATAGCTATGCTCCACCTGCACCACGCAACCAGCCGCACAATCAGCGCTCGTCAGCGCATTCGCAATCCCGTTGTTCCCAGACCCTGCAACATAAGGCGTCGCATACAGCGCCCCATTCAGATTGTTCGTCTCCAACTGCGTCCCCGCTGGCTGCAACACCACCTGTGTCGCACTCGGAGCCAAACTCACCTTCCCACCCAACCCGCTCGCAACCGCCGCAATATTCTCATCCACATAGTTCATATCCGCGGCCTGCGTAGGGCTCACCGGATCACCCGGCAAAATCAGCGGCCCCGTCATCGTATCCCCGGCCTTCAACACATAAGGAGCCGTGTCATACGGCACATTCAACTGCGCCGCCGCAATCGCACTGTCCACATACTGCTTCGACACCGTCTGCATCGCCACACTAGCCGGCAGCACCTGCGTACTGATCGCCGCCAGCTTCACCGGCCCACCCCCAGCCACCGTCACCGGAACCGCCCAGTACTCCCGCATCGTCGTCCCATCGTTCAGATGAAACACCGCCGTGTAATAACTCCCCATCGGCGTAGACCCCGCATTAGGCGCCAGCGCAATCGACAGCGCCCCACCCGCCCCAAGCGCAACCGTTGTAGTCCCCGCCTCTACAGCCGCCCCATTAGCCGTAGTGAACGACCCCCACGACACCACAACACTCCCACCCGCCGGCGTACCATCCGCCCGATACACCGTATCCTGCACCGTAGTAGTAGCCAGTTGCGCAAACCCACTGCTCACCACCGCAACCAACAACCCCACCAACAAAAACCCTCTCTTAATCCCGCCCATCAATCTCCTCCTCCAAAACCTCTGCTTTCGCCTCAACCCACCCCAACCCCTTGTCATCTCGACCGAAGCATGACGGCTTCATGTCATGCGCAGTGGAGAGATCCCCGTATTCGCTGTTGCTCTTGCCGTTGCTGTTGCTCTTGCCGTTGCTGTTGCTCTTGCCGTTGCCGTTGCTCTTCTTGTTTTCCATTCCCGAAGGGAATCTGCTGTTGCCGTTGCTGTTCTTGCTTAGCGCCAAAGGCGCGGCCATATCACAGCCCAGGGCAACGCCCTGGGTAAGGCTACGAACCCTCAACGTTGCCACCCTGAGCCCTGGACACCACAAACCGCCCATCCTTCCCCCTCACCAACTCCGTCCTCACCACCTTCGGTTTCTTCTCCCGGGTCCACCTCTCCAACATCAACTCAGCCGGCCCTTTCTTCCTCGGAGCCGCCCCCTGCAGCAACTCGTTCGCCAGCTTCACATGCGGACAACTCCCCTTCTTCGCCTCTTCCACAAACCCCTCCACGATCGCCTCAAAGTTCTGCGCCAGCCGTTCCTGTATGTGCTTCTTGCACTCTGCTGGCTTCAAAACCTTCTTCCGCTTCGCCTTCACCACCTCATCCATCGCCCACCCCCAAAATAAAAAAGCGAAAGGCCCCCGAAGGAGCCTCTCGCCTTTGTTTTTCTCTACTTCTCAAGAATACCAACTTGGATACAGTAACTATGCCAACTTTTTGGAACTTTTTTCTCCCATAAAATCAGCAAGTTACGTGAAATCCGCGACCTCTGCCCTATTGACAGCTTTCCAGCGGCTTCAGCAACCGGCTATCGAGAAGCACCTGCGTCAGCTTATCCAGCGCAACCGCATAAAGCCGCGCACAGTTCCGCAGACTGATCCCCAGCAGCGCACAAGCCTCACCCTGCGAGTAACACTGCAGCGCGATTCGCTTGATCAGCGCCTGTTCCTGCCGGTCCAGCACCTTGAGACACTTCTCCACGTCGTAGCAGAAGATCACAACGTCCTCAAAGCTGGTAACCCGGCAGCTCGACACCTGCCCCCGGAACACCTCCCGTCCCATCAGCGAAGGCACTCTCCCCACCGACATCGACATCCGCATATACCGCCTCAAAAGCGCCTCCGTATACTTCCGATAAAACGCCACCTCCGGCAAAGGAGCAGCCAGGGGTCCGGGTGCCCCCGATCTCTCGCTTTTGGAGATCGGGGTGATCACACCACCACTACCCTCCTCGGAAGCCACAGGCTTCAAAGCTGGCACCCTGGCCCCTATTCCCTGCCTCTCCGCCACAGCCCAAACCCGAGGCAAAACAACGCGCCCAGTACTACCCTCCCTCACACCCTCAGCCTTAACCGCCGCCACAGGCTTCCGCACCAACCAAAGCCCTAATCCCTGTTCCCTAATCCCTAATCCCTGCTTCATCGGGCACCTCCAACGCAAACAGCCGTCCGAGTCGCAGCACGCTTACAGCCTCGCCGGCTCCTGCGTGGAGCCGGAAAGTCCGACAGCTTCAAAGCACAACCTTGGCAATAGACGTTCAGTCCCATAGCGCGAAGCCAAAGCACTCCGCACGCCTCACATACCTTCAACTCCACTCGAAAAGAGTTCGTCATTACGTTCTCCGGACACAGCTCTCCCCTGGCAAGCCTCACAATTTTTTCAACGGTCGTAGGGGCTCGCTCAGGGTCTATGAGGTCGACTCCAGTCCCTGTCCACGCTCTACTGGCGAGATCACGGCCGCAATGCAACCTGTTTGTCTTTGTTCCGACTCCAAACTCGAAAGCTGGTCACAGCACCAGCTCACGACCCATCTTTCCCATCCCGAGCTGGCGAGCAAAACAGCACACTTTTCCAGCGCGCCCTCTCCAACATCAGGTGAAAGTGTTGCCGTTTATAGGCCCACGAACCATCCATGTCAACGAATTTTTTGCATAATTCCCAATTTGGAATAACTCACGTTTTTACAATGATTTAGGTGTATTTTGCGAAAATTCTACCTTCACATATTCGCCTAATCTTCGCTTTACAAACACCATCCCCGCACCACCCTGACCTCCACCCATCCACCCACCCCAACCCCTAGCGCACCCACCCAAAACACCCCAACCCAAGGATCCAGGGCTGCAAGAATCAGGTACCCCAAGGCTTTAGCCTTGGGTCTCATAATGTCGCAAGAATGCGGGCTTTAGCCCTGGGGTATGCTCTCTTCAAAACTCGCACACCGCTCGACCTTTCCAACCACAAACCCACGCCTGTCTCCCTGTCTACTGTCTACTGTCTGCCTTTTTTGCTATCCTCGCCCAATGGATCAAAGCCCCAATCTCGCCGCTCGTCGTACCGAAGACATCGCCCTCGACCTCCTCAAGTTCGTGGCCTCCACCGCCAACGTAGCGCGCGCCGCCAGCGCTGCCACCCCCGGATTCGGCGTCCCCACCTCCTCCAAACCCGAGGACCAGGTCACCGCCCTCCTCGATCTCTACGCTCGCTGCCGCGAGGCAGTCGAAGCCCCCATTTCACCGGCAGCTAAAAAATAACCGTGCCCCCGATCCGTGTCGTCGTTGTAGGAGCCGGCGCCTTCGGGCGCAACCACCTTCGTGTCTACCGCGAACTGGAGCTGGCTTACCCCGAAAAAGTCCAGCTAACCGCCCTCGTAGAACCCAACGAAGCCCGCCGCCTCGAATACGCCACCCTCTACAACATCCCCACCTTCCCCACCATCGACGAGCTTCTAGCTTCTTCTATTCCCTATTCCCTACTCCCCATTCCCTCGCCCTTCGCCGCCTCCATCTGCGTCCCCACCATCCACCACGCCCACGTCGCCGAGCAACTCCTCAACGCCAATCTCGACATCCTCATCGAAAAACCCTTCGCCGCCACCCTCGCCGAAGCCGACCGAATCCTCGATCTAGCCAATAAACTCAACCGAATCGTAGCCATCGGCCACCTCGAACGCTTCAACCCCGCCGTAACCGCCGTAACCTCCCGCCTCAACAACCCCATGTTCTTCGAGGCCCACCGCCTCAGCATCTTCACCCCCCGTTCCCTCGACGTCGACGTAGTCCTCGACCTCATGATCCACGACCTCGACATCGTCCTATCCCTCACCAACTCCCCCGTAAGAGAAGTCCGCGCCGTTGGCCTCGCCATCCTCTCAAAAAAGGTAGACATCGCCAACGTCCGCGTAGAATTCGAGTCCGGCTGCGTCGCCAACTTCACCGCCAGCCGCGTCAGCACAGAGCAAGTCCGCAAGCTCCGCCTCTTCCAGCCCCACCAATACCTCTCCCTTGACTTCGCCCGCCAGGAACTCCTCTCCATCGACGTAGACCCCCGCGCCGCAGCCCTCCTCGCCTCTGCTGGCCCCTCGGCCCTAAGCCCTGGACCCTCGTCGCACCCCTCCGCCGGCCTCAACCTCCAGAAGCTCGATCTCCCCCACGCCGAACCCCTCCGCCTGGAGCTCGAAGACTTCCTCAACGCCGTAGCCACCCGAACGCAGCCTCGCGTCAACGCCACCTCCGGCCGCGCCGCCTTAGCTCTAGCTCTGGAAATCAATCAGGAAATCGCCACCCACGCCCAACGAGCCGGCCTGATTTAACCGTCCCCACCGTACCCCCAAAAATTCCACCGTAATTTTCGTCTCCGCGACCGTGAAATTTCTCTCGCCGGCCGTGCCCCACACCGTCAAAAACCCCGTTTTATAGGCCTTTACTGCATCTGTTGCACCGCAACTCCGTCCGGAATCTTCAGCACAAACTGGTCATCTTCCAGCGCCTCATTCAGCTTCAAAGACTTGATCTGCACCTTCAGCGAATACTCCTCCAGAGGCCGCGTAATCGTAATCAGCGAAGGAAACTGCGTCCCTCCAAACTCCTGATAATTATCGTACTTAGCCTGCGTAACGATCTGCCCATTGTCGTTATAGATGTCCTGCTGATACGGCAGCATATTCACCCGGTTGATATGGATCACCCGCAGCGTCTGCAGCACCTTTCCATCCTTCTGCTTCATGATGGCAAGATCATAATCCGGCTCTTCCATAGCCTCATTCTTCTTCCCCAAAACAGGCACAATACGCGTAGATTCATTCAGCGCCACATACTCATCCGGCGATACCCCCGGCACCAGCAGCGAATCGAAAAACACCGCAGGACGCAGGTTTTCGAGCCCATTCTTCGAAGGCTTCGTCACCGTATTGGTCCCCTGCATCCACACGTCGCCATGAGTCGACGCCCGCACCAGCGTAAAGCCCTTCGCGTCGCTCACCATATCGAGCCCCCGCGATCCCAGCACAGGCACCTGCAGAATCACCCGCAAATCACTAGGTTTCCGCACAAAAATGTACCCCTGGAACGCGTGATACTCCGTAACCTGGCCTTCTTTGCCCCCACCCGTGCTCGCCGTAATCAGCACCGA
>Ga0302302_1002730_pt1 | contig 10278 bp, 8 predicted proteins | sample III_Palsa_E1_3_FD_198766 | JGI IMG/M metagenome (GOLD analysis project Ga0302302, IMG submission 198766) | Peat permafrost microbial communities from Stordalen Mire near Abisko, Sweden - III_Palsa_E1_3 | ecosystem: Environmental > Terrestrial > Soil > Palsa > Peat permafrost | place: Sweden...
GTGAGGGGGGGGGGGGGGGTGCCGTTGACGTCGAGGGAGATGGTGCCGCCGCGGTTGGAGGTGTAGAGGAGGTCGGCGGTGTAGAGGCCGGCGTGGGCTACGTCGACGGTGAGGTTGAACCACTCGCCGGGTTCTGTCCAGCCTACGTAGAGTTGGCCGTCGGGTGGGGTGACCAGGTCGTAGGGGTTGTTGTCGATCTGGACTTTGGGATCGTGGAATTTTGTGTAGGAGGTGTCGACGCCTTCGTGCATGCGGAACTCGTTGAGGTAGGTGCCGTTGGGCGGGTTGAGTTCGCCGCTGCCGTGGTTGATGGCGTCGGTGTCGTGGTAGGCGATGCCTTCTCCGCCGGCGTCGTAGTAGGCGCATTGGACGATGCCGGGGATGGGCTGGGGGCCGGTGGGGTGGTGGGCGTCGGTGTAGGGGGTGCCCTTGTAGGTGGCGAGGAAGTTTTGCGCGGAGGCGAGGGGCGCTGCGACGAGGATGAGGGCGAGTGTGGCAAGCTTCACGTGAGAGGGTCTCCGAGGGTGCATGAAAACTATACAAGCGCGGAGCGGTCGTTAGTAGCGGGGGATGGTGGGGTCGATGAGGGCGGACCAGGCGTCGATGCCGCCGGAGATGGATTGGGCTTTGTCGAAGCCTTGCTGGCGGAGCCACGCGGCTACCGAGAGGGAGCGGGCGCCATGGTGGCAGAGGACGAGGATGGGGGCTTCTTCGTCGAGTTCCTGGTGGGCGCGGCCGGGGATTTCGTTCATGGGGATTAGGGTGCTGCCTTCGATGTGCGCGGTGGCGTATTCCCATTGCTCGCGGACGTCGAGGAGGAGGGGAGGGTGCTCGGTGGCGAGGAGGGACTTGGCCTGGGAGACGGTGAGTTCTAGATCCATGAGGTTAAGGATACAGGGGCTGCCCGGAATCCTCACTCCCCACCCGTCCGCAAAATGCGCGTATGGATGGGGTACCCGGTGTCGTTGAAGTGTTGGGTTAGGTGTTGACTACGGTTACGGCGCGGTTGAGGTTGGCGTCGGTGGTGAGCTGGTCGACGAGGAAGTTGGCGAGGTCGGCGCGGGTGATGGCGTGGCCGATGGCGTTGGGAGCGAGGATGCGGACGTTGCCGGTGGCCGCGGTGTCTTTGAGGATGGGTGGGCGGACGATGACGTAGTGGACGTGATCGGCGGCGATGGCGGCTTCCTTATTGGTTTTGTCCTGCGTGGAACCGTGGAGGAAGGTGGGCATGAGGAGCGAGCGGTACCAGAAGGGGGCCTGGGCGCGGCTGTCACCGATGCCCATCATGGAGACACTGATGAGGCGCGGCACGGTCTCTTCCTGCATGGCCTGGATGATGGCGTGGATGGCGTCGGTTTCGAGCGTCACGGATTTCCAGGGAGTGGTTCCGCCGATGGTTTCGATGACGGCTTGCTGGCCGTGCATCGCGACGAGGACGTCGGAAGGGTTGGTGGCGTTGCCGGTGAGGACGCGGACGTTGGGGATTTTGAACTTGATGGGGTCGCGTACGAGGACGGTGACGGTGTGGCCCTGGGTGAGGGCGCGCTCGACGACGAGGCTGCCCGTTTTACCGGTGCCGCCGAAGATGAGGACGTTCATGGGGAAGACTCCTGTGGGGTTGGAAAGATGAGGGCAGGAGGCGTGGCAGTGGTGCAGCGTGAGGCATGGGATAACTCTCTTCAATTGTATTGGTTGAGATGGGGGATTGGTAGAGGGTATGCAGAGATTGAGCGTCCGACGAGTGTGCTGGTCAATCTACCTTGGAGTTCAAGTAGGTGTTTCGAGCGCCAAGGACAAGGATTGCGGCTGGGATGAAGCGCTCGATGATGTGGTGGCCCATCCGGTGGAGTCCATACATGGCGCCGACAACTGCCACTCCGGCGATGGCACCGAGGGCGATGTCTCCGCCGACTCCGCGCTGCACGAAGGTGCGCTCGATAGGATTGCCCTCTGGAAGACCCTTGTCCAGGAAAAGCTGTGTCGTAACGCCATCACCAATGGTCGCGAGGGAGGCGCCTGTAATCAGGAGAATGTTCCATTTGTCGAAGAAGCGATGGGGGTGGACTTCTTCGAGGTAGGGGCCGCGTTTTCGGAGGGATGGACCTACTCCAACGTAGAGGCCAGCGGTAAGGTCGTCGCCGACATCCCACGCAGTGGGGGACACTCCGCAGGTGGAGCAGAACGAACCCAGGTAGCGCTGGCCGTAGTCCACGTATCGCTGACTGACGGCAATGCGAAAATGCAAGCGCGGGGTGGGGGAGTATTCCGCACCTGCTCCGGCGGCCACCGAAAAGAACGCGCGGCTGCCGTCCGGTGGAGACAAGACCGTGAGCGTACCGTTGTTGTTACTGACGATGTACGGGTTTGGGGCGCGCGTCCAAGTCTCCGCGCCCATCTGTCCGAAGATGAACAACCCGTAGTGCTGTCTGCGAACCTCCAGGCGGGGACCTGCAACCGCGGAGGCGCCTCGGCCTCCGGCAACAGAACCATCATTGAAAAACCCCGGTGTGTGCTCATCCGTGGCAAGAACGTTGTATGCCGAGTCGATTGCAACGTGGGGAGTGATGTTCCATGTGAAGTCGGGTCCGACGCCGATCTCTGGCGGAACGTCGCAATTGGAGCGATAGCAGACCCCCTTGCCTAGAAATGCGTACTGAACTCCAACTTCAAATCGCTGAACGGGCGCCTCTGGAGCTGTGGGGAGGGTCGACGTGTCGGCGCTTTGTCCCCAAACAAGCGGAGCGAAAAAAACGCACGTCGGTAGACAGAGCCTTACAAAGCTCTTCACGATTGCCTTCATCAGCGCGGGGCCGGAATGAGAGTCGGGCATTCGACTTATTATGCTCTCGATGTGTTGGAGTCACGACGATTAATGATGCCGGAAACGCGCTTCGGGAGGGGAGCCTGGGGTCATTGACCGGCGATTGCGCTAGCTGGTTGCGTTTTAGCGGATGACGGCGTCGAAGGGGAGGAAGAGGGTGAAGACCGTGCCGTGGTGGGCGGGGGATTGGCTGCTGCGGACGTTGAGGACGCCGCGATGGCGCTGCACGATTTCTTTGCTGACCCAGAGGCCGAGGCCGGTGCCCGTGACGCCTTTGGTGGTGAAGAAGGGGTTGAAGATGCGGGCCTGGACGGCGGGGGGCATGCCGGCAGCGTTGTCGGCGATGGTGATGGAGACGCCGGGTTCACCGGTGCGCCAGTTGGTGGCTTCGCGTTCGCGGACGAGGAGGCGGCCGCCTGAGGGCATGACGTCGAGGGCGTTGCCGATGAGGTTGGAGATGACCTGGCGGATTTCTCCGTCGAAGCAATGAACTTTGCGGCGGGCGCGGCCGCGGCGCTCGATGCGGACGCGGGTGTTGTTGATGCGGCCCTGATAGATGGAGAGCACCGTGTCCGCGAGGTCGCGGGGGTTCATGAGCTGGGGGCTGGTGGCCTGGCGGTGGAAGCGGAGGGTCTGCGAAGTGATGGCGGCGGCGCGACGGAGTTCGATTTCGGCGGTGGTGAGGTAGCTGCGGGATTGTTCGAGGGTGTCGGAAACCTGCGCGAGGTAGATGAGGTTGGTGACGGACTCGAGTGGGTTGTTGATCTCGTGCGCGATGGAGCTGGCGAGGCGACCGACGACGGCTAGTTTTTCGCTTTCGATGAGGGCCTGCTCGGCCTTCCTCTGCTGGGTGATTTCGAGGCTGGCGGCGCTGATGAATTGGACGGTGCCGTCGGGACCGTAGACGGGGAGGTAGTTTACGGTCCAGTAGCGATGCTCGTCAGGGTCGGTGACGAGGGCGCCTTCGAGGAGGTGGTTGATGACGGGCTTGCCAGCGCGGACGCCGTCGAAGAGCTCCTTGAGGCCGGGGATGGGGGCCATCTCGGTGAGGGTGCGACCGACGATCTGTTCGGGCTTGAGGCCGAAGAAGGCGGCCTGGCGATCGTTGAGGCGGAGGTAGCGATAGTCTTCGACATCGAAGAGCGCGAGGCCGATGGGGGCGGTGCGATAGATGGCTTCGATTTCCGAGTGCTGGCGCTCGGCTTCGAGGGTTTTATTCTGGAGGGCTTCGCGATCGGCTTTCTCCGAGGTAAAGTCGCGGAAGAAGATGATCATGCCGTCGTCGGTGGGATAGCTTTGGACGCGGAGCCAGACGTTGAGCGGCTCGGGGTAGAAGGCTTCGAATTCAGCGGGGAGGCCTTCTTCCATGCTGCGGCGGTAGGACTCTACGTAGGGAGAATTTTCGTAGACGATGGAGGGAAAAACTTCGAAGAGGTTTCTGCCGGTCAGGTCGAGGCCCATGGAGATGATCTCCTGTGCACGGCGATTCAGGAAAGTGAAGCAGTAGTCGCGATCGAAAAAGCAGACCGCATCGGTGGTGGCCTCGAAGAATTGCTCCATCTGCCGTAGCAGGGTAGCGGCTTCACCGTCGGTGCGGGTTGGAAACGTCTGCAAGTAGAATCCTCGAAGTCAAAACTGCCCCGTACCTCCCGGGACTCGAAGTATGATGCAGCGTCGAGCGCTGAAGATAGCCGGCAGGAGCCGGGTTAACCAGATAGTGAAAGGGTTAGGCGTTGGCTCCGTGGCACTTTTTGTACTTCTTGCCGGAGCCGCAGAAGCAGGGGTCGTTGCGGCCAATCTCGGTGCCGGTACGGCGCTGTGTTGCGGTAGCTGTTTCGGAGGAGCCACCGGCCTGGCGCGCGGCGGCGAGGTCGCGCTGCTTGTTGCGCTGGAACTCGCGCTCGAGGGCGTCGATGGTGGTGGAAGGGGCGCGGGTGGGGATGGTGGGGGGCGGAAGCTCCGCGGGGCGCTGGGCTTCGGGCTGGTTGCCGATGAAGGTGGCGTCCATAGGGAGGGTCTGCTGCTCGGGCGGCGGCGGAGGCATGCCCTGGCTGAGCTGGAGCTGCGCGAGTTGATCGAGGGTCTCGATCGGAGTGCCATCCGGAGCGAGGATCTGCATGCGGAAGAGGTTGCGTGCGGTGTCTTCCTGGAAGCGCATCATCATGGATTCGAAAAGGCTGAAGGATTCCTGCTTGTACTCGACGAGTGGATCCTTCTGGCCGTAGCCGCGGAGGCCGATGCCTTCCTTGAGGTGATCCATGTTGAGGAGATGTTCTTTCCAGAGGGCGTCGAGTACGGAGAGCATGACGACGCGCTCGTGGTAGCGGAGCTGGGCATCGCCGAGGATTTTTTCCTTGATGTCGTAGCGTTGGTTGAGCTGGGTGAAGATGGCGTCGCCGAACTCGTGGCGATTTAGTTGCGTGGGGTCGATGGTGTTTTCGAGCTTCGCGCCGAAGACGTCGTAGACCTGGGCGAAGATTTGCTCGGTGTTCCATTGCTCGGGGTGGGCTTTCTCGGGAGCGAACTCTTCGAGGATGCCGGAGAGGATGGTGGAGACGTAGTCTTCGGTGATGAGCTGCTTTTGGGCGACGCCTTCCATGAGCTGGCGGCGGAGAGAGTAGACGGCCTCGCGCTGCTTGTTCATGACGTCGTCGTACTCGAGAACGTGTTTGCGGGACTCGAAGTTCTGGGACTCGACGGCTTTCTGGGCGCCTTCGATCCGCTTGGAGATCATGCGGGATTCGATGGGGACGCCTTCTTCCATGCCGAGAGACTGGAGGAGGGTGGAGACCCACTCGCGGGCGAAGATGCGCATGAGGTCGTCTTCGAGAGAGAGGAAGAAGCGGGAGGAGCCGGGGTCGCCTTGACGGCCGGCGCGGCCGCGGAGCTGGTTGTCGACGCGGCGAGACTCGTGGCGCTCGGTGCCGAGGATGTGGAGGCCGCCGGCTTCGATGACGGCATCGTGCTCGGACTTGGTGGCGGCGGCGTGGGTTGCGATGGCAGCGTCCCAATCTTGTTGCGGGAGTTCGAACTCCTGTGACTGGTAGTAGAAACGGACGAAGCCGGGAGCGGCTACCGGAGCGATGGCGCCTTCGGCTGCGGAGACGGCGCGGGCTAGCTTACGCTTGACGAGGTCTTGCTTGGCCATGAACTCGGAGTTGCCGCCGAGCAGGATGTCGGTACCGCGGCCGGCCATGTTGGTGGAGATGGTGACCATGCCGAGACGGCCGGCCTGGGCTACGATTTCGGCTTCCTTCTCGTGGAACTTGGCGTTGAGGACTACGTGGCGGACGTTCTTGCGCTTGAGGATTTCGGAGAGGAGCTCGGACTTTTCGATGCTGGTGGTGCCGACGAGGACGGGCTGCTTGGCGGCGTGGAGGCGCTCGATTTCGTCGGCTACGGCGAAGTATTTTTCCTTCGCGGTGCGGAAGACGACGTCGGGGTTTTCAATGCGCTGCATGATGCGGTTGGTGGGGATGACGACGATCTCGAGCTTATAGATGGAGTCGAATTCGGAGGCTTCGGTTTCGGCCGTGCCGGTCATGCCGGAGAGCTTTTTGTAGAGGCGGAAGTAGTTCTGGAAGGTGATGGTGGCGAGGGTCTGATCCTCTTTGCGGATGGCAACGCCTTCCTTGGCTTCGACGGCTTGATGGAGGCCATCGGACCAGCGGCGACCGGGCATGAGGCGGCCGGTGAACTCGTCGACGATGATGACTTCGCCGTCCTTGACGACGTACTCGACATCGCGCTTGTAGAGGGTGTGGGCCTTGATCGCGACTTCGATGTGGTGCTTCATGTCCCAGTTTTCGGGGTCGGCGATGTTGCCGATGCCGAGGAGTTTTTCGACCTTCTCGAAGCCTTCGTCGGTGACGGTAATGGCGCGGGCTTTTTCATCGACGACGTAGTCCCCGGACCACGTTTTGGTTTCGAGGGTTTCGATGAGCTCGCCCTCTTCAAGCTGGGGGATGATGGTGTTGGCGATGGCGTATTTGTCGGTCGTTTTATCGGTGGGGCCGGAGATGATGAGGGGGGTGCGGGCTTCGTCGATGAGGATGGAATCGACTTCGTCGACGATGCAGTAGAAGTGGCCGCGCTGGACCTGGTCGGGGATCTCGAACTTCATGTTGTCGCGGAGGTAGTCGAAGCCAAACTCGTTGTTGGTGCCGTAGGTGATGTCGGAGCCGTAGGCCTCGCGGCGCTGCTGGTCGGAGAGGTCGTGGACGATGACGCCGACGGAGAGGCCGAGGAAGCCGTAGATCTTGCCCATCCATTCGGCGTCGCGCTTGGCGAGATAGTCGTTGACGGTGACGACGTGGACGCCATGGCCGGCGAGCGCGTTGAGGTAGCAGGGAAGCGTGGCGACGAGGGTTTTGCCTTCGCCGGTCTTCATTTCGGAAATTTTGCCGGAATGCAGGACCATGCCGCCGATCATCTGGACGTCAAAGTGGCGCATGCCTACGGTGCGGCGGCCGGCTTCGCGGACTACGGCGAAGGCTTCCGGAAGGATCTCGTCGAGGACAGCTTTTTCGGCGGCGATACGGGCATCGGGGTCGGTGATGTTTTCGAGAGCGGCGGCGATGCGGGCGCGGAATTCTATGGTCTTGGCGGAGAGTTGCTCGTCGGTGAGGAGCTTGGTGGCTTCGTCGAAGCTGTTGATCTGGGCGAGGATGGGGAGCATTTTCTTGACGGCACGTTCGTTGGAGGTGCCGAAGACTTTGGCGAGGGCGGCGTTGAACACGGTGGGTTCCTTTGGGGGGTGGCGCGGGTGGGCGCGGAAGCTGGGGCGCGGCGAAGGGACTTAAGGCCGCAGGACGCTGGGGGGAGCGTCGTCTAGCTGAGGGTCGAGGTTGCGGCGTGGAGCTCGGCTACGTGCAGGGCTGGCGGACGCATGGTCCAGGCAGCGGCATGGAGGGCACGGGAGGCTGGCGCGAGCACGAAGGTTGCGGTGCGAGCGGGCGCGATGTGTTCAGCGAGGGGTTTGGGGAGGGCGGCTGCGGCTGCGGTCTGGCAGAGCAGGGTGCTGATGTAGCGACCGCCGAGGGTAAATTCACCGGAACGCAGGCTGCGGGCATCCGCTGCGCTCAGGGATGAGAGCAGGAGGAGGAGGCAGGCGAGATGGCGATTCCGCAGACGCATACGCTTCTATGTTAAACGAAATGGGCGTGGAGCGGAGCGCTGGCGATGCGAATTTGGTGTTTCAAAAGAAAAGCCCCTCTGACGAGCGGGCTTTCCACCAGCGCAGGGATTATTCCTTGAGCGCAGACTCGATGGCCGAGATTACCTGGGGCGAATCCGGCGTCTCGGCCGGTTCAAAGCGAGCGATCGGCTGTCCGTTGCGGGCGATGAGGAACTTGGTGAAGTTCCACTTGATCTCGCCGCCGACCTTGGGCGCCGTCGTGAGGTATTGGTAGAGCGGCGTCTCATCGTCGCCCTTTACTGAGACCTTGGCCATCATTGGAAACTTGACGTGGAACTTGGAGCTGCAGAACTCTTTGATCGTGGCATTGGTGCCGGACTCCTGGTTGGCGAAGTTGTTGGCTGGCACGCCGACGATGACCAGGCCCTTGTCCTTGTACTTCTCGTAGACGGCCTCGAGCGCGGTGTACTGCGGCGTAAATCCGCAGGCGCTGGCGACGTTGACCACCAGCAGCACCTTGCCCTTGTAGGCGCCGAGCGTGGTGGGGTCGCCGTCGATGGTGCTGAGTTTGAACTTGTAGACGGGCGCGCCGGCATCGGCCACGGCCACGGCGCTGAGGAACAACAACATCAGCATCAGGTAGATCTTTCGCACGGGCACCTCCGGAAAATCATTATGTGCCCAGTGTAACTGTGGGGGTGATTTGAGGGGGAGCGGCGTTGCATCGACCGGTTGAGACCGCCGGGTTTTCGGAAGCTTCAGATGCGCAGAGACGCAGGGAAATCCCGAGTTTGCCGAAAACGCGCTTTGCGGGATCTGTGGGGCGGACCTAATGGCTCGTGGGCGTGACCGATCAATCTTGCTCAGATACTGTCTATCGCTTGGAATAGGGTGATCTGGCTGAAAGTGAATCCGCTTAGCCCCGAGAGGGACTGATTTTTTTGCGTAAGACCATTTTGGCCGTCCGAAGATAAACCGGAGGAAACGATGAAGGTTGCATTTCCAAACGATGGATCGTTCGCATTTGAGTTCGTTCGCAATCTTGGGTTCATGTATTACGGCGGGTCAGATTTGGGCGAAATGATTGCTACCGCAGGCCTGATCAAGGAAGGTGACGAGGAGAGCTGGTTCACAGAATGGGACAAGTTGGGGCGTCGCATTCTGTCGCGGGCTGATGCCAGTCTGGCTGCGGGCCACATGGTAAGCGCTCGCGAAGCCTACCTCCGCGCCTCCACCTACTTTCGAACAGCCGAGTTCTACCTGCATGGCAATCCTGGGGACCCGCGCATCCTCTCAACGTCCAGGGCATCGCAGAAGGCGTATGCAGAGGCGGCGAGACTGACGGGGCCAACCTGGGAACCGGTGCAAATTCCCTATGAAGGGACAACGTTACCCGGATATTTTTACAAGGTCGACAATTCTGGCGAGCCTCGTCCCACGCTCATTTTCTTTGGCGGATATGACTCCAGCGTCGAGGAGCTTTTCTACAGTGGCGCCGCCGGGGCCGTGCGGCGCGGCTATAACTGTCTGACCTTCGACGGGCCTGGGCAGGGAACTCCTCTACGCGAACAGAAGCTGCCGTTCCGGTACGACTGGGAAAAAGTAGTGACACCCGCCGTCGACTATGCGCTGACTCGGCCGGATGTGGATGGCAATCTTCTCGCGCTCCAGGGCATGAGCCTGGGCGGCTTTTGGTGCGCTCGCGCTGTAGCGTTCGAGCATAGAATTCGCGCAGCTATCTTCTACGACGGCGTGTATGACTTCCACCAGGCCATCCGGGGACTTCTCCCGAAGGAAGCGATTGCCGCTCTGGACGCAGGCGATTCAGTAACCTTCGAGGAGATCGTTTACAAGTTCATGCAGAACAATACGGCACTGCGCTGGCTCGTGACCAATGGTGTCTGGACTTTCGGGGTTTCGAGTTTTGTCGATTTCGTGACGAAAATAAAGCAATACACGATGGAGCGCATCGCCGGACAGATTCAGTGTCCCTGCCTCATTCTGCAAGGCGATGCGGATATGTTTTTCGTCGGCCAGCCGCAGCAAATCTACGATGCGTTGCAGGTCCCCAAGAAGATTGTCCGGTTCGGGGTCGAAGATGGTGCTGAAAATCATTGTCAATCCGGCGAGCTCTCTTACAAAGACCAGGTTGTTTTCGACTGGTTGGACGAAACACTGGGGCTGCATGACGGTCGCAAACGCTAGTTGAACTGTCGGTCCTGAGGAGTCGGTTTCCCCAGAAATCGGGGTCTGCGGCAAGTTCGCGCTTTTCGATTCGGGGTGTCTGGGTTGAAGGCTGATGGCCTTGCCGGCATGCCTG
>Ga0302302_1002732_pt1 | contig 10271 bp, 8 predicted proteins | sample III_Palsa_E1_3_FD_198766 | JGI IMG/M metagenome (GOLD analysis project Ga0302302, IMG submission 198766) | Peat permafrost microbial communities from Stordalen Mire near Abisko, Sweden - III_Palsa_E1_3 | ecosystem: Environmental > Terrestrial > Soil > Palsa > Peat permafrost | place: Sweden...
ATACAAAGCTCTCTTCCATTATCTGGTCGATCCGAGTTCTTATGCTTATAGCTCTTGGACTGATCGGGTTTGGGAGCGCGTTCGGGCTTTTTTGACTCCGCTCATCCCGGCGAAATGACGCGACATTCGTATCCAACTGAATTTCCAAGGTAAAATCGGCCCGATTCCACCTGTGTAGGAACTGTGCAGATCAATCTGTTCAACCCTGCAGATTGGGAGCCACGTCGCGTCGGGGGGAGAAACAGTAAGGCGCTTCGGACGGAGCGCCAAGCCGCCCATTGTGGGGCCGCCTTCGAGACCGAAATTTAGCCCAAGCCCAGGCTGACCTTGCGGAAAACGTCGAGCCTTGGCATGCCGGCGGCGATCGACGCAGTGAGACCGACCTCGGCTGCGTCGGCGTGCAACGCGCATGTCTGACTCATAACTGCCTTTGGGAAGGTCCTGCAAAGAGCGGGGCTATAGCGGAGCCTCAGAGCCGCCAACTGTGGGCCTAAGCGTTTTCTGGGGTTAGCTTACTCTAAGCGCCTCTCATTCATCAGCATACCGGCGGGGAATTCAGGTTGCAGCCTCCTATCCTCGATAGCCTGTCCAATCATCCCCTGAGAAGGACAAGGAGCCATCGTCCCAACCGCCAGCCAGCCACAAGTTGTCCATGAGCGAGCGCAAAGCATGCCCGGAGGGCTTTTCCAGACTTGGCAAAACCAGCGAGCCTAACCAGACCGAGTTTTCTTGAATTCGCCGTCCGCCGGGGCGCGAGCGAACGATATCCACATCGACCGCGCCTTCCAGAGCGGCCGACACTAGAGCCGCGCCGCTAAGGTTGACCAACTTGACGATCTCGGCGGCGCGATCGACAGCGCTGACCAAATCGAGCTCCACCATTCGGCCGTCCACCCGAATGTCGAGATCGTCGTCGATGCGCTCTCCGATATTTATAACGAACTCCAGGTGCCCCGGTCGCACCAATCGGGTGGACCACTTCGATTCTAGATTAAGGCCGCTGCGGGGCCGCTGCGGCGGGGAGCAGGAAAGCCACTGCTGAACCGTCGTCCGTTCTTGGCTGGAGGCGGCGAACGAAGGAGGAAAATACGATCGCGCTGCCTTAACCTCGGAGAGGCGCAGCTCCGGTCGCTCGAATGAGGCGAAGGGAATAACGTAAACGACGAGCTTTGGCCCCGACACCAGGGAGCCCGAGGCCGCTGTGAACATCGACGATCGGAGGCTTTGAATCGCTTGTTCCGCGTCGGCGAATCGCTCGGCTTGACCCACGGCGTTGGACGACGCTTCGGCGGCGACTCCAGAGCGCGACAGCACAAGATCCACCACCTCACTGGGCTCGGCCGGCCGCGACGAGGTCAGATGGCGCAGATAAGGGACATTGTTGGCCGAATAGAAGGGCGCCAAGCCTCGCGATACAGAAACGACCAGAACCCATTTGCCGTCGAGATCGGCGAACTTGACCTTAGGGGTGACGAGCGGCTTCACAGACGCGCAGACGCCCTCGATCCGACGAATCCAACCGTCCTGCTCAGACAGCGTGGCTGCGGACGGTAAACCGACGACACCGCCGTCGTTTGCGACGCCAAGGAGAATGACCCCGTCGTTCGATGTAGCGAACGCGGCGACCTCCTTGGCCAAATCGCGCGACTGGGCGGGCATCTCCGCCTTGAATTCCAGGGATTGCCCCTCGCCTTCAGCAATAAGCGCCCAAACCTCCCGCCCGACGTCTTCCATTCCTGCCACCTCAGACCGCTGCTCCTGGCCGAGCAGGCCGTTGTTCGAAATCAGAATCTGCCGTAACCCACGTGTTGGCGGGTCTAATAGACCTCACGAATTGGCGATCCCTGAATCTAGGGGCTGGCGCAGATCGCCAGTGAGACGCCCCGCCGCGAGTTCTCGATCATGAACACGATCATCGTACAGATCACAGCCGCCCAAGCTGAGCGCAATCGCGTGGCGGCGGCCGTCATCAATCGCCATCATGAGATTGCAGAGTGGGTGAGCGGGCTGGATGATCCGTGGCTCGCCGAATTCATGACCCACGAAGAACGGTCGCGCTGGCGCGCCCTCGGCATCGCCGTGGAAGAGATGCAAAGGCACTTGCCCTAAGCGTAGCGCGCGGTTGACGCTGTTCGCCCGCCGTCACGATCTTTTTGAAGCTTGATGCCGTCGCGCGAATTCGAGCCTATCGTTATTCCATGGGGTTGCAGTTTTCAGACGACGGACCTGAGTTTCCAACGGCGCTGATCGAGGAGATGCGCCGGGGCGATGTCGTTTTTCTGTGCGGCGCCGGGGTCAGTGCGCCGCAGATGCCTGGGTTCGAAGGCCTGGTGCGATCGGTCTACGACCGCAGGGGCTGGGAGCCGAGCGCGTCCGAAAAGCTCTCCTTCGATAAGGGCCGATTTGAAGAGGGCCTGGGCGCGCTGGCCCGCCGCCTCAACCAGCCCACCGCGCTCTACGACACCGTAGCCGAGGTTCTCAAAATTCCGACACGGCCGAACCTATCGCATCACCGAACCCTGCCGCGGCTGTCTCGCCGCCTCGACAACCAGCCGATCATCGTCACCACAAACTTCGACACCTTGTTTGAACGGGCGGCCCGCAAGAGCCTGGGTGCCGGCCTTCACGACCTCAGCCATTCGGGCCAATCGCTTCCGGCCCCAGGCGGCTTCGATTTCGCCGGCATCGTCCACCTCCACGGCCGGTTGGAGGATAAGGTCCTTGGGTTTCGGCGCACCGAGCTTGTGCTGACCAGCGCCCAATATGGCGACGCCTATATGCGCTCGGGCTGGGCGTCGCGGTTCTTGTTCGATCTGACCCGGTGCAAAACCGTGGTCTTGATTGGCTACAGCGCGAGCGACGCCCCCGTTCGCTATTTCCTCAACATCCTTGAAGCCGATCGGGACCGATTTTCCGATGTGAAGATCGTGTACGCACTGGACGCCGACGACGGACGCCGCCGTCAAGGCGTCCACGACGCCTGGGGCGCCTTGGCGGTTGTGCCTCTGCCCTACGTGAAGGGAGATGCGAGCCGAGACGGCGGCCCGCACGGCGCCCTTTGGAGCGACCTCGCCCAACTGGCGGACGTTATGGAGAAGCCGCGCGCCCGTCGCGCTGACGCCGCCGCCAAGATTCTGGCGCTCCCGTTCAACGAAAGCTCGATCCGTGATCGGGAAACGCTCGATTGGGCGCTTGAGCGGAGCCATGATCAGTTCGCTCTGGTCATCCAGCATGCCGCAGATCCTCAGTGGCTTGATCATCTGCGCGAGCGAAACCTGCTTCTCCCAGCGATGGTCCCTCATGTCATCGCCGACTGGTGCGAAAAGCGGTGGACCGAGCAGACGGCGTTAGACGCCGCGGTCGACTGGGTCGATCGGCTTGGAGGTGATTTCTGCGCGGCGCTCGAGACCTGCCTTTGGCGTAACCGCCGCCCGATCGCGCCGCAGCCGTGGCGACTGGCTTGGCGTTTGCTCGCACGGGCGACGCCTCGAACGACCAATACCAATCAGCGCGCCTTCACCACCAAGGACCTGATTGACCGGGGCGAGGTGTTCGATTCAGACCTCCGGCGGGCTATCGACCTGTTCACGCCCAGGCTGAAGATCGAAAAGCGGTGGCGCGGGGTAGGAGACGACCCCAGCACGCCCGTCAAGCTGAGCGATCTTATCCGCCCGACCCTGAAAGTGAACGACGACGGCGGCCTGGCCGCGCTGGCGCCTGCCTTGGTTGGCTCCGCTCATGCGCCGCGGCTTGCAATCTTGGCGACGAACGCGCTGCAATCGAGCCTGAGGACGGCGCGGGACGCCGAACTCATCGGCGACGACTTCGACTTGATCGATATGCTCGTCCCGGCAATCGACGATCACCTGCAGAACCACTACGCCCACGGCTTCGTGCCGCTGGTCCGGCTCCTGGCGGACCTGTTCGACCTTCTGGCGGCGTACGCACCGGATGCAGCGCGACGCCTTGGCGATGCCTGGCGCGCGCTCGGTTTTCGCCTTCCAGCGCGTCTCTATCTCTACGCCCTGCGCAACACCAATCTCTACAGCGCAACTGAGGCCATGGACGGTTTGCTCGCTCTGTCGCGGGAAGATTTCTGGGAAATCCGCCGAGACTGGGTTCTTTTGGCGAGGGAGCGGGCTTATGACGCGCCACCCGAACTGATCGATCGGTTAGTCGCTAGGATTTTGGCGGAGGGGCCCTCTCGATACGAGAAAACCGCTCCCTTGGAGCCCGGCGAACTCGACTGGCGACCCAATGCGCGCGAGCGGGCGATGTGGTTGCGCTTGGCGTCCCTCAAAGCGGCCGGCGCGCTCAACCAAACCGGCGAAAATGCCCTCTCCCAAATCTTGAGCCGGCGCCCCGAGCTGGATCGCGACTTCGAGGAATACGATCTCTTCCAGATCGTCCACGGTGAGGCCTATTCCGTAGTCGGCGACCCGGCCCCCCTTCAAATTACGGCGCCGGGAGACCTGCTGGAGACCGCGCAGAAACTTCTCAGCAGTCCTGATCCCAACACTCAGGAAAGTTGGGCCGCTTACGCCGCCACCGATCCGTTAGGCGCCCTGCAGGCGCTGGAACAGGCCGACCCCGTCGCAAACGCCGACTTGTGGGAAGGCTTGTTGAATGCGGTCTCCGGCCCTGGGGTCCAAGATCCGCTCCGCGCCTCGGTCCGTCAACAGGTTCTGGAGCGCGCGTTTACCTACCTGGACGGCGTTGATGCCGTTTTTCTTCAGTCCAAAGCCCACGCACTCGTCGTCGCCTTACGCGCGGCACAATCCGCCGCCGTGACCATTTCGCCGCACTGGTGGGACCGACTTTGGGCGGTCGCCGACACCCCCAGGGAGGGCGAAGCTCCGATCGCCATCGAGCGGTTCTACGACCGGGTTATCAATTCCACCGCCGGCTGGCTGGCGCAGACCCTGCTCTTGAAACTGCGTGAGGGTCGAAAGCGACGCCGCAAGCCGAACCGCGACGACCTCAGCCGCTTGGATCGCATTCTTAGTTCATCCACAATTTCGGGCGTGCTTGCGCGGGGCGAGCTCACCGCCTCAGCGGGCTTCCTATGGTCGATCAGCCCCATCCGGTTAAGGCGTGGCCTCCTGCCCCGGCTGAGCCTCGATACGGTCGAAGGCACCGCCCTTCGTGACGTGCTGACCCAGTACGCTAATCTCGGCGCCACTTCAGCCAGCATCCTCAAGGCCGCCGTGTTGCGCGGCGTTGCCGAGAGCCGGACGTCCGGCATGCCAGCGGCAAACGTGGCCGCCAAGCTCCTCTTTCCCGTTCTAAGCGCGATCCGAGAAGATCCAGAGCCACGGGCGAACTTTTCTCCGCGGGAGGTGAAGCGCGCTCTGGCGCAGGCCCATCCGGGTGTTCGGGCCGGCGCGGCGCTGTTGCTGCGGGACTGGCTATCCAAGTTGCCTGGCGATCCTGCGGTAGTGTGGCGCGAGCTGATCGGGCCGGTGTTCGCCGCGACCTGGCCTGATGATGACCGACGGCTGCGCGACGAGGGCTCCAGCCGACATCTGGGCGCCTTGGCGACGCCTTTCCCGAAGCAATCAAGCTGATCAAGCCTCACCTGGCCTATTGCGAGCGGGAGTGGGGTGATCTGAGCTTTCTCAAATCGCCGACTTGCACCCGGTTCCCCACCGCTGCCTTGGAGCTAGCCTGGGCGCTGTGCGGACCGCCTAGTCAGAGCAATTCCTATGACCTAGGGGAAATTCTTGACGCGCTGCGGACTGCCGAACCGATCATCGAAACAGATCGGCGGTTTCAGTGGCTGGAAGATCGTGCCGTCCGTTGGAAATGAACTGCCGCAAGCGACGCTGGCTGGTGTGGCGCTAACTTAAAGCGCCGCTTTAGGAATGTCCGGTTGGTGGAGCGATGCTCATGTCCGCTAGGAGCGCGTAACGGCCGTCTATCCGCACCGACGAACCTCGGCCCACCGGAGCCCCAAGGCGCCGGGGTGAACGCCCAGGCAGACCTGATTGCCACGCACGATACGACTGTAAGTTGCGGGCGTCACGATATCAAAGTGTCCGCCTCTAGAGCCGGGCCAATTCGCGACAATCTCTATGCGGCGCTGGGATCCGGTTCCGATTACCGTCGGTGAGGTCGCCAGAGGGGCGCTGCTTGCCAGAACCGGACCGGTGTCTGCGATCTGGTTGACGATCTCAAACGAGAATTTACCGTAGAGCAAGCACAGCGCGGCGATGCCGGCGAACCCCAGCCGATTCTTGCGGCTGCGTGCGTCCAATCGCCAAATGCCCCCAAACAAAACCAGGCCAATGGCGAATTCAGCGATCAGCAGCCACGGCGCATCGCCATAGTTGGACATAGCTAGCGGAGCGCCCGTGAGCGCGAGACCAGCGAACAAAGGGGCGATCATGTGTGGCCGCGGATCGCCCTTGCTAATTGTCAGGGCGATCAAGCCGTTCGACCAGAAGACGGCCGCCATCGCGATCAGTGGCAGCAAGATGACGGTGGCGATCGCCGGAATATTGGGTTCGTGCGTGAACCACAGCCAACCGAAAGCCACGACGCTTAGGATCGACACGGCTCTGGCTACCATCCGCACCTGTGTCCTGCGAAGCGCAGGATCGACGCCGTCCTCGGCAAAGATGGGATCGACCGGTGCTAAGCGGGCGGTCTGGCGCGGCGTCAGCCGGGGCTCCCGGACAGGAATGTCCCGGAACCAGCTATTGAAGGCGAGGTCGCCTTCCCTCTGCGGCACCTTCATCGGCTTGAGATTTGATAGTTTGGGCGTCAGCTCGATGAATTTCCCACCTCTCGGCGTCGAGCTGAGCGACCGGGTGGCGATATCGGCCTTTTGAAGCGTCCGACGCGTATAGAAGGTACGGGTTTCGATACGGTCTCGGTATAGCACGGTGGCCGAGGTCAGGATTTCGCCGATGACCAAGAGGCTTGCCATGGCGCTTACAGCGACCCAGGCAGCGAGCGGAAACCACGGCCTGTGCAGGGCGACGACCACATAGGCCGCGTAGACCGCCACCGCGACCGGCTGCAGCGCCATCATCAGGACGGCGATGCGCTTCCTTTCCGGAGCAAGGGTGTAGACCCGCCCGGTGTTGTCGACCTGCAAGCCCGTGCCGCCAGTAGACGCGAATGCCATTTCCGGCCCTCCAAACATGGCGTTGGCGGATGAACAACCACCGCGCTGTTGAAGGTCGACTTAATATTCAAGGTTGACGGGAAGTGACGAGCCAGTCGGCGAGCACTATTTCGGTGATGGACGAAGCTCCCATCGAGGTCAGGAAAGGTTGTAGGGCTCAGACATGCATTTTCGCGCATCCGTTCAGAGCCGGGTCTGCACGTTGGGTCTTCACTGACAACTCCCCGTTCGGGCCTGGATGGCGCACGTGCCCGCACGGCGACTTTCTGGAGTCACCTCAACGTCCGCAACTGTTGGCGCATTTCGGTCGCGCCGCGGAGATCGCGCAAGCCCCACTAAGAGCTGGCGTTCCGGAGGGCCGAGTAGGGTGGCTTTTGCGAAATCCTGGAAACTCGTCAGGGAGCTTCGGGTCGCTGGAACCGCGCCACCAGGCTTGCTCCGGTTTTGCCAGTTCCGCCGGTCGCCAGGACAACGCTCCTCATAATTGCCACAGACTTTAAGGTTCGAAAGAGAAGGGCAGCGCCTCAAGAAAACGCACCTCCTCTTCGAGGACAATCTCCTGAAGCTTAAGGTGAGAAGCTATATGATGTGGTTCGACCTGGCCGGACCTCGATTTCTCGAATATCCGCTCGATATGCCCCTGGTCTTCGACTTCCCAGAGGTTCCACACTTCGTATAGCGGGCCAACTCGGGTCACGAGACCGTGGACCAAACGGGCGCCGCCTTTCTCGAAGAAATCACGAACCCCCTTCATGGCCTCATTGTATTGGTTGAGATTCTGAATTCCGTACTTGAGTCTCAACTTCGCCAGCATGAACGTCGACATTAAGCGATTCCTATTTTCAAACGACACGATGAATACTGGCCGAGCTAGCTTCGTCGCAGCAGCTCCAAGAGAAGCTCGGCGACGGCTTCAGGCTTCTCGATCGGCGGAAGGTGGCCGCAGTCCGGGATGACGTTGAGGGTCGAACCGGGCGTGAGGCTATGGATTTCCTGGGACAGGCCAACAGGGGTCATTTGATCGTCCTGGCCGACGATCACCGACGTCGGTGCCCTGATGCCAGGAAGGATGTCGCGCAGGTCGCCGCGCGCGATCACCGCGCGGTTCTGCCGAACATAGGCACGAGCGCCGACCCGCACGCTCATCTCCACCAATTCCGCCCGCACATCCTCAGGCGCGTTCCGATGGACCAGTGATCCGAGGCTGCACTCGGCCAGACGCCTGAAATTGGGTGTTGTGCCAACGACCAAATTTGCAGCGTGGCGATAGGCCCTGCGGCCAAGGCGGTCCGGTAGCGCATTCGTGTCGACCAGCGCCAGGCAGCTGACCCGTTCAGGGGCGAGCTGCATCAGTTCCAGGGCCACCATTCCGCCCATCGAGACGCCGGCGAGCGCGAAGTGTTCCGGCGCTCGGTCGAGGATGCGGCGGGCCATCCCCGCGAGGGTGTCGTCGCTAAGCGTGTCCCCTATCGAGCAATCAACGCGATCTCCCAGGGCCGCGATTGTCCGCCGCCACACGCCGCCGTCGCTTCCAAGGCCGGGAATCAGGACGAGGGTTTGCATTCAGCGTGGGCCGTTTTGACCAGAGGGACTTCCGGTCTACACCTTCAACCGTAGTTGAAGGTCAATCCCCCATGCGCATCGGTGAACTGGCGAACCGCGCCAACATCAGCACTTCGAAAATCCGCTTCTATGAGGCCCAGGGCCTCTTGCCCGCCTCAACTCGACTCCCGAACGGGTATCGCAACTTTGGCGATTACGCCCTGGAGGTCGTCAGGTTCATCGACCGGGCGCAAAGCCTCGGCTTCACGCTCCGAGACGTGGCCACGCACCTCAGCATGCCCCATGGCGACAGGCGAAAGGTCCGGCTGCAAGCACGCCTTGAAGAAAAGCTGGCGGAGCTAGACGACCATCTGGAGAAGGTGCGCGCCCGTCGCGCCCTAATCTTGACCCTTATCGATGAGGTGAAGCTTCCCTGCGCGACAGCATAACCGGCGCTAGCCAACGTCAGCTAGAGGTCGCCCCCGCAGTCGGCGCGGGCACGGAAAGTTGACCCTCAACCGGCAAGTCCACGGGCCGTAAATATCTTCATGTTGGAGTTAAGTCAGGGTCCGCTTGGCGCATCTTCGCCTTCAGTTGGCACGCGGTTCTGACTCTTCTCGGTCCTGCGGACGAGGTTCATCTGCCGTTGGCCTGGAATAGTGAGCAGGACCCCTATGCTATCCTGAGCATCGTCGGATCAATCGGCAAATTCCGGATGCGCTTCCCGGTCGCCGCGAAGATCGCGTTGCAGAGCGCTGGCGGCACGGGCGGCAGGGCCGGCTCGCCCAGACCCGTCGGCGGGTTGTCGGTGATCAGGAAGTGGATATCCACCTTGGTCGATTGCGGCATGCGCAGCAGCTGGAAGCTGTTGAAGTTGGCCTGGACCGTTCGGCCCTTGTCGAAGGTGATCTTCTGGCCCAGCGCCTCGGCCAGGCCGTCGTGCACGGCGCCCTGAACCTGGGCCTCGGCGCCGCTCATGTTGACGATCTGGCGGCCCACGTCGCCAACCACCCAGATCTTGTCGACCTTGACCATGCCGCTGGCCGGAACGGTGGCCTGGATCACCTCGGCGAAATAGCCCTTGTGGCTGTAGTAGAAGGCGACCCCCATGCCCGTCCCCTTGGGCAGGCTGGTCTTGCCCCAGCCGGAGCGTTCCACGACCAACTCCAGCACGGCGCGCATGCGGCCGGTGTCGAACGGATCCGACCCCGGGAAAACCCGGTCCGCGCCGAGCAGTTCGAGTCTGAAGGCCGCGGGGTCCTTGCCAGCCGCGTGGGCCAGTTCGTCGACGAAGGATTGCAGCACGAAGGACAGGGCGTTGCTCTGCGGCGCCCGCAAGGGACCGGTCGGGACGCCGCACGGTATCAGCGAGGCTTCCAGCAGGAAGTTGTCCACCACCCTGGCCGGGAACTCGGTCCCGCTCATGGCGCCACTGTCGACGAAGCTGTCGCCGCGGCCGAACGAGACGAAGTGGTCGTGGAAGGCGACCAGCTTGCCCGCCTTATCCAGCCCGCCCTTGAAATAGTGGAAACCGCCCGGTCGGTAGAAGTCGTGGTGCATGTCGTCGGCGCGGTTCCACACCAGCTTCACCGGCGCG
>Ga0302302_1002736_pt1 | contig 10266 bp, 8 predicted proteins | sample III_Palsa_E1_3_FD_198766 | JGI IMG/M metagenome (GOLD analysis project Ga0302302, IMG submission 198766) | Peat permafrost microbial communities from Stordalen Mire near Abisko, Sweden - III_Palsa_E1_3 | ecosystem: Environmental > Terrestrial > Soil > Palsa > Peat permafrost | place: Sweden...
TCTGTATTGGTGTCCGGTGTGCCAGGCTTAGAGCCCAGTTATTGATTGACGTGGCCCGATGAAAGGGCCACGCTTACCTAAGATGGCCAACCAGACGAGAGAGCCGGCGTTGGTAGAGAAGCAGGGGCGGGTTGCTCGACTGCTTGGGCTAGCAGCGGCACTGCTGTGTGGTTTGGTTTGGGCGGCCGCTGGGGTGAGGACATTTTCAACGCCGCTGGGACAGGACCAATCGTGGCTGCTTTATGCGGCGAGGGCGGTGTTGCATGGCGTGACGCTGTATGGGCCGGAGTTAGTGGAGACGAATCCGCCGTTTGCGGTCTGGTTTGATGCACCTGCGGTGTTTCTGGGGTGGCTGCTGCATGTAGGTGTTATCGACGGATTCCGATGCTTCTGGCTTGCGCTAGCGGCAATGGCGGGAGCCTGGTCGGCGATGCTGTTCAAGAGGCTTTACCGGCCAACGGCGCTTGGTTTGTGGATGTTTGTGGCGATCGTGTCTGTGGTCGGATTGCTGGCGGTGAACGGCGAAGACATGGGGCAGCGCGAGCATCTGGTGGCGATGTTGCTGCTGCCATATCTGCTGGCTTCTGCATTTCGAATGCAGCGGCAGAAGCTGCCACGATGGGAACTGTGCGCGATTGGTTTGGTGGCGGCGGTTGCGGTTTGTTTGAAGCCGCAGCACGTCTTGGATGTGGCGCTGGTGGAAGTGCTGGTGCTGGTGAGATTGAGAAGCTGGTGGGAGTGGGTGAACTGGAGCTGGATATGCCTGGGAGCGGGTGTAATGCTGTATCTCCTCGCAGTGAAGTTGTTTGCGCCGACATATCTGTCGCAGATGGTGCCGCTGCTCAAGGATACGTACTGGGGCTTCGATGAGCGTTGGCCGGTGGTGTGGTATTCGTCCAAGTTGCCGGTCTTTGTGGTCGGAATCGGGGCGCTGATCTATATCTCCCTGCGCAGGCGCCTGCGGTTCGAGTCGCTGGATGCAGCCTTGCTGGCTGCGGCGGTAGGGGCGAGAATTGCGTATTTCCAGCAGCACAAGGGATGGCACTATCAGCTGATCTGCTTTGTGTACTTTGGGTGCGTACTGCTGGCGTTGTGCCTGGCGGATGGGTTAGAGCAGTGGATTGGCGATCGCAGGGTTCCCTATGCAAGATGGGCGGGCAGGACGGATCCGTTGATTGTGGCATTGGCCGTGGCAGCGGTGAGCCTGCCGTACTTTATGACCCACAGGCAGTACTCGGGATATGCGGAGCAACCGAAGGAGGCGCTGTCGGAGATCTTCAAGGCGTATCCAAAGGGGACGCCGGTGGCGTTTCTGTCGGTCAACATGTGGGAGTTTCCGGCTGTGCTGGAGCAGGATAAAGTGCTTGGGTCGCGCTATGTGCATCTATGGATCTTGCCGGCGATCATACGCAGCATAAGCGCACCGGGATATGACGTGCGGGTATACCTGGCGCCGGAGAGGGTCGCGGCGCTTTCAACGCTGCTGCGGACCAACGAGGCAGAGGACCTGGCTCGATGGAAGCCGGCGGTGGTCGTGGTAGACCGTTGTACGTTGCACCAGTTCTGCGATAGCGGCTTGGGGACTGGTGAAGGAAAGATGATGGAATGGTTTGAGGCAGATCCGGCGTTTCGGGCGCAGTGGTCGTCTTATGGGTTTGAGAAAACGGTGGACGGGCTGGACGTCTACACTCGAAAGAGATAAGGAAGCACTGTTGGGGATGTCTGGTGTGCCGGAGTGAGTGAGGGATTCTGTGGGCGGCCAGAGATTCTGGGCGATTACATTCGTGCCAACGGCAAAGGAGGATTGGCCTGCTCGGCGTGCAGGTTTGGATGCTTGAGAACATGCTTTCTTAGTCTTAGTGCCGGCAGCTCGACCAGGTAGCGGCTCAGGAGGCTCGCTGCGACGGTAGCGAGAAATGTAACGGCAAGTCGTACCCAATAGCCGCTTAAATTGCCGCCGCGTAAGGGGCCAAGGAAGTGGTCGTACAACATAATGAGATACATGTGCATCATGTAAAACGCGTAGCTGATGAGTCCGAAAAAGGTAAGGATGCGGGAGCGAAGGGGGGCAAGGATTGTCGAGCCTGTATGCGCGATACAGAGGCCAATAATGGACCCCGTGACGAATACGACTCCGGTCTGGAAGAGCGGGGGCGAGAGCCTTTGAAGGACCGCGAGCTGTGATGTCGCGATGCAGACAACACCGATGGCGGCGATGGCCCATAGCGAAGAGTTGAGGTTAAGTCGCGCTTGTAAATCATTCCCTGCTGCGACAAAGTGACAGGCGAGGAAAGCCCCAAAGGCCAGGCCATCGCAGCGTAACGGGCTGAGGTCGTAATTGTGGTGACCGGCTAGCGCAAGCGCGAAGCGGAGAAAAATGGAGAGAAATCCAAGCGTCAGCGACCAGCGCCGGATTTGCGAGATATTCAAACGACGGACAACGGTTGGCCAAAGTAGATAGAACTGCTCTTCAATAGCCAGTGTCCAGAAAGGGCCGTCGCTGGTCACATGCAGAGGAGCCGCGAAGTTGACGATGAAAAGAAGAGAGAGCAGAACGTAGCCATACTGATGTAACGTGACGAGAGCGATGCCGAGCACCAGAATATAGAGGGGAAGGATGCGGAGAGCGCGCTTCCAGTAGAAATCCTGATAGTAGCGAGGACTCCGCTTTTCATTGATGAGGATGGTTGTGATGAGGAACCCGGAGAGAACGAAGAACAGATCGACGCCGGTATTGCCATAATGGAAGATGTTGGAGAGTGCAACGATGAGTGGCGGCCAGCCGCTCTGCCACTCAGGATGCAACATGGAGAAACACGCATGATGAAAGAAGACGATAACGGCCGCGAGGCCACGGACACCGTCCAGCTCCGGGATGTGCCGGAGAGTTTGCCGGTTGGAAGTGTGAGCTGGTTGCTGTTCGCCGGCCATGGTCGTCGTCTTCGCCCCTCCCGAGGAGACGCTTCCTATTATCGCAGTGAGTAAGACTAAGACATTGATCTAGTGGGTTGAGAGACATTATGGCATCGACAGACAAGAAAGACTATTACGGCACGCTTGGCGTAAAGAAGACGGCAACGACCGATGAGATTCGCAAAGCTTTCAGAAAGCTGGCGCGGAAGTATCACCCGGATGTGAACCCGGGCGATAAGAAGTCGGAGGAGAAGTTCAAGGAGATCTCTGAGGCCAACGACGTACTGAGCGACGAGAAGAAGCGGAAAATCTTCGATCAGGTGGGTTTCTACTCCGACAACATCGACCCGGCGACGGCCGAGGCTTATGCGCGCGGTGGTGGGGCAGCCGGTGGCGGTGGCTACAGCAGCCAGCCTGGCGGCGGCCAGGGTGTGCCGTTCGATTTTGGCGGCTTTGATTTTTCAGGATTCAGCGGTGGTAGCAAGGCCTCGCGGGCTGAGAGCGAAGGCTTTGGCGGAAGCTTTCGCGACGTGTTTACCGGGATGTTCAACGGTGGCCGCCAGGCGCGCGGGCCGCAGCCGGGGACCGACCTGGAGTACCAGGTGCAGGTCGATTTCTGGACCGCGATTCGCGGCGGCGTGACGCGGCTGGAGATTCAACGGCAGGAGCAATGCCCAACCTGCAAAGGCCGCGCGGTTGTTGGCAGCAGCATCGACTGCCCGGAATGCCATGGCTCCGGCCAGGTAACGCAGATGGGTGGCCGCATGAAGTTCAACATCCAGTGCCCACGGTGCGGCGGCAGCGGCAAGGTGCAGAACGCCTGCAAGACGTGCGACGGCGCGGGAGTAGTGACCAAGCGCGAGCCACTGGAGTTTCGCATCAAGGCCGGCACGCGCGATGGGCAAAGGATTCGGCTGGCCGGCAAGGGCAACGCTGGTACCGAGGGTGCGCCAGCCGGGGATCTCTACCTGATTATCAAAGTCGGGCACCATAAGCTGTTCCACCGCTCGGGCGACGACATCCATGTAAGTGTGCCAGTAACGGTCATGGAGGCGGCGCTGGGCGCGAAGATCGATGTGCCGACAATCGACGGTGTGGGCGACCACGCGGGCCGGGCCCAGTTGAAGATTCCGCCGGGGACACAGACCGGGCAGAAGTTGCGGATGCGCGAGAAGGGCGCCCCTAGCGCGACGCGGGAGGGGGCGCGCGGAGACCAGATCGTCGAAGTAAAGATCGTTGTCCCGAAGGTGCAGGATGAGCGCTCGAAGGAGATCCTCCGCGAGCTGCAGAAGCTGAATCCGGAAGACCCGCGGGAAGAGATGCTGGCGGGGGTATAGGTTACGGTGCTTCGGGCAGGACGTATCGATCCACCAGCGCGTTAACCAACTGCACCGTCTCCGGCGCCAGCCCGACCACCCGAGCCGCCAGCCACGCCTGCGGCGTGATAGTGATCTCAGCGCGGTCGTGCAGCACGGCAGAGTAGATGCGGTTGGCGGCATACTTTGCGGTGGCGGAGATGAGGGGAGTGGTCGCCGCAAAGTCGAACCAGCGGCGCTCGAATTCGACATCGCCGACGAATTGGGCGTGGGCCTCGCCGCCGGTACGCATAAGACCCGGGCAGACGGTGATAACGCGGATGCCCTTGTAGCGAAGCTCCGCGTGGAGGCCTTCAGAGAATCCGACCAGCGCAAACTTCGCAGTCGAGTAAGGCAGCATGTGCGGCACGGCCAGCTTACCTCCGATAGACGCGATATTGACGATGCTGGCGCGCCGCTTTCCGTTCAAAGCAGCCTGCGTGCGCATATGCGGTAGAGCGGCCCAGGTTGTGTAGAGCGCTGCGAAGAAGTTGATCTGCATAGCGCGCTCGAAGGCCTCGGTGGTCTGCGCTTCGATCGGCCCGACCTCAATAATCCCCGCGTTATTGACCAGAACGTCGATGCGGCCGAAGTGGGCGATAGCCTCGGCGACCAGCCGGCGGCACTCATCGGGCTGCGCCAGATCGGCGGCGACGAGGTAGAAATCGGCCGGGCTGAGGTGGGGATGCTTCGAGAGCAGGGTCTGCTGCGCCTCCTCCAGTTCGGCGCGGTTGCGCGAGGCCAACACCAGCTTCACCGGCTTGCGGGCGAATCGGGAGGCGATGGCCAGGCCCAGGCCGCGGGAGCCTCCGGTAATTAGCACTACGGCGCCATTGGGGATGGCCGTGCGTCGAATCGCATTGACAGCGGCGGCGGTGAGCAGGGCTCCGCCGATTGTGGCGACCGCCACGCCGGTGGCGCCGACGGCGGCTGTGGTGAGGAGAATCGGCTTGACGGACTTCAATGTGAGTCGCATGTCAGGATTGGATGCGCTTTGCGTGATGCACGCAAGGGGGCGAACGCGGTATCCTGCTGGCAGATGGCAACGAAGCGTAAATCGAAGGGCGCGTACATGATCTCGTCGGTGGCCGAGATGTATGCCATCCACCCACAGACCTTGCGGCTCTACGAGCGCGAGGGTCTGCTGCGGCCATCGCGGTCGGATGGCAACACGCGGCTCTACACCGACGAAGACCTGGAGCGGCTGGAGTTCATCCTGAACCTCGCCCGGGACCTTGGCGTGAACATCGCCGGCATTGCCATCGTCCTGCAGATGCGTGAGCGCATGGACGAGATGAACCGCCAGATGCAGGGATTTGTGGACTTTGTGCGCACCGAGATGATGACCCGGATGCAGCAGACCGAGCAAAAGGCGGGTTTGGTGCCGCTGCGAAGAAAGCCAGTAGTTCGGGACCAGTAGTTCGGACCAGAGCAGCAGTCGCGTAAACTGAAGAAAGGGCTGCGGTGGACGCCCAGTACAAATTCTTCTGGCTTGGTGCGATGACGGTAGTGCTTCATATTCTTCTCTGGGTGGCTGCGGTTGGTTCGGTCACCTCATCGATCTACTGTGGCATGGTGATCGTGGCGGCGTTGCGTTTTGGCCTGCGTCGGCGGCGGGAGTTGAACGCGCCACCCGCCTTTCTCCCCCCATTAAGCGTCTTGAAGCCGTTGCACGGCACCGAGCCCGGCATGGAGCGCAACCTCGAAACCTTCTTCGAGCAGCGATATCCTGACTTCGAACTGCTGTTCTGCGCACGGCAGGAGACTGATGAAGGTCTGCAACTGGCACGGAAAGTCTCCGAACGCTACCCGGGTGTGGATGCCAAGTTCGTCACCTGTGGCGAGCCGATGCCGAAGTTTCACAATGCCAAGGTGTACTCGCTGGCCAAGCTGGATTCCATCGCAAAGCACGACGACTACATCACGAGCGATGCCGATGTGCGCGTGCAGCCGGACTACCTGCAGCGCATGGTGCAGAACCTGAAGGACCCGCACGTGGGCCTGGCGAGCTGCGTCTACCTTGGCACAGCGCACGAGGGCGCTGGCCTCGCGTCAAAGCTGGACGCCGTGGGCAAGAGCGTTGAGATGACCTCCGGCGTGCTCGTCGCGGACATGATCGAAGGCACAAAGTTTGCCCTGGGCGCGACGATGGCGACACGCAGGCGCAGCTTTCAGGCGGTCGGCGGATTCAACGAGTTGGGACAGTTTTATGCCGACGACTTCGTCCTTGGTAACCGGCTCGCCGCGCAGGGAACAGGCGTATTGCTGGCGACGCACGTAATCCGGCTGATGGTGCAGGACTCGCCCTTCTGGCTGAGCTTCCGGAACCAGCTCCGCTGGATGCAGAGCACGCGCCGGTCGCGTCCCTGGGGCCATCTGGGCACCGGTCTTACGTTCGCGATGCCGTTCGGGCTAATTGGACTGCTGTGGGGTCTCGCCAGCGGACATGCTGCTTTGGGCCTACTCTGGCTAGGCGCGATGGTGCTCAATCGCTGGCTACAGGCCGGAGCAATCCTGATTGTGATGGGTGATTCTGGATGGTGGCGCGGGACGTTTATCTATCCGCTGCGCGATTTTCTCGGTTGGCTGTTATGGCTGGGAAGTTACGGCGGCGACAACTTCTACTATCGCGGAAAGGTCTACAAGTTGAAGGACGGCGGACGGGTCGAGAGTCCGGATTAGATGGATGGCGGCGGCCAAGCCTGATCTGGCACGTCCGCTTTTATTCACCATTCACTACTCACTATTCACTGCTCTTACCGGTTGCTCAGAACCGTCTTCCCGCCCGAGCGCGCAACGTACTTGACTGCGCCGAACGGTGCGAGGTTCTGGGTGCGGGCTTCAGGATGGTAGGTGAGCAGGAAGACGCGATTGGGACCGTGCCACAGAGCGTGCAGATCGGTGTCGTTGGCGAAGATGTGCGGCGCATCCGGCCAGAAGCTGCCGAACCACGGCCCGTTGACGTGCCCGTTCACCAGTAGGACCTGCTGCCCGGTGTAGAAGAGCAGCGTAGAGCCAGAGGTCAGTTCACCGTCGATCAGGATGAGGTCGCCCGGCTTGCGCACGGCGTCAATGTCCAGCGCGAGACCTTTCGAGCCGAGGATGGGGTAAAACCGGGCCAAGCCTTCGTGCGCGGCCAGCAGCACTCCAGTCATGCTCGCGGCAACGAGCAGGTTCGCGATGAACGTACGACCGCGTCGGCGGACCAGGTGCGAGATAGGCCCAAGAAACAGCATGCACAGCGACACAGTCAGCAGCGGTCCGCGGAAGAAACCCATCGCCGAGCCGGTGAGGTCGAAGACGTGGCCCAGCGAGAGGTTGTAGAGCGCCGGGTTGGAGCTGAGGAGGTCGTTCAGCTCTGCGCCCGGTCGCGGCGTGTGCGCGGTAAGGCAGAGGTACCCACAGAGCAGAAAGAGCAGCGTTCCCATCGGGACAAGAAAGTACAGCGAACCGCGTAGAGCCTGACGGCGGGCACGGTCGGGAAGGTCGGGCGCGGTGGGATCGCTTGAGGTAAAGCGGCAGTCGGCTGCAGCCAGCAGCGACCCAACCAGCAGCGCCAGTGCAGGCAGCGAGGGCAGATGGTAGTACTCCTGCCGCGACGAGAGCGTGAAGAAGCCGAGGATGATGCCGGGCCACAACAGCAGCGAGAGCGCAGCCTCGCGCGTGCGGTCGGGAGCGACCCCTTCGTGTGAGAAGTCCGCATCGGAGTCAAAACGACGGTTTGCGGCTTTAGCAGCGCGCAAGTCGCGCACGGCGTCGAGCACTGCCGCAGGGAGGAACGCCGCCCACGGGATCAGCCAGATCACCAGCAGCAGCCAGAAGAGCGGAATGGGAACCTGGCCGTAGTCATGCGGGATACGCTTGCCCAGAAACCGCGCGATGTGCTCGTTATAGAGATAGAACCACGCCCAGCCTGCCTTTGCCGGAAGGCCGACGCCGGTTGGCATCGCGATTGCGGGATTTCGGAGCGCGGCGAGGATATGCCACGGCGCGGCGAGCAGCAGGAAGAATGCTGTCGAAGCGAGCAAATGAAGCTTGAGAAGAAGCTTTAGCTGCTTCGTGATCGCAAGGTAGAGCAAAACGAACAGAATAGGGAAGACGAGGCCGATCAGGCCCTTGGTAAGAACCGAAAGTGCGAGAATCGCTGCAAATCCGAGCATTGGAAGCAGCGGCGAACGACGTTCGTCGATGCGCTCGAGCGCGATCAGGAAGAGGTGGACGGAGAGTGTCATCCACAGCGCGATCAGTATGTCTGGAATATAGAAGCGTGTGTAGAGGTATGGCCCGATGGCAGTGGCCATCGCCAGCGCAGCGTAGAGTCCCGCACGATCAGGAGCATGGGCCGGCGAGACCGCGCTGAACAGCCGAATACCAAGCGCATAGACTGCGAGCAGCAGCACCAGTACCCCAACCGCCAGCGGAATACGCGCCGCCCAGTCATGGACGCCGAATAGGTGCATCGACCCGGCGGCCATCCAGTACATCAGCGGCGGCTTGTCGAAGAAGCGTATGCCGTCGATAGTTGGCGTCACAAAGTCGTGCCGCTGCAGCATCTCGCGCGCGATCTGTATGTAGACCGAGTCAACATCATCGAGTAGCCCGGGCGTAGACAGGCCCCCGATTTGAAGAACCGCCCAGGCCAAGCCGATGAGCGCAAGAGAGCGCGGCTGCCAGCGGCGCGGGGTCGTAGATGAGGAAGAGTTTGTCACTGGTCGCTACTTCAAGGATAAAGGACGGTCGGTAATCAGGGCTTTGCCGGAGGTTTCGGCCAGATCGATCTGGCGCGAGCCGAGAAGGCGGTCAACCTCATCGCGCTCCTCCTGCGGAACGAAGAGAATCTTACGCGCGCCGCTGCCCCATTGCGCGAGAAGCTGCGCACGGGTAAGGAAGATCGGCGGCGCGTCCGGGAAGGTACTGCCGAACTGCATGGAGGTCGTGCGGCCATCGATCAATAGGACTCGGCGGTTCAGGTAGAAGGGAAGCGAGGAGCCGAACGACTGATCGCCGTAGATCAGAACCTCATCCGATCCGCTGCCACTCCGCTCGATCTGCTGAATCTGCGCGGCGAATACTTGCGAGGAAAGCATTGGGGCAAACCGCACCAGCGCGATGTGCGCAGCGATGAGAAAGACCAAGCTCGTGAGTGCGACGGTTAGCGTGGCGGCAAAGTGTTTCTGCCGCGAGCGCATCCACCACGCAAGAATCGGCCCGATGGCAAATGCCGCAACAGCGATCGCTGCGGGCAGTCGAAGCGCGGCAAAGGACGGCCCGGTGAGATCGAAGAAGTGAGAGGTCGAAAGGGTATAGTCGCCGACGCCGCGATGCGCCAGCAACGCCCCTATGTCGGCTGAATAAGCAAGATTGCGCGAGATGTACAGCCCATAGGCAAGAGCAGCCGCGATCCCGAGCCCGAGCAGCGCGTAAGCGGCATGAGCAAAAGTGAGCGTTCGGCGTAGACCAATGCTGGTGAAGTAGGTCTGCTCCGCCAGCGAGAGAGATACGGCGAGCAGCATCAACAATGGCAGGTATATCGGGAACGTGTAGTACTCCTGATTCGTTGAGAACGAGAAAAAGACCAATACGAAAGCTGAAAATATCGCCAGCAGCAGAACGGTAGCACTGGCGAAAGTCGCGCCCAACGGGGTCTTGCGCCTGGGATTCGTGCGACTGAGCAATTCAAGCCGCGAGAGCTTTTCTCCGCTGGCATTCAACTCGCGTGCCGCCTGCACCTCACGCCGCTTGCGATAGGCGATCCACACCGCGGTCGGCGTAAACAGGCTCCACGGAAAGAGCCAGACGAGATGCTGCGACCAGTAGAGCGCCGCAGGTAGCTTGTTGTAGTCCCGCGGAATTCTGCGGCCGAGGAAGCGCAGAAAGTGCTCGTTAACGAAGTAGAACCAGAAGAACCCGTGCCCGTTGGCTCCGCCCGTATTCCGCATCCCGGCCAAAATATGCCACGGCGCCGCGATGGCTAGGAAGAGCAAAATCCCCGTAAAAG
>Ga0302302_1002752_pt1 | contig 10232 bp, 7 predicted proteins | sample III_Palsa_E1_3_FD_198766 | JGI IMG/M metagenome (GOLD analysis project Ga0302302, IMG submission 198766) | Peat permafrost microbial communities from Stordalen Mire near Abisko, Sweden - III_Palsa_E1_3 | ecosystem: Environmental > Terrestrial > Soil > Palsa > Peat permafrost | place: Sweden...
GGCACTTTCTGCATCGTATGTTCGCGGATTTTATAGCCGACCTTCTCATTGCGCAAATCGGATTGCACCCGGAAGCCTTTATCGACAAGGGTTTGCGTCACTTCACGGACATAATCGGCCTGCGCGTCGGTGATATTGAGCACTACCGCCTGTACCGGAGCCAGCCAGGACGGCAGCTGACCGGCATAGTGCTCGATCAGAATGCCGATGAATCGCTCCATCGAACCAACGATGGCCCGGTGCAGCATCACCGGATGCTTTTTCTGCGAATGCTCGTCCACATACTCGGCGCCAAGGCGCTCGGGCATCATGAAATCGACCTGCATGGTGCCGACCTGCCAGGCGCGGCCGATCGAATCCTTCATGTGGTACTCGATCTTCGGACCGTAGAAAGCGCCCTCGCCCGGCAGCTCTTCCCACTGCACGCCGGCCACCGACAGCGCCGCGCGAAGCGCCGCTTCGGCACGATCCCACACGTCGTCAGTGCCGATGCGCTTGTCCGGGCGCAGCGCAATCTTCAGACCGATGTCCTGAAAGCCGAAATCGCCGTAGACCTGCATGGCCTGCCGGTGGAACGCCGTGACCTCGGACTCGATCTGCTCGGGTGTGCAGAAAATATGGCCGTCGTCCTGGGTGAACGCGCGCACGCGCATGATGCCGTGCAGTGCGCCCGAGGGCTCGTTGCGATGACAGCCGCCGAACTCACCGTAACGGATCGGCAGTTCGCGGTAGCTGTGCAGGCCGGTGTTGAAAACCTGCACGTGACCGGGGCAGTTCATCGGCTTCAGCGCATAGGTATGCTTTTCCGACTCGGTGAAAAACATGTTCTCGGCGTAGTTGTCCCAGTGGCCGGACTTTTTCCACAGCGACACGTCCAGCACCTGCGGGCAGCGCACTTCCTGGTAGCCGCTGCGCTTGTAGACGTTGCGCATGTACTGCTCGACCTGCTGCCAGATCGCCCAGCCGTTGGGATGCCAGAACACCATGCCCGGGCTCTCTTCCTGCTGATGGAACAGGTCGAGCTGCTTGCCGATCTTGCGATGGTCGCGCTTTTCCGCTTCTTCCAGCTGGAACAGATACGCCTTCAGGTCCTTGTCGTTGAGCCAGGCGGTGCCGTAGATGCGGGTCAGCATCGCGTTGTTGGAGTCGCCGCGCCAATAGGCGCCAGCCACCTTCATCAGCTTGAACGCGCGCAGCTTGCCGGTGTTAGGCACGTGCGGGCCGCGGCAGAGGTCGGTGAACTCGCCCTGCGAGTAAAGCGACAGCGGCTGGTCGGCGGGAATGCCTTCGATGATTTCGGCCTTGTATTCCTCGCCCATGCCGCGGAAAAACGCCACGGCCTCGTCGCGCGTTTTCACATCGCGCGTCACCGGCAGCTGTTCGGCCACGATCTTGGCCATCTCGGCCTCGATCTTCGGCAGGTCGTCCGGCGTGAACGGCCGCTCGTAGGCGAAGTCGTAGAAAAAGCCGTTGTCGATCACCGGGCCGATCGTGACCTGCGCGCCCGGATACAGCCGCTGCACGGCCTGCCCCATCAGGTGCGCGGTGGAATGGCGCAGGATTTCCAGCGCCTCCGGGCTTTTGTCGGTAATGATCTGCAAGCTGGCGTCGTGCTCGATCGGAAAACTGGCGTCGACCAGCTGGCCGTCGACCTTGCCGGCCAGCGTCGCCTTGGCCAGACCGGCGCCGATCGAGGCGGCCACATCCTGCACGGTGACAGGGTGATCGAACGGCCGCTTGCTGCCGTCGGGTAGCGTGATTTCAATCATGAGAAAACCTGGGCATTCGCGCGACAGGCGCGCGTGGATGAAGTTCGGGTTTGCAGTCGTTTTGCCAACCCTGCGAACGCAGGACAAAAAGATAAGGCTGTTAATGCCCTTGCATTCGAGGCGAAGCGTGGCGTATCAGCAGTGTTAGCGGGTAGTTGCCATGTCGCACGCTCGGCCGGCGCGATGCGCGGGCCACCTTGTCTCGTCGGTCAGCAGTTGAGGCGCCAGTTTAGCGCAAATCCGGCGTCGAACCCGCGCCGGCGGGACGGCGATAAAACTGTCAGAACGGCTTGGCCACCGCCAGGTAGAGCACGCCCAGCAGCAGCAATACGGGCAGCTCGTTGGTCCAGCGCAGCGCTTTCGATGAGGGCAGCGATCCACCGGCCGCTGCACGCTTGAGCAGGCGGCCGCAAAGGATAAAATAGAGCAGCAGCACGATCACCAGGGTCGCCTTGGCGTCGATCCAGTGCATCGGACCTACCACGTTCGGCAGCGCCGCCGGGAAAACGCGCCAGCCTTGCCACAGCGTCAATCCCAGCACGAAAGCCAGTCCGAACATGACGTGGCCAAAGCGATACAGCCGACGTCCCATCAACTGCAGGCGCGCCTGCACTGGCGGCTGCCCCACGGTCTCGGCCATGTTCACCAGAATGCGCGGCAGGTAGAAAACGGCCGCCATCCAGGCAACGACAAAGAGAAGATGCAAGGTTTCGATGAACGTGTAAGTCATGGCTCGGATGCTTTGGCAGCTGCGAAGCGCAGCTACCGGGATGATAGCGCGGGCTTAGTGCTCTTCAACCGCCGCGCGTCCATCCTGGTCAATGGCGCACCGGCTTCATTCGCGAACCGGGCCGATGCTCGACATCAGGGCCTGCAGCAGCTGCTCCTGCTGCGAAGCGATCAAAGGCGCATTGTGCCGATCGGTAATCTGGAAGAAATCCTCCACCCGCTCGCCGAAGGTGGCGATGCGCGCGTCGTGCACGCGCACTTCGGTGGCCAGCATCACCTGCGCTACCGCTGCCAGAATGCCCGGGCGATCGGTGCCGACCAGCGCAAGCTGGGTGCGGTCGCCGGCCGCATGAAAGGTGATCCGCGGCGGCGTCTGGAAATGTTTCTGATGCCGCGTCATGTTGCGCTTGCACGGCTGCATGCCGGTGGGATGTTCCAGCTCGCCCTGCAGCCGGTGCTGCAACTCTTGCGCGCGCGCGGCGCTAGCCGGCTGCTGGGTGTCGGCTTCCAGCAACAGAAAGGTATCCAGCGCCATACCGGTCGGCGAGCTGAGAATGCGCGACTCCATCACCGAGAACCGCAGCCGATCCAGTACTGCAGTAACCGTGGCAAACAATCCATCTCGGTCGGGCGTGTAGACGAATAGTTCGGTGCTGCCGCGCACCGAAAACGGCTGCACAGCGACCAGCGGCACTGCACCCTTGGCCTCAAGAATGGCACGCGTCTGCCAGGCGATCTGCTCTGGCCGGTGACGCATGAAGCTGAGTGACGGAAAGTCCGCCCACACGCGAATGACGTCGGCTTCGGCGAAACCATCGTTCATCAGCAGCGCCAGCGCGTGCTCGGAGCATTCGCGCACGCGCTCGGTCGCATCGCGCGGCAGGTTGACATCGCTGCGCAGCGCGTAGCGCGTGGCGGTATAGAGATCGGACAGAAGCCGATCCTTCCACGCGTTCCAAAGGCGCGGACTGGTGCCGATGATATCGGCGATGGTCAGCAGATAAAGCTGACCCAGGCGCTCGCGATCGCCGACGAGATCGGCAAAGCGCTGCACGACGTCGGGGTCGGTAATGTCCTGACGCTGCGCCGTGGTGCTCATCAGCAGGTGCCAGCGCACCAGCCACGCGATGCGATCGATATCGGTGCGAGGCAGGCCCAGTTGCGCGCAGAACGCGCGCGCGTCGTCCTCGCCCAGCACGGAATGATCGCCGCCCCGCCCCTTGGCGATGTCGTGAAACAGCGCCGCGAGAAGCAGTATCTCCGGCTTCGGCAGCGTGCCCCAGATCTGGCAGGCGACGGGAAATTCGGCACCCGCGGACGGCTCGGCAAATCGCGCCACATTTTTCAGCACGCGCAGCGTGTGTTCGTCGACGGTGTAAACGTGGAACAGGTCGTACTGCATGCGGCCGAACACCTTGCCGAATGCCGGAAGAATCGCCGCCAGCAGACCGTGCCGATTCATGCTCCAGAGCGCATTGACCGCCGGTGCGCCGCGGCGAAGCAGATGCAGAAACGCATCCAGCACGCCGCGATCGGTCGACAGCGATTCGCCGTGCGCGGCGGTGGCCTGATGGATGCGGCGCATGGTGTCGGCGGTAAAACCGATCACGCCCGGCTGATCGAGCCGCGCAATGAATACATCGACCAGCGCCGAAGGCCGCTGCAGGAAAAGCTCGGGATCGCGAGCGGCAAGCCGCGTGCCGAAACGCACGAAGTCTGCGCCCGCCGGCTGAGCTGCCGTCGGCGCCTCCAGCATCTCCTCGAAGCGCTCGGCCACCTGCACGCCCAGCCGCTCGATCTGCGTGGCGGCACGGTAATAGCCCTGCATGAACTGTTCGACACCGAGATTTTTTTCGTGCTCGTCCTCGAAGCCCAGCCGCGTTGCCAAACCGCGCTGGTAGTCGAACAGCAATCGCTCCTCGGCGCGGCCGGCCTCCAGATGCAGTGCGTACCGGTAGCGCTGCAGCGTGGCTTCGGATTCCTCAAGAGCCAGCTGCTCGGCCGAATCGAGCAAGCCCTCGGTCACCAGGTCGGCGAAACCATTCGCGTGCGCCAGCCGGCGGCCCAGCCAGCGCAGCGCGTCGAGCGTGCGCAAGCCGCCCGGGCCATCCTTGATGTTCGGCTCGAGGTTGTGCGCGGTGTCGTCGTAGCGGGCGTGGCGCGCGTCGCGCTCGGCCAGTCGCGCTGCCAGATATTTCGCCGGCGACCACAGCGCCGGATCGTCGACGATGCCGCGCAGCTGTTCGGCCATCGCCGGATCGCCGGCCAGTCGGCGCGCGTCCAGCAGACTGGTGAATACGCTCAGATCTTCCGTCGCCAGTTCCCGGCATTGCGCCACGTCGCGCACGGCGTGACCGACTTTCAGGCCCACGTCCCACAGCGTGGCGAAAAACTGTTCCAGGGCGCGCAGTCGGGCCGGCGCCGGCGCCTCGACCAGCGCCAGCAAATCAACGTCCGAATACGGAAAGAGCAAACCGCGGCCATAACCCCCGACGGCAAATAGCGCGGCGCCGCCGACATCGCCCAGACAGGCCATCCACACGTGCGCCACCACCCGTTCGACCGACTCACTGCGCCGACGCGCCAGCGCAGAGGCGTCACCGCCGTCGCGGAAAGCCGTGGCCAGCGTGCGGTTGACATCGCCCAGCAGCTGCCGCAGCGCCAGCCGTGCCTCCGCCGACACGCCAGAGCGCGGCACCGCGACGGGAAGGCGCGGAAGCGGCGGCAAAGCGGCAAGGCGAGGTATTGACGACATGGTCTGGGCGTGGCTCCGTGGCGACTTTACGGTTCGCGTACTGCTGCAGCGGGATGACGAATCATCTCACTCGAAAGGCCCGCGCGAACGCTGTTGATGCTACCCATGTCGCAGCCGGCCTTTATGCGTCAGGACCTGTCGACACCCGTCCTCGGTCTCGCGCTCAGGCGTCGGGCCACGCCGTGAGAATTTCGAAACCGTCGTCGGTCACCGCGATAGTGTGCTCCCACTGCGCCGACAGCGAGTGGTCTTTGGTAACGACGGTCCAGCCATCTGGCAGCTGCCGGGTCTGCGGCTTGCCGGCGTTGATCATCGGCTCGATGGTGAAGGTCATGCCCTTCTTCAATTCGACGCCCGCACCCGGCTTGCCGTAATGCAGCACCTGCGGTTCGTCGTGGTAGACCTTGCCGATGCCGTGGCCGCAGTACTCGCGCACCACGCTGAAACCGGCCGCCTCAGCGTGCTGCTGGATCGCGTGACCGACGTCGCCCAGCGTGGCGCCCGGACGCACGGCCTTGATGCCGTTCATCATCGCCTCGAAGGTGGTATCGACCAGCCGCTTGGCCAGCACCGACGGCGTACCGACGAAGTACATGCGACTGGTGTCGCCGTGCCAGCCGTCCTTGATCACGGTGACGTCCAGATTGACGATGTCGCCATCCTTCAGCACCTTGCCCTCGTTCGGAATGCCGTGGCAAATCACGTGATTGACCGAAGCGCACAGGGTCTTGGGAAAGCCGTGATAGCCGACGTTGGCCGGAATCGCCTGCTGCACGTTGACGATGTAGTCGTGTGCGAGGCGATCAAGTTCTTCGGTGGTCACACCGGGCTTGACGTGATCCTTGAGCATGGCGAGCACGTCGGCGGCCAGTTTGCCGGCAACGCGCATGCCTTCAAGGTCTTCAGCGGATTTGAGAGTAATAGCCATAAGTCCTGCCTAGATGGCGACGCAGGTCGGTCGGTTCAACTGAGGAATCCGCCGCAACTTGCCGCGCTGCCGGCGCACCGGCTATAATTCGGGAGTTTTGCTGAACTGACGTAGCCGGTTTTACAGCTACACAGCGCAAAGCGTTCCGGGATTGTAACCGTCCAGCGGTCCAATACCCAACCAAACGCCACACACGTATCGGCACCGCCTTCGGGGTGCTGCGCTCGATCCCGCCACTCAATGGGACGTTCGCGGTCGAAGTCGGGGGTACGTGGAGGTCCCAACCCCCAGACCTTATAAAGGTCCATGCAAGGAGTTTCACCATGGCACAAGTCACCATGCGTCAAATGCTCGAGGCCGGCGTCCATTTCGGTCACCAGACCCGTTACTGGAACCCCAAGATGGCGCCGTACATCTTCGGCGCCCGCGGCAAGATCCACATCATCAATCTCGAAAAGACCCTGCCGCTGTTCACCGACGCGATGAATTTCCTGTCGGCGCTGGCGCAGAAGCGCGGCACCATCCTGTTCGTCGGCACCAAGCGTTCGGCCCGCGAGCCGTTGGCTGAAGAGGCAGCACGCGCCGGCATGCCGTATGTCACCTCGCGCTGGCTCGGCGGCATGCTGACCAATTTCCGCACCGTCAAGCAGTCCGTATCGCGCCTGAAAGAGCTGGAAGCGGCCGAGACCGACGGTTCGTTCGAGAAGCTGGTCAAGCACGAAGTCCTGTCCCGTCGCCGTGAGCGCGACAAGCTGCAGGCGTCGCTGGGCGGCATCAAGGACATGAACCGTCTGCCCGACGCCCTGTTCGTCGTGGACATCGGCCATGAAGACATCGCCGTGCAGGAAGCCAAGAAGCTCGGCATCCCGGTGATCGCCGTGGTCGACACCAACTACAACCCCGAACTGGTCGACTACGCCATCCCCGGCAACGACGACGCCATCCGCGCCATTCAGCTGTACGCCCGCGCGGCGGCCGACTCGATCCTGGAAGGCAAGGCCGCTGCGCCATCTGCTGCCCAGGGCGATGCCAACGATTTCGTCGAACTCGACGAAGAGGGCAACCCGGTAGCCAAGGTCGACCGCAAGCAGGCCGCTCCGCGCCGCGACGCTGCCCCGAAGAAGGGTGCGGGTGCTCCGCGTCGTGACGGCGGCCGTGACGCTGGCCGTGGTCCGCGCGACGGCGCTTCCGCCAAGTAAGCCGGTGCAGCGACGGCCTCCGGCCGTCGTTTCGCCCTGAGATATCAACGCCGCTGCGGGCAACCGCCGCGGCGTATCCAATCCAAAGCTTTGGAGAAATACCCATGAGCAATATTTCCGCCCAGCTGGTCAAGGAACTGCGCGAGCGTTCCGGCGCCGGCATGATGGAATGCAAGAAGGCACTCGTCGAAAACAACGGCGACATCGAGACCGCGATGGAGTGGCTGCGTAAGTCCGGCCTGTCCAAGGCCAACAAGAAGGCCAGCCGCGTGGCCGCCGAAGGCCGCATTGTGGCCGCCCAGGCCGGCAAGACCGCCGTGCTGGTCGAGATCAACTGCGAAACCGATTTCGTCGGCAAGGACACCAGCTTCCTGAAATTCACCGACACCGTGGCCGAGATCGCGCTGAAATCCGGCGCGGCCGATGTCGACGCGTTGAAGGCTGCCGCCTACCCGGATGCCGCCAATGTCGAAGAAGCCGCCAAGGCCCTGATCGCCAAGATCGGCGAGAAGATCGACGTGCGCCGCATGGCTCGCGTCGAAAGCGAGGGCGTGATCGGCAGCTATATTCACGGTGGTCGCATCGGCGTGCTGGTCTCGCTCAAGGGCGGCTCCGAGGAGCTCGCCAAGGGCATCGCGATGCACGTCGCGGCCATGAACCCGGCGCACATCCGCGCCGAGGACGTGCCGGCTGATTTCGTCGCCAAGGAAAAAGAGATCGCGCTGAGCCAGATGACCGAGAAGGACAAGGCCAAGCCGGCCGAAATCCTCGAGAAGATCATCGCCGGCAAGATCAACAAGATCGTCTCCGAAGTCACCCTGCTGGGTCAGCCGTATGTGCTGGACACCAACATCACGGTGGCCGAGGCACTGAAGAAGGAAGGCGCGGACGTGGTGACCGTCGTGCGTCTGGCCGTGGGCGAAGGCATCGAGAAAGTGGAAGAGGATTTCCACGCCGAAGTGATGAAGCAGGCCGGCCTGGCCTGATCGCTTACCCCAAGTACAAAAAAAGCCGCGGAAAACCGCGGCTTTTTTGTATCTGCCGTGAGGCCGGAAAACCCGCTTACATGCTGCGCGAAACGCCGAAACCTCTCCCCGTCATTGGCGACAGCCGTTACACTGCGGCTGTTTTGCCACACAAACCCGGAGACCTCATGAGCACCCCGCTGAATTACGGCCGCATTCTGCTCAAACTTTCCGGTGAGGCGCTGATGGGCCAGGCCGATTACGGTATCGATCCGAAAGTCATTGGCCGGCTGGCCGACGAGATCATCGAAGTCCAGCGTGCCGGTGTGGAGATCGGCGTGGTCATCGGCGGCGGCAATATCTTCCGCGGCGCCGGTCTGGCAGCGGCCGGCATGGATCGCGTCACCGGCGACCACATGGGCATGCTGGCTACGGTGATGAATGCGCTGGCGATGCAGGACGCGATCGAAAAGCGCAACGGCATTGCCCGCGTGATGAGCGCCATCCAGATCCACGATGTCAGCGAGGATTTCGTGCGCCGCCGTGCGATCCGCCATCTCGAAAAAGGCCGCATCGTGTTGTTCGCTGCCGGCATCGGCAACCCGTTTTTCACCACCGACTCCGCCGCCGCGCTGCGCGCGGTGGAAATCAGTGCTGACCTGTTGCTGAAAGCCACCAAGGTCGATGGCGTCTATACCGCCGATCCGGCCAAGCACAACGACGCCGTGCGCTACGACCGGCTCGACTACGACGAAGTGATCGAACGCAAGCTCGCGGTGATGGATACCGCTGCCATCGCCCTTTGCCGCGACCACGATATGCCGCTGCGCATCTACGACATGACCGTGCCTGGAAACCTCATGCGCATCATGCATGGCGAGCCGATAGGCACCCTGGTCGACGGCGGTTGAGCCGTCCATCGGCTTCCTTAACCGCTCGCAGCTGGCCTTAACCCGGCTGCTATAATCGCCTGCTAGACAGATTCATCGGGAAACGTTTCATGATCAACGACATCAAGACCGATGCCCAGACCCGCATGGGCAAGAGCATCGACTCGCTCAAGCACGACCTCACCCGCATCCGTACCGGCCGAGCCAGCACGGCTCTGGTCGACAACATCAAAGTGTCCTACTACGGCGCCGACATGCCACTGACTCAGGTGGCATCGGTAACCCTCGGCGATGCACGCACGATTCTCATCACGCCATGGGAAAAGCCGATGGTGGCACCGATTGAAAAGGCCTTGATGGCCTCCGATCTCGGCGTCACGCCCACCACCGCCGGCACCGTGATTCGCCTCAACATGCCGCCGCTCACCGAAGAGCGCCGCCGCGAACTGGCCAAGCACGTCGGGCATGAAGGCGAAAACGCAAAAATCGCCATCCGCAACGTACGGCGCGACGCGCTTCAGCAGGTCAAGGATCTGCTGAAGGAAAAGCTGATCACCGAAGACGACGAGCGCCGCGCGGACGAGGAGATCCAGAAGTTCACCGACCGCGCAGTGAAAGACGTCGACGCCGTGGTCAAGGCCAAGGAAGAGGAGTTGATGGCGCTCTGAGCGCCATCGTCATCCACATGTCCGGCGCCGAAGCCGCCAAGGTTCCGCGCCATATCGCGATCGTGATGGATGGCAACGGCCGCTGGGCCAAGGCTCGCCACCGACCGAGAAGCTTCGGCCACAACGCCGGTCGTAAGGCAGTACGTGAGGCAATTGAGTCGTGCATGCGCGAAGGCGTGCAGGCCCTGACCGTGTTCGCTTTCTCCAGCGAGAATTGGCAGCGGCCGCCGGATGAAGTGATGGCCTTGATGAGCCTGTTTGTGCGGGCGCTAGACAAGGAAGTCGATGAGCTGCATAGCAACGGCGTGCGCCTGCGTTTTGTCGGTGAT
>Ga0302302_1002756_pt1 | contig 10220 bp, 5 predicted proteins | sample III_Palsa_E1_3_FD_198766 | JGI IMG/M metagenome (GOLD analysis project Ga0302302, IMG submission 198766) | Peat permafrost microbial communities from Stordalen Mire near Abisko, Sweden - III_Palsa_E1_3 | ecosystem: Environmental > Terrestrial > Soil > Palsa > Peat permafrost | place: Sweden...
AGGAGACCGCCAAAGCCATGCGCCGCCTCGTAGCCGCCGGCTTCACCACCAAGACCATCTGGAAGGTCCTCCGCGATTGGGGCGCGGAGCTCGAAGAGTTGGACCTCGAAGACAGTGAATAACCCCTCAACAGCCACGCCCCAGCGCCTCATCGCCATCGACTGGTCCGGCCGCATCGACGCCTCCGGCCAGCGCCGCCACATCTGGTCCGGCATCTGGACGCGAGCCGCAGACGGCAGCACAACCATCCGCCTCGAAGCCGGCCGCACCCGCGACGAAGTCGCCGTCTGGCTCATCGGCCTCGCCGCCGAAACGCCCTCCATGGTGGTCAGCATCGACTGCTGCTTCAGCTACCCCGCCTGGTTCCTCACCGAGCACGGCGCCGCCACCGTCTTCGACTTCTGGCAGAAAGTATCCTCCGGCCACGGCGAGCAATGGCTAGCCCGCGACTGCGCCGACGAGCGCTTCTGGGGCAAACCCCGCAAGCGCCCCGAGCAGTTCTGCGGCCCCGGCTACCGCCGCATGTTGCGCGCCACCGATTGGGACAACAAAGTCGCCCAGGCCCTCGAAGGCGGCGACCCCCTCCGCGCCGCCAAGATGAAGGGCATCCAGCCCAAGTCTCCCTTCCAGATCGGCGGCAGCGGCAGCGTCGGCACCGGCTCCCTCCGCGCCATGCCATTCCTGCTGCGCCTGCACGAGGCCGGCTTCCGCGTCTGGCCCTTTGAATCCGCAAAACTCATCGGCAAGCACCCACAACCGCTGCTAGTAGAGATGTACACCCGCCTCATGACCGGCGCCGTATCCAAGAGCAATGAGCAGGCCCGCTCCACCTACCTAAAATCCCGCCGCAAAACCGACCCCATCTACGCGCCAATCTCCCGCGCCGTCATGGCCAAAGCCCTCGCATCGGAAGACGCCTTCGACGCCTTAGTCAGCACCATGGAGATGCTCCGACACGCTCAGGAGTTCGCAAAACTGAAGGCCACCAAGGACGAAACCCTCCGCCTGGAAAGCATTACCTGGCGCCCCGGCGTAACGGGCTAGTTCATCTTCGACACAACAGCAAAAAAGCCAGCAACAAAACCGCCAGCAAAAACCGCCAACAACAAAACGCCGTCATTCTGAGCGCAGCGAAGAATCTTTGTATTGGCACTCTCCCGTTCTTCGCCCACCCGGCACAATCCGGGTACCCTACCCTTTGCGCACTTTGCAAAGCCGGGGACCCCGGCAAGCGCTTTTGCTTGCTGGGGTGGAGTGGTGGGGTATCGAGCAACGCTCGACCGCTCTCTTCAGCACCCCCATAAATCTCGTCATCCTGAACGCAGTGAAGGGCCCCTGTATTTTGCTCACCAGCCACTTAAATTACGGCTTCGGCACGTAGAGATCATCCCCGTCGTACTCAATTCCAAGTTCATCCAACTCTTCGCGAGTGATCCTTGCCACATTAGGGCTGCATTGATTCAGAAGCCGCTCCATAAGGCGCTTCTTTCCCTCTTTCGTTTCGGTATCAAAGGCATATCCGTTTTTACTTTCGTCCATTACCGGCTCCTGGCTTCAGTCTAGTTCGGATTGAATGCCGCGCTGATAAACTTAAACCCTATGCGCAACCTATCAGGCAATCAGATTCGGGAAGACTTTCTGCGGTTTTTTGAAGGCAAGGGGCACCGTCGCGTGCACTCTTCCTCTCTGGTGCCGGCCAACGATCCCACGCTGCTCTTCACCAACGCGGGCATGAACCAGTTCAAGGACGTCTTCCTCGGCGCCGAGCAACGCGACTACACCCGCGCCGCCTCCAGCCAGAAGTGCGTCCGCGCCGGCGGCAAGCACAACGACCTCGAAAACGTCGGCTTCACCCGCCGCCACCACACCTTCTTCGAGATGCTCGGCAACTTCTCCTTCGGCGACTACTTCAAGCGCGACGCCATCGCCTACGCCTGGGAGCTCCTCACCTCGCCCGACTGGTTCGGCATCGATAAATCCCGCCTCTACGTCACCATCTTCGAAGGCAACGAGTTCGTCCCACGCGACGACGAAGCCGAGCAGTTCTGGATCGAAACCGGCGTCCCCAAAGAACGCATCTTCGGCATGTCCGCCAAAGACAACTTCTGGCAGATGGGCGACACCGGCCCCTGCGGCCCATGCAGCGAAATCTTCTACGACCTCGGCCTCGAAGCCGCCGAAGTCCTCGGACAGGACCAGCCGTTCCCCCACGACGACCAGCGTTACGTCGAAATCTGGAACCTCGTCTTCATGCAGTTCGACCGTGCCAGCGACGGAACCCTCACCCCACTACCCAAGCCCTCCATCGATACTGGCATGGGTCTTGAACGCATCAGCGCCGTCCTCCAGGGCAAACTCTCCAACTACGAAAGCGACCTGTTTACACCGCTCCTCAAACGCGCCGCCGAACTAACGGGCTTCACCTCACATCACGAATCCCCGGCCACCTTGTCATCTCAATCAGATCGCGAACCCTCCTCCACTTTGTCATCTCGACCGGAGCGCGAAGCGCGCAGTGGAGAGACCCCTGTATTTTCTCTGGCCGAGGCAGAAAAGCCGGGTGCCCCGGGTCCGGATTCTCGGACCCGGGATGTAGCATTCCCAGCACCCGCCACCGACGCTTCCGCGCCACTAACGTTGAACCCCGAACACTCTGAGCGCCAACGGCGCGACGCTATACCAGCGAGGGGCGAAGCCCCTCGTACCGACACCCCCACAAATCAGAGGGCTGAAGGCCCGACCCATACTGCTTCCACGTCGGCCCGTATCGCCGAACTCGCCCTCTCCGACGAAAAGGGCGCGGCCTCCCTCCGCATCATCGCCGACCACGCCCGTGCATCAACCTTCCTCATCTCCGATGGCGTGACGCCGGCAAACGAAGGCCGCGGCTACGTGCTGCGCAAAATCCTCCGCCGCGGCATCCGCCACGGTCGCTTGCTCGGCCAGGAAAAACCCTTCATGCACGAGATGGTCTATGCGGTTCGGGATGAGATGAAGACCGCGTACCCCGAACTGGTCGACTCCGCTGACCGTGTCGCCAAAATCGTTCTCAGCGAAGAACAGCAGTTCGCGAGAGTAATGGAAGTCGGTTCTAGGGTATTAGAGAGCAGAATTTCGGACGCAAAGAACCTCGCGCCTTTGATGTTCATTTACATCAACTCACTTGAAAAAAAATACGGAGCCACAATCCTCGAAAAGGTAGGGGAGCATCGAAACGGCAATCAGATACGCTACGACTACAACTTTGATAAAACGCTTGCCAACTTCAAAGCATTGTCTGATGTCAGTATTGATGACATCGCAGAATTTGAAGCAAAGCTCAATGCATATTCAGGACCGCCGACTCTCTCAGGCAAAGAAGCCTTTAGTTTGTACGAAACCTTTGGCATGCCGCTCGACTTCATGGTCGACGCCGCACGCGATGCAGGCATCGAGTTCGATATGGAAGGTTTCGAGCGCGCCAAGGAAGAGGAACAACAACGCGCTCGCGCCTCATGGAAGGGTGGGTCCCAGAAGTCGGCGGCACCGGTCTACCGCGAGCTCCCCAAGACCGACTTCGAGGGCTACACCTCACTCCGAGTCGACGGCGCACGCGTCATCGCGCTGGTCAAAGACGGCGTTGGCGTTCAGGAACTCAAGCCCGGCGAAACCGGCGAAGTAGTCCTCGACGCCACCAGCTTCTACGCAGACTCCGGCGGCCAGGTCGGCGATGTAGGCTGGCTCTACGCAGCCGATCACTACACCGTCGCGGCCGACGTAAGCGGCTGCAAAAAGCCCGTCCAGGGCGTCTTCGCCCATCAGGTAACGGTGCGGCAAACCATCGCCGTAGGCGACACCGTAGACACGCTGGTAAACGGCGAAGTCCGTTCCGCCGTCATGCGCAACCACACCGGAACGCACCTCCTCCACGCCGCGCTCCGTCAGGTTTTAGGCACCCACGTAAAACAGGCCGGCTCGCTCAACGACCGCTCCCGCCTGCGCTTCGACTTCTCCCACTTCTCCGGCGTAGCCGACGAAGAGTTGCAGGAGATCGAAGACATCGTCAACCGCCAAGTCCTCGCCAACAGCGTTGTGCAAACAATGGTGGACGTACCCATCGACGTCGCCGTACACGAGCTCGGCGCAATGGCGCTCTTCGGCGAAAAGTACGGCGAGCGCGTCCGCGTCGTAAAGATCGGCGACTTCTCCACCGAGCTCTGCGGCGGAACCCACATCGCTGCCACCGGCGAGATCGGCCTCATCAAGCTCGTCGGCGAAGGCGCAGTAGCCAGCGGCGTCCGCCGTGTCGAAGCTGTCACCGGAACCGGCTCGCTCGGCCTCTTCCGCCGCGACGCCGACGTAGCCAAAGTAGCCTCGCAGTTTGTCGGCGGCGGCGATCTCTCCGCCGAAAGCCTCCGCGCCCGCGTAGCCTCACAGGACGAAGAGATGAAGAAGCTCCGCCGCGAGCTCGAATCCCTCCGCATGAAGTCCGCCTCCGCCGCAACCGCCGACGCCGCCGGAAACGCCATAGAGGTCAAGGGCATTAAGGTTCTTTCGCAGCGCGTCGACGCTCTAGACAAATCCCAGATGCGAAACCTCGTAGACGAGCTCCGTGGAAAACTAGGCTCCGGCGTAGTCGTCCTCGGCGCAGCCGCCGAAGGCCGCGTCTCCCTCATCGTCGGCGTAACCAAGGACCTCACCTCCCGCATCCAGGCCGGCAAGATCGTCGGCCAGATCGCCGCCAAGGTAGGCGGCAAAGGCGGCGGCCGCCCCGACCTCGCCGAAGCCGGTGGCAGCGACGTGGCCGCCCTCGACGCAGCCCTCGCCTCAGCCTCCGAAGTCGTCAGCGCACTACTCGCCTAACCCAACTCCGGCCCACCCCAAATCCGGGTGCCCTACCCTTTGCGCTTTTTGCAAAGGGTGGGGTATCGCGAAGCGACCGCTCTCCTCGTCCCATCAACTAATAAACTAATAGCTAACCACCTTCCCGGTCACCGTCACGGTGAAAATCCACCGTAAATCACCGTCCGTGCGACCGTAAATCGCTCCGTGAGAAACCGTGCCTGCACCGTCGAAACCACCGTCTTTACTGGCGATTTCTTCTTCTGCCCAACCTCGTGCCGGTCGCACCGTCGGACCGGGGTATTCGACTAAGTACCCATGCCGGATTCACCCCCCGAAACCCTTCCCGGAAACCTACACTGAAGATGGTATGGGCTTTCCTTGGAAGAGGCTATTTACGCGTCGTCGCGGCGCTGTCTGTTTAGGCGTAGGTGCCTTGTTTTGTGTACTTTCCGCGACAGCTGCAACCCCTGAAAGCACCCAGTCCTGGCAAGCCGCCCTCTCCGCACGTCAGGCTTTTGAGTCAGAACCCTCCGGCGAACACACCAAAGCCGAGTATTCGGCCATAATGGACAACTTCCGCGCCATCTACCACACCAACCCCAGCGATCCCCACGCCGCTCACGCCATCGAACAAGTAGCCGAACTCCTCGCCGAACAAGGCCGGGAACTCAATGATAAGAAGAGTTTACGAGACGCCGCCGGCCAATACGAGTTCCTCGCCAAGGCCTATCCCGGCGGATCCATCGCAGCAAGAGCCCACGCCCAATCGCTGGCTCTGCTAGGCCCAGATACCGCCAAAGACGAATCAACCGATCCCCGCCCCACCGCGCAAACTACTGATAAAGCAGAGATTACGGCTACTCCTGTAGCAGCTTCTCATCCTATGGCATCGGTCACCGGAATTCGCCATTGGTCCACACCCACCTACACCCGCGTAGCAATCGATCTCGGCGACGAAGTCGAATACCAGGCAGCAAGAGTAGAAAGTCCAGACCGCATTTACTTCGATCTGCACCACTCCCGCTTGGCGCAAGAGCTTGTAGGCAAAAGCTTTGCAGTCACCGACGACGGTTTGCTAACCCGCATCCGAGCCGCCCAATTTTCCAATGACGTAACCCGCGTAGTGCTGGATGTCCACGACGTTGGCGAGTATTCGGCGTTTTTGCTGCCAAATCCTTATCGGCTAATCATCGATATACACGGAAAAGCAGGGAATAACAGAGAACAAATTGCAGATCAGGGCCCAGCGCCCAGGACTCAAAGCCCGGAAAACAGCACTGCCAGCAGCACCCCGAGTCAGCAGGTAGAGGTTTCGGCACTGCCGCCTATGCCGGTTACAGATGGGAGTGGGGCGTTTGGTTTGGCGGCGCAAAAGGCTCAAAATAAAGGGCAAACGCGAGCTGTGGCGCAGCCGCGGGTGGTGATTCCGACGAGGTCTACTGTCGCGAAGCCGGTTCCGAATTCGGTGACTACGCGGTCGGGCGATACGGGAGTGGAGATTGCGGCGGTCAGCGAGCAGCAGGGGCGGGTTGAGGCCACCAGCCGGCCTACTTCGCAGCCGATTGTGGCTAAAAGCAGGGGCCAGGGTTCAGGGCTCAGGGCCCAGGAGGCGACGGACGATGAGCCCGTGGTGAAGAAGTCGTTGCGGGGTAAAGCGAAGGTGGATGCGGCTCCGGTGGAGGCTGCGGCGCCTACGGCGGATGGGGAGACTTCGCTGGTACGGGCGCTGGGGTTGAAGATTGGGCGGATTGTGATTGATGCGGGGCACGGTGGGCATGACTCGGGGACGCTGGGTGTGGGTGGGATTGAAGAGAAAGATGTGGTGCTGGATGTGGCGCTGAGGCTGGGGAAGCTGCTGCATGACCGGTTGGGCGCGGAGATTGTTTATACGCGGGCGGACGACACGTTTATTCCGCTGGAGACGCGGACGGCGATTGCGAATAAGGCGCAGGCGGATCTATTTATTTCGATCCATGCGAACAGCTCGCAGGATGAGAGTGCGCGTGGGGTTGAGGTGTATTACCTGAACTTCACGAGCGATCCGGATGCGATGCGAGTGGCGGCGAGAGAGAACGCTGTTTCGTCGCAGAGCGTGCATGAGCTGAGCGACCTGGTGAAGAAGATTGCGCTGAAGGACAAGATTGACGAGAGCAAGGAGCTGGCGAGCGATGTGGATGACTCGCTTTATGAGGGGATTGAGAAGGGGAATGCGGGGCTGAAGAACCGGGGGGTGAAGAAGGCTCCGTTTGTGGTGCTGATTGGGGCGAATATGCCGTCGATCCTGGCGGAGATCAGCTTTGTGACGAATTCGCAGGATGCAGAGGAGTTGGAGCGGCCGGCGTATCGGGAACGGGTGGCGGAGAGCCTTTATAGCGGGGTGGCGCGGTATGCGGGTGGGATCAATGGGGTGAAGCCGGTGAGGTCGACGGAACGGGCTGCGGTGACGGTGCCGGTCCGGTAAAGCCTTGAACGCGAAGGGCGCTAAGGGAACAAAGTTTCGCAAAGGAGGGTGGGACCGCAGCTATTTGGCTGATGTTGTAGTCTTTGGCTGTATGAGAAATGTGTTGCTACGGCGAGTTTTTGCGGGTTTGGTGATGGTTGGGCTGGCGGTGGGTGCGGCGGCACAGACGGCCACGACGCTTTCGGAGCCGGCTGCTCCGCTGCTTCCGCAGAGCTTTGGGCAGTGGAAGATTGGGACTGCTGATAGCTCAACTGCGAGTTCTCCGGTTTCGCTGGTGAATGCTAATAAGGATGCGTTGGAAGAGTGTGGGCCGCAGCGGTCGCAGGTGGCTGATTACACGCGTGGCGGGCGGTCGCTGCATGTGGAGGCGATCCAATTTGGGGACCGGACCGGGGCGTTTAGCGCGTTTACGCTGGTGAAGCGGCCGGGTATGAGTCCGGCAAAAGGGTTGGGTTCGGCGGCTGCGGTAGGGAGTGATGCGGTGCTGTTTACGGTGGGGACGTCGATTGTGGTGGCGTATCCGGCGGCGGCGGAAGATTTGGACGAGCTGAAGCCGCTGGCGGCTGTGATGCCGAAGACGGTGGGGAATCAGGGTGTGGCTCCGCTGCTGCCTTCGCTGCTTCCGACGCAGGGGCTGGTGGATGGGAGCGTGCGGTATGCGCTGGGTGGGGCTAGCTACTCGGCGGAGGGTGGAGTGCTGCCGGCGGCGGCGCTGGCTTGGGACAAGTCTGCGGAGGCGGTGACGGCGGAGTATAAGGACAAGCGCGGGGAGGAGACGCTGACGATGTTGCTGTATCCGACGCCGACGATTGCGGGGACGGCTACGCGGACGGTGCAGAGTTTGGTGAATGCGGCTGGGTCTTCGTATGCCAATGCGAGGGTTAGGCGCGAGGGGGAGCTTGTGATGCTGGCTTCGGGCACGTTTGCGCCCGACGAGGCACAGCACATGATTGAGAATACGCACCTGAAGCAGCAGGTAAGTATGGACAACGATATGGCGCCGAGCACGCACGTTCAGATTCTGCAGACGTACAGCCTGCTGACTAATATCGCGATCCTGGCGGGGGTGTTGATGCTGGCGGCGGTGTTGCTGGGGTTGTTTCTGGGTGGGGGACGGGCGGCTTACCGGGTGATGCGCGGGAAGCCGGCAGCTTCGGAGCCGGAGTTTCTGAGTCTGCACCTTGATCCGCAGAACAAGGCGCCTCGGTTTGAGAAGAGCGGGGATTAGTTTGGCGGCGGCGGCTGGGGGTAAATGCCGGAGAAAGCCTGAGATTGCCGGAGAAGATTTTGTAAGTTATTGAAAACAGGTTTGTTGCGATTTTTTGAAAACTTTCTTGACAGCGCAGGAAGCCGCACCTACTCTTGCACCAGAGAGTTCTGATGGCTTTGCCTCCGTTGGAACTGCCTCCCATAGAAAGGGTCGCCCTGTTGCCGGGCGGCCCTTTTGCTTTGTGGAAAAATAGGGGCGAAATTGAGGGGTAAAACGCTGTCAGACAGGTTTGTGCTAGGGTGGCTGTGCGGTTTTTGGGAGGATTTTTGGCGATGCGAACGGGTGATCTGCGGTTGAGGCTTACGGTGGCGGCGGTGGTCTTTTACGGTGCTGCGGGTGTGATTTACGGTCAGGATAGCCGTACGGTGAGCGAGCCGAAGATTCCGCCGGTTTGTGTGAAGTTGGAGGCGAAGCTGGTTGCTGCTCCCGATGCGAATGGGGGGAAGGTTCGCGAGGAGGATGAGTCGAAGCTCGACACGGAGCGGATACAGAAGGCGCTGGATGAGTGTGGGGTGGGGAAGGCTGTGGAGCTGGCGGGTGCCGGGAAGGCTGGCAATGCGTTTCTGAGTGGGCCGCTGGATATGCGGGAGGGTGTGACCCTGCTGGTGAATGAGGGTGTGACGTTGTACGGGTCGCGGGACCCTAAGGTTTATGAGATTCGGCAGCCGGGTGCGACGGAGGATGGGCCGGGGCTTTGTGGGACTTCGGTGCCGAGGCCGACTAGCTTTCCGGTGCAGTTGGCGGCGAATGCTCCAGCGAGGCGGGGTGGGTGCCGGTCGCTTATCAATATTGTGAATGCTAAGAATGTTGGGATTATGGGGAAGGGCACGATCGATGGGCGGGGGTATGGGAAGATCCTGGGGAAGGACTATAGCTGGTGGGAGATGGCGCGGAAGGCGCAGCCGACGGATGACCTTTATTACACGCCGCGGTTGATTATCGCGAGTCATGCGGATGGGCTGGTGCTGTATCAGATTGCGCTGCACAACTCGCCGAACTTCCATGTGGCGGTGAATGGGACGAATGGGTTTACGGCTTGGGGGGTGCATCTGAATACGCCGGTGGATAAGACGCTGGACGCGCGGAACACGGATGGGATCGATCCGGGGACTTCGAGCAACATTACGATTGCGCATAGCTGGATCGATAACGGGGACGACAATATTGCGATCAAGCAGGGTGTAAGCCATATGAGCGTGATCGACAACCATTTTTATTCGGGGCATGGGATGTCGATTGGGTCGGAGACCGTGCTGGGGCAGAACTATCTGCTGGTGGATGGGCTGGTGGAGAACCATACGACTTCGGGGATTCGGATAAAGAGCAATGTGAAGCGGGGTGGGCCGGTGCATGACCTGGTTTACGAGAATATCTGCATGAAGGATGTGCCGATTCCGATTGCAATCTCTCCTTATTACACGAACCAGACGGTGGAGCCGTTTGAGGACCCGAAGTATGAGGGGGACAAGATTCCGGACTATAAGGCGATTACGTTGAAGAATATCTACGCAGAGACGCCGGGGGATGTGCTGATTGCGGGGTTGAATGAGGCGCACCGGACGGAGGTGGCGCTGGAGAATGTGGTCATCAAGGGGATCAAGCCGGGGCAGGTGCATCTGTTTTATGACGACCTGGCTGTGAAGGGGACGAATATTCCGCTGGAGG
>Ga0302302_1002757_pt1 | contig 10216 bp, 10 predicted proteins | sample III_Palsa_E1_3_FD_198766 | JGI IMG/M metagenome (GOLD analysis project Ga0302302, IMG submission 198766) | Peat permafrost microbial communities from Stordalen Mire near Abisko, Sweden - III_Palsa_E1_3 | ecosystem: Environmental > Terrestrial > Soil > Palsa > Peat permafrost | place: Sweden...
CCACGCCAAGCAAGGCTGCCGGCAACGGCGGCCAGTGCCATTGCAGCGCAACCACACTCACCACCGAGGCGCCCAGCGCCAGCACCGAGCCGACCGACAGGTCAATCCCGGCGATGATCAGCACAAAGGTCATGCCGACCGCCATCACCACCAGGTCGGGAATCTGATTGGCAATCGTGCTGAACGTGTCGTACGACAGAAAGTGCGAACTGAGCACGGAAAACAGCGCGATCATCGCCAGCAAGGCGCCAGCCAGCCCCAGGTAGTTCGAAAAGCCGAGTCGCGTGCCCGCCGGCTTGCCGCTCGCGAGCGGCGCGGACGGGTCGGTCACCGGAGGCGTAGCCGGTTTGGCTACTGCACCTGGCGCGCCACCCTGATCGCCGCCCGGAGGTGCCGGTTGATTCGTCATGACAAACTCTCTGCCGAATGGGTGTCAGGGGCGTGCAACAATGTTTCGCGGGCGCGGTAGCCGGCGAATGCCGCGGCCAGCAACGCTTCCTGCGGCCAGCTATCGCGCTCGAAAATCCCCGTCAGGCGCCCCGCCGACATCACACCGATCCGGTCGCAGATCAGCATCAGTTCGCGCAGGTCGCTCGACACCACCACGAGCGCGCGACCCTCGCGAGCCAGCGCGCCCATCAAGCCATAAATATCGAACTTCGCGCCGACGTCGATGCCGCGCGTAGGTTCGTCGAATAACAGCACCTGGCAATCGCGTGCCAGCCACCGCCCAATCACAACCTTCTGCTGGTTGCCGCCCGACAGCTCGCCGACAATCTGCGCTGGGCCGGAACTGCGGATCCGCATCGCGTCGATCTGCTTCTGCGCGAGCGCGTTTTCGCGCTTCGCGTCGACCACGCCGTGGCGCGCAACGCTGCCGATATTGCCAAGCGAAACATTGGCCGCGATCGGTTGCGGCAGCAACAATCCTTCCCCCTTGCGGTCCTCGGTGATGAGCGCGATGCCCAGGCGCACCGCGTCCACCGGCGAGGCGATCTGCACCGGCGTGGGCGCTGCACCGGGCGTTGCAGCCAGCGACACCGTGCCGCTGTCTTTCGGATCGGCGCCGTAGATAAGCCGCATCAGCTCGGTACGGCCCGCGCCGATCAGACCGCTCACGCCGAAGATCTCGCCGGCGCGCACCTCGAACGAAACGTCGTTCACCACCTTGCCGCGCGTGAGCCCGTCCACCTTGAGCAACGGCGCGCCGATCGTGCGCACGCCGAGATCGATCCGCTCGCCCAGTTCGCGGCCGACCATCAGCGTGACGATCTGGTCGCTGGTCAGCGCGTTCATCGCCTCGACCTTCACGAGCCGGCCGTCGCGCAGCACCGCAACGCGCTCGGCTACCTTGGCCAGCTCTTCGAGCCGGTGCGAGATATAGACCAGCGCGACGCCGCGCGACTTGAGCCGCTCGATCTGCTCGAACAGTAGATCGACTTCCCGGGCGGTGAGCATCGCGGTCGGCTCGTCGAGGATGAGCACCCGGCAATCGCCGATCAGATTGCGCGCGATCTCGACCATCTGCTGATGACCGATGCCCAGCTCGCCGACCGGCGTGTCCGGGTCGATCGCTTCCAGTCCGACCTGGGCCATCGCGGCGCGCGCGTCCTCACGCAGGCGGCGCCGGTCGATCCAGCCGAAACGCAGTGGACCGGCCTGCGGCAAGCGGTTCAAAAACAGATTCTCCGCCACCGACAAAGTCGGCAGCAGATTCAGTTCCTGCATCACCATGCGCACGCCGAGCGCTTCGGCGTCGGTGCGGCTCGCGGGCGCATACGGCGCGCCGGCGAGGCGCATCGAGCCGGTGGTCGGCAGGACGAGGCCGCCGATGATCTTCGACAGCGTGCTCTTGCCTGCGCCGTTTTCGCCGGTAAGCGCCAACGCCTCGCCGGCGTGCAGCGCGAGTGCAACGTCGGCAAGCACGGGCTCGGCGTAGGTCTTACCGATTCCCGTCACGGACAGTAAGGCAGGCAGTGCGTCGTGAGCAGTCGATTCCATCGCGATCCTGGTTCCGGGGTTGCCTAGCGGGACTTCAAGGGACTTCAGACGACGGCAGCCGGCTGGAGCCCGCGTTGGGCAACCTCGTGTCATGCCGGCTCAAGGCGGGTACTGCGCTGGACTTGCCAACGCTCCACGACCCGCCGCGTCCGCCGACATGACGCTTATCTCTGGAATAACGGCGGCGGCGCGGCTTTCTTGAGCGTTTATTGAATTGATGCGGACCGGGCGTTCGAACTGCCCCGCGGACCCGCGCCGAACCGCCGCGCGATGCCCGCTGACCCGCTCCTGCTCCGGGCTTACTTCGTCACCAGATCGACCGGCGTCTCAACCACGCCGGACAATTCGGATTGCTTCTTGTGCTCGCTCAAGGCCTTGAGCGCGGTGTCGATGCCGAACACGGCCTGCTTGGCCGCGTATTGATCAGCAGTGGCAAGCACGCGGCCGTCCTTTAACATCGGCTTGATGGCGCCGATATCGTCGTAGCCGACCACGTAGACCTTGCCCTGCTTGCCGGCCGCGCGCACGGCCGAGACCGCGCCGATCGCCATGTTGTCGTTACCGCACAGCAGCGCCTTGATGTTCGGATACTCATTGAGCATCGCCGACGCCACCGCGTTGCCCTTGTCGATCTCCCACTCGCCCGATTGCACCGAGTCGATCTTCGCGCCAACCTTTTGCATCGCCGCCTTGAAGCCCGCGGTGCGCTGCTGCGCGTTGGTGGTGGTCGAGACGCCTTCGACGATGCCGACTTCATCTCCAGACTTCAGCTTCTGCGCCAGGTAGTCGCCAACTTTCTCGGCGCCCTTGGCGTTGTCGGGACCAACAAACGGCACGTTCAGACTCTTCGACTTGAGCACATCCTGGTCGAGCCGGTTGTCGATGTTCACCACGATGATGCCTGCATCTACCGCTTTCTTGACCACCGGCACCAGCGCCTTCGAATCGGCGGGCGCCAGCACGATCACATCGACCTTCGAAACGATCATCTGCTCGACGAGCTGGATCTGCGCTGCGGTATCCGTTTCGTTCTTGATACCGTTAGTGATCAGATCGAACTCGTTAGCGTTGTGCTTTTGATAGTCCTTCGCGCCGTTTTCCATGGTGAGAAAGAACTCATTGGCAAGCGACTTCATGACGAGCGCCACTTTGGGTTTCTTGGCGACTTGCGCATGAGCAGACGAAAAAGGCAACGCAACGCAAGCGGTCAGAACGACAGCGGCCGCCAGAACGCGGCGGCGAATGCGGTGGTGCATGCATATCTCCAGGGCTTATAGGCTCGCGATGAGCTGCGCTTTTAACTACACGCAAACGTTTGCGAGGCTCATTTTCAGCGGAGTTGGCTGACGGTGTCAACGAATTGTGGCGTTGCGCCTCAAAGTTGTCCGCTCAGTCCACGCGTGCTGGTGAACCGCCGCCTGCGTGATGCGCGGGCGGCGGGTCGTCTATGCTGGACTGATATTGCATGCGATGCAAGTGTTAGCGGCACGCCGTGGCATACCGCTCGGCATTAAAGCCAGCCGGCCTTGCGAAAGCGCCACCACAGGAACAGGTCTACGGTGAACATCACGGCGATGCAGATTGGATAACCGTACTTGTAATGCAGTTCCGGAATGCTCTGGAAGTTCATGCCGTAAATACCGGCAATCATCGTCGGCACGGCGAACAGGGCGGCAAACGAGCCAAGGCGCTTGGTGATCTCACTCTCCGCGAGCGAGATCATGCCGAGATTGACCTGAATCGCGGTCACGACCATCTCGCGGCGCCCGTCGACGATCCTCACGGTCCGCTCGAGATGGTCATAGATGTCGCGAAAGTACGCCTCCATTCCCGAGCACACCTGCGGAACGCGGCCGCCGGCCAGTTTGCTGATCGCTTCCTGCAGCGGCGCCACGTGATGCTGCAGGCTCACGAGACGGCGTTTGAGCGAATACAGATCAGCGATGATCGCGCGCGACGCGCTGACATCGTTCTTTTCGAAGATCCGGTCTTCGACCTCTTCGATTTCGGCGCCGAGTTCCTCGAGAATCGGGAAATAGCGATCGACGATATCGTCGGCCAGCGCGTACAGCACGAAACCGGCGCCCTCCCTGAGCAGCTCCGGTTCGCGCTCGCAACGCGCACGCACGTCGCTAAAGCCGAAGCGGGTCCGATTGCGTACCGACAGCACGTAATTCGATCCAACGAATACGTCGACCTCGCCGATCAACAGCTCGTGGTCGTCGTCCATCTCAACCGTGTGCATCACGGCGAAGAGCGACTCGCCATACTCCTCGATCTTCGGCCGCTGATGACCCACGAGGGCGTCTTCGATCGCCAGATCATGCAGCCCAAACTCCTCTTTCATCACGGCGAGTTCGTCGGGGGAGGCGTCTTTGAGTGCAACCCAGACGAAGCATTCGGGTCGCGCGACATACTCGCTGATGTCTTCAATCGGAATATCGGCGAGCTTGCGGCCATCCTGGTAGGCCGCGCAATTGATCAGCATGGTGTCGATTACCTTGGGAACAGCGGCAGGCTGCGGCGCCGACGCGGCGCTTCACAAGGGAAGTGGCAAACCTGCGCGACTGAATGGGTGATTGGCAGCCGTCATGTTAGCCGCTTTGGCGCTCACGCATGTAAGCGAGTTGTCACTGCGGCGTGGAGCTATCGTAGGGTTATTGATGTGGTCATTGGGCGACCCGGCGAAGCCCGATGCGGTGGTCGGCGTCGAAGGTGATCGAGGCGCGGTTGGTGTATCGGGTATCCGCTGTCACGATGAAGCGCAGTTCGACGATCGGATCGAACTGGGTCGACACGGCAATCTTGTGGACGCCGGGACTCAGGTAGAAGACGACGTGCTCGCCGTTCAGCAGGTCGGTGACCTGCTCGCCGTCCATATACACGAGGGCGTCGCGAAAGCGCACGACCAGGTCGCGCGAGCGCTCGCGCCGCACGTCGACCGCGACAAGGCCCTGGGCTGCCTCGGTGTAGCCGGGTTTGACGATGCGGGATGCGGGGACCGGTTTGAAGGCGACCGGCTCGGCGGGTTCGGAGGCGCACGCGGTGAGCAGGGTCACAAGCATCAAGGCGACGCCTGCGGTTCGCCAGGTGACCAGCAGGTGCTTTGGCATGATGCGTCTCCCCTTTTTGTTGCTGTGGCGTGTGATGGATGCCGTTGTTTCCTCATCATAACAACGTGCCGCCATTCCGCCAGCCTGGCCGAACGGCCGACTCCACACCCTCTTGCGCGTCACCCACTTCTTGTTCATGATCGTGCCATATGGGTGACCTATCGCCACGCGAGCCATGCGCGTCCGGGATTTCGATCAAGGAGACTGCAATGTGGTATTTCAGCTGGATTCTCGGTATCGGCGTGGCGCTGGGCTTTGGGATCATCAACGTGATGTGGCTCGAAGCCAACGGCACGTTCAGCCGCGACACGGTGCCAGGGGACCCCCTTGCCGCGCCCGCCGATAACGCGACCACGGACAAGCGTTAGTGACGTATCTGGTTTTCATCTGCGGACATGCGGGCACGGGCAAGACGACACTTGCCAAACGCCTGATCGGACCTTTGATGCGCGCAGCCGGCAGTGCCTTCTGCCTGCTGGACAAAGACACGCTATACGGCGTCTATAGTTCTGCCGCCATGAGCTTGCTCACCCAGGACCCCAACGACCGCGATAGCCCCCTCTTCCTTCAGCATCTGCGCGACCCGGAATACCGCGGATTGATCGACACCGCGCGGGACAACCTCGAACTCGGCATCAGTGCACTCGTGATTGCTCCGCTGTCACGCGAAATTCGCGAGCGCAAACTGTTCGATCGGACCTGGCTTGGAGTTGGGGAAGATGTCGAGATTCGCGTCGTCTGGGTGCACACAGAGGAAGAGACGGCGCGTCAACGGATCCTCAAGCGCGGCGATCCGAGCGATGCCTACAAGCTGGCGCATTGGGACGAATACCGGCAACGCCGTTTCGTCCCGAGCGGCGAGAGCTGCGTGGGCCTGCAGATGTTTGACGCTACCGCGCCAGGCGTAGCGGATTACGACGCGCTGATCGAACGGATTCTGCACGAATAGCACCGCACATCGCCCCGCTCACGCGCTGATGGAACAGATCGAAAACACAGAGCCCCCAAGTGACCTTGGGGGCTCCTCATCGGCCTTCTGTGTGGCCTTTGCATCCTGAGCTTGCTATCTAATGCATCGACTGCTCACGGCCCTCGGATGGCCTGTGACCTTTCCGCCTCAAACCGTCGCCATTGCGTCGAGCGACTGCCCTTCGTACAGTTGACCGAAGCGGTTCGCGAGAAACTCGCGTAGCGACACCTGCTCCTGACGCACGAACCCGCTTTGCGGCAGTTTCTTTTCGCGGAACAGATCGAGCACTGCGCACATCGCGCCCGCCGTGGTGATCTGAATCGCGCTCATCGGCACGCCACAGACCGTCTTCGCGAAGATCTTGCGCGTGAACACTTCTTCGACCAGTTGACCGTTGCGCATGCCCGTCACCGTGATAAACACCAGCACCACGTCTTGTGCCGTCGACGGCACAGAACGGCGCATGATCGACTTCAGCGTGTCGCGGTCGCTCGCGAGGCGCAGGTCTTCGAGCAGGAACTTCATCAGTTCGCGGTGGCCCGGGTAGCGGACCGACTTGTAGTCAAGCATTTCCACGCGGCCTGCCAGTGTTTCGCACAGCGTGCCGAGACCGCCGGACGTGTTGAAGGCTTCGTACTCGGTGCCGTCGAGCGAAAAGTGCTCGAGGCCTTCGAGCGGCTGCACCCATTGCGTGCGGCTGTCGCGGATCGCTTCGCACGGTTGGCAGTACTCGTTGATCAGACCGTCGACGCTCCACGTCAGGTTGTACTTCAGTGCATTGGTCGGAAATTCCGGCAGTGCACCGACGCGCATCTTGACGTCGCGGATTTCCGTGAAGCGGTTCGCCAGTTCATGCGCGGCGATGCCGATAAAGCCAGGAGCCAGGCCGCATTGCGGCATGAAGGCGTGGTCGGATTCGTCGGCGATCGCGCGGATCGCGGTGGTGGCGCGCACGTCTTCGGTTAGATCGAAGTAATGGACACCGGCACCCTTGGCGGCAGTGGCGACGTTTACGGCGAGGTAGTACGGCAGCGCGTTGATCAGCGCGTCGAAGCCTTGCACGGCGGCGCGAAGCGCGGCGGCGTCGGCAGAATCGACGCGGTGAGTCGGGATCCCCTGCTCGGCGAGCTTGTCGAGCGCCTGCTGATCGCGGTCGAACGCGACGACTTCGTAGTCGCCGGTTTCACGCAGCATATGGGCAATGGTGTGGCCGATCAAACCTGCGCCAACGATGGCAACTTTCATGCGCTTCTCCTTGTTCTGTGTATGCTGTTACCAGCTTCGAAAGTGCGCCGCACCTGGCGTTGCGCCCGGCGGGCTGAACCCTTGCGATACAGTTTAGGGAGAAGCAAAAACAGTTTATAGACGCAAAGTGCTGCGCTATGACTAGCTATTTCGACTAATTGACGATCAAATACGTCAATTTGACCAGAATGCGTAAAAACGGCGTAAACACACCGCCCTGACTCACCCCCCAATCATCCCGCGATCGATCTTGCGCGCCAGAATGATCGAAGTCGTCGTGCGCTCCACACCTTCGAGCGCGCCGATCTGGTCGAGCAGATCGTTGAGCCTGTCCGGCGAATCCGCGCGTAGCCAGGCCACATAATCGAACTCGCCGCTCACCGCGCACAGCAACTGCACCTCCGGCATCTTGCCGAGGCGCTTCTGCACATCCGGCCCATGCTTGGGCGCGATGATGATGCCCACATAAGCGTAAATGCTCGCGTCGAGCACATCCTGGCCGAGCCGCACGCTATAGCCTGCAATCACATTAGTGCGTTCGAGCCGCGCAATCCGCGCGATCACGGTAGTGCGCGCCACGCCGAGCTGGCGCGCGAGGTCCGCGACGCTTTCGCGTGCGTTGGCCTGCAGCAGCGCAACGAGGTTACGGTCGAGGTCGTCGAGTTGGTCGAGGCGCGGAGGTCTCATTGATGGCAGTCTTGTTTAAAAGCGTTGAATGGCGTGCAGCGGATTATCGCCGCTTACACGCCCAGCCGTTCCATCACAAAATCAATAAAGCTTGTCAGCTTCGGCGTCGCGCGCCGGTCACGCGGATAAATCAGATGCACAGGCATGCCCGGCGGCAAATAATCCTCGAGCACCGACACCAGTTCGCCGCTGGCGATCTCCTTCGCCAGCAGCACTTCCGGCTGCAATACCAGACCGAAGCCGCGCAACGCCGCCACCTTGAGCGCCTGGCCGTTATTGGCGCGAAACCTTCCCGCGCGCAACGGATTCTCGCCCTGCGCTTCCCCGTTCCAGCGCCATGCGCCGTCGCGCCCCCAGTCCAGAAAACCGAGACATTCGTGCTGGGCGAGATCGGCGGGCGTGCGCGGCGTGCCCGCCCGCGCGAGATACTCCGGCGACGCACACGCCCGCATCCGGTAAGGCTTCAATGGCCGAGCCACAAAGCTCGAATCCGCTAACGCGCCGATCCGCACCGCGGCATCGAAACTCTCTTCGACGAGGTCGATCACGCGGTTCGACAAATCGAGCTCGAGACTGACGTCGGGCCATGCCGTCAGATAGTCGGTCATCATCGGCGCGAACACCTCCACGCCGTAGGTTAGCGGCACCGTGATTTTCAGGACGCCGCGCGGTGTCGCCGTCATGGCCTCGGCGAGCGACTCGGCATCCTTCACATCCGCGAGAATGCGCCGACACTGCTCGTAGTATTGACGACCAATCTCCGTCAGACTCTGACGACGCGTGGTCCGGGTGAGAAGCCGGGCGGCCAGCCGCGTCTCCAGCGAACGGATATGCTTGCCGACCATCGCCGACGAAATCTCGTAACGCTCGGCGGCCGCCGTCAGGCTGCCTGCCTCGACCACGGCCACAAAGATCTCCATGCTGACAAATTTATCCACCCGCTGTTTCCTGTTCGTTTCGGTTGTAAGCGTTTGTGGCAACGTAGTCGCATTGTAGGGATATCGTGCTACTAATAGCGAGCTTGGCAAAGCGGGCATTCCAACCGGCTCATCATCAAGACGCCCTATGCTTGACCCGCGCCTCGTCCGCGCACTGTCCGCGCTGTAACCGAATACGAACGAACATCAGGAGTTTCGATGAAAAAAGCACTGGTAATTCTGGCTTCCGCGCTCGCCATGAGCGGCGCCTTCGCACAGACCGCAGCACCGGCCTCGGCATCTGCCGTGGCGGCCGCATCCGCGGGCAAGCACGAGCGCAACGTCGAAGATCGTATCGCGTACCTGCACTCGCAGCTCAAGATCACGCCAGCGCAGGACCCGCAGTGGAGCACCTTTGCCGATGTAATGCGCAGCAACGCGCAAACCATGGGTGATCTGTTCAAGCAGCGCCAGCAGGCGGGCGCCCAGTCGGCCATCGACGACATGAAGCAATACTCAGCGATCGCTCAGGCACACGCCGACGGCATGAAGAAGCTGGTCGACGCGTTCGAACCGCTGTACAACAGCCTCTCGCCGGATCAGAAGAAACTGGCGGATCAGACTTTCCATCGGTCGCCGGGCGGCGGCAAGAAGCATAAGTAAAGCTTCGCTGTAGCGATCCGCAAAAAGCCTGCCCTGAACGGCAGGCTTTTTGTTTTATGCTTCTGGCATTATTCGGCTTTGCGCTTGCTACCAGCGAGCTTTCGAGCCATTCGTGTCTGCAACCTGTAGCATGCCAGGCTTTGCGGCCCGCACCGGCTTTACCCGCTGACATTCAGCGTCTCACCTTTTTGGCAACCTGCTTCATGATCGAACTCAAGAACCTCGACCTGCGCTCCGATACCGCCGCTCAACGTGTCGTCAAGGACGAAACCGTCTCCGTCGAATTTGCCGCGGGCGATGGCGAACTGATGAGTCTCGAAGGCCCGAACCGCTATGTGCGCGGCGATGCTCTGATCACCGGTTCGACCGGCGACCGCTGGGTGGTGTCACGCGATCGCTTCGATGCGAAATATCTCCCCGCCGAGGCATCCCTCGCTCACGGCGAACCGGGTGCGTACCGCAATCGCCCCGCCGTCGTGCTGGCGCGGCAGATGACTGAGCCGTTTACGCTGGCGCGTTCCGCGGCCGGCGGCGATGTGCTGCGTGGCACGGCGGGCGACTGGGTCATGCAATACGCGCCGGGCGACTATGGCGTCGTGCAGGCGGCACGCTTTGCCAAG